>Ga0075425_100002543_pt1 | contig 18301 bp, 13 predicted proteins | sample SoiMethybrSBSTD4_FD_75300 | JGI IMG/M metagenome (GOLD analysis project Ga0075425, IMG submission 75300) | Bulk soil microbial communities from a Populus tree surrounding site in Tennessee, USA - Soil MetaG P. TD hybrid SBSTD4 | ecosystem: Environmental > Terrestrial > Soil > Tree plantation... | reverse complement strand
CTTCGCCGCGATGGTCACGTCCTCGCGGCATTTGTCTGCCAGCACCACGCGACGCTGCAGTTGCCTGAAGACGCGGAGCAGTGGGTCGCGCTGGGCGAGCTGGCCCACATCATTGGCAGGCGCGATGACGCCCGCGAGGCATACGAGGAGTACGCCAGGCTTGCCCCGGGCGATGCCGAAGTTGAACACATTCTCGTGTCACTCCGCGGCGACGCGACGCCGTCGCGTGCGCCTGACGAGTGCATCGTGCAGTTGTATGCGCGCTTTGCGGAGTTCTACGAGCGCAACATGCGCACGGATCTGGAGTACTCAGCCCCGGAGGCGCTCGACGATGCGTTGCGGCGAGAAGTCGGCGCAGCGGAAGATTTAGACGTTCTCGAGCTCGGCTGCGGAACCGGCCTCGCTGGCAGACACCTGCGCCGCATTGCCCGTCGTCTGGTCGGCATCGATCTCTCGCCGGACATGATGCAGCGAGCGTCGTCAGCAGGTCTCTACGATGCGTTGGAGGTCGCCGAAATCACGGAGTGGCTCACGCGCAGCAGTGATCGGGAGTTCGACCTGATCGCCGCATGCGATACGTTGATTTACTTCGGTGATCTTCGACAGGTGCTGCTGCCTGCGGTTCAACGCCTGCGCGGGCGTGGCCGAGTGGCCTTCACGGTGGAGCGCGGCGATGACGCGCCGTTCCGGTTGACAGACTCGGGACGCTACGTTCACAGCGAGGCGCACGTACGGGACGCGGCCGCGGACGCTGGACTCGAGATCGCGAGCCTCGAGACGACAGTGCTGCGTTATGAGTACGGGGCCGCTGTCGAGGGGTTGATCGTGGTGCTGCGCCGTGAGTAATGCTGGTCTGGTTCAGGCGCTGTGGTGCGCCGGCCGAGCCAATTCGGCGCTGACCGCTGCAAGCACCTGCTCGCCGCTGTACGGCTTCTGCAGGAAGCGGACGATCGGCATTTCGAGGCAGCGGGGATCGTGCGACGCCACACCGGTCATCACGATAGTGGGAACAGTGCAGAGCCTCCAGTCGCTGCGCTGCCGCTGCATGAATTCCCACCCATCCATCTGCGGCATGACGAGGTCGAGCAAAATGACATCGGGACGAGCGCCTTTGGCCAGCGTCGCCAGCGCTTCGCGTCCATTTGCCGCCTCGACGACATCGTAGTCGTCATTCAGCAGCATCGCGAGAGCGTTCCGCGCGCATTCGTCATCCTCAACGACGAGGACGAGCGGCTTGCGCGGAGGCGGGGCGACGTGATTGGGGCGCATCGTCAACCGATGTTGGCTGGGCGCGAACACATGCATGGGGTGCCTTCGCTGTCGCAATCCGCTGACCAGCTCTGGCGGTCCGCATCGCCGCCGCCTAACTGGTCGCGCGAACGACAGTTCGCGCGTTGTGCACACTCTCTCACCCGGCGCCCTCCTGGTCCATGACGGAACAACGCGTTCAACAGAACGGAACAGCCCTCGATTCGCTGTGCTCGCTGGCCGCGCGACTTACAAACGTGCCAGATAGGAGACCTTGAAGAACAGGGCGCGCGTCGTGGGGATGTACGGCTGTCGATCGACGCTTTCGAAGACAGAACCGTAACCGAGGTGCGCCACGGTTCCAGGCACGAGCTCGTAGGATGCGAGGAGGTCGCTCAGGATCCGACGCTTCGAGCTGTCGAACTGCGCGATCCCTCGCAGAAAAAATCGCGAATTGAACTGATAGGTGTTGCGCAGGTTGATGATGTGGAGCCGATAGACCCGCTCGCCTGTTGTGCGGTCGAATTTCACGAAGTCGTAGGACAGGGTGTGCGCCAGCCGTGCGTTCGGTTGCCATTCGAGGCCGAGCGTGCGATTCACCTGCGTGCCACCGAACGGATCGAGGGGGTCGTAGTAGATCGCGGGTGAGCGCTCGAGCGTGCCGCTGACGTTCAGCCATCGCGTAATCTGCGCGCGGCCGTCAGCGTGCAACCGGCCTGTCTTGAATCGACGGTGGGCGAACGTTTCGTGGCCACGATCGAAATCGAGCCGCAGGCTGCCCTGGCGTACGAAGTTGAAGCGGATCCCGGGCATCACCTGAAATTCGGTGCCGCCCTGTGTCCGATCATCGGAGAGCGTCGTCCATGCGAACGGCGCAATGCGCTTGACCCATCCGAATTCGCCGGTCGGGTAGAACTCCAGTTCGCCGTAGTTCCACGTGCGCGTCACGCCGACGCGATTGAGGAACGCGGTATCCATCTGGAACCCGCGGTCGAAGTGTTCGACGAAGTTCATGATCAGCAGGCGGCGCGTATTGTACGTGGCCTTTGCCTGGCCGCCAGTGCCGCTATTGGTCAGGCCGTCCGCACCCTGCGAATCAGAATGCAGCAGCGCCGCGTTCCATGTGAAGTTCTGGCCGTGCCTGAAAGTCGCGTCCGCCGCGGCGACCCGGTTGTACTCCGCGCCGTGCTCGGTATCGGTGACGAGCGCGCCGATGTACTGACCGTTGCCGTAGTTCCGGAGCGCGCGCCCGATTGTGAACAGCCTGTCCGATCCAGCAGCGGATGCATCCGCAGCAGAGAGGACGGCGAACGTTTGGCGTCCAGCTGTCCCGGTCAGCTTCAGGCCGGCGTCGGGATCGACGATGCGGCGCGTGTGCACAGATTTCTGCATCGACGCGTCGCCGCCTTGGCCCGCCAGGTTGAAGACGCCAAGGCCTTCCATGAAGAACGGTCTCTTCTCGTCGTAGAAAACGGGGAAGCGCTGGTTGACCTCCACCTGAAACGCGTCGCTTTCGACCTGACTGAAGTCAGGGTTGCCGGTCGCTTCGAGCGTGACGGTCGAAGTGATGCCGTACTTCACGCTTCCGCCGATGTCCGCGGTCGACGTGGCCGACGACCACGAGTTCGTCGCATCGCGCGTCTGATCGCGCGACACGGTAGTGCTCGGTATTACCTCGAGCACGCGCGGCTGATGCAGCTCGCCGAAGACGAGTGGCGCATGCGACTCGAACACCCACTGCCCCGGCAGCATAGCGGGCCACGACCACGACACGCCCATCCGGCTGTTGTGCCGCATGAACAGCACGCCCATCTTCACGTCGTCGCCGCCGCGGAACCGGATCGTCTGCAGCGGGATGCGCATCTCCACGACGTAGCCCTGGTCGTCGACATGGCCTGCGCTCTGCCACACGAAATCGGGCGCCATGTCTTCGTTCCTGCCGGTGTTGAGTGCATCCATCTGGATGCCGCTCGGGTTGACGAACAAGTGGTACGCGGTCTGTCCTGCGCGCGTTGAGTCGAGGCTGATCGCAACCCAGTCGTCGTTCCCCATGTTGTCGCGCCGCGTGATGGTCGTGCGGATCTTGTCCGGCTGCTCATCGAAGCAGCGGAAGGCGAAGTAGATCGCCTGATCGTCGTAGGTGATCCACACGTTGGTCCGCTGCCTGGCCGGTTCACCACGCAGCGGGTTGTACGAGACCCATGGGTCCAGTGGCATCGGCTCGTGCGCCCAGGCGGCGTCGTCCAGCACACCGTCTACCTTTGGCGGCGTTGTCGCGCGCACCGCGTGCAGCTCGGGTGTAGCAACGGCCTGGGCGTTCGCCGACCTGGGAATCTGCGAACAGACGAGCATGGCAAGAACGAGTCGGATCCAGATTCGCCCCTGCACATTGGCGTTACGGGCTGGAGTCCCAAACGGTTTCACTGGATTGAATACCGCCGAGGGAGCCGAAGGTTACAATCGGCGCGTCGTGCCAGCCGTACTGTTTTTCCTCCTTCTAAGCTTGTTCGCGCAGGCGCCGACCGCCGGCGACTCAACGGCGGTTGTCCTCCGTCCCGCACGCGTGTTCGATGGGGACGTGATGCATGACGGCTGGGCAGTGCGCGTGGTCGGCGAGCGCATCGATGCGATTGGACCGGCGGCCAGCGTCGCGACCGCGAATGCCCGCGTAATCGATCTGGCAGGAACGACGTTGACGCCAGGGCTCATCGAAGGCCATTCGCACATCCTGCTGCACCCCTACAACGAGGCGACGTGGGAATTCCAGGTTGCGCACGAGGCACTCGCCCTGCGGACGGCGCGTGCCGTGAACGCACTGCGCGCCACGTTGATGTCCGGCTTTACGACCATTCGCGATCTGGGAACCGAGGGCGCCGGTTATGCCGACGTCGGCCTGCGCGACGCCGTCGCGCAGGGCATCATTCCCGGCCCGCGTATCCTCGCATCGACGCGCGCGATCGTGGCGACGGGCGCGTACGATCCGAAGTTCGTACCTGAGTGGAACGCTCCGCAGGGCGCGGAGGAAGCCGACGGCGTCGAGTCGATCACGCGTGTCGTCAGCAGCCAGATCGGCAAGGGCGCCGACTGGATCAAGTTCTACGCGGACTACCGCTGGGGCCCTGTCGCGGCCGCGAGGCCGACGTTCACGCTCGAATCACTGACGGCTGGCGTTCGCGCCGCGCATGCAAGCGGCACCCCGGTAGCGGCGCACGCGACGAGCGTCGAGGGAATGCGTAACGCAGTCATGGCGGGCGTGGATACGATCGAGCATGGCGATCTCGGCACGCCAGAGATTTTCAAGCTGATGGCCGAGCGCCACGTCGCGCTCTGTCCGACACTGGCGGCTGGTGATGCAAACGCTCAGTACGCCGGCTGGAAGAAGGGTCAGCAGTCGGAGCCGGAGTCGATCACGCGCAAGCGTGCAAGCTTCAAGGCCGCGCTCGCCGCCGGCGTGACGATTCTGAGCGGCAGCGATGTCGGCGTCTTCACGCACGGGGACAACGCGCGCGAGCTCGAGCTCATGGTGAACTATGGAATGTCGCCGGTGGACGCGCTGAAGAGTGCGACGTCGGTCGGAGCGCGCGTGCTGCGCATGGACGATCGGATCGGCGCGATCAAGCCGGGCCTGCTGGCGGATATGGTCGCGTTTGAGGGCGATCCGACGCGCGATATCTCTTCCTTGCACCACGTCAAGTTCGTGATGAAAGGAGGACGAATCTACTAGTTACTGTCCTTCTGAACCTGATTACGGTTGCAACGACGAGATATACGCCGCGAGATTCAACATGTCGTCCTGTGACAGGCCGACAACCACTGGAATCATCAACGCGACTTCCTTGCCCGTGCGCGCACCGTGCTTGAAGTCGTACATCTGCCGCACCAGGTAAATGGGCGACCGGCCCGCCAGGTTCGGCACGTTTCCCAGGCCCTTCAGCTGCGCGCCGTGACAGACGCCGCACGCCACGGTCTTGCCTTTGACGATCTTCCCGTTCTCGACGTGATCGCCGCCGGTCATCGCCAGTTCCTGCCCCTTGGCAATGCTGCCGCGCGGCACGTAGGCAACGAAGCTCGAATGCGAGTCGCGCAGCTCCGCCTTCTCAGAATCTTCCGGCAGCTCGATGATGCGCTGCCCGAGCGGCTCCTTCTTGCCGTCCGTCGTTGGAAAGCGCATGTTGCCCACTCCCACGAACGTCGTCGGCACCGTATCGCTTTCGATGATGCGGAGCCACTTCTGCGGCTTGACGGACGAATAGTACTCAGCGCCGGCGCGCATCTCTTCTTCCGTCGCGGCCTTCGAAATCGGGATCATGATCGAGTTGCCGACCGAGCTCTTGCGGCGTCCTTCACGATACGCGTGCATCTGCTCGACGATATAGTCGGCCGGGAGGCCGGCTATCCCAGATGACTCCGGATGGCCGAGGCCATGCGGCATGTGGCACTGGCCGCACGCGCGCACGTCAGGCCGGCGGCCATGCGCGACGACTTCGGGCATCGGCGGGTGCTCGTTCGGATACCAGTCGGGCGGCGCGAACGGATCGTTGATCTGGGTCGCCGTGAACCCGGCGGTGCTTCCCTCGAGGCGATACACCTTCCCGTCGTCGGGCGGCCGCTGCGTTCCCGGAGGTGCCTGGGGATAGGCCCAGGCAGGCGGCATTTCGCCAGCCTGACCGCTGACACGAACGCCCGCAAGACAGAGCGTGACGAATCCAAACGCAAGAATCTTCTTCATCACTTTGCCAACGGATCAGGACGCACCTGGAAGTGCGCCGCGAATGGCGTGGATCCCTTGCCGCCTTCTTTCAACCACGGCGTGCGATCGCCCGCCGCCGCCCACAGACCGCGACCCTTCCACCCGGCGTTCGGATCGTCGATGCGGCCGTCGAGCCCCTTGGCGTAGAAACCGAGCGGGTACGGGACGCGCAGCACGATCATCTTGCCGTCCTTCAGCGCGATCAGGCCGTCGTTCTCGTTGCCGGTAGATACGGGCGTGTCAACGCCGAGGCCTGACGTATTGTGCTGGTCCACCCAGCTGTAATAACTCGCTTCAGCGCTGTTGTCGCCGATCCCCTCGAAGCCGGGGCCCGGATATTTGTAGAACGTCCAGCCCTCAGGGCAGTGATCGCCGGTCGCTTTCGGACCATTGAGCGGCCCCTTGCACTTGCTGCGATCGAACGCGCCAAGGTGACCACTGGCGAGCGACACCCACACGACGCCTTTCGAATCGATGTCCCCGCCGCGCACGCCGAAGCCCGGTGCCGGCACATTGTAGACCTCGCTGATCGCGGTCTCCGGCGGATTGGTGCCGAGCACGACGCGAACAACCGCGCCAGGATTGCCGCGATACGATCCCCAGATCGATCCGTCCTTCGGGTGCGGCATGATGGCGTAGAAGCCGACATCCATGCGCTTGTCCTTCGTCGGATCGACGGGCTGGTTCGGCTCGACATACGCGTCGCGCTTGCCGTTGCCGTTGGTGTCGAGGACGAACGGCGTCCACCCCTGCGACTTCACGATGTCGCCGGTCTGGTCATACATCTTCGTGTTGATCCATCCGAGGACATCGCCGCCGCCGCTGAACCAGACGGTGTCGTTCGCGTCGAACCCGAATTCCGGATGATGTGTCCCGAAGCAGGTGCTGAGCGGCGTGTACTTGCCCGTCTTCGGATCCCACACCGCCGCCTGTCGCAGCGATTCCTTGATCGGGAACGCCTTCGCCGAGGGCAGCGTCGAGCCAGGCAGGCAGTAGGCCGGGTTCTCGCGACCGCGTGTCGACGCGGCAAGCCACACGCGACCCTTCGCATCGACCATCGAGTTGTGGTTGTTCACGCGCGTGTCCCAGATCTGCTCGTCGTTCCAATACGCGGACGGCGCCATCGGGGTCAGCGCCGCCGCATGTCCTGGTCCGAGGCTGAGCGGCATCTTCGGATCCAGCACGGTGGCATGGAACGTCGTCGTCGTGTGCTTCACGGGATCGAGAATCGGCAAATCGTCGGTGCTGTATTCGGGTGATCCGTAAAGCGGACCATAGGCATTGACTGTCGGCTTGCGCTTGTCGGTCGAGATGACGTCGTGCAGGTAATGCTTGTCGTCGCCGAGCCCTTCAAGTGTGACGACGACGTTGCGCTCGAGGCCCTGCGGACGCTGCGGCTTGGTGCGCGGCAGCTCGCCTTTCGCGACACGATCCGTCCAGTCGCCGAGCAGCTGCGCGCCGAGCGGCCCGAGCGAGAGCAGCTGCTGCGTCATCTGCTGTCCCGACTGCCCGGAACTGGTACGCCGCAGCCAGGCGGCCGCCGAGTTCGGGAACTTGCCGAACGCTTCCGGGATGGTGCGCGTGGCCTTCTGACCGAGCTGGTGGCATCCGACGCAGCCGTTGTTCTTCATCTGGTTCAGCCACGCTTCGCGCGTGATGCCCTTGGGGATGCGGCCCTCGCCGCCGAAGTCCGCCGCACTCGGGATGTGGAGCATCGAGAACCAGTAGATCGCCGGGTAGTACTGCGCGGCCGCCGCGTCATTCGGTGCGATCGTCGCGGTGAGGTTGACGATCTTTCCTGGCGCGCTCGTCACCTTCGGCCCGTCGATGAGACCGTAGCCACGCGCCCAGATCGTGTAGTTCGCCTGCGGGAGATCGGGCACGACGAAGCGGCCTCGATCGTCCGTGACCACCGACTTGATGTAGCGTGTCGGCAGATCGCGAGTCTCGGCGATGACCCACACGCCAGCCTCTGGGCCGTTCGTGCTCGTCACCACGCCGCCGATGTCGTCATTGTCGATGGCGACGGCCGGCTGCTGCGCGCGGGTCGTGGCGAGAAAGAACGAGACAAAGAGCGCCAGGCAGGCGGCTCCGATGGTGATAGGCCGTGTTTCGGTTCGCGGTATCATCAGCGTCCTCCCAAAGCGTGCAATCCGCCGGAGTGTGACTGGTAAAAATATCACGAACGATCAAGGCGGGCTCCGATGTTCGATGACGCAGTGAAATCGCTGCGAACGCTGTTTCTGACGAGCCTCACGCTCCTGCTGCTCTGGTTCGTCACGTGGCCATCGACGACCGCGATGCTGCCCCTGTTCCGCGCCACAGCGGATCTGACGGCGTGGGCGGCGATGCGGGACGCGCTGGTCGCCCGCGCGTCCGACGTCCTGGCGATGCCCGCCGATGCGGACGTTACCAGCTACACCACGTTTGGTGAGCCGAGGCCGCCAAACGACAACCAAGACGAAATCGCGCACGATCTCGCGGTAACCGTGACCTGGCCCGAGGCGCGAATCGTGCCGTTCACGCTCGTGCACGCCGACCAGTTCGACCCCAGGTTCATGACGCTTCGTGGCACCGTCGCGCGCGTCTACCGCATCTCGTGTGATGCGGCGGCGTTGCACGTATGCGGCCGATACGCCGCGTTCCTCCAGGACACGACGGTGGACACCGACAAGAGCACCCATGAGGTGATTGACGTACGGAGGCTTCGCGTCGGTATCATCCGCCCGGACTTTCCGCAGTTCCGCATCCGCGGCGCGGGAACGCGGCAAGTCGAGCTGGCGCTGGAGCGCGCTGATGCTCCGGACGGGTGGCAGGCGGTGGCGCTGTCGCTGCAGCGGCTCGAGTTCGACGGCGATTCGAGGGAACTCTCCGCCTCCAGCGGCGCCCTGAAAGCGCTGCAGGCCGAGGCCGATCCGCGCCGGCGCACGGGCGTCACCGCGTTTGGCGTGCAGTTGAGCATCGTGCAGTTCCTGTCGTCGATTGGACTGCTGCTCGCTGTCATCGGCTTCGCGATGATCGGTCCGCTGCTCGCGCTGAAATCGGATGGATCGCGCACGCACTCGCAATCGTGGGTGCTGGCGCTGCCAGGATCGACGCGCGGAGCGCGCCGCATCCTCGACTGGGTGGCCACCGCCTTCACCCTTACGTGGGCACTCGCGCCGGTTGCCGTGCTCGTGATGCAGCGGCCATACGCCAGCGAGCTGCGCAGCTTGAGCGCCGACGCACTCGTGTACGGCAGTGCGATCGGCCTCGTCTTCGCTACCGTCGTCTACGTACTGGTCGCTATCGAGCTTCGCCGGTTGCGACGGGCATCGCCGCCGGCGCTTGCGCAGGTCTAAGACAGCGCGACTGACTATTTCGCGGCGTAGGTCTTGCTGAAACCGCTGCGCGCATTCGTGATCGTGAACCTGCCGTTGGCGGCAACGGTGGCCGTGATCGGATTGCCGGCATCGCCCGCGCCTTCTTCCAGATTCGCGATCATCTCGGGTGCAGCGTTGTGCGACGGGTCGGGATCGATCAACGACTTGTGCAGCTGCCAGACGCCTTCGATGCCCGGCAGCTTCGCCAGGCGCAAATACGAGTGCGTTTCATACGGCGTGTAATTGGCGTTGATGATCTTCGTGCCCTCCACCTTCTGGCCGAGGCCTTTGCGCGGTCCATTGTTCAGCACGATGACCTGCGGCGCGATGGCGCCGAGGAGGGCCGGAGCCCCCGAGTTGTCGAGCCCGCCGTGGCGATTGATGGTGTAGAGGTTGACGTGCCCGAGCTTGTTGACCGGACAGGCCAGCTCCATTTCGCGCGACCAGTCAGAATCGGCAAGGCTTGCGAATTTGAAATTGTTGTAGGTGATCGAAAGCGCGACCATGCGGACGTTCTCCGGCGGGGCAGGGGCCTGCCGCGGCGCATTGGCGCAGAGTGGATTCGGCCCACCGCCATTCAGCGGGGTCGCGATCACCGGGCCTTCCGACACCAGCACGCGCACTTGCACGCCGCCGAGCGGGATCGTGTCGCCGGCCTTAAGGATTCTGCGGTTAGCGCCGGCGATGCCGACATAGAGATCGTGCCGCGCCTTGTCAGCCGCCTCGACGCCGTCGCCATGATCGTAGAACTTTCCGAGCGGGATCATCTTGGACAGCGCTTCCAGGCCGCCGACATGATCGGCGTGCCAATGGCTGATTACGACGTGATCGATTTTCGTCAGGCCCGCCTTCTGAGCGGCGGCGACGATGCGCTTGGCGTCGCGGTCGCCGTTCTCCGGAAAGCCGGTGTCGAACAGCAGCGATTCCCCGGTCGGCGAGACGAAGAGTGTGGACGCGCCGCCTTCGACATCAATCCAGGTGATTTTCAGATCGCCCGACTGGGCGGCGAGGGTTCCGCCGGCGGCGAGCGTCAACGCGGCAACAGCGGCGGCGGAAAGAAAGCGCATTGGTGAGGCACCCCCTTTTGCCCGCGAGGCTAACACAAACCGAACTTCATCGCACCGCGGTCTGATAGCTGAGCGTCTCCTGCCAGCGGCCGTCTCGCTTCACCCAGACGCGTGTGATGTGAATGAGGTTGCCGGCGGGTGCCCGGTGCTGCGAGGCCATCACGACCGTGTCGCCGAACTCGAACAGCTTTGCCGACAGCAGCTGCGTGGGCGCCACGCCGCCGAGCGTCGCCTTCGCAATCGCCGCCGCGCGCGTCGTCTTGTCGAACGTGCGATCCGAGTTGTAGCTCACGAGCGCAATCTCGTCGGCCGCAACCTGCTTCCACTCGTCAGCCTTGCCGCCCATCGCTGCTTCTTCGAGCGACGTGTAGGCCTTCATCACGTCGCGTTCCGTTTCGGTTTTCGGCGTGTAGGGAACCGCGCCGCACGGGTTCTCGCACTTGCTGCCCGGCGCCGGGGACGAGCCCGGGGCCGCTGGAGCATCCAGCGACTTCACCTCTTGATACACCAGCAGCCGCCACCCGGCGGGTCGCTTCACCCAGACACGCAGCGTGTGCAGCTTGCCGGCGTTGGCCTGCACGACCGCCACGTTGCCGTACTCGTAGGAGGCTATTTGCGCGCCGTCGTTGGCGATAACCGGCTTCGGTCGCGCCTGCTTGACATGCGCGGCGTCGAGCATCCGCCCGTTTGCGTCCGTCCAGGTGAAGTCCTGATCGAGGACCGCAGCCATCGCGTTCGCATCGCCGGCGGCGGCCGCGCGCACGAACGTCTGATCGGCCGACGCAACCGCTGCCGCAAGCGCGAAAACAAATGTCAGCATGCGAACGAGTCTAATTCAAAAAAAATCCCAACGCCCCGAAGGACGTTGGGATTAGAGATTTGGATCTTGCGATGTGGATCTTACTTCGTCGAGTTGGTCGGAGCCTTCAGCATCAGCTTCTGCACGCGCCAGTTCGTGAGCTCGCCGACGAGAATGCCGTTCGGATCGCGGCAGTCGATCTCGTGCACCGAACCGAACTGTTTCATCAGCTTGCCCGCTTCGCCGAAGCGGCCGACGATCTTGCCGTTCAACTCCATTTTGTAGATCTCGCCGTTATCGAAATTGCCGATGCCGTTCGAGTTGGAGCTGAAGAGATACTGCGTCGAACCCGGCGAGATGCACACGGTCCACGGCGTGCCGACGTTGAGGTACTGCGCCTTGAAACCCAGGTTGTTGTCGAGCACCTGGATGCGATTGTTGCCGCGATCCGCGATGTAGACGTTCCCTTGCGCATCGACGGCGAGGCCGTGCGGCGTGTTGAACTCGAGCGGGCCCGTGCCGCGGTGGCCGGCCATCTTGAGGAACACACCGTTCTTGTCGTACTTCACCACGCGCGAGTTGCCATAGCCGTCGGACACGAAGATGTTCCCTTGCGCGTCCCAGCCAACGTCGGTTGGACGGTTGAAGCTCTCGCCCTCGACGCCCGCCCCGACCACCGGCGGTGCCGCCGCCTGCTGACCGCCGCGCCCCCCGCCGCCTTCACGACCCGCCGCAGGTGCGCCGCCCGCGCGTCCCGCCGGTGGCGCTGGCGGCTCGTAGTTGCGGATGTTGATCGACTCCGGCTTGCGGCCGATCGTCATCAGGATGCGGCCGTTCGGGTCGAACTTCATGACCAGGTTCGCCCCCTCATCCACGACCCAGATGTTGTCCTGCGGATCGATGCGCACGACGTGCGCGAAGAGGAACCCGTAGATGCCGACGCCGATTTCGCGAACGTACGCGCCTTTGTCGTCGAACTCGAACAGGCGCGAGCCGCCGTGGGTGAACACGCGCGAGCCGCCGAGCGTCGCCGTCGTCGTGCCCGTGCGCGAGTAGACGAAGATGTGACCTTTGGAGTTGGTCGCGACGCCCGGCACCTCACCGAGGTACAGGCCGTCCGGCAACTTCAGCAGGTTGGGAACCGAGTCGAACGGGATCTCGGGGACAGCGAGCTGCGCACCGCCGAACTGCTGCTGTTGTGCCGAGGTGCCGCCGCCGAAGGCGACGACCAGGAGCGCGGCGACCGACAGCGTGAGGATGAGTGTCCGTTTCATGTTCGCCCCCTTTACCGCTGCGCCGAGGTGGAGGTCGGACGTACGGCGCCCGCCGGTTTCAGCATGATCTTCTGCACGCGCCACGCGGTGATCTCAGACACCCACAGCTCGTTTTCATTGCGGCAGTCCATGCCGTGAATCGTGCTGAACTCCTTCAGCTGCTTGCCCGCCTTGCCGAACTTGCCTACGACCGTCCCGTCGAGCTCCATCTTGTAGACCTCGCCGGTGATGTCGCGCGCCGCGGCGGGGTTGCTGTCCGGATACGAGTTCGACGAGTAGAGGTACTGATGCGGTCCCGGCGTGATGCAGAGGGTCCATGGATTGCCCACGTGGTCGTAGATGGCGCGGAGCGTCAGGTTGCTGTCGAACACCTGGATGCGCGCGTTGCCACGATCGGCGACGTAGACGTTGCCCTTGGCGTCCACCTGTAGCGAGTGCGGCGTATTCATCTGGCCGGGCGCGCTGCCGCGCGTGCCGACCGATTTCAGGAACTTGCCGTTCTTGTCGTACTTGACCACACGCGAGTTGGTGTAGCCGTCGGAGATGTAGATGTTCCCCTGCGGATCCCAGCCAATGTCCGTGGGACGGCCGAGGGCGTACGGTTGCGCGTTGGGCGGCGGCGTGCCCGGAGGCGGTCCCGCCTCGAGGCCTTCAACGGCCTCGGGCCGGCGGCCGATCAACATCAGCACCTTGCCGGTCGGATCGAACTTGATGACCATGTTCGAGCCTTCGTCGACGGCCCAGATGTTGTCATCCTTGTCGACGCGCACGGCGTGCGCGAAGAGGAAGCCATAGAGATCCTTGCCGATCTCTTTCACGAACGTGCCGTTCTGGTCGAACTCGAACAGTCGCGTTGCGCCACTGCGCGTATAGACGTAGACGTGACCTTTGGAATTGGTGGCAACGCCGATGCCTTCGCCCAGATACAGATTGTCCGGAAGCTTCAGGGCGTTCGGCACCGAGTCAAACGGAATCTCGGGAACGTTCTGCACCTTCGCCTTGGACTGGGCATACAGCGGCATTGCCGTGAGCAGCACCACGATAGCCAGGCAGCCTTGTAAACGCCTCATTGGAGCCTCCTTGTGCGCCGCACATTGTATATCCGCCACTGCCTCCCGCTGCGGCCAGACTTCGTCGGCGTGAGCCGGGTTTACTTTTTTCTGCACCTTATCGAATAGTGACGTTCGAGCTCGTTTCCGCCGGATATTTCGGTCTGATCGGCCTCCTGGCGCCCTTTGCCGGGGCGCCCGTGCGGCGGTTTCTCGTCGTGATGCCGACGGCATTTGGCCTTGCGGCGTTCACCTACGCCATGGCGCGCTGGCTGCCGGTCGACGCGCGCCTGTGGATTGCGCCTGCCTATCTGGCCGTCGGTTACTGGCTCCCAGCACTGCTGGTGGGCCGGCCGCCCGCCGCATTCGAAGCGTGGCTCAGACGAACCGAACGTGTTCGCGGGCGCTCGTTCATCGTCGCCGAAATCGCGTACCTGCTGTGCACCCCGATGCCGGTCGCCGCCTTCGCGTTCGTCTGGTTCAACGGATCGATCGAAGCCGCGGATCATTTTTGGACCGCGGTGCTGCTGGCGGGCTTTCTCTGTTATGTCTCGCTGCCGTGGCTGGTGAGCCGGCCGCCACGCATGCTTGAAGACTCGCTGATTGACGTCTCAGCAGTTCGCCGCGTCAATCTCGGTGCGCTCGATCGGTTCAGCCACGGATGGAATACGTTTCCGAGCGGGCACGTCGCCGTCTCTCTTGCCGCCGGACTGTCTGTGCTCCCGGTGTCCGCATCAGCCGGTGTGGCCTTCCTCATTGTTGCGACCGCTATCTTCGTTGGAGCAGTCTGGGGACGGTACCATTACGCGGTTGATGCTGTGCTGGGTCTTCTGGTCGGAATCATCGCGAGTGCAATACCCCTGGTGCTGTCGTGATATATGTGCGCTGTCTTCCGTTTCTCTGCGAAGCCTCGCGTCCTCAGGAGGTCTGTCATGTCGAAGTCGCAGAAGGGCACCCGATTCACGCTCGCGTTGTTCATCATCGCAACAGCAATGGCGGCGGCGCGCCTCGTCGCCTTTAATCCCGACACGTTAGTGAGCGTGGGCAGCCCACCCACACCGTTTTCCCAAAACAAGCAGAACGAACCGGCCCTCGCGGTTGATGCGAACCATCCGAACGTGCTGGTGGCCGGCGCGAACGACAACATCGATATGGAGGCGTGCAACGCCGGCGACGACACCACCTGCCCGTTTACACCGGGCGTCGGCGTGTCCGGCGTGTACTTCTCGTTTGACGGCGGCACGACGTGGCACCAGCCAACCTATTCCGGCTGGTCGGCTCGGAATTGCCTCGGTGTGCCCGGCCCCGACTCAGGCTGCGCGCCGCAGGTCGGCCCCATTGGCACGTTGCCGTGGTACTTCGAAAACGGTCTCGTATCCGATGGCGACCCCGCGCTCGCGTTCGGTCCGCGGCCCGATGAGAACGGCAGATTTTCGTGGGCAAACGGCTCCCGTTTGTACTACGCGAATCTGACGTCCAACTTCAGTGACCTTCGAGACGAGGCGACGTTCAAGGGCACCGAAGCGCTCGCGGTATCGCGCACAGATAACGTGCAGGCCGCCGCGGCGGGCAATAAGAACGCCTGGATGCCGCCGGTCATCGTCTCCAAGCAGAACGCCGTGTTGTTCGAGGACAAGGAGCAGCTCTGGGCGGATAACGCGGCGTCGAGTCCGTTCTTCGGCAACGTCTACGTGTGCAGCGCTGCGTTCCGGAGCAACTCGCACGGCAATGCGCTTCCAGTCCCGATTCTCGTTGCGACCTCTGAAGACGGCGGTGATACCTGGCGTACGAGACAGGTGAGCGAGGCGGCGACGAACTTCGAGCGCGGCTCGCGTTCAGGGTGCACCGTTCGCACCGACAGCGAGGGCGTTGTCTACGTGTTCTACGCGCACTTCCAAGTGGGGACGCCGGGTATCGGCGCGCACACGATGGTGAAGTCGTTCGACGGCGGCCACACCTGGACGCGGCCGCAGGACTTGTATGCCATCAGCGATGCCTGCTTCAGAGTCGATCCGGTGATCGGGCGATGCGTCGAAGATGGAATCGCAGGTGCGCGAAACGATCTGGCAGCTGGTCCGAGCGCTGACATCGCCAACGGCGCGCCGTCCGGCGCCGATGCGACGGATGAAATCTTCATCACGTGGGCTGACGGCGACGGCGGGCTCAATCACGAAAAAGTGATGCTCAGCTATTCGGCGGACGGCGGAACGACGTGGGCGCAGCCGCAGCCGATCTCACACCCGGCGGACCGCGGCCTATTCGCGGCGGCCGGCGTGTCGCCGAACGGCAGGGACTTGTACGTCGTGTATAACGCCTTTCTCACGCCGTTCCGCGAGGATACGTTCGCGCCGCGAGCGATGGACGGCGTCGTGCTGCACGCGGACGTTGGTGTCAACGGTGTGCCTGCCGGCTTTTTTGAACTTCATCGGGCGCCAACCGGCGATCCGCGCGGCTCGAGTCAAAACAATCTACAGGCGGGATTTCTCGGCGACTACGTCTACGCGATCGCCACGCGCACGTACGGCGCGGCGGTCTGGAATGACGTGAGGAATGCCGCCGATTGCCCTGCGATCGACGCGTGGCGCATGTCGCTGCGCACGGGCGCGTCGGTGGCGCAACCGTCGGTCGAGCAAGCGTGCCCGGCCACGTTCGGAAATACCGATATCTTCGGCGGGTCCTATGCGGACCCGACGCCGTAGCGTTCACGCGTCGGACGCCAGGCTTCTCGCTCCAGGCTGCTCCTGCAGCAGCCTGGAGCCTTAGGCCTTAAGCCTTGCTAGGCGCGCAGCGCCTTCAGCGCCTCGGCCCACCGCAGCAGCTCGTCGAGCATCACCGGCGCAGCCTTGTCGTGCGTCTCGTTGCTCTTGAACACGCCGTTCTCCATCAGCTGTGAGAAGAACGGAATGTTCACGGCCTCGACCATCGGCATCATCTTGAAGCCCGTGACCATCAGCTTTCCCGTCTGCACGGCTCGCATGCCGCCGGACACGCCGCCGTAGCTGACGAAGGCGACCGGCTTGTACGTCCATTCGTGATAGACGGTGTCGAGCGCGTTCACCAGCGCCGGTGGGACGGTGTAGTTGTATTCCGGCGTCACGAACACGAATGCATCCGAGCTGCCGACGATCTCGCTCCACTGCCTGGTCGAGTCGTGCACGTACTTCTTCAATCGCGGGTGTTGCGGCTCGTTCATGATCGGCAGGTTCAGCGCTTTGAGGTCTGCCACTGCGATATCGAACTTGCCGTGCTGCTTGGCGCGTTCGACGAACCAGCCCGCAATCGCTTCACCTGCGCGCCCGTCGCGCACGCTGGCGACGATCACCGTCAGCTTCATTTCTTCTCTCCAGGATCGGGGATCCGGGATCCGGGATCCGTTGCCGAGTGGGGAAGTTCTTTGCCGACTGATCCAGGCGCCAGAACGCCCGCCTTCACGTAGGTGAACAGCTTGTCCCGCGTGTCGGTGATATCGAGATTCCTCATCGTCAACTGCCCGATGCGATCCTGCGGCGTGAAGAACGCCTCGCCCTTCTCCATCGTCAGACGCTCGGGCTTATAGGTCAGATTCGGGCTTGTCGTGTCCAGGATGGAGTAGTCGTTGCCGCGCCGTAGTTCGGCGGTGACTTCGCCGGTGACGAGCCGCGCCACCCAGCGCTGCGCCTGCTCCCGCAGCATCATCGCCTGCGAGTCGAACCAGCGTCCCTGATACAGCAGCCGTCCGAGCTTTCGTCCGTTCTCTCGGTACTGCTCGATGGTGTCCTCATTGTGGATGCCGGTGATCAGACGCTCGTAGCCGATGAAGAGCAGCGCCATTCCCGGTGCCTCGTAGATGCCGCGGCTCTTCGCCTCGATGATGCGGTTTTCAATCTGATCGCTCATGCCGAGGCCATGACGTCCGCCGATCGCATTGGCCTCGAGCATCAGCGCGACCGGATCGTTGAACGTCATCCCGTTCAGCGCCACGGGCTGGCCTTCAGCGAAGCGGATGGTCACCTCCTCCGGCTTGATCGCCACGCTCTCTTTCCAGTACGCCACGCCCATGATCGGCTCGACGATCTTGATTCCTTTATTCAGGTACTCGAGGTCTTTCGCTTCGTGTGTGGCGCCGAGCAGGTTCGAGTCGGTGGAGTACGCCTTTTCCACACTCATCTTGTAGGCGAGGCCGGCGCGCGCCATGTACTCCGACATTTCTTTGCGGCCGCCGAGCTCGTCGATGAACTGCTGATCGAGCCACGGCTTGTAGATCTTTAGATTCGGATTCGCGAGCAGACCGTAGCGATAGAACCGTTCGATGTCGTTCCCCTTGAACGTGCTCCCGTCGCCCCAGATGTTGACCTCGTCCTCCTTCATCGAGACGACGAGCATCGTGCCCGTGACCGCGCGGCCAATTGGCGTCGTGTTGAAGTAGGGGACGCCGGCTGTGGAGATGTGGAACGCGCCCGCCTGCAGCGCGGCGAGTCCTTCCGAGACGAGCTGCGTCCGGCAATCGATCAGCCGCGCCTTCTCGGCGCCGTACTCGAGCGCCCGTCTCGGAATGCTGTCGTAATCGGTTTCGTCAGGCTGTCCGAGATTGGCGGTGTAGGCGTAGGGAATCGCACCCTTGGCGCGCATCCAGTGCAGCGCGGCGCTGGTATCCAATCCGCCCGAAAACGCGATGCCGACTCTTTGACCTGAGGGAACACGCTGAAGAATCGTAGACACGGGAACCCCAATGTTAACTCCCAACCTGCCAGGAAGTTGGAAGTTGGAAGTTGG
>Ga0075425_100002542_pt1 | contig 18302 bp, 13 predicted proteins | sample SoiMethybrSBSTD4_FD_75300 | JGI IMG/M metagenome (GOLD analysis project Ga0075425, IMG submission 75300) | Bulk soil microbial communities from a Populus tree surrounding site in Tennessee, USA - Soil MetaG P. TD hybrid SBSTD4 | ecosystem: Environmental > Terrestrial > Soil > Tree plantation... | reverse complement strand
GTCTACGGCAGCATCAGCGGCGTCATCGCCGACTCGCAAGGCGCCGTGATGCCCGGCGTCACCGTCACCGTGACCAGCGTCGAACGCAAGACGCCCGACAGCGTGGTGACCAACCAGTCGGGTGTGTACATCAAGGATCGTCTGGTACCCGGCAAGTACGAAGTGAAAGCCGAGCTGCCTGGCTTCAAGAGCGCGGTCTTTTCGGACGTGAACGTCAGCGTCGATACCCAGACGCAGCTCAACATGAAGTTGGATGTCGGCGCGGTCAGCGAGAGCGTGACCGTGGCCGGCTTCAGCCCGGTGCTGAAGACCGATCGCGCGGACGTGGCGACCACCTTCGACTCCAACCAGATCAACGACCTGCCGGTCCTCGATCGCAACTTCACGAAGCTCATCCTGCTCACTCCCGGCACGCAGCAGCTGGGGTGGCAGCACGCGGCGAGCGAGAACCCGCAGGGCTCGACGCAGACGATGGTGAACGGGCAACATTTCAGCGGCACTGGCTATCAGCTCGACGGCACCGAGAACCGCGATCCGATTCTCGGCATCATCGTCATCAACCCGAATTTCGACGCGATTCAGGAAACGAAGATCACGTCGCAGAACTACGACGCGGAATTCGGGCAGGCGACGGCCGGCGTCGTCTCGGTGCAGACCAAGTCCGGATCGAACGTACTGCACGGCTCGGCCTACGAGTTCCATCTCGACGACCGCCTCCAGGAGCGGAATCCGTTCACGCAGGCGCAGGCGGATCCCCTCACCGGCAAGTACATTCCCGACACCAGCCGCAATCAGTTCGGCGGCTCGCTCGGCGGCCCGATTCAGAAGGACAAGCTATTCATCTTCGGCGACTACCAGGGCCTGCGCAGCACTGTCGGTGGCTCCAAGCTGCTGACCGTGCCGACGGCGGCGGCGCGCAACGGCGATCTGAGCGCGTACGGCATCAACATCTACGATCCGCTGAGTGGCGCCACGCCGGCGCTGCGCGCGCAATTCCCGGGCAACGTCATTCCGTCCGGCCGGCTCTCGCCGCAGGCGCTCGCAATCCTGAAGCTGATCCCGGCGCCCAACCGGCCGGGAGACAGCAACGGCACGCTCAACAACTACGTAGCGTCCGGCAGCGAAGCGTTCAACGACGACACGTTCGACGTGCGTCTCGACAACCGCGTGAACGAACGGCTGAACCTGTTCGGGCGGTACAGCTACGCGAACTTCGATCGCAACGGGCCGACGGCGTTCGGCCAGGGCGGCGGGCAGGAGTTGGTGTCTCTCGGCGGCGCATCGAAGGTCAAGAACCAGAGTCTGGCGCTCGGTTTCGATCGCACGGTGGGTTCGAACATGACCGCCGACGTCCGCTTCGGCTGGTTCAAGTACAAGGTGGACGTGCTGCCGTTCGACTTCGGCACGACGCCGGCGACCGACGCGGGCATTCCCGGCCTGAATCTCGACACCGGCTTCACCTCGGGTCTCTTCGGCGGGTTCATCGGCGAAGACAGCGACAGCCGGCGGATACGGTTCGGTTCGGGCCTCGGCGTCAACCGCTGCAACTGCCCGCTGAACGAGGACGAGAAGCAGTGGCAGATCGTCGGCAACGTGACCCGCCTGGTCCAGGACCACACCGTGAAGTTCGGCGCCGACATCCGGCGCGCCAACAATCTGCGCGTGCCGAGCGATCAGCATCGGTCAGGTGAGCTGTCGTTCAGTGGCAACCGCACGATCGGTCCGACCGGTGGAGGCCTGCCGCTCGCGACGTTCCTGCTCGGCGACGTCACTACGTTCAAGCGCTACATCAGCCCGACGGTGGACGCAGCGGAGCAGCAGTGGCGGACCGCGTACTACGCGCAGGACACCTGGCGCGCTTCGCCGAAGTTCACCCTGTACTACGGTCTGCGCCTCGACATCATCAACCCGCAGACGGTGAACGGCGCGCAGAAGGGCGGCTTCCTGCTGATGGACGTCAACGGCTCGCAGATCGACATTCCGTCGCCGGACATCCGCGTCGCCGGCGTCAACGGGATCGGCCTCAACGGCGACGTGAAGAACACGTTGAACTGGGCGCCGCGCGTCGGCATCACCTACCAGCTCACCGACAAGACGGTGCTCCGATCCGGCTATGGCCGCAGCTACGATCTCGGCGTCTTCGGATCGGTCTTCGGCCACACGGTGACGCAGAACCTGCCCGTGCTGTCGGCGCAGAACCTGAATGCGCCGCAGAATTTTGCGGCAGTGTTCAACCTGAAGGATGGTCCGCCGGCGCCCTCCTTCCCGGCGGTGCCGTCGAACGGGCTGCTGCCGCTGCCCGATACGATCTTCGCGCGCGCACTTCCGTCGACGCAGCACCCGCCGGCGGTCGACGCCTACAACGTGACGGTGCAGCGCGAGCTGACCGCCGACATCTCCGTGGAGGCCGGCTACGTCGGCAACCGCGGGTCGCGAGTCTTCGTCGGCGACGGCCCGGCGGTGAACGGAAACCAGCCGACGCTCGCAGGCTTCCCGAACGTACCCACCGACCAGCGCAAGCCGTACTTCGTTCGCTACGGGTGGACACAGGGCATCGACGTCTTCTGCAACTGCGGGACGAACCGCTACGATGCGCTGCAGACGAAGCTGACCAAGCGGTTCTCGAAGGGCTACTCGATCTTCACGCAGTACACGCTGCAGCGCGAACGGCAGCACGGCGGCGACCAGTTCTTCTATCTGCCCGATCTCGAGTACGGGCCGGCCGACTGGAATCGGGTGCACAGCTTCTCGGTGGCGACCACCTACGAGCTGCCGATTTACCGGAACAACCGTCTGCTCGGCGGCTGGCAGATCAACCAGGCCACGATCATCCAGAGCGGCCTGCCGTTCAACGTCACGTATCGCGACGCGGGCGCCGACCGCGACACCGGACCGAACCGGCCCGATCTCATCGGCGACCCGATGACCGGCGGCGGCACGCAGGATCGGTGGTTCAATACCACGCCGATCGGCTCACAGGGGAGCGCGTTCGCCCGGCCTGCCGTCGGAACATTCGGCAACCTGCCGCGCAACGACCTGATCGGTCCAGGCTACTGGCGGACGGACTTTTCCGTGTTCAAACGCTTCGGGCTCGTCAATGGCCACGCGTTCGAGTTCCGCATCGAGTCTGTGAACGTCTTCAACAACGTGAACCTCGGCAATCCGGACTCCGAGATCGGCGTCCCGGGGAACAACAACCCGAACGCCGGGAGGATTACGTCCACCGCCTATGGCGGCAGCGATCCGCAGCGAAACTGGCAGTTCGCGTTCAAGTACATCTTCTGACCTGGCTGCGGTGTAAAGCCGAACTGACGTAGGGGCACTCTTTCAGGTGCCCCGATCGGCCGCCCTGAAAGGGCGGCCCTACGTTCTGATCGCGTGCGGCTAAGGCCGGCGAGCAGATCGAGGACGGCGGCGTTCGTCCAGCCGAATCCAACCTCGTTCGACGTGTAGCCGAAGCGCAGCCCGCTGCCGAGATCCGACGAGCGACGTCGGACGTCGTATTTCTCGACGATCGTCCCGTGCGCGTCGAAGTCGTCGACGACAAGCGAGACGAACTTGCGCGCCAGGCGATCGGCGTCAGTGTTGAACCCGTACCGGCGCAGCCCCTCGACCGCGATGAGTTGCAGTGGTGCCCAGCCGTAGGGCGCATCCCACTGGCTGCCCGACGTGACGGTGCTGGTCAGCAGTCCGCCTGGCGCCTCGAATTTCGCGAGATTGGCGACGACGCGGCGCGCCTGGTCGGGGCTCGCGAGGCCGGCCCACAGCGGATAGAAGGTCGTCGCGAATTCGTACCGTCGCCGCTGCCTGGTTTCGAAGTTGTAGTCGAAGTACAGACCCGCCTCGGGATCCCACAGCAGGCTGTCGATGCGCTGCCGGCGCCGCTCGGCGCGCGCCCGCCACTCCCCCGCTGCCGCGGCATCGCCCGCGATCGTCTCGATCCGCGATGCCTCGTCCTCCATCCGGTACAACAGCACGTTGAGGCACACGGGCGTGTAATGAACGATGTCGGCGCTGAAGGGTCCGAACCGGTTCGACGGATCGAAGCCCGACTCGCGCATCGAGCGGTCGCCCTTGTAGAACAGGTCGGTGAGGCGATCGGCAGCCCGGTCGTAGAACTGCGAGACGTCATAATCCGGGACGTCGTGCGCGCGAAAGTACTCGCGGACCCGGTCGTAGTGCGTGAGTCCCTGCGCGTCGCGCTCGGCCGCGACGACTTCCGGCGCCGGTCCGTCGCCGAGATCGAAGTAGCGCGACAGACCGGTCGCTTCGACCAGGTGCGGCGGCGAAGTCCAGAACCCGTAGTAGCGTTCGATGGCCGGGAGCGTCGACTTCAGCCACCGGCGATCCTTGGTCCGCTCGTAGACGCCGAGAATCATCTCGGTGAGGAACGGCGGTTGCGACCGCGTCAGGAAATAGGTGCGGTTGGCGTTCAGGATCATGCCGTAGTGGCTGATCTCGTAGATGAAGTTGTCGGTCATGTCGCGCGCCAGGCCCACCTCGTTGTCGCGCAGCAGTCCGCGTGCGATGAAGTAGCTGTCCCAGCCATACATCTCGTTGAAGCGTCCGCCGGGCACGACGTAGGGATGCGGCAGGTACAGGAGGCCGTGCTCGCGAACCTGGTTCGGCGGGGCGGGTAGCGGTCGCAGAGCGATGCGCCGTACATCGTCCGGCGACAGCACGGTTTGGAGCGTCTGGGCGATGGCCGCTCGGTCCTCGTCGGCGGCGACATACACCGGCCACGCATCTCCAGCCGCGGGGTGCACCTTGGGATCCGGGGCGGCGCGCGCCAGGTCGCGCGTCGAGCGTGTCAGCAGCGACCAGGTCCGCCGGATGTACCGGCGGACGTTCTCAATCCTGGTCGCCGTCGGAAAACTGGCGGAAGGCTGAGGGGCCGTCTGACCGGCGGTGCGCGCCGGTGCGGCGGCGATCGTCAGCACGAAAGCGAGCGCGGCGACGGCGCTGAGGCGCGTGATGCGTTGGCGTTGCATGGATATCGACACAACTATGGGGCGCAGTGTGGGCCGTCGTCCGACTGCTTGAGCAGCTGTCGCGCCACGCGAAAATCGGGATTATGTCTGAGCACGCGATTCACGACACGACTCGCGTCCTCGGCATCTCCCGCCGCGCACAAACCGATCGCGAGATCCACGCCCAGTTCGCTCGCCTGCGGATTGGCGTCGAACGTCGTCCGCCACAGCTGCAGCGCCTCGCGCATGCGACCGCGTTGAGCATAAATGACGCCCAGATTGGTTGCCGCAAGCAAACTATGCGGCTCGCTCTTCAGTGCGCGCTCGTACAATTCAGCCGCGCCGGTCCGATCGTCCTGACGCTGATGAAGATAGCCCAGCCATGTCAGGACGTGCGGGTCTGCGGGATACCGTGGCAGCGCCATCTCGAGGAGGCGACGCGCCTCCCGTCCCGCACTCTGATCTCCGCGCAGCCCGAGCTCCGCATAGGCAAGCCCGAGGTCGCGTGGATCGGGTCGCGTGTTTCCGAACTGAACCAGTCGCGGCTTGGCGACGGGCTGCGAGGTGCGCGCGTTCTTCGGATCGCGCAGGATGCGATGGTCGGTGACGGCGGTGTGCGCGATATCCGCACTCTCGAGCCGAGGCATGTGGCACGACGTGCACTCGATCGCTGCGAAGTGAGAGTTCGCGGCGGCTCGCACATGGCATGTCAGGCACTTGTCACGATAGGAGGCCGCGCTCGCTTGCGCGGTCGGTTTCAGATGAGGATCGTGGCAGGTCACGCACGACATGGCGTCACCGGCGCTCCGCTTGCACATGCTCGCAGCCAGCGATTCGACCTGACTCACCGCTGCTGGTTGCGTGTTCGCGGCGTCGGCAGCGACGAATATCGACAGGTAGTCGGATAGGCGATCGCCCGGCCGGTAATCTTCCAGCCTTTTGCCCGGTCGGCGGATCCTGGACTGCCCCTGCAAATGACATTGCAGACAGACGCTGTCGCGGCGCTCACCGCTGAGCGTCGCCGGGTTGATCATCGGCGCGCCGCCGTTGACGTGTCCGCTGCCGGGACCATGGCACATCTCGCAGCCGACGCCGTTCTGCAGAAATGGCGCTCCGCTGAATCGATTCGCTGTGCCGACCACCGTCGATTGCACGCGGCCTGCGTGACAGAACAGGCAGCTCGCGTCGACGGCGTGGTTCAGCTGCATCTCGACGAGACCGTCGTATCCCGGCGACATGCCCCACAGATGATCCTTCGCGTAGTAGTTGATCGGCGTCTGATAGAGGAAGCCGTCGATCTCGAAGAGAAACGCGCGTCCTCGCGTATTCGAGCCGATGTAGTACTTCAGCGTCTGGGTTCCACGCAGGGAGACGTCACCGGGCCGTTCGTATGAGAGCACGGCGTCTTCCCCGTTCCAGAACACTCGGTACATGACGCCCGAACGAGCATGGGCGAACGACCCCGTCACCAGGCCCTCGAGTGCGGCGCCGCTGGTCCGCCCCATCGGCGTTCGCGCGTAGCTCTCGTAGAGGTTCTCGTGACATCGTCGGCACGCGTCGTTGCCGAGGTACTGGCGCTTCGGATCGTCGGCAGACTGGTTACGTGGCGCGCGTACGAAACCCATCGCGCTGAGGACGACCGCGACGGCGACCGCTGACGGTGCCAGCCGGCGTTGAACAGTCATTGAGCACGTCTAACGAGGTTCGATCCCGTTGCTCTTCAGAATCGGAGCCGCCTGCGGTCCCGAGAGAAACGCAATCAACGTCTTGACGGCGTCGGCGTTCTTCGAGAGCGCACTGGCGGCGGCCGCAAACCGGATGTCCGAGCGGAAATCGCCGGGAAGCGGCCCCAGAATTTCGGCGCCAGGTGTCGGCACGATTTCGGAGAACAGCGTCAGGACCATGGCGGCACGGCCTGCCGCGACACTCTCGGTCGCGGCAGCCGAGCCAGGCGCGAGAATGATCTTGGGCTTCATGTCGGCGGCGATGCCCAGTCGCTCGAACATCTTCTCGATCGTTCCCCGACTGGCGCCGTCCTGCGGATAGGTGACCGAAGGGATTGCGACGAGCGCCTTTTTGAGCGCCGCGGCGTCGCGGATGTCTGGCTTTGGCGCGCCGGCGCGAATGCCGATGCCGAGTTCGGAGCGGCCCACCTCCGCGCGCGACGCGCGCGTCAGTTTGCCCTGCGAGATCAGATCGTCAATCGCCTCGGTGGTAATGATGGTGACGTCGAACGCCTCGCCGGCTTCGATTCGCTTCTTCAGCGACGCGGTCGACCCGAACTGGATCGCGAGGGGCCGGCCGATCGTCTGCTCGATCTGCGATTGCAGCGCCTCGGTGCTCCCCTTCATGCCGTTCGACACGAGCGCGCGAACCGACGTGGGCTGCAGAAAAGCGAGCGTGGTGGCGACGATCGCGGCGATGGTGCGGACGCTCATCGGATCTCTCCCAATCCACGCGCAATGTAGCTCGTTCGGGACGCGCCGAACGACCGGCCTTCACTTCCGCGAAGGCGCAGCGCACGTAAAGCTCGCCGCATCGTCGATGCTGCCGGTCCCTTTGTACTTCGCAACCTGCGGATAGGGACAAAGCGGGCGCGTGCGATCGACCTGCCCGCCGGCGACGTGGGACGCGATCAGCACCTCAGGGGTCTTGCCGCGTTCAACCCACTGCTCGAGCGGGCCAACCTTGTCGAACACGCTCGGGCCTTCGCCACCGCCGCAATGGCCCATTCCCGGCGCCAGGAACAGCCGGACGTGGTCGGCGGCCTTGCTCTCGCCGCCGAGATTCTTGACGACGCTGTTGTAGTACTTGATGGTGTTGAGCGTTGGAACCTGCGGGTCGCTCCATCCGTGGTACAGCAACAGCTTTCCGCCGCGCGAGAAGAACGCGGTCATGTCGGGGTTGGTCGCGTTCATGATGAGATGTTCCGGGCGGTCGCCGCGCGCCGCGTCCTTGTCGAAGTCGAACGTCTTCCAGTCCCAGTTCGGATCCTTGAACACGACGTAGCGGTACTGGTCGTAGATGTTCGCGGACGGCTCGGGTCCCGCCGCCTGTACACCCCAGCCCAGTTCGGTGCCGGGAACCAGCGACGAGAACAGTTCGGTCCGAGTGCGCGGGTTGATCGCCGGGGAGTAGATCTGTTTGACGGCGGCGACTTGCGAAGCCGTGAGACATGAAGGACCCTCGCCCTCCTTGCACAGCAGAACGGCCGGATCGAAACGACACGTCGACGGATCGTCGATCAACCCATCTTTCAACCCATCAGCCGCATCACACGCGGCGACCGCCGCCGCGTGAATCGCCGGATACTTGGCGGGCGGGACATAGCTCGCCGGATCCTTCAACACCGCGTGAGCGATCCACAATGAAATCGCCGTGCGATTCGCCGGGGCTCCTGCGATGATCCCGTCGTAGTCCTCCGGAAACATCTGCGCTTCTTTGAGGCCCTGACGTCCGCCAGTCGAGCAGCCGTTCCAGTACGCGCGCTTCGGCGCGGCGCCGTAGAACGCTTGAATCAGCGTCTTGGCTTTTAGCGTCATTTCGTGTTCGGAGCGCCACGAGAAATCGATCAGCTTCTCGGGGTGGTCGAGGGCGAATGTACCGCGTCCGCCGACGTGTCCGGTATCGGTCGACGCTGTGGCATATCCGGCGCGCAACGCATCGGCCATTGCGCCATAGCTGATCACGCCCGCCCAGCCGCCGTTCCCCACCGCCTGGAACTTGCCGTTCCAGCCGTTCACCGGCAACCACACTTCGATCTTGATGTCGGAATCGGCGCTCGGCGTCAGCGTGGCGGCGACGCGGCAGAACGACGGAAGGTTCGCGTACGGGTTGGCGCCGCCTCCGCCGCGACGTCCGCCGTCCACTGGGACGAACGTTCCGGGCGCGACCACCTCAGCGCGATTGACCGTCCCCGCCTGCAAGGTCACTCGGGCCAGACTTTCGCAAGTTGTCGCCGACGCTCGTGTCGCGGCTGCCGCAGTCAGGAACACCGCCAGCGCAGTGACTACATTCATCGTTCGGTTCTCCAGTCGCGCGAGGGCAATGGTGGCCAATGCACCGAGCCGCGTCAACGGTTCTTTACGTGCTGACTGGTGGTTGGGCAGGCCGTCGACGGGGTTCCCTGAGTTCGTCTTCCCTGCGTGGGCGTCGCCGGCCTGGAGCGACTACTTACGGACAGTCGGCGGGGCCAGGGGTTTGACGTCGCCGCAATCCGCAGCGATCCATTTGCCCTCGAGCACGCGCGTCGATGTCTTCGTCTTCCCCAACACCGTCGACGTCGTCGTCAGTTTCGTCGTGTAGCGTTCGGCGTTGCTGAACACGGTCTCACCATCCGACTCGGACTTCATCGTCGTACAGCTCGAGTGCCATCTCCAGGTGGTGGCCGAGAGCGTGGAAAAGTTCGTGGTGCAGCCGGCGTCTGACGCGACCTGCTGCCACGAACCGGACTCGAATAGCGCCTTGGTCAGGCACGTCTTGGTGACGCCATTGGCGTCTGGCATGGAGACGCCGCGCGCCTTCATGGCTTCGGCCATGCGGGCCCGGGCTTCCGGCGACAGTCTCGAGAACGCCGCTTGTTCCGGCGAGGCAACTTCATGGCCGTCGGCGTCGAGCACGGACATCCTGACCTCCCACAGACCTGCCTTCACAGGCGGCGCTGGCAATGGACCCGCGGCGGCCACGGCCAACACGAGACACGAAAGAACGAGGGTTGCAGCACGACCTTCGGCGATCAGGCCCATGGACGGATCCTCCTAGCGTGCAGCGATCGTACCGCACGGAAAGGCGATTCCACGCCCCTCGTACGGTTCGGAGCTCGAATGCTTTGCCGTCGTGTGCAGTTGGCGACGTTGACGGCAGTGCAGCGAATACGCCTTGCGAAGCGGTCAACTCGTCTTATGGAGTTTTTGCACGACCACAGCTGTCAACGCGGCTTTTTGAAGGTAGTCTTGGGGCAGGAGAAGCCGATGGGATTGTTCGACGGCGTGCTGGGCGGCATCGTCGGCGGCGCGATGGCGTCGGTGGTCAACGGAATCCTCGAACAGCACGGTGGCGTGCAGGGCGTGGTCAACCAGTTCGAGCAGAACGGTCTCGGCGCAACCGTGCGGTCGTGGGTGGGGACCGGCGCCAACGCGCCGATTTCGCCCGATGACGTGCACCGAGCGATCGGACCGGAGCTGTTGCAGCAGCTCGCGGCGAAGACCGGCATGTCGGTGCCGGAGCTCACGCAAAAACTCACGCAGGTGCTCCCGCAGGCTGTCGATCACCTGACGCCCGGCGGGACAATCCCGAACGCTTAATCAGTCAGCTTGAGCACCAGGCCACCGGCGCCTGTTTCCTGTGGGTTGTTCAGAAGGTGGCTTGGTGCACTGGACGATTTCCGCCACTCGCTCATCCTGCGGAGCGCTGATGACACCTTGGACTCCGCCGCGTCACCCAAGCGATTCAGAATCGACAGCTTCTGATGGCTCGCACTGAGGTCGTCCGTCGACAGATGTAGGTAGCGCTGCGTAGTCGTGATTTGCATGTGACTCAGGACCGCGATTGGGCGGATGGAGAAGCCCCCCTTCTGAGTTCGTCGGACGCACGTACTCGATGGGCTGAAACGCGGTTTCGAACAACACGAATTCATGTAAACAATTCCTGGGTCGCGGGTGGATGATGGCGTCGGCGTCGGCCAATGACGACGAACGCGCTGATCCACAACTGACGCGTCGCCATAGCTGCGCACGGAAAGGATCGGTCATGCCCGCTCCACGCCGCGAGCCGCTCGCCAGAGAGGAGCCTGCGGAACTGCAGGTGGCCGCCACGAACGGCAGCATCGTCACCGACTCTCGCGGCCGGAAGTACATCGACTTCGTGATGGGCTGGTGCGTCGGGAATTTCGGGTGGCGCCCCGCGGCGATCGCGAAAGCCATCGAACGCTTCAAGGGACCCGATTACGTCTATCCCGGTTACGCGTATGCGCCGTGGACGGAGCTCGCGCGGCTGCTCGTATCGCTGGCTCCCCGTCCATTGACCACCTGCTTCCGCGCGACCGGTGGATCCGAGGCGGTCGACCTCGCGCTGCAGGCGGCAATGATCCACACTGGGCGCCCCGCCTTCCTGTCGCTCGAAGGCAGCTACCACGGCAACTCGCTTGCCGGGTTGAGCGTCGGCGCGTCCGACAACCGCGAGCGCATCAAGAATTTGCTGCCGCACTGCGGCAAGATTGCGCCGCGCCTCGACGCGAAGGCGCTGCGCCGCATCGAGCAGCGGCTGAAGCGTCGCGACGTCGCCGCATTCGTCATGGAGCCGATCAGCATCAATCTCGGCGTCCTGATTCCAGAGAAAGACGCTATCCGGCGGGTACACGACCTGTGCCGCCGTTACGGGACGCTGTTCGTCGCCGATGAAGTCGCATGCGGATTCGGCCGGACCGGTCGGCTGTTCGCGTGCGAGCACTTCGACCTCGCCCCCGACATGCTGTGCGTCGCGAAAGCGATGAGCGGCGGACTGGCGCCGATTGGCGCGGTCATCGCAACTGCACCGATCGCGACGTCGATGGAGGAGAACGGCGGGGCCTTTTACTCGACCTACGGCTGGCATCCGCGCAGCGTCGCCGCGGCGATCGCAACCCTGCGCGATCTCAAGGCAAACCGGCCTCGGGTACTCGCCAGCGTTGCAGAAATGAGCGAGTATTTTCGCGTCCGCCTGCTGCAGCTCGAGTTCGACCGCCCGGCGGCGGTTCGCATCCAGGGCCTGGCGATCGGGATCGATGTCGGCGACGAGGACTACGCGGAGACGATCCACGACAAGTGCCGCCGCAACGGGCTGCTCGTGTCGACTGAAGGCTCGACGGTGCTGCTGTTGCCGTCGCTGGCCATCGACAAGCGGACTGCAACACGGGGACTGGACATTCTGGCGCGCTCGATATAATTCGCCCCGGCGGACGTGGCCGCGAATCCGAGAGTCCAGCGACTCTACTCCCAAGGTCGAGTAGCGCATCGCAGGTTGGCTGATTTGCGGGCGTTGTCCCTCGAGCCGCCGCTCCGAAGACCTTCGTCGGGAGGGCTTCGTTGGTGATGGTTGTACGGCACCGCCGGGGGCCGTGTCCTCCGCGTCAGCTACAATCTGCCTGCATGAGCCTCAAGTCGCACTTCGCGACGAAAGATCCTTCGGTGTTTGCGACGTACCGCCGCGTTGTCAACGTGGCCCGGACATTCGGACCCGTGGCGGAGGACGCGAAGAAAACATCAATCCATCTGGTGCGGCACACGGCATTTGCCGGCATCGCGACCCGACGCTCATCGCTGGTGCTCACGTTGAAATCAGGAAGCGAGATCCGTAGCCCGCGAGTCGAGAAACGCCAGCACATATCCCCGAATCGCTGGCACGTGGAAGTCCGGCTCACTGCTCCAGCACAGGTGGACCGGCAGCTCACCGCGTGGCTGCGTGCTGCGTACGAACTCGCAGGACCATCATCGACGCGCTGAAACGAACGCGCTCGAGGGTCGCTCGTGGGGCGTTTCACGGTCGTCAAGCTTCCAATATCACCTATCGCATCCGGGGTCTTGGTTGGTCGTCCCACGAGCATCCCGGACGCGATCGTTACGAAGGCCTGTGCGCCAATTCTCCTTACCGGCGTGGTGTTCGGCGCTCGTGCGCCATCGCTCATAGAAATCGGGGCAATTTCGATCTTCGCTTTGTGTCGCGCGTTGCTGCGATGTTCCGCTCTTTGTTGCCTCGACAGGGCAAGCAAAGGGCAACGTTCTGCGGACCGCTTGACCCAGACGACGATCGAGTCTTGGTGACGAACGATGGCCCCATCGTGGCGGTGATGCGGGCCGGCTCCAAGACGCTCGAACCATTGACCTCGGTACCAGCCGCACGTACGCTTCACCCACATCATGAATCGCCTTACGAATACCCTCCTTCGATTTCTCGCGGTGCTGCTGATCGCCAGCGGGACGGCTGGAGTCCGAGCCGGAGGAGCGCCAGCCGTTCAGGCGAGTGCCACGTCCCGCGCGTCGTCACGCTTCCACGTGGAAGAAGCGACAATTGCCGACGTGCATCGGGCCATCCAGCAGGGAGAAACGACCTGTCGCGCGGTGGTCGAGTCGTACGTCGAACGCGCCCGTGCCTACAACAGCGCGTGCACGCAGCTCGTCACGAGCGACGGCAAACCAATCCTGCCAACCACTGGACCGCTACGCGCTGGCGCGCCAGTCTCGTTCTCAACGTCGACGATGTCGGTCGCATCGGTGCTGCCGACATTGGAGGCGTACTCCGGGTTGCCGCTCGATCTCGGACGGATGGAGGCGACGCAATCCGATCCGACCGTGCGGCAGCAATACGGAATGGTTGCCGGCATCGAGAACGCCGGTCAGATCAACGCGCTCAGCACATTGAACCTCCGCGGCGAACGATCGGTCACGTGCAAGGCCGACTGCGATCGCGCGCCGGCCGCCGGCCCGCTCCCGGCGAGCTGTCCAGCATCGTGCGACGCGTTTCGACGTCAGCCCGACGCGCTCGAACGCGCGTCGGAACTGGACGCCAGGTACGGACGGCGGCCGGATCTCAAAGTGATGCCGATGTACTGCATCGCGCTGTCGTTCAAGGACGTCTACGACACGACCGACATGCGCACGACCGGCGGCGCGGACGTGAATTACGCGATGGACGCGCCGCCGAAGGACGCGACGGTCGTCTCGGAGCTACGCGCGAAGGGTGCGATCATCTACGCGAAAGCGAATCTCGACGAGTACAACGCCGGCGCTGGTGATCCCGGCGGCGCCGCACGTCCCACCGCTCGCCTTTACGGCGCCGGAGCACGGAGCACGTGGGGCGGGACGGCGTGCAATCCGTACGACACGACGCGCGAGACCGGCGGATCGAGCTCGGGATCGGCAGCGGGCGTTGCCGCGAACCTCGTGCAGTGCTCGATCTGCGAAGAGACCGGCGGCTCGTGCCGCCAGCCGGCGTGGCGCAACGACATCGTCGCCTTCGTCACGACGAAGGGATTGATTCCGTTTGGCGGCGCGATCGGCGCCGATCCGTATCTCGATCGCGGCGGCATTCAGTGCCGCACAGTCGTCGATACCGCCGCGGTTGCTCGACGCGTTGAAGGATCCGCAGCGCGGTTATTTCGATCCGCGGGACATCTACACGGCGCTGCCGAACGGCCTCATCTCGTCGCAACCGTACGCGTCGTATGCGGCGCCCTCCACCGGCGCGAACGCGAAGAAGCCGCTCGCCGGCATGCGGATCGGGATCGTCCGCGAGTACATGGTGAAACACGCGGCCAACGACCGCGCGATGAGCGACATCGTCAATGGGGAGATCACCGACGTGCTCCGCGATCGACTCGGCGCGGCGATCGTCGAGTCGGCGGACCCGCTCTACCCGGACGACCCGTCGATTCCGAACATGACCTACACGTTCCAGCAGGCGCTCGCCGAGATCCTGCCGCTGCACTTTCCGGAATACATGCAGCGGGCGTCTGCGGTCCCCGGCTACGACGTCGGCAAGCGTGACTACATGGTCAAGGCCGCCGAGGGGCTCGCGCCGTGGCCCGACAGCGTCAACATGCGGAGCGTCAACAGCCCTGGCTCCGCCACGAACTTCGGCTACGACCTCGCACGGTACCTGCTCCGCCGTGGCGACGAGCGCGTGAAAGACTGGGCGTCGCTCAACGCGAACGCGAAGTACTACTCGGCGGGACGCGTCGCGGCGATGAAGAACTGGGAGAATGCGATCGATCTCGTGTCCGCCGGCATGACGCAGAACGTCAAGATGCGCGAGGTCCTGCGCCTGGTGGTCATGAAGGTGATGCGGCAGAACAATCTCGACGTCCTCGTGAACCCGACAACGACGATTCCGCCGGCGAAGATCGGGTTCGCAAGCCAGCCGCAGGTCAACAGCCGACCGACCGGACGGTTTTCGACGAGCGCCAACATCGGCGTGCCGGAGATCACCGTGCCGGCAGGGTTCAACTCGGCCGTCTACGAGCCGCGCTTCGTGCTCAACGCATCGAAGGACGCCTACGTCGCGGTCGCGAACGAGGACACACCGTCGACGTTGCCGCATCCGATGCCGGTCGGCATTTCGTTCTGGGGCGGCCCTGGCGAAGACGGCGTGGTCATCAGAGCGGCGGCTGCATACGAAGCGGCCACCCACGGTCGGCGTGAACCGCAGGCGTTCGGCGCGATCGGCGCGCGTCGCACGACTCAATGAACGGCGTTCGCATCCACGCGTCTCATTTCTTCTCTGCCGCGACCTTTTCGACCTCACTCCAGACCCGCAGCAGGTTGCCGCTCCAGATCTTCGCGATCTGCTCCTCGGTGTAGTTGCGGCGCACGAGCTCGATCGTCACGTTCACCGCTTCCGCCGCGCTGTTGAACCCGTCCACGCCGCCGCCGCCGTCGAAGTCCGAGGCGATGCCGACGTGGTCGATGCCAATCAGCTTCACCGCGTAGTCGATGTGATCGACGTAGTCCTTGACCGTGGCGCGATCGGGGTTCGGCGCCGGCGCTGGCGGCGGTGACGTCTCGACCGGGCAGCGGTACGCGGCCGGGGCCTGCCCGCCTCGCCCGGAGCCGCGGCCGGAACTGTCGCCTCCCACCGCCGCGGTGCGCTCCGGCGGCTTCTTGATGAAGTCCGACACGGCGTTGATCTGCACCACGCCGCCGTTGGTCTTCATCGCCATCAACTGCTCGTCGTCCAGGTTCCGGCTCTGGTTCGCCAGCTTGCGCACCGAGGAGTGCGACGCGATCACCGGCGCCTTCGACAGCCCGATCGCCTGCAGCATTGCCGCCTTCGACGGGTGCGAGACGTCGACCATCATCCCGAGGCGGTTCATCTCCTGGATCACGTCGCGGCCGAGCGGCGACAGTCCGCCCCACTTCCATTCGCCGGCCGCCTCGCCGGTGTGCGAGTCGGCCAGCTGGTTATGGCCGTTGTGCGCGAGCGACATGTAGCGGCCACCGCGGTCGAAGAACTCCCTGACGCGCTTGATGTCGGTGCCGATTGGATACCCGTTCTCGATGCCGATCACCGCCACCTTCTTGCCGCTCTTCGCGATGCGCGTGACGTCGCCGGGCGTCAGCGCGAGCGCGATCTCGTTCGGCGCAATCTGCTCGGTCAGGCGGTGCACGGCGTCGAACTTCGCCACCGCCTGGCGATACGCATTCTCGTAGCCGGCCGGCGTCAGCTCGCCCTGGCCGACGTAGGCGATGAAGAAGGAGACGCCCAGACCGCCCTCCTTCATCTTCGGCAGGTTCACCTGCGTCGTCAGGCGCATGGTGTAGTTGCAGTCGGCGGTGAAGTTCCGTGGATCGATGTCGTTGTGCGTGTCGAGCGTGATGATGCGCTGGTGGATCGCGCGCGCCCGCGCGACGAGGTCCGGCTGGGCGTGCAGCGACGCGGCCAGGCCGGCCGCCGCCGCGAAGGCGAGAGACGCGCGCTTCATAAGGGGCTGCTCCTCGCCGGCGGATGTTACTATGTGCGCGATGATCCGATTCGCCCGGCTCGAGCTGTCGGTCCTGGCATTGCTTGTCGCGGCCGTTTCGCTCGCGGCGCAGACCGACGTCACCGGCGAGTGGGAGGCGTCCTACGCGATGCCGCTCGGGCCGCAGGAGCTGAAGATCTACCTCACACAGGAAGGCCCGCGCATCAGCGGCCACACCACGTCCGAGTACGGCGAGTCGCAGGTCCGCGGCACCATCGACGGCGAGAACATCGCCTTCACCTTCGAAGCGACCGACGGCGGGAAAGCGGTCGTCATTCGCGTCACCGCGAGAGTGGAGGGCGCGCGAATGCGGGGCACGGCGAAGGTCGGCGATCGCGTCGATGGCGCGTTTACCGCCGAGCGCAGCGACTGACCGCGAGCCGCTCGCTGCGCTCGCGGAAGTTAGAAGTCAGAAGTTAGAAGTACGGGCGGCATTCGGTCCGACGCTTCGTGGGACGTTTGCCGCAGATCGGGACCACCTGAGGCTGAGACCCGCTGAAAGTCCGTACTTCGCACCTCTAACTTCTCACTTCTAACTTGACGTGTTTGTACTCGTTACGGCGGCGGGGCCGCCGGTTTGCGAAACAGCGCCGGATCGATCGCGACGTTCGGCTGGACACTGGTGAGCTGAATGGTGTCCTGACCGTCGAGCCAGACAACGGTGAATCGAAACGGCATCTTCACGCCTGCGACCTCGCGGTAGTCCGCATAGTCGATCTGCGTCGGGATACGTCCGACTGGCGACTCGGCATAGCGCACCTGCCGGACGAGCAGACCTGTCTCCTTGTCGAAATACAAGGTCGCGGCGACACCGCCAGGCGTCGTGCCCTGAACGACCTGCACATCGCGTTCGGCGATGGTGTCGCTCGGGCCGACGCGCCATGCCGACAGCGCGCTCTTGATTCGCGTCGGGAACGAGAGCTGGGCATCGAGCTTCACGCCGTCGAGGTCCTGCCCGGTCAATGCGAGCACCGGCACCGGGCGGTGCGGCGCCGCCGTCCAACCGCTGCTGCCGTCGTATGCCGTCGTGCTGTCGCCGTCGAGCGTATGAGTAATGGTGGTCCGCTCACCCGACGCCCTGGCGAACACCTCGAACCTGCGCGGCTCGGATTCGGGGCCATATCCGGCGCTCGTCCCGGTGCCGACGAAACTGGTGAGGCGCGCGAGACGGTCGGCGCCGCCGACGGCGCGAATGAACGTGTCGATCACCAGATCGATCGACGGTGCATTGGGAACGGGGGCGACGATATCCGGCGGATCGACAATCTTCTCCGTGTACAGGGTGGAGAGGTTCGGCGTGACGATCGGCCGATCGCTGCCGCGGTGGCACGTGTAACACGTGATCAACTGACGACCCCCGAAGTTGCCGCGATTGATCGTCGCCATCATCGTGATCATGCGCCGCGCCGTCCGCTTCCTCGGGTTGGTGTCGGCCGCATACGCCTGCCAGCCGGTGTCGCTCGAGGTATGGCAATCCTCACACGACATTCCCAGCGCCGCCGAGAACAGGCCCATCGTCTCCATGAACCGGTTCACGGTGATGCCCTTCAACACCTGAACGTTCTTGAACACGTCCTCCGCCAGCACCGGTTTCGGTTCCACGGCCGTCTGACCGTGAACCCGCGCGAGGCCCAGGACACACGCCAGCGAGCACGCGAACGGTGCGCATTTCATCGCCAGGACATTACCGCGTGAAAATGTAGACGGCGCCGGCTTGCTGTGTGGAGTTGTCGCGCTGGTTGCCGTTGACGCCGTTCGCGCCGCTCGATTCGAAATGCGCGCCGACTGCCATCGTCCGGCCGTCGCGACTGAGGGCGATGGCGCTGCCGAACTCGTCGAAT
>Ga0075425_100002540_pt1 | contig 18307 bp, 20 predicted proteins | sample SoiMethybrSBSTD4_FD_75300 | JGI IMG/M metagenome (GOLD analysis project Ga0075425, IMG submission 75300) | Bulk soil microbial communities from a Populus tree surrounding site in Tennessee, USA - Soil MetaG P. TD hybrid SBSTD4 | ecosystem: Environmental > Terrestrial > Soil > Tree plantation... | reverse complement strand
GAGCGCAGCCGTCGCGCGGCGATATTGTCGTGTTCCGTTCTCCGCTGTCGCACGACGTGATCGTGAAGCGGGTCATCGCCACGCCCGGCGATCTCATCGAGAGCCACGACGGACGCCTCACGATCTGCGGTCATCCGTTGCGCGAGCCGTATGTGCGCAAGGCCAATGCGAATGGCGACATCGCGCCGCAGATCGTCCCGGCGAACTGCTACTTCGTGATGGGCGACAACCGCGCCGACTCGTTCGACAGCCGCAACTGGGGCGTGCTGCCGCGCGAGTTGATCATCGGACGCGCGTACATCGTTCATTGACTCGCTGCGGCCGTTTCTCTACTCTCCGGAAGAGCGGAGGAAATATGCGTCGCAGCCGTCGTGAAGCAGGAGAAGGCCAGGCGGGTTGTCTCGTCGGAGTGATCATCCTGCTCATCGCCATCTTCATTGCCTACAAAGTGGTGCCCGTGAAAGTGAAGAGCGCCGATCTCCGGCAGACGGTCGTCGACGAAGCGAAGTCGGCCGGCACTCATCCCGACGAAGTGATCCGCAAACAGATCCTCGCCCGAGCGCAGGACGACAATCTTCCCGTCACCGAGGACAACATCACGATCGAGCGCACCGGCAATCTGATTCGCGTCGACGTCGACTACACGGTGCCGATCGTCTTCCCCGGTAAAACGATCCAGTGGCATCAACATCATCACGCGGAGAATCCGATTTTCTAATGGCCATCAACATCAAGATTCGCGACAACGGTCCGTATCTCGTCGAAGGGGAGTTCACACTCACCGACGCCGCAGGAAATCCTGTTCCGATCAAGAAGGCCGCGCTCTGCCGCTGCGGCGGATCGACGATGAAGCCGTTCTGCGACGGTACACACTCGAAGATCGGATTCCAGGGAGCGATCGCAGCCGTCGAACAATCCGAACCACCGAAGCAGTGATCAAAGTCGTCGTCAGCTCGTGCCTCCTCGGATCCCCGGTCCGATACGACGGCGGCGACAAGAAGTCGAATCACCCGGTCCTGCAACGCTGGCTCGACGAAGGCCGCGTCGTGCCGGTATGCCCCGAAATGCTCGGCGGCCTCGGCACTCCTCGCCCACCGGCCGAGATCGTGCCGGGAACGACACGCGTGATCACGAACAGCGGAGTCGACGTGACTTCTGCTTTTCATGCGGGCGCGAGCGCCGCACTCGATGCCGCGAAGACAAATGCTGTGCGCGTCGCCGTGCTCAAAGAAGGCAGCCCGTCGTGCGGCAGCACATACGTTTACGACGCCACGTTCACGAGCACGCGCTTACCGGGCGAAGGAATCACGACGGCGCTGCTGCGGAGTCGCGGCATTGCGGTGTTCTCCGAGAATCAGCTCGACGAAGCAGGCGAGTACATCGCAGCGCTGGAGCGCGCTTAGCTCACTCTTCTTCCAACTCGAAGACGACCATCTCCCACCCCGTCGGGTCGTCGCTCAGGGTCGGCAAGTTCGTTTCGTCGGCTGCATCGATCACGTAATCAAATTCATTCATGAGCCGGCACGGAGTTCATGCCGTGCGCCGAACGCGTGAATTCTCGATTGCGCTGATGCGTAACGACTTGCGCGCATCCGCGCCGGATGGGCGATGTAAAAAATGTGGGCACTCAGTGCCGCGATGCGTGACGGCGCGACAGCAGGAGCGTGACCGTCGCGGCGTCGCTATCCGCCGATCCGCAGGCGTTGGCGGCGCGCGCCCAGAATTGCGTCGTCTGCGCGATCGGCGGAGTCGCGATCGTCGCTCCCGCGCCAACCGGCTTCGACGTGTCGCCTTTCGCTCCCTGATACCACGTCACGATCGATGAGGTGCCCGTCACGGTGATGCTGAGAACGCCCGTCGATCCCACCGTCACGGTTTGATTCTGCGGTTGCGTGAGGACCTGCGGCGCCAGACACGACACGATCACGACGCTGCTGTCGGACGTGTTGCCGCAATTGTTCGTGACGCGGCACCAATAGCTCGACGTCTGAGACGGATTCACGATGAAGCCGTTTCCGAGACCGATCTGCTGGCCCACGCCGCTTGCCGCTCCCTGATACCACGCGTAGCTGAACGTCGTGCCGCCGCTCGCGTTGATCGAGAGCTGAACGCCGTTGACGACCGATGTTGCGGCCGGCGCCGCGAGAACGACGGCCGGACAAATCGGCACGTTCACGGTGACCACTGCAGCGACGCTATCGGCGGACGGGCCACACTGGCCGATGACGCGAACCCAGTACGAAGTCGTCGTCGCGGGCGTGACTGAAATGGTTGCACCTCCGCCGACCGGCGTCGTCGTCACGCCGGTCGATCCTGCGTACCACTGATACGTCAGCGGAGGAGTGCCGGAGGCGGTGACCGAGAGTTGTGCACTCGTGCCGCTGGTAATCGTTAAACCGTGTGGTTGAACGTTGATCGAGGGAGGGGTGCACGCTGCCGGAGCGCCGTAGACGGTAGTCACGGCGTGGCTGTCCCACGTCTGGAGAACGCCGTTGAGACCGAACACCAGGAGGTGGTTCATGATCGCGGAATTGCTGCATTCGAGAGTCGGATCGGTCGCGCATGCCGCATCGAGCGTGCGGTTCTGATCGGAGTGGCGGAAACCGAGCGTGTGACCGACTTCGTGTGTGACCGTCGAGTTGAATTCGCCGAGTGAGAACTGGGCGAGCGTGCACGCGCCGAGGCCCTGGTTCATGCTGATGTCGGCCTCTTTCGTCGTCGAGAACGTCTCGCCGTTGAAAGAGTGCGTTCCGATCGCGGAGCGAATTCCGCCGAATCCGAGAACGCCGCCTTGCGTGCAGTTGTATGGCTGAATTCCCGCGCTGGCGAGATTCTTCTCGAAGACGATGTTGTTGATGCCGTCGGAGGCGTCGAGGATCCCGTTCGGGTTCGCATTCGACGTGGCGAAGACGTAGTGCGCGCCGCCGGCGTTCCACGAGTTGAAGGCGACGTTGATTGCCGACGCGCCGTCGCCGAGGACGCCGACCTCCGAGTTTCCCTTGTTCCAATTCACGTTGGCCGGGAAGACGTTCCAACGCGGGCCGAGTCCGAGGGCGCCGAGGGACACCATGTAAGAGGTTCCGGTGAAGGCGGCATCGGTCGTCGCTCTCATCGTCGCTTTCGTCGTTGGGAGCGCATCGTCGACGAAATAGTCGGACGAGACCGCGCGGCCACGTACGACGCCGCGTACGTATTCGAGAAATTGCTTCGCGGAGCGATGCCGCTCCTTGTGCGGCGTGCCGTCGATGTCGCGGCCGGCAATCTCCGCATCGTTTCGAACGAGGAGGTCATTCGTGAAGCGGAACGAGCCGAGTTGCGCATCGGTGATCGCGTAGTCGCCATCGTCGCGTTGACTGAGCAGGAGGAGCACGCGATCGCCCTGTGTGAGCTCCGGCATGCCGGGAATGACGCAACGCTCGCCGTTCCACTCGCCGCCGGGCTCGTGGATCCGGATCAACGCGCCGGTGTTTCCGGCAATCGAGTCCTCAACGACGACATCCGTGACTGTCTCGATGCCGTAGCGCGGCGACTCTTCGACGTGTGACGCCAGCACGCGGCCGACGACGATCGCGCTCGATCGCTCGATCTCTACTCGATCCGCAGGAACGACGTATGAGACGGCGAGCACCGGAGCGGCGAACGCGAGCGCGCAAAGCAAGAGGAACCGACGCATGGACTGACGTCAATGTAGGTCGCCGCCAATGGCCCGCATGTAACGGGAATCACCTAGGCGCCGCGAAAACGCCGAAACGCTTCCGGAACGAAATCCACGTCGCTTGCCTCCCGTGCGGCGAGCGTGATCTGCGCTTCCATCACGTCGAGCGGAACCGGATTCGCGTAGCCGGTGAGCGCGCGGCGGAGTGCGTCGAGCGGACTGACGGTTTCGGTCCGCGTCGTTCGGTAGAGCTTCACGGCGAGCGTCTCGGCGGCTCCGGGCGTGAGGAGTGACGGCAGCAGCGGTTCGAGCTCGGCGTAGCCGCTGTCTTCGATCGTGATGCCACGGCGCGCGCTGAGAGCGCGCAGCAGCGCGAACGCTTCCTGCGGCGTCGTCGTCGGGAAGATGGGAATCTTCACGTCGACGCGGCCGGGGCGTTTGAGATCGATCTCGATCAGATCGGGGCGGCTCGTCGCGAGGATCCAGACGATCTTGCCGCGGTTGGCGGTGTTGCTCATCTCCGTCGCGAACATCGAGTAGATGCGGCCGGAAAGGCCGGCGTCGTTCGATCCCGAGTCGCGCTTGCCGAGAGCTTGGTCGGCTTCATCGATGAAGACAAAGCAGCGGCCTAGTGCCTTCAACAGACGAAACACCTTCTCGAGATTTCCTTCCGTGCTGCCGACCCATTTGTCGCGGAAGTTCTTGAGCTTCACGACCGGCACGCCTGCTTCGCCGGCCAGGCATTCGACGAGAAATGTCTTACCCGTGCCGACGGGGCCGCAGATGAGGTATCCCATCGGCATCGCGTTGAGATCGTCCTTGCGCCACAACGCGATGTCCTGCCGCAGCCACTGCTTCAGTTTTTCCTGGCCATGAAGATCGTCAAGCGTCTTCTTCGACTCGATGAACTCGATGAGCCCTGCGGAGTCGCGCTCGATCAGCTCTTTCTTCAAGGCCACGACGTCCTCTTCGCGAATCGGTGATCCCTGGCGCTCCTTCAGGCGAAGCATCCGCTCGATCGACGTGATCGTCGCGCCGGCGAGTTGCGGCGCGAGCGATGCGTATTTCGGCTCGAGGATCTCGATGCCGGCGCGCAACTCGTCCGCGGACGGCAGCGGCAGCTCGACCGACGCCGCGCGCGGATTGTTGGCGAGCAGAGGATGCAGGTCGTTGATGTTGTCGGCGATCAGCCATGTGACGAGCGAGTACTCGCGCAACGCGTCGTCGGTGCACCAGTCGCGCATCAGCATCGCGATGGCATTCAAGTCGTAGTTCAGAGCGCCGGGAAGGGCGGGGGCGACGAGATGCGCGGCCTTGATGTAGAAGCCGACGTGCGGCGACTCCTGTCCGAGGCGCGCGAGATTCGCCGCGTAGCGAAAGTAGCGGGTGATGAACTCGATAGCGGGACGCGGCGCGCGCGGATACTCCGGCGTCTCGCGCACGGCGGGCCACTTCGAGAACACTTCCGCGCCGCGCTCGACGCGAATGCCGTTGCCGAGGTCGTAGCTGAGCACGGCGTCGAATCGCGGCATCATCACTTTCAGGAGGAAGTCGTAGAGACTGCCGAGCTGCGGCGTGGCACCGAGCGGCAGCACGAAGCGATCGTTGACGTTGCCGTACAGGATGAACTGATTCGCGCAGTGCGACTCGTAGAGCGACACCAACTCGCGCGCCCATTCCGGCAACGTGGCAGCCATCAGTTCTCGATCTCCGCCGACTGGCCGGACGACGTGGTCGTCGCCGGCTCCGCCGCGAGCGAGGCCAGTCCCTCACTGTCATCGAGGAGATGGCTGACGAGATCGATGTTTGCCGAGATCGCAGCCGGTCTTCCCTTCAGGCTCGCATCCTCGGCCGCGAGATCGATCTGTTGCTCGATGCGCGTCAAGTCGCTGTCGATCTCCGCGAGCGACTCCGCGCGCCGCTGCAAGTTGCGCAGACGCTGATTCAGGATGAGGAGCGTCGCCTTCTTCGATTCGCGCAACGTCTCCGACATCTGCGATGACGACAGCTCCTTCTCGATCGCGGCGATTTGATTGCGCAGATCGGTGTCGCGCGACGTGACGTCGAGCATCTGCAGGTTGCGCTGTGCGACGAGCAGTCGCATGTACAACCAGGTGAGCTTGCGCAGCGCTTCTCGGTTCGAGTCGTAGAGGAAATCCTCGCTCTGCGTCTGTCCGTAGAGTTGCTCGATCTTCTTGCATTTGTCTTCGACGGAGGAGAGGCGGCGGCGCTGATGATCGCCGAGCGTTTCGGCGAGCTTCTCGCGCGACGCGTCGGTGTCGCTCTGCAGCCGCGCTACTTCTTTCGCGTCGACCCAATGCTGGAATCGCGTGTTGGTCACGAGCGAGTAGAGATAAAACGTCTCCAGCGCGATTCCGCCGAGCCACACGGCATGCTCTCCGAATCCGAGGATGGCCAGGCCGGCGACGGCGAGCGCGTTCCACGGCACGCGGCCGAGGCCTGCGAGATCGGGACGTGCCCAGAACGCCTCGCGGAGATAGCGACGCATAGAGCGGCGCTACATTACTCCGCCGCGGGGCCGAGTGTTTTCTCCGGCGCCGCGGTTGTGGCGGAAGAGGCCGGCGACGACGACGCACCCTGCGAAGGCTCGAGCGTGAGCCCTTCCTTCGCGGCGAAGTCGGCGAGCGCCTGATCGGCGAGCGCGCGCTGCTCTTCTTCCTTCATCTGGAACTCGGTCGTGTTCAGCGAGTCGCGCGCGACGCGCGCGCGTCCGGCGGCCTTCTCGCGCTCTTCTTCGACCATGTCGTGGAGGCGATTGAGCGTGTCCCCCGATCCGCCGATCGTGGAGATCATGCCGGAGGCCATCTCGTTGAGCTCCGCGGTGGCGCGCTTGATCTTCAGATCGTCGAGGCTGCTCTTCAGCGACTCCATCTTGTCCTGCGCCGCCTTCACCGCCACGTCGCGCGCGCGAATCAGCTCTTTGTACGTCGTCTCGGCCTGCGTGAGCTGCGCGCGGTTCTCGGTGAGCTCGCGCTGCACGGTCTGCAGCCGAAGGGCCTGCTGTCCGGCCAGATCGCGATTGCCGGCGCGGAGATTCGCGGCCGTCTTCGCGCGCATCTCGCGCTCTTCCTGCTCGAGCTTCCGCACTTGCGTCATGAGACGCTCGCAGAGTCCCGCGTGCGCCGAGAGACCCTGGTTGTAGTTCGCGATCTGCTTCCGCAGATTCTCCTTCTCCACTTCGAGAAGCGCTTCGGGATTCTGCCGCTCCAATCCGGAGATGAAGAGAGCGAGAAATCCTCGAAAGAGATTTGTCAGTCGTCTAAACATGAACGGTCACCTCGATCTTTGCCACGAAGCAAGAAGGTTGTTGAGAACGTCGCCTTTCGGATATTCGCACACCGTTCCGATCTCGTTGCGTAATCCGAAGCGCTGATAGACCGTGAAAGGACTCTCCGGAAACATCACCGGCACCGACGGATTGCCGGGACGGAAGCCGTGCTCGAGCGACTGACGCTGCACGCGATCGCTCATCAAAAACTCCAGGAACACTTCGGCGGCCTTGCGTTGATCCGGCGACGTCCACGATGCGTCGATGACGTAGTACGGATTGTCGTTCCACATGTTCAGCCGCGGATAGACGACGTGCAACTCTCCCCAGCGGCCGGCGGCGCTCTTGAGGTAATCGATGGCGACGCTCTCATACGCGAAGATGCAGTCGTAGGCGCTCGGGCCTTTGAGCACCATCTCGCGCATCATCGTGCCGGTGCTGTCGGAGAGACTCACCGCTTTCTCGATGGTCGAGAGTTGTTGCTGGAACTGCGGATCGACGACGTCGGCGATGGCGAGACCTTTCGTCTTCTTCTGATGTTCGTACGCCATCAACACGAGCGTGGCCAGTCCGCTGTTCGATACGCTCGGATTGGTCTGTCCGAATTTGAAGAGTCCCCACTCCGGCTTGTTGGCGACGGCCTGCCAGCCGGTCGGCTCGCCGAGCGCCTTTTCGATCGTATCGAACGAGACGGCGCCGTATTTCTTCACGAAGGCCTGGTAGCGCTCGTCCCACATGACGAACACCATCGGAGTCAACGCCAGCGACTCTTCCTTCGCGATCGGCGCCTTGCTGTATTTGACCTGCCAGTCCTGAACGAAGCTGTCTTTGTAGAGCGAGCTCGCCGGCGACCAGACGTTGATCCGCTGGTCGCCGCCGACGAGCGCCTGCGCGCCCTCGAGCGATCCCATCGGAAAGAGATTGATGCGGATCTTCTTGCCGGCGTCGGTGGTGGCGAATTCCTTCGCCGCCCATTCGAGCCAGCTCTTCTTCTCCGTTCCATACGCGATGCCGATCTCCGCTTCCGGAGCGGACGATCCGAAGCTCGCGCCGCCGGAGGACGCCGCGGGCGACGATGACGTCGACGGCGACGGCGAGCTCGATGAGAAGCGTTTGATCCGATCCTTGAAGTAGAGCCGGTACGCGCCGTAGCCGCAGGCGACGATGAACGCGAAGATCACCAGCTTTCCGAGGAAGGTCGGCTTGGGAGAATCGGGTGGAACGTAGCTTGTCGTCATATTTCGCTTCGATCGTCATCCCGACGATGCCGCTCAGAAGAACGTCGAGATCTCACGCAGCACCTGCCGGATGTTTTGTTGATTGCCCTTGTAGAACTTCGCTTGTGTCGCGTCGGCGATCTGTTGCAGCACCTCCGACTTTGCATCGTCTCCATAGGCGATGGTGAAGACGCGGATCGTGTGCGTCTCGTTATCGAACTTGATCTGGCGCAGGAGATCGTCGAGCGGCGTCTTGCTGTTCGTGTCGTCGCCGTCGGTGAGCACGACGATCGCGGAGATCTTCTCCTGATCCTGCTCCTGCGAGCTCAGATGCGCCGCGTAGGCCTGAGCGACGGCGTCATACAGCGCAGTGCCACCTTTCGGAAACATGGCGGTGATCTGCGCTTTCGCGCTGTCGCGCGAGGATTTCACGGCGGCGCGCTGCAGCGCCCAATGCGGCACGCCGCTGAACGGGAGCAGCGAGAACTGATCGTCGTCGCCGAGAAGATCGACGAGCTGCAGCGCGGCAGCGCGCGCATTGTCCATCTTTTGCTGCTGTTCCATGCTTCCCGACGTGTCGAAGACGAGCGTGATGTTCGCGTGCTTCTTGTTCGCATGCCACAGAGCCAGGATCGCGTGCATGACCTCGGGCGACGGCACTTCGAGCGTCGTCTGCGGCTCTTTCGGATCGACGCCATGCCCGGCATCGATCGGCGCGGCGAGCTGAATCTCCGTCGATGACGGACGGAATCCCCGCGGCACCGCTTTCTCCTGCTGTGGCTTCGCGAGCAGGTAGTCGATGTACTGCTTCGCCGCTTCACGCTTGTCGGGCGTGACCCACGGACGGTCGACGACGCCGACCGGATGATCCGACCAGAACGTTCCCTCTTTCGGATAGATGGCGACGACCGGCTGCGCCGTCTGCGCGTACGACTCGATCACCATGTTCTCGTACAGCACCGCGGCGCTGAGATAGGCCGAGCCGTTCGCGAACATCTTCTTCCCGAAGAATCCCGTCGAGCTGCCGTAGTGCACGACCGATTGCTCGATGCCGGCGACGAACGCCGCCGTCTTCGCGTCGTTCACGTCGGCCACCGTCAGTGCGCTCTTCTTTCCCGTCGCCGCATACACTTCGGCGAACACCGACATCAGTCCGCTGTTGCTCGACTCGGGATTCGTGTGGCCGAATCGGAACGGTCCCCACTCCGGATGTCCGCGTCCCGCCCAGCCGCGCGGATCGCGCGCGAGCGTGAGGATGTCGCTCCAGCCGACTGCTTTTTGTCCGTAGCCGAGCGCCTCCGCCATCGGTTTCCACATCGCGATCACGACGGGCGAGAGGACGAGGTTCTCGGTCGACGGAATCAGATCCTTGCCGGTCTTCGCGCGCGACTCGGCATTGGCGAGCTTGATGAACGCGGCGGATGCAGGACTGGTGAGGTCGGCCTTGCGCGTCTCCTGCAGCAACTCGTCGATGCAGTCGCCGGAGCCTTCCGCGATCGCTTCGACGTTGATCGTGCGGCCGTCGGCAATGCGGTGGTCTTGCTGATTGAACTGCGCGGTGACGTCCTTGATCCACTCTTCTTTCTCGGATCCGTAGGTGAACGTGAGCTTCACTTCACCTTTCGGATTGTTCGATCCGGGCGAAGAGGGGGCGTCTGAGGTTGAGGACGATTCGCGGCGGCCGCATGCGGTCATCGCCAGTCCAACCAGGAGAAGGGTGCCGAACAGCTTCGACTTCATGATTTGGTTATACGACGCGCCACGCCGTTCCCTTCATAGTTTTGGAGAGTAATTACGCGGAGTTTACGCTGAACTCAAACGGCCTTCACTTCGGCGGAGACACACTCTGCGTCTCATGGTGCAGAAAGCGACTTCAATCCTTCTCGCTCTCCTGTTCTCCGCGACGCTTCTCGCACAGCAGCCGAAGCGTCCCGACCTGATCGTCGTCGTCTCGATCGATCAGTTCCCGTACTCCTACCTCACGCGCTTTCAGCCTTACTTCGGCGACGGCGGATTCAATCGCTTCCTTCACGACGGCGCCAGCTTCACGCATGCGAAGTATCCGTACTCGACGACGTACACCGGTCCGGGCCACGCGGCGATCGGCACCGGTTACGTGCCGGCAAAGAGCGGGATCATCGGCAACACGTGGTTCGATCGGAATGAGCGCGGGCCGCAATATTGCGTCGGCGACGATCACGCGCGCGGCGGTTTCTCGCCGCAGAATCTCGCCAGCGACTCGCTCGGCGACCTCGTGCAGGACCGATACGCGGGGTCGAGAGTCTTCGGCGTCGCGTTGAAAGACCGCGCCGCGATTCTCATGGCCGGACGAAAGGCGACGTCGGCGTACTGGTTCGACTCGTCGATTCCGGGATTCACATCGAGCTCGTACTACCACTCGAACAAACAGCTCGCCGACGATTTCAATCGCATCGTTCCCGATCTCATCAAGTCACATCCGATGTGGGAGCAGTCCGACTTCATCCCGGCCGCGGACCTCGACCGCATCACGCATGACCCCGAGCGCCTGCGGAAGTACAAGACGTCGCGCGAAGGGCTCGGCGTCTCGTTTCCGCATCGCATCGCCACCGCCGAAGCACTCACCTACACGCCGTTCGGCAACGAGCTCGTGATCGGATTCGCCGAGAAGCTCATCGAGACGGAGAACCTCGGCACCGAAGACGGAAAGCCGGACCTCGTCTTCGTCGGCCTCTCCTCGCCCGACTACCTCGGCCACAACTACGGTCCCGACTCCCTCGAAGCGGCGGACACCGTCGTGCGCACCGACCGCCAGCTCGCAGCGTTCTTTCACGACCTCGACGCAAAGTTCGGCGCACGCTACACCGTAGCGATCAGCTCCGATCACGGAGTGCAGTCGATTCCGGAGGTGGCGCGCGACATGGGCCGCGACGCCGGCCGCGTCGACATGCGCAATCCGAACGCGACGATCCGCACATATGGCGAGCTCGCGCCGCGAGCTGGAGATGAAGATCGCGGCGAAGCTCGGCATCAAGGTCACGCCGTCCACGCCGATCGAGAAGACGTTCATCATGTATTTCGAAGAGCCGGCGATCTATCTCAACTGGATGCGCATCCGTGAAGCGCACCTCGAGGGCGAGCGTGTGAAGCGCGTCGTTCGCGAGGCCGCGAAAGAGCTCACAGGCGTCGCGGGAGCATTCACGAACAGCGAACTGCTGATCATGAACCGCGACGTCTCCGATCTCGAAGCGGCGGTACGCAATTCGTTCCGCGCCGATCGTTCGGGCGACATCCTCCTCGCCTTGAAGCCGGGTTACATCTGGAACTACTCCGACACCGGCACGACGCACGGACAGCCGGTCGAAGCCGACCAGCACGTTCCGCTGATGTTGTGGGGCGACGGCATCGTTCACGGCTCGTTCGATGACGACGTCGCGCCGACCGATCTGGCCAAGTCTCTCGGCAAGCTCCTCGGCGTCGACGCCGGCGGAGCACTCACGCAAGTGCTTCCGTGCATCGCTCAGTGAGTCATCGCCATGCGCCGGATCGCGCCGTCGCCGCCTGCTCTCGACGAGCTCCTCGCCAACGTCGATGCAGCATTCATTCAGCCTCACTTCCAGCCGATCGTCGATCTGCGCGAGCGGCGCCCGATCGGTTATGAAGTGCTGTCGCGCGGCGCGTTCGCATCGCCGCAGGCATTGTTCGACCGCGCGCGCGAGCTCGGCGTCACCTGGGAGCTCGAGCGCGCCTGCCGTCTCGCGGCGCTGAGCCGCATCGCCGCGTTGTCCCAGGAGATGCGCGCGAGCATGCTGTTCTTCCTCAACGTCGATCCTGACATCTTCGACGACGAACGTTTCGTGCGCGGCTTCACGCTCGCGTTTCTCCGCGAGCACGGCATCGATCAGACCAACATCGTCATCGAGATCACCGAGCGCGCGTCGGTCGCCGACTACGGGCGATTCGAAGCGGTGATCCGCCATTACGCATCGCAGGGTTTCAGCATCGCGCTCGACGACTTCGGATCGGGACACAGCGGCCTCGTCACGCTCATCTCCTGCGTGCCGAACTACCTCAAGCTCGACATGGCCGTGACGCGCGGCATCGACCGCGGCGCGTACAAGCAGATGATCCTCAAGTCCATGGTCGCGCTCGCGGAGAACATCGGCGCGGAGCTGATCGCGGAGGGAGTCGAGACGTGGGGCGAGCTGACGACGCTCGTGCGCTACGGCGTCCGCTACGCGCAGGGCTTTCTTCTCGGCCGGCCGCAGCCTTTGCCGGAATGGAGCCCAATTGGCAGAGAATGACGCGATGAAGTTCGACATTCATCGCGTCGACCCGGGAACGAAGCTGCGCATGAGCGATCTCGATCCTGACGACACGCCGCTGATCGACGACAAGCAGAGGGCAAAAGAGAAGAACGCGGAGATCCAGCCGAGGCTCGCCGAGCTGCAGGAGCTGCTCTTCGCCGAGCACAAACACAAGCTGCTCATCATCCTGCAGGGGATGGATACGTCGGGCAAGGACGGCACCGTGCGCCACGTCATGGGCGGCTTCAATCCGCAAAGCGTGCGCGTCGTGTCGTTCAAGAAGCCGACGAACATCGAGCTCGATCACGACTACCTCTGGCGCATTCACGCGCAGGTACCGGCGACCGGCGAGGTCGCCGTCTTCAATCGCAGCCAATACGAAGACGTGCTCGTGGTGCGCGTGCACAAGCTCGTGCCGGAACACGTTTGGCGCAAACGCTACGAACAGATCAACGACTTCGAGCGGATGCTGACAGACAACGGCACGACCATCCTGAAGTTCTTCCTCCACATCAGTCCCGAGGAGCAGCGCGAGCGGCTGCAGGCGCGGATCGATGATCCGAAGAAGCACTGGAAGTTCGAGCACGGCGACATCGAAGAGCGGAAGTTGTGGCGCGAGTACATGAAGGCTTATGACGACGTGCTGGAGAAGACGTCGACGAAGTGGGCGCCCTGGTACGTCGTGCCGGCGAATCACAAGTGGTATCGCGACTACGTCGTCGGCCACCTCATCGCGCGCACGCTGGAATCTTTCGACATGAAGTATCCCGACATCGATCTTTCGAACGAGAAAATCATCGACGAGTCGTGACACTCCTGACATCCGGAATTTACGCGTCGTGACGGCGCGCGGCGACGCGCGATCGATAGCGTCGGCGGCATGGAACAGATCGCCGATCGCACGCAGCCGCAGGGCGCCAGCAGTTTCGAAGGAGATCTCGCCAGCCTTCCGCTCGCCGAGTTGATGCAGTTCCTGCACATCAGCGGCAAGAGCGGTGTGCTCGTCGTGAACGATCCGACCGGACGTCCGCGCGCCGTGATCCATTACCTCGGCGCGGACGTGATCCACGCCACGTGTGACGGCATCGCCGGCCGCGACGCCGTTTATGCGGCGATGGCCCATTCGAGCGGCCGCTTCCAGTTCTTCGCCGGAACGCTCGAGCATCCGGAGCGGACGATTCGCGACAGCGTGCAGAACCTGATCCTCGAAGGACTGCGCCGTCTCGACGAGCTCGCGGACATCACCCGCCTCCTGCCGCACGACGATCAGTTGCTCTACCTCGCGCCCGATCCGCCGCACGACGACATCCGACTGACCGCGAAAGAATGGCGCATCCTGTCACTCGTCAACGGCAAGCGGTCGATCCTGCAGATCATCGAGACGTCGCAACGCGAGGACAGCGAAGTGCGTGCGGTGCTCGTCGGACTGTTGACCGCCGACCTGATCGTCGATCGCCACGACGACTCGTATCTCGACGCGATGATTCCGCGCATGCTGCGCCAGAGCGAAGTCGGAACGACGCGCTACTCGCCGCCGACGCTCATCGCGAATCTGTTGTTGAAGTCGTGCGACGGGACGCGCTCGGCGCGCGACCTGATGACGGCGCTGAAGCTCGAGGAGCGGGAGTTTTTCGAGGAGCTGAAGCTGCTGGTGCGGACGCATTGGATCGGATTCGCGCAGGGACAGGACGCATTCGAACGGCTTTGCGAGCAATGAGGCGCCGACCGAGGTTCGTGGCGCGGCGTTCGAGCTGGAAAAGGCGGATCGCGATCAAGGCATCGAGGTCGCTGTTGTGGACGATCCGACGGAGAAGAACGAGGTCGTGATGATCGCCCAGAATTCGCGCCAGGTCGTGCAGCGAATCGGCATCAGCGCCGAAGAATCGCGCCTGATACGAAAGGTCCTTGGCCCGCTTCCGGAGCTCGTGGAAGTCTTCGGGTGAGCGCGTCGTGGCCGCCTTACGAAGCGCACGGCGCAGCCGGCAATCGGTTTTCGGGAGCTTGTCGCGGAGATGGAGCGATTGAACGCGCGGCCGCAAACGGCGCAGCGATGTCGCGACGGCGGCGACGTCCGGCAATGCGCAGCTCCGGTTCAGAAGCGCGTTGCGAACGTTCGCGAAACGGCGTTCGCCGAAATGCTTACGCAACTTGTCGAATGCTTCGACCAACGCATCGTCATCACGACTCGGCGCGAGCTGCCGCGCGGCAGCTCGAAGCTCGGCGCGCAGCGGCTTCGATCCGGCGCAGAGCCGTGCAAGCGCACGCACTTCCTTGAGCCGTTTGCGACTCTCATGAACGTCCTCCGCCGCAACCTCGGCGCGCGCCAAGTGAGCGATGGCATCGTCGAGCGCCGCCACTGCGTGTGCCGCCAGGGAAGACATGGCCGTTGGATAATAGTGCGATGCGACGCCTCCTGCTGATCGCTCTTCTCGCATTCGCCGCGCGCGCCGACGAAGTCGTCGACAACGCCGCCGTTCTGAAGATGGTGCAAGCGGGACTCTCGGCCGAGATCATCCTGATCAAGATCGATCACTCGGCGGCGCGCTTCGACACGACGACCGATGCACTCATCGCATTGAAGAATGCAAACGTCCCCGACGCGGTGATCAAGGCCATGCTGCTCGCGAAGCCGGCCGTTCCCGTTCCTGCTGCCGCTCCCGCGCCGAAGGCGGCCGCTGCGCCGGCCACCGATCGCTGCCTCAATGTGAAGTACTACACGCTCGGCGGAAGCGGATGGGCGTGGACGCCGGCGAGCGTCTGCATCAGCGCGTCGGACGTGTCGGTGAACGAGCAATCGATCCCGCTGAACGGCGTCACGGCGAACTGCTTCACGAAGTCTTCGATGCTCGGCGACGCCGAGTGGTGGATCACCGACGGACGGGAGTCGTTCAAGTTCCGCGGCAAAGAGAGCGAGATGCAGGAAGCGTCCGACGCGCTCGATCGCGCAACGCCCTCTGCGAAGCACGGCAACTGCAGCGATCGCAAGCTTGCAGCGCTCTTCAAATAGAGCGCTACTCCCACTCCATCTCGAACGTGCACGCGTCGTCGCCGGCGCACTGGCACGATGTCTCGATGACGAGATGCGGCTTCGCGCCGTGCAGCACGATGGCTTGTTCGTAGTAGCCGATCGCGCTGTGGCAGTAGACGAGGCTGAAGCACGGATACTGCGAGTGAATCATGGCGCCGGAAGTCGCGCCGGTCTGCTTGTAAGCGACGCGGCCGAAGTCCTGAAACTGGCGATGCAGCAGGACCGATCGGCGGAAGAATTCATGCAGCTCATCGCTCTTGAAGAGGCGATAGGCGCCGGAGAGATTGAGATGCGCAGAGTAGCGCCCGAGCTCGCGCAGAAAGAGGCCGGTGCCGCGGCTGAACGCAGCTTCGATGGCGCGATCGAGCGCGACGACGGTCGAGAACTTGCACCATGTCGACGCGAGCGCGGAGCCAACTTCCGCGCGCGCGTCTTCCGGAAGAGCAGCAACGACGCGTTCGGCCGCCGCGTCTCCGTGATAGTCGCGCACCCACTGCAGGTGCGATCGGATGATCCCGCCCTTCAAGTGCCCACCCGCAAGGATTTCGTTCGGCCGCAAGACGCTCTCGGTCACGCTCATGGGCGACGTTGTACCGCAGCGACTGAAACGCGGTCATGCAATGCGTGCAAAGAAGTCGTGCAGCCTAGCGCTTCGGCAGCGTCACCACGAACGTGGCGCCATGGCCGGGCTCGCTCTCGACGTCGATCGTTCCGCCGTGTATCAGCAGCAGATGCTTCGTGATGGCGAGACCGAGTCCGGTGCCGGCGATCTCCTGCGAGCGCGACTTGTCGACGCGGTAGAAGCGGCGGAAGATTCGCTCCTTTTCTTCGGACGCGATCCCTTCGCCGTGATCGATGATGCGCACGACGGCGTGGTCGTCGAAGGAACGAACGTCGATATCGATCGTGCTCTGCCTGCCGCCGTACTTGATGGCGTTGTCGATCAGATTCGAGAACGTCTGCTGGATGCGCATCGCGTCGGCGAAGACGTGCACCGGTTCGCCGGTGATCACAAATCGCAGAGACCGTTCCGCTGCGCGGTCGGCGAAATCCTCGGCGAGCTCAGTGATCATCGCGCGAAGGTCGATGTCGCCGCGCTCGAGCGGAAGGTCGCCCGACTCGATGCGGCTCAGCTCCGACAGGTCATCGACGAGGCGCTCGAGACGCCGCAATTGCCGCGACATGATGCGACGCAACTGCTGATCTTCTTCCGCGCTCATGTGCTCCGCGCCGATCTCGAAGGAATCGACCGCCGATCGCATCGCCGTGAGCGGCGTTCTCGCTTCGTGCGAGAAGTCGGCAATGAAGTCGCGGCGAATCTGTTCGAGACGCTCCAGCAGCGTGACGTCGACGAAGAGCGCCACGGCGGCAATGTCGTCGGAAGGAACCGGAAAGGCGCGCAGCTCGATGCGGCGGTCGGCGACGCCGAAGCGCGTCGAGAATCGCTCCGTCCACTCCGTTCCCTCCAGCGCGGCGTCGAATGCGGCAAACACGGACGCGATGCGCACCGCTTCATGCAACGGCCGGCCGATGGCGTTCTCGGTCTGCAGCAATTCCGTGAATCGGCGGTTCACGAGCACGACGCGCCGCTCCCGATCGATGGCCAGCATCCCCTCGCGCAGACTATTGATGATCTCGAGGAACGTCGCGCGCTGATGCTCGGCCGCGTCGTAGCGCGCCTGCCATTCGCTGCGCTCGCGCCCCAGCGCAAGCGTCATTTCGTCGAAGCGCTGCCGACGGCGAATCAACATCACCGCCAGCACGACGGCTGCGGCGATCGCGAGGACGAGCGCGAGAAGCATCGAAGTCAGTGTTGCGGTGGCGGATCGTAACGATAGCCGAAACCGACGATCGTGCTGATGCGGTCCGATCCGATTTTCTTGCGCAGGTTGCGGATGTGGGCATCGACAGTACGCGTCTCGATCTCATCGGACATCCGCCACACCTCGGAGAGAATCCGATCGCGTGACACCACGGATCCGCGATTGCGCACCAGGAGCCAGAGCAGCTCGAACTCTTTCTTCGCCAGCTTGATCTCTTTGCCGAAGCGATAGACGCGGAACGCTTTCTCGTCGATCTTGATCTCGCCGTCGTCGTACTGCGTCGGATCCTCGGCCACGACGCGGGCGCGGCGCCACACCGCCGCCACGCGCGCCACGAGCTCTCGCACGCTGAACGGCTTCGTCAGGTAGTCGTCGGCGCCGAGCTCGAGACCGGTGATGCGGTCGCGCTCCGATCCGCGTGCGGTGAGCATGAGGATCGGAATGGCCTGGGTCTGCGGATCGCGCCGCAGCTCGCGGCAGATGGTGAGACCGTCGAGGTCGGGAAGATTGAGATCGAGGATGACGAAGTCGGCGGCCCCGCGCTGCACGGCGAAGAGGCCGTCTTGACCGCGCGTGAAATGCGAAACGGTATATCCCTCGCGCTCGAGATTCAGACGAATCGTGAAGGCGATGTCGTTGTCGTCTTCGATGAGCGCGATCTTCTTCATTCCGCGGTCGCCGGCGTGTGCTTGATGATCTTTCCTTCGACGAGGTAGACGACCATCTCGCAGATGTTCGTGGCGCCGTCGGCCATCCGTTCGAAGTACTTGCCGATGAACGTCAGGCGAATGGCAGGCGAGATGTTCCGTGGATTCTCGAGCATGTACGTGAGCATCGTGCGGAACGACTCTTCCGTGAGCTGGTCGGCGATGTCGTCGTGGCGGATGACTTCGCGCGCCAGATGCGCGTCGCCGCGCACGAACGCGTCGAGCGCCTGACGTACCATCTGCTGCGCGACCTCGGCGAGATGCGGCAGTTGCGCGGTCGGCTTGAGCTGCGGCTCGCGATT
>Ga0075425_100002539_pt1 | contig 18309 bp, 14 predicted proteins | sample SoiMethybrSBSTD4_FD_75300 | JGI IMG/M metagenome (GOLD analysis project Ga0075425, IMG submission 75300) | Bulk soil microbial communities from a Populus tree surrounding site in Tennessee, USA - Soil MetaG P. TD hybrid SBSTD4 | ecosystem: Environmental > Terrestrial > Soil > Tree plantation... | reverse complement strand
GGAGGCGGACCTCGCCCGCCGCACGGTGGCGGACAAGTGGTCGGTGAAGGAGCTGCTCTGCCACCTCGACCGGATCCACGAAGTGTTCGACGACCGCGTGACCGCGATGCTGGAGCAGGAGAACCCCAAGCTCCCGCCCTACGAGCCCGACGGCGACGCCGGGTTCGACGCGCGCGTCCAGCGGTCGACGGCGGACACGCTGGCCGCGTTCCTGATGCGTCGTGAGCGTCTCATCGCCCGGCTCGAGGAGCTGCGCCCGGCCGACTGGCACCGGGCGGGCCAGCACCCGGAATACGCGAACTACGACGTGCACTTCTGCGTCGAGTACCTGGGCCACCACGAAGCCCACCACCTCTATCAAATGTTCCAACGGCGCGCCCCGCTGGGAGTGATCCCCCACTAGCGCCTCTTCGTAATCAAGGACATACGGCGGACCCACGGTCCTGGCTCGCACTTTGCAGTTTCCCGAGCCGCACAGGGGTAGGACCCCTGGGGAGGGCCGATGCCGACCCAAGTCTGGCGAGCCGGAGATTACAGGGTGTGCCCCAAGTGCAAGGCGCGGCACAAGGTGCAGGACCTGCGCTGCTCGCAGTGCCATACCGTGCTGGCCGGAACGCCGGTCCGCCATGCCGCGCCGCGCCTGGAGCCCGCGGCCGCGGCGCGGTCCAGCCGCGCGATGCGCGCGCTCCTGGCTGTCTGCCTCGTCCTCGCGTTGGGCGCCGGCCTCTGGGTGCGGAGCCTCTTCCGCGGCGCCAATCTCCAGGATTCCGTCGAGGCCTCGTCGGCGACGGTGCCGCCGGCACCCGCTCCGCAGCCGACCTGGACGCCTCCCGCGCTGAGCTATCCGCCGATCGTCGGCTACAACCAGGGGGTTCCGCCCAGCATGGCCACGCTGGCGATCCAGGGCGGACCGCCCCCGACCAGCGCTCCCGCGGCGGAGCCCACCGGAATGACGTCGATCGCTCCGCCCAGCGAGCCCACGCGCAAGACGGCCTTCACGAACGACGACCTCGTGCGCATGCGCGGGGGCCCGGGCGCTCCCGTCGTGGCCACCGCGGTCGCGTCCACGCCGACTTCGTCCGGTGCGAATGACGCCCCGTCGGACAAGGCGCGTGAATGGATCGACCGCGTGCGCGACCGCGAGGATGACGTGCAGAAGGCGCAAGCGAAGGTGCGCCGCGCGGAGACGGAAGTGGACGCGCGGCGCGCGCACGCGTTGGCCGTGGCCAGCGACGTGGACGCGCACGACAAGGCCCAGCGCGACGTGACGGATGCCCTCGAGGATCTCGAGAAGGCCGAGCGGAAGCTCTCCGAGAAGCAGCGGGACCTGGATGAGGCGAAGATGCAGGCGAGGGCGGTGGGGGTGAGGTTCGAGAGGTAGCAACGAACGAACAACAACAACGAACAACCACAACGAACAACAACGTCAAACGGAGATCGATCGGCCTGGGTTAGCGAATAGGGGTCGTGGCCAGGTCGGTCTGCCACCTACGAACGGTCATTTGTTCCTCCGGGCCGTGGCGCGGCGAGCTCTCTCTCGAAACACGCCGCCGCGATCACGAACGAAACCCAGAGCGGCGAGAATTCCTTCCACTTCTTCCGGCGGGCATCCCGCAATCCCTGCCAGAGACGCCAGGGCCACCGCTCGTCCCTCTCGGTTTCCGCGGCGTGCCTCCGCCGCGAATCTCTCGGCACGATCCACCCTGATTGCGCGCGGCCCCGCCGGCACGTAGCCGCACGCGACGTAGAACGCGGACGGCACTCGCGGGTCGAGGCGTACCGAAGGCGCCCCCGCGAGCAGCGGCGCCGAGCCCGCCTCCCGATGCACGGACCACAACAGGGCACGGAGCCGCACCGGATCCGGCCGCAAGAGCGCCGGCGCGAACACCGCCAGCCGGCCCAGGCTGATTCCCCGCCGCGAGAGCAACTGGCGGTCGGCGGGGGTCAGGGCCGCGAGCTGGGACGACACCTCCCGGCGCGCCACCGTGCCCAGTCCCGCGCGCCACGCGAAGAGGAGGCCGCGCAGGGGCGGTGAGAGCGCGGCGTCGTGGTCCTCGGGCGCGAGCGAAGGCAGCCGCACGCGCAGCTCGGCGTCCATCCACGCGGCCAGGCGCCGGCGGACGCGCTCACGCAGCGTGGGATCGAGGAGATCGGAGGCCAGCGGCTCGACGCGCGGAGTGAGCGGCCCGTCCCCCCCCAGGAGGCGTCCGATGGGCGCCCCGCGCCAGAGGATCTGGCCTTCCGCGCCCAGGGCGAGCGTCGCGTCCGGGTCCTCGGCCAGCGCCCGCACCCGCTCGCCCATGTGGGCGCGCAGCGCGCGGTTGGCGATCGCGCGCAGGCCGCGCGCTTCGCTCAGGCTCGGGTCGGGCTCGAACCGCAGCCCGAGCAGGCGGCCGACGGCGAGCCCCTGCACGCGCACCTCGCCGTCCTCGGCCACCTCCACCACCGCGCCTTCCGGGGAGAGCCGCGAGACGACGGCGGCGCCGCGCTCCACGAACTGCTCGGTGAGCCGCTCGTGCAGCGTGTCGGACAGGCGGTCCTCGACCGCGCGTGTGCGCTGCTGCCAGTGCGCGGGGTCGGCCAGCCATCCCTGGCGATGGGAGACGTACGTCCAGGTCCGGATGTGCGCGATGCGCGCGAGCAGCGTCTCCACGTCGCCTTCGGTGCGATCGAGGACCGCGACCTGGGCGGACACCCAGTCCTCGGGCAGGCGTCCCGCGGGCGAGCGCAGGTGTCGGAAGATCTGCGCGAGCAGGCGCGTGTGCGCCTCCGTCATCACGTTGCGGAAGTCCGGCACCTGGGCCACGTCCCAGAGCAGGCGCACCGCCTCCGGCGTGTCCACCTGCCGGCGCACCTCCGGATCCGCGCCCAGCGCGGCCAGCGCGCGATGGTCGTCCGCCTCGCGCATGCGGGTCAGCACGGGCGAAGGCGGGCGGCGCTCGAGGCTGGAGAGGAGGGCCGCGGGTGAGGCGAAGGCGAGGTCCGCGTTGCGCCAGAAGATGCGGTCGAGCGGCGCGAAGTGATGCCCTTCCACCGCCTCCACCAGAGGATCGTCGAACGGCCCGAGGTCGAGGGTGGGGCCGAACGTCCCGTCCCGCGTGTGGCGCCCGGCGCGGCCGGCGATCTGGGCGACTTCGGCCGGGCGCAGCGCACGCGGGCCGCGGCCGTCGAACTTGCCGAGCGCGGTGAAGGCCACGTGGTCGATGTCGAGGTTGAGGCCCATGCCGATGGCGTCGGTGGCCACCAGGTAGTCCACCTCGCCCGCCTGGTAGAGGGCGACCTGCGCGTTGCGCGTGCGCGGAGACAGGGCGCCGAACACGACGGCGGCTCCGCCCGTCTCGTGCCGGACGCGCTCGGCCACCTCGTAGAGGTCGGCCAGGGAGAACACGACGATCGCGCTCCGCCGCGGCAGCCGGTCCAGCTTCTTGTGCCCGGCGTAGGTGAGCGTGGAGAGCCGCTCGCGCGCGATGAAGGCCGCCTCCGGCACGAGCTGGCGCAGCAGGGGCTTGATGGTCTCCGCGCCCAGGAACATCGTTTCCTCGAAGCCCCGCGCGCGGAGGAGCCGGTCGGTGAAGACGTGGCCGCGCTCGCGGTCGGCAGCGAGCTGGATCTCGTCCACGGCCAGGAACTCGACCCGGCGGTCGAGCGGCATCGCCTCCACCGTGCACACGAAGTACTGCGGCGCGGGGGGAACGATCCGCTCCTCGCCGGTGATGAGGGCGACCGCGTCCGCGCCGCGGATCTGCACGAGCCGGTCGTAGTTCTCGCGCGCGAGCAGGCGGAGGGGGAAGCCGATCATCCCCGTCCGGTGCGCGAGAAGGCGCTCGACCGCGTGGTAGGTCTTGCCGGTGTTCGTGGGCCCCAGGAGCGCGATCACGGCCGGCATGTCCCATTATGCGTAGAATCGGCGCCTCGATCGGAGGTGCCATGGCCGCCCTTGCCGCCGTCCCCGCCCGCCGCGCGGCTGCCCTCGTGCTGGCGCTCGCGCTCGTCCCTTCCCTCGCCGCCGCCGCCCGCTCCCTGACCGAGACCGACTTGTTCCGGTTCACGTGGGTGGCGGACCCCCAGATCTCGCCGGACGGCCGGCGCGTCGTGTTCGTGCGCGTCACCGTGAACGAGAAGAAAGACGGGTACGACACCGCCATCTGGACGGTGGACACGGAGGGGGGCCGCGGGCCCCGGCCCCTCACCGCCGGACCGCAGGACCTTTCGCCGCGCTGGTCGCCCGACGGCCGCCGGCTGGCCTTCACGCGCGCGGTGGAGAAGGCGGGCAAGCTGCAGCCGCCCCAGCTCTATGTCATGACCATGGACGGAGGCGAGGCGCGGGCGTTGACCGACGTCGCCAAGGGCGCGGCCTCCCCGGTGTGGTCTCCGGACGGCCGGATGCTCGCCTTCACCAGCACCGCGAACCCCAAGGACCTCGAGCGCGCGGCGCGCAAGGGCGGCGAGGCGGCGGAGGAGCGCGAGAGCGACGTCAGGGTCATCACGCGCGCCGTCTATCGCAACAACGGCCGCGGCTTCCTGGACCCGACGCGGCCCGCGCACCTCTGGACCATCGAGGTCCCCGACGGAGGGGACAAGGCCACGCCCCGCCAGGTGACATCGGGTGAGTTCGAGGAGACCTCACCCGCCTTCGCCCCCGACGGCCGCACGCTGTACTTCGTGTCGAACCGGGTGAAGGAGCCGTATTACCTGACGCCGGACAGTGACGTCTTCTCGATCCCGGTGGGCGGGGGCGAGATGAAGCTGGCCGCGAGCATCGACGGCACCATCGGCGAGTTCGCGCTCAGCGGAGACGGCAAGCGGCTCGCCTTCCAGGGCACTCCCCGCGGCGAGCCCGTGCGCTCGTACGATCAGCCCGAGCTCTACGTCTCGGACGTCGGATCGAACGCGCCGCGCCTCCTCACCGGCGCCTACGACGGGGACGTGGGCGGCGGCCTCACCGGCGATCAACGCGCGCCCCGCGGGGGCCTCTCCGCGGGCCCGATCTGGAGCCGCGACGGCAAGTCCATCTTCGTGCGCACCGCCGATCACGGGCGTGCGAACCTGCAGCGCGTCGACGCCGCCACCGGGAAGATCGACGCCCTCACCACGGGCGACCAGGAAATCGTCGCCTACGATGCGACCCCGGACGGCGGCCGGCTCGCTCTCGTGGTCTCCACCCCGACCGAGATTGGCGACCTGTTCGTCCTCGACACGGCGGCCGCGGCCGCGCCGCGCCGCCTGACCCGCGTCAACGAGTCCCTCTTCTCCGAGCTCAAGGTCGGCACGCCGGAGGAGATCGTCTATCCGAGCTTCGACGGCAAGAGCATGCAGGCCTGGATCCTCAAGCCGCCGGACTTCGACGCCGGCAAGCGCTACCCGTTGATCCTCAACATCCACGGCGGACCGCACGCCGCCTACGGCGCGACCTTCGACCACGAGTTCCAGTGGATGGCGGCCAAGGGGTACGTCGTGCTCTACCCGAACCCGCGCGGGAGCACGTCCTACGGGCAGGAGTTCGGCAACGTCATCCAGCACCGCTATCCCGGCGACGACGCCAAGGACCTCCTGGCCGGAGTGGACGTGCTGGTCAAGCGGGGGCTGGTGGACGAGAAGAAGCTCGGCGTGACCGGGGGCAGCGGCGGGGGCGTGCTGACGAACTGGATCATCACGCAGACGAGCCGCTTCGCGGCCGCCGTCTCCCAGCGCTCGATCGCGGACTGGGCGGGCTTCTGGTACACGGCGGACTTCTCCCTGTTCCGTCCGACGTGGTTCAAGGGCGCGCCCTGGGAAGACCCCGCGGACTACGCGGCGCGCTCCCCCATCACGTTCGTCAAGAACATCACGACCCCGCTGATGCTGATCGAGGGCGAGGCCGACCTCCGCACTCCGCCCGCCGAGGGGGGCGAGCAGCTCTTCCGCGCGCTCAAGTACCTGAAGCGGCCGGTCGTGATGGTGCGCTTCCCCGAGGAGAGCCACGAGCTGAGCCGCTCCGGCAAGCCCTGGCATCGCGTCGAGCGCCTGCGCCACATCGTGGGCTGGTTCGACAAGTACCTGCTCGGGCAGGCGGTCGAGGGGTACGACGTCCCCTAGCCCACGCCTTGCCGGTCGTCCGCGGCTGCGCTATTCTAGGCGTTTGGTCGTGGCCGCGGCTTCCCGAGAGGGGCGTGGGGCCGCCGGCTGGGAGGCGACGGGATGAAGTTGCGCATCGTACCGACGGGTCTGTTGGCGGCGCTGGCGGCGACGGCATCGACCTGCGGGGGTGGGTCCAGTCCATCCGCTCCCGTTGCCGCTACCTCTCCGAGCGTGGCGCCGGCTTCCCCGTCGCCGACCGCGGCGCCCTCCGCCCCCGCCTCGCCGTCTGCCACCGCCTGCAAATACGGCATGGGCGATCCGGACACGTTCTGCGTGCGCAAGAACGCCGCCCTGCTGCCGGACGTGGACGCCGCCATCGACAGCGTCGTCCAGCAACATCCGGACTGGTTCATCCTGACCGACCAGAACGGACCCGGCGGCTACAAGGTGCTCAAGCCGGCCGAGTACTACCAGGGCGTCACCGCGTCGTTGCAGTCCGCGGGGTTCTGCGCGGAGACGGACACCGTCACCGTATCCGTGCGCAACGGCATCGACTTCAGCGAGGAATACGACATCCTGCTCGGCACCGGGCACGTGCGCCGCGGTCAGGGCAGCTACCGCCAGACCTGCACGCCGCCGTCGTTCCCGCTCGACGCCTCGCAGGTGATCTCGTACATCCGTGTGGCGTTCTACAGCATCCGCTGCCCGGACGGGGTCGAGGTCCCGCGCAACGCGGAGGACAGGCTCCCCATCGGGTGCACGGGCTTCGTCACGGCCACCCCGAAGACCAAGGACAACCTGGACGTGAAGCAGGGACTGATCGGCACCACGATCGATTGGACGTTCGAGCAGGAGGGCGAACACGTCCGCCTCAACGACTTCGCGGACGTCCCCTTCAACAAGGTCCTGTTCGGCGCCAACCCCGGCCACTGGCTCCTCTGCGCGACGGTCAAGGCGTTCAAAGGCTGCCAGTTCGGCGAAGTCGTCCAGCCCACGACGACGGCCCCCTGACTGGGCAAGCCGACCGCAGAGCGCGGCGGCGACGCGCAGCGGCGGCGACGCGCGAGGGGGTTTCAGGGGGGACGTGAGCGCCCATCTCGCGATGCGCGAGTGCCCCCTGACTTGATACTTAAAGCGGTCGGCGCTCCACGCAATACTCAAGGCGATCGGCGCCCATCGCGGGGCCACAGAGACGCTACGGCTTCGGAATGTGGATGGTCTTGCTGATCATCAGCGACCCCGACAGGGCATAGATCAGCGTCAGGGGGTGGAAGTCCCACCCGGCGAGGCTCACGATCCCGCCCGGCAACGCGCCATCCACCGCTCCCCGCCAGGCCAGCAGCATGATGGCCAGCACCAGCAGCACGCTCGTGGGTATGGGCGTGCCCTCGAAATAGGTGACCTTCCCCGCCTCTTCGGACATCTTCTCCGCCGTGATGTTGTAGCGGGCCAGCCGGCTGATGCCGCATCCCACGAAGTAGAGCAGGACCAGGCAATCGAGCAGCCCGGTGAGGCCCACCGCGAATCCCAGGCAGGCGGGAGCGACGCCGAAGCTGATGACGTCCGCCAGCGAGTCCAGCTCGCGGCCCATCACGGAGGCCTGGTGCCGCCAGCGCGCCACCCGGCCGTCCATCACGTCGAAGAAGAGCGCGAGCACGATGAAGATCCCGGCCGCGTAGACCTTGCCGATGGACCCCGCGCGCACGTGGTCCATGGACAGGAAGATGGCGGCGGTGCCGGACGCGCCGTTGGCGAGAGTCAGGAAATCCGCGAGGTGGAAGTCGCGGATCATCGAGAAGTGCCGCTTGCGCGGAGCGGTGTCGGTGCTCATGATGGTCCGCCTTCCAGGCTATCATGGGGGGCTGGGCCGCCCCTGCTCATGGACGCCATCTACCGCAGCGACATCAACCGCGACGTGCCGGCCGCCCGCGACGGCGAGTTCGCCGCCGTGCGCATCGGCCCCCTGAGCGTCTGGCCGCCCGTCGTGCTCGCGCCCATGGCCGGGGTGACGAACCCGCCCTTCCGCACCCTTTGCCGCCGCTATGGGGCGGGTCTCTACGTGAGCGAGATGATCACGGCCCGCGCCCTCGTCGAGGGGAACCGCAAGACTCTGCTCATGGCGAGCTTCGGCCCCGAGGAGACGACGCGCAGCCTCCAGCTCTACGGGGTGGATCCGCACTACGTGGGCGAGGCCGTGCGCGTGCTCGTGGGCGAGGGCCGGGTCGACCACGTCGACATGAACTTCGGCTGCCCGGTCCGCAAGGTCACGAGCAAGGGCGGGGGCGCGGCCATCCCGGTCAAGCCCCGCCTACTGCGCGCGATCGTGCGGGCGGCGGTGTCCGCCGCGGAAGCCGTGCCCGTCACCCTGAAGTTCCGCATCGGGATCGACGAGCGGCGCCACACGTACCTCGACTCCGGTCTCATCGCCCAGGACGAAGGCTGCGCCGCGGTCGGGCTGCACGCTCGTACGGCCGCCCAGCTCTACGACGGGCAGGCGCGCTGGGACGCGGTGGCGGAGCTCAAGCGCGCGGTGACCGCGATCCCCGTCCTCGGCAACGGCGACATCTGGGAGGCAGAAGACGCGCTCCGCATGATGCGGGCCACCGGCTGCGACGGGGTGATCGTCGGCCGCGGGTGCCTGGGCCGGCCCTGGCTGTTCCGCGACCTGGCCGACGTGTTCGACGGCCGCGCGCCGCAGAACCCGCCGGACTTCGGGGGCGTGGTGGACGTGATGCTCGAGCACGCGCGTCTCCTGGCTGCCTGGCTGGGCGAAGAGGGCGCGATGCGCGCGTTCCGCAAGCACAGCTCGTGGTACACGAAGGGATTCCGCGGAGGCGCGCCCCTGCGCGAGCGGCTCATGCACGTGACGCGCGTGAACGAGCTGGCGGAGATCCTGGCCGGGGTCGACCGGGGCCAGCCCTTCCCGCCGGACGCCATGCGCGTCGCCCGCGGGAAGACGGGGGGCACCCAGAACGTCGCGCTCCCGCCCGGCTACCTCGACGACCTCGACGACGCCACGCCTCCGGGCCGCGACGCGGAAGCGGCCGAGTCCGGCGGCTGAGCCTGGCGCGCCGAGGACCCGGGCGCCGCGAGCTGCTCCTGGCGGGAGCGGCCACGCTGGTGGCCCTCGCCCTGCCCGTCGTGGTCGAGGCCGGGCTCCGCTGGTGGCGTCCCACCCCCTGTCCCAGCGCCGCCACCTCCGAGCTCATGGCTTGCCTGCACACGTACTCCGAGGTCTACGGATGGGAGCTGCGGCCGAACATCGCGCTGGCCATCCCCGCCGGCCGCATCACGATCGACGCCCACGGGCGCCGCGCGGGGGTGACGCCGAACGCCGCCGGTCGTCCGCGCGTCGTCTCCCTGGGCGACTCCGTGGCCTTCGGTCTCGACGTGGACGACGGCGAGACGCTGGCCGCGCAGCTCCGCCTCCTCGAGCCAGGCCTCGACGTCGTGGACCTGAGCGTGCCCGGCTACGGCACGGACCAGGAGCGGATCAAGCTCGAGCGCGAGGGGCTCGCGCCCGCCCCCCGGGTCGTGGTCCTCAACTTCTGCCTCGCCAACGACCTCGCCGACAACGCGCTCCCCGTCTTCCTCTACGACGGCGTCCACCCCAAGCCGTACTTCCGCCTCCAGGACGGCAGGCTCGAGCTGCACGCGGAGCATCTCCGCCTGGCCCCGGCGGCGCGCACGGCGCTCTGGCTCTCCGAGCATTCCGTCCTCTTCAATCTCCTCTCGCCGGGCCGGGGCGCGCGCGTGCTCGCCGCGCAAGCGGGCGAGGCGGAGCACGTCCACTGGCAGACGCGCTACAACGAGGTCATGGCCCGGCCGAAGCCGCTGGTGGACCTGGCCGTCCACCTGATCGAGTCGATGGCGGATCTGGCCCGCGGCGCGGGCGCGCGCCTGCTCGTGGTCGTCCATCCCACGCGGCACAGCTTCGCCGAGGGGTCGCCGCTGGCCGCGGAGCTGAGCGCCCGCCTGGCCGCGAAGGGCGTGGCCTCGGTGGATCTCGCCGATCGCTATCGGGCGCGGGGCCTGGCCCTGTCCGACCTCGCGACCGATGGCCTCGGCCACCTCAATGCCAGGGGACACCGCGCGGCGGCGGAGGCGGTGCGGGACGCGCTGGCGGAGACGAGGGCCGCCCTCGGCGACGCGCCGCCACCTCCACGGTGAACCTGGCTTCTCCGCGATAGACTCCGCCACGATGTCCTGGGCGTCGCTCGCGGGCTCCCTCGCCTTCCTGCTCGCCGGCCTCGCGCTCCCCGGACTCGCCGTCCAGCGCCTCCTCGGTCTCGCTCCCGATCCCGCGCTCGCGCTCCCCCTCGGATATGCCTTCACGGCGGCCGCGTACGGGCTGGCGCTGACCACCGGCCTGCCCGCGCTCGGTCCCCTCCTCCTGGCCGCGCTCGTCGTGGGGACCTTGGCCTGGCGGCGACCCGTCTCGCTTCCCTCGATCGGGCGCGGTGCCGTCCCCGGCCTCATCGCGGTGACGCTGCTCATCGCCGTCACGCGGTTTCCCGTCAACCGAGTGGCCGGCAACGGGGATTTCCTGCTCGAGACGCTCGACCCGGAAGACACGACGTTCCACGTGGGGCTGACCTGGGAGCTGGCGCACGGCATGCCGCCCGAGGTGCCCGGTCTCGCCGGGTTCGACATCCGCTATCACTTCGGTCCGCACCTGGTGCGAGCGGCCGCCTGGCGGTGGGCCGGCGTCCATCCGTATGATGCGGTGACACGCCTCGATCCCCTGGCGGGTGCGCTGGCCCTCGCCCTGCTCTTCCACGCCCTCGTCCGGCGCATGAAGTTGAGCGCGGGAGCGGCCGCGCTGGCCCCCCTCACCCTGCTCGCGACCAACTTCTCCTTCGTGGCCGCGCTCGCGCCACGCGGGCGATGGTGGACGGACCTGTTCGGAGGCGACCTGCTCATCGCGCTCGTGTTCGGCAACGCGGTCGTGATCGCGCTCGCCCTCGCGCTGGGCGCCGTGCTCGCGCTGTGGCGCTACACGGAGGGCGAGGGATCAGGCTGGCTCTGGATCTCCGCCCTGCTCGCGGCCGCCGTTCCCCTCTTCAAGATCTTCACCGGCGTTCAGCTCCTTCTCGCGCTGGCCGTGGCCTGCACACGGCCGGGCCGGCGGCGGGCGGTGCTCACCGTGATGGCGGTCCTGGCCGTTTCGCTCCTGCTGCTGTGGCTCTACGCGGATCGGGGGCTGGTGATGGCGGTCTTCGATCCCGTGAACACGTTCGTGCACACGCGCCGCCGGCTCGGGCTCGCGCCGTTTCACGGCCTCGTGCTGTTGGTCTGGGCCGCGGTCTGGCTGATCGTGTCGCTCGGCGGGCGGGTGGTCGCGATCCCGGAGGCGCTCCGGGCCGCGGCCTCGGGCGCGCCCGCGGTTTCCACCCTGGGGGCCTTCGCCCTTGCCGGCTGGCCGCTCGCGCTCCTGTTCCGCGTCTCTCCGCGTGAGCCGGTGCCCGGCCTCGACGCCTTCGACACGTACTTCGCCGTGCAGAGCGGCGCCGTGCTCTGGCTGTTCGTCGTGGCCGCTCTGGCCCGGATGCAGGGGCGGCGGCGGCGGCTCGTGGCCGCGCTCGTCGCGGCCCTGGCCGCGCCGGCCACGATCGAGTTCGTGGCCCGCAAGGCCGCCCTGACCGTGCCCCGGGTGCCCGCCGCCGTCCTCCAGGCCGCGCAGGAGCTGGCCGCGCGCACGGCGCCCGGCGAAGTGGTGATGGCCAACCCGTCCGGCCGGTGGCCGCCGCCGGCCATGGTCTTCGTGGGCCGTCGCGTGCCCGCGACGGACTTCTTCCCCTTCCTGCCGCAGTACGCGCCGCAAGAGGCCGTCGCGCAAAGACGCGAGGTGGTGCAAAGGTTCTTCACCACCCCCGATGCGAGCGAGGCCGCCGCCATCGCCGCTTCGTTGTCGACGCGCTACCTCTTCCTGCTCGAGGGCGAGAGCGTCGCCTTCCCCCCCGAGGCGCGGTTGCGCCTGGTGGCGGAAAGGCCCGGCGCGCGCGTCTACCTCATCGAGCCCCCGCCGTCCGGACCCTAGCGCGCGGCGGGTTGCTCCACCGTCTGCGGAATGAGCAGGTTCATCCGGCAGGCCGCGTCGTAGCGCTGGGCGACGTCGTCCCAGTTCCAGAGGTTCCACACGGCCTCGAAGAACTTCGTCTTCTCCGTCTTGTACTGCAGGTAATACGCGTGCTCCCAGGCGTCGATGACGAGGAGGGGCACGCCCGCCTGCGCGAGGTTCGACTGGTGGTCGTAGATCTGCGAGCACAGCAGGCGTCCCGCCATCGGCTCGTAGACGAGGGCGCCCCAGCCCGAGCCCATGATCGTCCCCGCCACCTCGGTGATCTGCTTCTGGAAGCCGTCGAAGCTGCCGAAGTCACGCGTGATGGCCTTGGCCAGCTCGCCCTTCGGCCGCCCTCCGCCCTTGGGCATCAAGTTGCGCCAGAAGAGCGAGTGCAGGACGTGCCCGGAGAGGTTGAAGGCGAGGGCCTTCTCGAGCCCACCGATGCGCGTGAAGTCGGACTTGTCCCGCGCCTCGTCGAGCTTCTCCAGGGTCTCGTTGGCCTTCTTGACGTAGGTGGCGTGGTGCTTGTCGTGGTGGAGCTGCATGATTTGCCCCGAGATGTGGGGTTCGAGGGCGCCGAAGTCGTATTCGAGATCGGGCAGGATGTATTTGGCCATGATTCCCTTCCTTTCCTGACGCGGCCCGCGACGGCGCGGAACCTCTCTCCATCGTATCGACCAGGTGGACGAGGCGTGTGGATGCGGCGTCGAATGTCGGACGGGTCAGCGCCGCGCGAGGGCGAGGGCCTGAAGGAGCGGAGTGGCCATGGCCGTGGTGACGAGGGCCATCAGCACCATCATCGTGTAGACGGGCGGCGTGAGGACGCCCAGCTCCAGGCCCGCCCCCAGGATCACCAGCTCCACCAGCCCGCGCGTGTTGAGGAGCACCCCCAGCCCCGCGGCCTCGCGCCAGTCCATACCCGTGGCCCGCGCCGCCAACATCGATCCCACCAGCTTGCCGCCCACGGCTGCGAGCAGGATCAAGCCGAAGGCGGACCAGGCGGCCGCCCCTTGCAGCCAGCCGACGTCGAGGCGCAGGCCCGTGGAGGCGAAGAAGAGGGGCAGCAGGACGACCGACGTCACGGCCTCCAGGCTGACCTCCAGTCCCTGGCGTAGATCGTCCCGTCGCGGCATGGCAATGCCGGCCAGGAAGGCGCCGAAAAGCGCGTGCACGCCGATCGCCTCCGTGACCGCGGCGCAGCCGAGCAGGCACACCACGGCCACGGGCAGGGAGGCCGCGGGCGAGCGGCTCACCATCCTCTTGAGGACGGGCGGCAGGAGAGTGAGCGCGATGGCGGCGAAAGCCACCAGGAGGACCACGGTGCGGACGAAGGAAGCGCCCCCGGTAGCGGCCCGCACGTAGGCGGTCACCCCCGCCAGCAGGCACCAGGCGGAGACGTCGTCGACGGCCGCGCAGGCGATCGCCACCACGCCGATGCGCGTTCGGGTGAGCCCGCGCTCCTCCAGGATTCGTGCGAGCACGGGGAAGGCCGTCACGCTGAGGGCCAGGCCCAGGAAGAGCGCGAAGGCCACCGGCGAGACCTCCGGCGCGAATCGCGGCCGGATCCGTCCCGCCACCGCGAGTCCGAGCCCGAGCGGCACCACGATGCTGACCGGGCTCGTGACGAGCGCGGTGCGGCCGGACGCCCGCAGCATCCCCAGGTCGAGGTGCAGGCCGACGAGGAACATGAAGAAGAACAGGCCGAGATGGCTGACCGCGAGGAGCACGGGGAACGTCGCGGGGGGAAAGAGCCAGGCGGAGAGCCGGGGCGCGAGGAGCCCCAGCAGCGACGGCCCCAGGAGGATGCCGGCCGTGATCTCTCCGACGACGCGGGGCTGGCCCAGGCGGGCGGCGACCCAACCCACGGCGCGCGAGGCCGCGATGATGACGACGAGCTGGACGAGGAAACGCTCCGGGTCGAACACGCGCGGGCAAGCCTATACCGAGCCGCGTTGTACACTGGCGCCGCTTCGGAGCCGCCACCATGCGACGAGCCGTCCTCACCGTCGTCTTCGCTTCCCTCCCGGCCGCCCACGCGGTGGGCGCCGGCGGCCAGGGCGTGTCGTTCCAGGATGTGCTGGCCCTCAAGGCCCCGCCCGCCGATGCGCGTATCGCCTACGGGCCGCGGCCGCAACAGTTCGGCGAGCTGTGGCTGCCGCCGGGACCTGGCCCTCATCCCGTCGCCGTCGTGATCCACGGCGGCTGCTGGTCCGCCGAATACGGCGAGGGCCACATCCGCCCGGCCTGCGCGGCGCTCGCGCGTGCCGGCGTCGCCGCCTGGTGCCTCGAGTACCGCCGAGTCGGTGACGAGGGCGGCGGCTGGCCGGGCACGTTCGAGGACGTCGCCCGCGGCGCGGATCACTTGCGGGCCATCGCGCCCGCTCGTGGCCTCGATCTCGAACGCGTCGTGGCTGTGGGCCACTCCGCCGGCGGGCATCTGGCCCTCTGGCTCGCGGGTCGCTCCCGCCTGCCCGCGGCCGATCCGTTGCGGGGCAAAGATCCTCTCCCGCTGCGGGGCGTCGTGGGACTGGCGCCCATCCCCGACCTCGCCCGCGCCGCCTCCGAACACGTCTGCGGCAGCGCGGTACCCGACCTGCTGGGCGGAACCCCGGAAGCCCAGCCGGCACGCTACGGCACCGCGTCCCCGATGGCTCTGCTCCCGCTGGGCGTGCCGCAGGAGATCGTGCACGGCCGTGCGGACCGGATCGTCCCCGTCGCCCTGTCCGAGGCCTATGTCGCGGCCGCGCGCGGGAAGGGCGACGCGGCGCACCTCGTGGCCGTCGAGGGTGCCGGCCACTTCGACGTGATCGCGCCGCCGTCGAAGACATGGACGGCCGTGGAAGAGGCGGTGCGGTCGCTCCTGCGCTGACGGTGGTGTGAGGCTCCAGGCATGAAGACCATCAACGGGACGGGCACCATCCTGTATGGGCGCGCCCACAAGCGCATGCTCCACCCCAAGAAGCGTCTCGAAATCGAAGCCAAGGGATTCGCCCCCTATTCTTACGGCGCGATCAAGTGGTTCGTCCTTTTCTTCCTTCCCTTGATCCCGTTGGGCGCCTACCGGGTCATCCCTTCCGACCAGGGATTCTTCAGCACGGAGCAGTCGGCTTACATCATGGAGCCCGACGATTGGAACTGGCTCCAGGTCCTGCGCCACTACGTGATCGGATGGGGGGCGGCCTGGCTCTTGAAATGGCTGATCTGGGACGTGGCCCTCAGCCGGTGACGGTCCGAAGGAGGTGATCTCGTGATCATCGGAGCGCATTCGATCCTCTACAGCCTGAGCCCCGAGGCCGACCGTGCGTTCCTGCGCGACGTCCTGAAGCTGCCCAGCGTCGACGTGGGCGGAGGCTGGCTCATCTTCGGCCTGCCCCCGGCCGAGGTGGCCGTCCATCCATCGCACAAGAACGACGTCCACGAGTTCTACCTGATGTGCGACGACGTGGAGGCGTTCGTCGCCAGCATGCAGAAGGCGAACATCGCGTGCGGGCCCGTGCAGAACCAGGGCTGGGGCCTGCTGACCCAGGTGCGGCTGCCGGGCGGCGGACACCTCGGCGTCTATCAGCCCCGACACGGACGGCCGCGGTCCGTGGTCGTGAAGAGCAAGCCAAAAGGCGCGAAGCGCGCGGCGCGCAAACCGGCTTCGAAGAAGAAGGCGTCCACGAGGCCGGGGAAACGAACGCGCCGCTAGCCGCCCTCAGCGCTGGAACGCGTAGGACAGCTTCAAGAAGAACTGGCGGTCCTGCCGCTCGAGCGTCTCCTCCTCCGAAAGGGCCCGGTTGTCGCCGTAGCCCACGAACAGCACCGTCTGCCAGTTGAGCTTGTAGGCGAAGAGGGCGGAGCCGTTGAAGGAGGCGTCGCGGGGCGTGGTCTCTTCGATGTACAGGGACGGGTCCCGCCGCGTGTCCACGTATTGCCCGATGAGGCGCAGGAAGATGCGCGACGTGAACGTGTAGGTCGCGCGCACGCGCTCGACCTGGGCGGTGAACAGCCGCCCGCCCGGCTGGTCGGGCGGGTCCACGTCGAGCCAGCGCCGGCTCGTGTCGAGCCGCAGCTCGATGTGATCGGTCGGACGCAGGGTTCCGGAGAGGCGCACGTCGGCGCCCGTCCCCGGGCGTGCGTTGTCGAAGTCCGCATCCTCGCCGACGAATCCCTGGAGGGACACGTCGTTGAGCCAGCGCGTCGGGCTGGCGTTGAGGTTGTAGTACAGGCGCTGCCGGGGGACGATCACCGCGCCCGCGCGCACGCGCGAGAAGCCGTAGCGGAAGCGCATGAACGAGTTGAAGCGCCCGTCCATGCCCGCGCCGAACGAGTACTCGCGGTTGATGAGGGCGCCCTCGCGGTCCTCCTGTGCCTCCGCGATGGCGAAGGTGCGCACGCGGCGCAGGAATCCCTGGGGCCGGAACGTCCGGCCGGCCTCCGCGTACCCGGAGCGGTATCCCACCTGGGGGACGAACCCGTTGTAGGCGCGGAACTCGTCCGAGAAGTCCTTTCCTTCGCCGAACCAATCGAAAGTCGACGTCTGGTGGCTGTACCAGAGGTCGAGCCCGTGCCCGGCCAGCGATTGTCCCGTCCACTCCTCGGCGAGCTCCGGACGGTTGGGAGTGCGGGTCCGGCTGAAGAGGGCCTGGCCGGTGATGGTGTCGCGGCTGCTCGGGCGCCACTGGAAATCGGGACCGAAGACGCGGTTGTGCCCGCCCCCCTGGATCTCGCGGTCCGTGGCCAGAAGGCTCACCACGGACCGGCCGATGTCGCGGCGGAGCCGCCCCACTCCCACGTACGACCGGAACTCCTGGTCCGCGAGATCGGAGCCGTTGGGACCAGGCAGGATCACGCTGCCCCCTCCCCGGTCTTCGACGACGAGGCCGGTGTAGGACGTGTGTCCCCACTTGCCGGTGCCGCGCAATCCCCAGCGCGGGGAGGTGATCGTGCGCGTGTAGACGGCCTGGATCGGCGAGAGGAGGAGCTCGCTGCCTTCGAGGAAGAAGGGGCGCTTCTCGGGGTAGAAGAGCGCGAAGCGCTCGTTGGCCCCGATCTGCGCGACGTCGGACTCGATCTGCGAGAAGTCCGGGTTGATCGTCGCGTCCACGGCCGCGCTCGCGCTGGGTGTCCACTTGAGGTCGCCGCCGACCTGGCCGTCGAATTCGTTCGCGAGCGGAGTGCCCAGCCCGTCGCTCGGAGTCCCCGTCGCGCTGGCGTTCACGTAGGGCGCAAGGACCAGGTGGCCGCCCGAAGGCAGGGAGGCGAGGCCCGTCATGGTGTTGAAGCGGCAGACGAAGCAGTTGCCCCCGCGCGGCATGCGCGTGGTGAACATCTGCGTGCGGTACTGGCGCGGGTAGTTGCGGTAGAGCACGACGCCCCACGTCACGGGGTCCGCCTTGGGGTAGCGCAGGGTCGAGAACGGGATCCGCATCTCGAGGGTCCAGCCCGTCGCGGTGACGCGCGCGGCCGCCTGCCAGAAGAAATCGGGGGAGACGTCCTCGCTGCCGTTGACGTCGTCGATGACGCCGTCGAACTGCACGCCCCGCGGGTTCACCAGGAACTCCACGCCCGTCCTGCCGTCGTGGCGCGTGTCCAGGATGACCCCGGCGTAGTCCGTGTCGCCGCCGAAGCTGTCGCGGTCGACGAGGGGCGCGCGCATCTGGCCGGGATCCGGGTCCTGGAAATCGAAGCCGGCGTAGAAGTAGCGATCGTCGTAGGTCACGTAGCCGACGTTCTTCACGGAAGGGGGCACGTTGTCGCCGGGGTTGGTCTCGAACCAGGTCTCCACGGGAAGGACGCCCTTCCAGCCCGCGTCGTCGAGGTTCCCGTCGATGGTGATCGCGCCTTGAGCGCGCGCGATGTGGAGCTCGGGAGGAGGGGGCGGCGAAGGCGAGGGGTCGGCGGCGGAGGCGGCGGCGGCCACCGCGACTGACGCCAGGGCGTTCAAGGCGATGGACACGGCGCGCACACAGCCCCGCATCATTTCGTTATACGACGCACCCGCGCCGGAAAGAGTTGCCTCAAAAGATGTGAACGGCGGCCGTCAGTCGGAGACGTGCTCTCCGCGGGCCCGCGCCGCCTCCGGGTCCGCGGACCGGGCGGCGGAGAAGGCTTCCAGGACGGAGCGCACGCGCGGGTGGGTCGCGCTGATGGCGTCGAGGGCGACGCGGTCCAGCTCCAGGATCTCGCAGGCGGCGGCGGCGGTG
>Ga0075425_100002537_pt1 | contig 18323 bp, 17 predicted proteins | sample SoiMethybrSBSTD4_FD_75300 | JGI IMG/M metagenome (GOLD analysis project Ga0075425, IMG submission 75300) | Bulk soil microbial communities from a Populus tree surrounding site in Tennessee, USA - Soil MetaG P. TD hybrid SBSTD4 | ecosystem: Environmental > Terrestrial > Soil > Tree plantation... | reverse complement strand
TGATCACGACCGGGCCCGGGGTGATGAGGGCAACGGCAATAGCGTCGCGAAACTGCTGCTCCGTGAGCCACCGGTGATCGAGGACGACGCCTCCGTGAAGGAAGGGCACGATCGCCAATCCGCTCCCGAAGACGAAGGTTCCAGCAAAGCTGAAGAAGCCGAGGAGCTGTATCAGCAGCGGCAGTGATGCACGCAGTCCCTCTGCCGCGTCTGCGAGTGCGATGGTGAGCAACCCGCCACTCGCCAGATCTGGAGCGACGGCCTTGCTGAGCCAAGCAGGCGGTGCTCGAGTCAACCAGACCAGCACACCGGCCAATAACACCAGCACGACCATCTCCCGGCCGGTGACGATTGTTGTCGCGGCCAGGACGATGGCGATGGCCCAAAGAAGTGGGTCGGCGCCAGCCGTCCGTCGGAGAAGACCATATGCGCTATTGGCAATGAGCCCGATGACGGCTGCTCCGACGCCGTAGAATACCGCCTGCACCCAAGCGAGCCCACCGAATGCGGTGTAGGCCCACCCGAGCAGCAGGACCATGACGAGGCTGGGCAAGACGAAGGCAATGCCAACGGCCGCCGCGCCGAGCAAGCCGCCGTGGATGTAGCCGATGTACATCGCCAGCTGGGCAGCAAGAGGGCCCGGGGCCATCTGCGCGAGTGCCAACCCCTCCCGGTACTCAGCGTCGGTAAGCCATCCCCGCGTTTCCACGAGGTCCCGGCGCATCGCCCCCACCAGCGCCACGGGACCGCCGAAGCCAAGCGTCCCGAGCTGCAGGAAGTACCGCACGAGGGCGGCACCCGGAGGTTTCATTGTATCAAGAGGTCGCCTTCTTCACGTTCATCCGATCGAGCGCGCTGCGCAGAGCGCGAGCGAGTCCGACCGCATCCGCATCCGCCCAGTAGTGCACGAAGAAGAGTCGGGGCTCCTCGGCCAGCATGTGGCTGTGGACGGCGGTGATTTCGATTCCCCCAGTTCTCAGAGCTTGAATCACGGGGGCGACTTCGCTCGCCGTCAAGACAAAGTCACCCGTGACGGCCGCCTTGCCGGCACCGGTGGGCTGAAAATTGATGGCAGTCGCGACGCCCATCGCTGGCGGCACTTCCATGTCTCCGGCATGCACGGCCTCGCCGCGCGGGACGCTGACCTGAAAGACGCCGCTGTTCACGCTACCGTTGTAGCCAAGCGCTGCCCTGATCTGCGCCGTGTCGAGCGACGGCGTTTCATTCGACTGACCGGTACTTGGGCTCAGAGGCGGTGTTCCTGTAAGCTGAAGCGCCGAATGTACTGCCTCCGCGATTACGGAGGCTCGGCCGCGGGCCTGAATGTGGAGGTACATGATGTGAGGCGACTCGTTGAGCAGATGATTGTGCAGCGCGGTCGGCTGAACCCCGAGCTGCTGGAGCTTCGTTAGCACCGGGCTGACTTCACTCTGCTGCAGCACGAGATCGCCCATTGCCATGGTGTCCCTCGCTCCGCCCTCGAAGGCGACCCAGGAGCCAAGCGCGAACGCCGGCCTCAAGACGACTCCACCGCATACGACCCGGAGGTCTCCTCGTGGAAAGCTGTACCTGCGAACACCCCCGGGCTGGTCTTTCCCTTCACGGCCCATGACTCGATCGATCGCTCCCCAGCTGGAAGGCGTCGCGGATTTGGCCAGCGAGTCGGGGACTTGGCCGCTTGCTACCGTCCCCAGAGTGAACGACCAGGCCAAGAGCGCCCCAGTCCTGAACACGCGGGCTTGGCGAATCCCGTACCTGAACATGGTTCCTCCTAGCCGGTGGCCTCACGCCGCAGCGCTTTCGTCCACCGTCAGCGCAAAGATGCAAGTGCCGATCAACCCGACCGAGCCAGCCACCAGAAAGGGCAAGGCTGGTGTGATTTTCCACAGAATCCCGCCCAGCACCGCTGCAGGTGTTATCGCAAGACTTCGCACGAAGTAGTACAGCCCGATTCCACGGGCACGGGACGCCGAAGGAACAAGATCTACAATGAGCGCCTTGCGGGCCGGCTCGCCAATCTCTCGTAGCCCCCCAATGACATACGCGGCCAGCAAGCCGGCAAAGCCGCGCGCGGCCATCACCGAGACCGGAAATAGCGAAAAAGCAACGAATGTGGCGATTACGAACGGCTTCCGGCCGAAGCGGTCAGCCAGGCGAGCGGCGGGCAGGTAGCAGGCAATTGCGGTGATCATTTGAACCGCGACGAGAAGCCCGAACTGTGGGGGGCTGATGCCGATCACGTTAAGAGCGTAGATCACCAGAAAGACATCGACCATTCCCTCGCACGTGCGAATGAAAATGTCGGAGAGTAGAAGTCGGCGGAGCGACTCGGGGAGCAAGCCCCAGATCTGGTGAATTCGAAGAGGTGCGTGCGCCGGCGGGCGGTTGAGGCGCAGCTGGAGGACCACCAGAAGCGCGAACGAGGCCAGCAGAATCGCAATCACCAGACCGGTTCGAACTCCCGTGCGCACACCGAACCTGGCGATGAGAATGCCACCGATGGTAGGTGCGACGGCGATCGGCACCCGTCGCAGAATGGACTGAACTGAGAAGCCAAACGCTCTCCGGTGGCTGGGTAACGCGTCACCGATGACGGCGAAGAGCGTCGGGCTGGCCATGCTCGACCATGCCATGACAAAGGCCATCCCCACCAAGACGATGGGCCAGGCGGGGGCGACGGCAACGATCGCATACCCGATGGCAGCCAGGCCGACGAACAGGGCCAACGCACCGCGGCGGCCCAGGCGGTCACCGACGACGCCGCCAGGGTACTGGTATACGGCATCCAGGAAATCTTCGGTACTTCCATAGGCGCCGATAGCAAGAACCGGCGCGCCCAGCGCCTCGAGATATTTAGGCAGGAAGCGAATCCACAGATTCTCACCCAGTGCGAGGAGGAACATGGCGCCCGCGGCGGCGCCGGTATTTCGCTCGATCCCCCATTTCATTGCGCTGGGCGCCCAAGCCAGGCGTACAAGCCATCGTAAATACGATCAGTGTACGCCAGTAGCTCGGCATCATCCTGGATTACCAGGCCGAGCCCGCGGATGATTGCGTCTAGGCCGGGCGCTTCGGGTGGCTGGAATTTCCGGTCATGCAAGTCGGCGTCGTGCACCATCGCGGCAATCCGATCGAGCGCGGCGTCCGACAGGCCGTACTTGTGGATGACGCTTTCGAACGAGCAGCGACCCTCCTGATGCCCCAGCTCGACCCCGGACATGTCGAACGGTGTGCCGCCAAGGCGAAGCGCTTCTGCCGGGTCGGAGGCGAAGGCGAAAGCGGCGTCGGGGTCGACGAAACGCCGGATCACCCACGCGCAGGCGGTCCGGTCGATCTTGGGACGGGGCCTGGTGATCCAGAGCATCGAGCACCTCCATGCCAGGGGCGAGCCGCAGGCGGCTTGCGCCGTGGATGTGGCTATGATACAGTTGTATCACTCATACAGCAATACCGTATCACTGCGGACTAGGCTTCGAGAGTGAGCACCCTGAGCCGGCTGATCCAGCCACTGGACTGGCTCCGCCAAACCATCCGGCGGCGGCCTGCGCCGCTCGCCCTTACGCCCGATCTCCGATCCAGTGGGGGTCGGTTGCCCGGCTATGTAGCGCTTGGGTGCTGGCGACGAGGCGGTGTCTCCCTCGATGCCAGGCTCGAGCTCCTGATAGGGCAGCTGTCAGCCGAGCTCAGCGCATGCCGCTGGTGCATCGAGCAGGGGCGCCACCGATGGCGGAAGGCGCTGCTGTCGGACGCGCTCCTGCGGCAGCTGCGCAGCTACCGGACGAGTGCCCTTTTCTCTGAGAGTGAATGTGCGGGGCTGGCCCTGGCGGAGGCCGTCGCCCGCTACACCGAGGGAGCCCCCAGCCCGGCCGACCATGCCCTGGCCCAAGCCCGACTGTATTTCACCGAGGCCGAGGTGACCCGGATCGCCCAGGTTGCCGCCGGCGAGCACTTCTTCGATCCGGCTACCGGAGCAGTGGGGATGGATGTGAGCAAGCTGGCCGACCCGCGCGCCATGCCATGGGACGCCATCGGTGCGGGAATCGGCGTGCGAGGGTGGCAGTGACGTCTCCACCCGTTTTCGGGCGGCGCTGGCTTCTCCTCCTGCATCAGCTTCCACCGAAGCCGGACTATCTCCGGGTCAAGATCTGGCGCCGATTACAGCGAATCGGGGCCGTCGCGATCAAGAACTCGGTCTACGTGCTTCCTCGTACCGACCAGACGGCGGAGCATTTCCACTGGATCCTTCGCGAGATCGAGGCCAGCGGTGGCGAGGCCTCCGTATGTGAGGCGGCATTCGTGACGGGGCTCTCAGACGGCCAGATCGAAAGCCTCTTCCGCGCGGCGCGGGAAGCCGATTATGCGGCGCTCTCAGAGGAGGCGGAGGAGTCTCTCCGAGGCGTGACGGCTCGGCGAGCCCCGGACGCGACCGGACGTGCCGACGTCGACGCCGCGCTTGCCCGCTTGCGACGCCGACTTCAGGAGATTGGAGCCATTGACTTCTTTGGCGCTCCCGGCCGGCAGCTTGCAGAGGCCGCCATCGAGCGACTGGAGTCACGAATCCGTCCGTCCCGGCCCAAAATCAAGGCGTCCACCGAGCGAGGGACGGGCAGAAGAAAGGCGGGGCGCACCTGGGTTACCCGTGGAGGCGTCCACGTGGACCGCATTGCGAGCGCCTGGCTCATCCGGCGCTTCATCGACCCCAAAGCCCGCTTCCGGTTCGTCGAGGAACAGGCGTACCAGGCCAAGGCCGACGAAGTACGTTTCGATATGTTCGAAGCGGAATACACCCATGAGGGCGATCGCTGCACCTTCGAAACGCTCATGGCGCGTTTTCGCCTGACGCAGCCCGGCTTGCAGGCTCTCGCCGAGATGGTCCACGACATCGACCTGGCCGACGCCAAGTTCGCGCGGGCCGAGACGGCTGGGTTCGAGCGCCTCATTGACGGCATTACCCGGGCGCACGCCGGGGACGACGAGCGCATCGCCCATGGCGCGGCACTGCTGGACAACTTCCTCCAGTCATTTCAGAGCGAAGCCGCCGCTCCGAGGCGGCGCCCGGCGAGGCGAAGGTAGAACCGATCTTCATCCCCCGCGGATTGGTCGAGCGCCTCCGAGACGCCCGTCGTGTGACCGTGCTCACCGGCGCCGGGATCTCGGCTGAAAGCGGCGTCCCCACATTCCGTGACGCGCTGACTGGCCTATGGGCGCAGTACCGCGCTGAGGAGCTGGCGACGCCGGAGGCCTTTGCCCGCAATCCGGCGCTGGTGTGGGATTGGTACCGGATGCGAAGAGAGCTGGTGGCACGCGTCCAACCAAACGCGGGCCACCGTGCGCTGGTCGCGATGGAGCGGGAGGTGCCGGATTTCGTCCTGATCACCCAGAACGTCGACGGGCTTCACCAGCGCGCCGGAAGCACCACACCCATCGAGCTACATGGCAACATCGGCCGCGCCCGGTGTTCCCGGGAACACACGACAGTCGAGCGCTGGGACGAATCGGCTGACTCCCCGCCCCGCTGTCGGTCGTGCGGTGGCTTCTTGCGTCCCGATGTGGTCTGGTTCGGTGAGATCCTGCCACCTGAAGCGCTGCGCGCAGCGGAGCTTGCCGCGCACAACTGCGATCTGTTGCTGTCGGTCGGGACCTCGAACCTGGTGGAGCCGGCCGCATCGCTGCCCTGGAGAGCGGCGGCAGCCGGCGCAGAAGTGGCGGTTGTCAACGTTTCGATGGAAGGCCAACGCTTGGGGCCCGGTATTCATCATCTCATCGGTCCCGCCGGCCAACTCCTCCCTGCGCTGGTCAGCGCTGCCTGGCCGGCAGTGTAGTCCTACCAGCGCTCGGCGATGGCCTGCACGATGTCCGCAAGGCCAACCACGTCGCGCAGGTCGATGACCTCCGCGGGGGAGTGGCTGTACCGCAATGGCCAGCCGATCGCCACGTCGGGCACGCCCCACGCGGCAAACGTGGAGCCGTCGTTCCCCCCATTCGTGGTACCGATCTGCAGCGGAATGGCACGGGCGCGGGCAAGGCGGGCCAGCGAGTCCAACAGCACGGGTGGTGTGACAGCGCTGTTGTCGAGTGCGCGGGCAACCGGCCCGCGTCCAATCGGGGCCGCCGCGAACGCCTGGGGCTCGAGCGGTGAGTCGGCGGACACGAAGGTATCGATCGCATGCACTCGCGCCGGCCGGCCTCCGAGTGAGGCAGCTGCCGCGGACGCACCTTCCAGGCCGATCTCTTCCCGAACACTGAAAACAAACGCGACCTCGTGCCGCAACCGTTCCGGGGTCAGCCGGCGCAAGGCGAGAATGAGCGCCGCACAGCCCACGCGGTCGTCGAACGAGCGGCCCGTCGCTCTCGTGCCTGCCAGGCGCACGTACTGCTTGGGCATCGTCACGGTGTTGCCGACACGAACTCCGAGTGACTCCGTCGCTGCCCGATTCGCGGTGCCGACGTCCACCCGAAACGCGGCTGGAGTGCGTTGCGGCTTGGCTCCGACCGAATCACGCGTCATGAAAACGGCGGGCACCATCGCCGTGCCTGTATGGACCAGCGCGGGCTCGGCTTCAAACAACGAGGGGAAGAAGCCGCCTTGCGCCTCGATCTCGAGCGACCCGTCGCCCCCGATTGACTTCACGACGAACCCGATCTCGTCCATGTGCGCGACGACCACGACCAACGGATCTCCCTTGCCCACCCGTACCCACAGGTTTCCCGCCGTATCCGTCTCCGATTTTGCCTTGGCCCACTTAGGAAGCAGGCGCTCGACGGTCGCCCGCACCGGCCCCTCGGAGCCAGAGACACCGTAGCTCTCGACCAGCGGCGCAAGCACCGCCTGAGCTTCGGTGACGCGGCCGGTTTGCTGAGCGGAAAGGCTGGCGCCCAGACAGACCATAAGGGCGGCAACGATACCGGTCCTCATGGTGCACCCTCCCTTGTGAGCCAACCGGATATCGCCGCGTTCGTCTTCTCCACGTCGGGCAACGAGACTGTCTCCACCGAGGTTCCGGGATAGCGGGTCGGCACGTCCCACGTGTGGACTGGCCCGAGCGCTGCGCGGGGCCCTGGCGGAAGCTCAGCCTTCGCAAGGCCGGGCTCGGCGCCTGCCGCGTCGGCAATCCACGTCTCCGCAAACGGACCCCGTGTGGTCGCGACCGTGAGCAGGCCGCGCGCCCCCAGTTGCTGCTCGACCACGAATGCGACGACGGTGGTTCCGGAACGCGTGCGGCCTCCGGGCTTGGAAGCGTCGCGAGCGGCGGCGAGGAGTGCGGCGCAGGCCGCTCGCCGGCCGGCCCAGGGCGCAGCGAGCCGATCGGTCCCGTAGCGTTGCGGGCGCTTCACGACAGCGACCGGACTGAGCACCGCCACGCCGAGCTCCGAGACCTGCCGCTCCGAGCTGGCGCCGAGGTCCACATATGCGTCATCGACGGAAAACGGCTCCTGGGCGATCGGCCCACGCCCCCGCGTCAGGTGGACCGACCTCACCGCAACGACCGCCGGCACCGGCCCCCGTTGTCCGAACACGGTGACTCGCTGTCCCTCCAGCTGCTGGTCGAACAACGGACCGGGCGGGCCGATCCGGGCGGGCGAGCGACGCAGCGTGAGCCAGCCATCGGGGCGAACCCGCCCTACGGCAAACCCGGTCTCGTCGAGCGGACATGCCGCCAGCCGACGGGGCTCGCCGCTTCCCAGCACGAGCACTGCACTGCCTGCCCGATCGCGCTGCGCGCCGGGCAAGAGCGACAGGACCGTATCCACCATGGCCTGCTCGTATCCGGTAATTGCTGTCATTCCGGCGAACCGCTGGGCCAATTGCGCGGCACTACTCGCCTGGGCGCCCAGCGGTAAACGAAGGCCGGCCGAGAGAGCAATCACGAGCCCGACCACAATACCCCTGGGCTGCTTCATTGAGATCCCTTGGCAGTTAGTTCGGAGCCAGGCAGACGCGAAGCCCACCCCAACGCCCGTGGGGTTTGCCTGCCGTCCTCTTCAAGACCTCGAGGCCGATCAGCCGGTCATCTCGTACTCGATCGGAAGACCGGTGTCCAAGTCGTGAACGTACACCGCGCTGCCTCTACCGAGGGGGGATTCGGAGACCACATCGCGGAGGAGACTCATGGCATCGCCTAGAGTCGGAGTGAAGGCGTACTCGATCGCGCGTGGGGCGGGCTCACCAAGCCGGCATTCGGGCAGGTAAGCGGCCAGGAAACGATCGACGATGGAGGGACTGAGGGGATGCTGATGGGTTTCGGGTAAACCGTGACGGCGCTGGATTTCTGAGAGGAGACGCTCCGCGAGGAGAAGACGCTCCTGCTCGAGGGCTGCAGGCAACATCACATAGGTCCTCTTTGTGTGTCGCTGGCCGATTCGGCACGACTGGGCCAGTCAAAGGACGAATTGCCGGCGGGTGCCGCGCATCCGGCTGTTCGCAGGACGCGAACCGTTTACGAATGTCGTATTCCGGCTTCAAGGGCTAGAGAACAAACCCCGAAAAACTATCCCAGCCACCGCTTTGCGTTCGCGACGTCGATGCCCGTGAGTCCGTGTCCCGCGTTGACCCAGTCGACCCGGACGTCCGCCCCTGCCCGTTCCAGCAATCCCCGCAGCCGTTCCGTTTCAGCAGGCGTTGCGATCGGATCGTGGCGGGCGGCGCCGATCAGCACCTTGGTTCCCCGCAGGTTCGGAGTCGTTGCCGGCTCGACGGGCACCATCGGCCGAAACAGAACGGCGCCGGCGAGAATCTCGGGGCGAAGGAGGAGTAACGCAGCCGCGATGTTGGCTCCATTCGAGAACCCGACGGCGACCGGCTGCGCGAGCGAATACGCATCCCGAGCCGCAAGGACGAAGTCGGCCAGCTCATGCGCCCGAGCTTCCACGTCGCGTACGTCGAACACGCCCTCGGCCAGTCGGCGAAAGAATCGGGGCATGCCGTTTTCCAGGACCTTGCCCCGCGGGCTGAGCAGGGGAGCGCCCGGCGCGAGCGCTTCGCCCAGCGGCAGCAGGTCGTTTTCGTCGCCACCGGTCCCATGCAGCAGGAGCAGCGGCGGACGACCCGCGCCATCGGGCCGTGCCGGGACGAAGCGATGCTCGAACCCAAGGTTAACGAGCGGCATTGGCCACCTCCGATTCCGTCGGGTCCGAGGGGAATGCCGCCAGACCCGCCTCGATCACTGCCCGATCGGGCTCAAGCCAGGAGGGGAGTGCCAGCCGCCGGCCCAGATCGGCCGCAGTCTCGTCCGTTGCGAAGCCCGGACCATCGGTCGCGATCTCGAAGAGTACGCCGCCGGGCTCCCGGAAATAGATGGACCGGAAGTATTGCCGATCCTGGACCGGCGTCACCCGCAGCCCCGCGTCAGTGAGACGCCGGCCCAGGCGTTCCTGGGCACTGTCGTCCTGGGCGCGGAAGGCGACGTGATGCACTGTGCCGACCCCGCCGGCGCCACGCCAGAACCCGCCGATCTGGCGCAGATCGACGATGCTTCCGACCGGGGCATCACCCGCCAGCCGCAAGCGACCCTCTTCCTCGGCCTGAACCCGCAGCCCGACCCCTGAGACCAGCACCTCCCGCGTACCGGGATCGCCGTCAACCCACAGGGTGACGCCGTGCAGCCCGCGAACCGCATGCTCGGCAGGCACATCTCCACCGTCCCAGCCGGGAAGCCGTTCCGCAGTTGCCGTCGCAATCAGCTCGAGCCGCATGCCATCGGGGTCAGCAAAGCTCAGGACCTGCTCGCCGAACCGGCGAACGGGGCCTTCGTAGCGGATGGCCGCCCCGATCAACCGAGCTACCCAGAAGCTCAGCGAGCCCTCGGGTATCAGCAAGGCGGTGACCGCCGCCTGTCCGCGTCCGATCAGGCCGCGGGCGCCGTCCGGCCAGGGAAAGAATGTCAGAATCGTTCCGGGGCGGCCTACCATGTCCCCGAAATAGAGGTGATAGGTCGCGGGGTCGTCATAGTTCACCGTCCGTTTTACCAGCCGGAGACCCAGCACTCGACGATAGAAGTCGACCGTCCGGTCGATCCGGCCGGAGATGGCGGTGACGTGGTGAATGCCGCTGGTCATGAGGAGCGCAGCACCTGTAGTTAGAGGGCGGGTGCGTATTGTATGGTTCGATATCGAACCATTAGTCAATCGTGAAGGTTCCCCTCAGGGCCTTGCCACTCCGGCCCCGCGGGCGGACAGACCCAGTTTGCGGCACAGGCGCCCCAGGCTTCGCTGCTCGGTGTCGGTCAGCGCGCCCATCAGGTCGGCGAGGCGCGCGGCGTGGGACGCAAACACCTCGCGCACCAGGCGCTCTCCGGCCGACGTGAGACGGACCTCCCGAAAGCGCCGGTCGGTGGGCGATGGGTCCCGACGGACCAGACCGCGCCGCTCGAGATTGCCGATCACCGTGGTCATGTTGCCGTTGCTCTTGAGGATCCGCTCGGCCAGATCGCATTGGTGAAGGGGGCCGAGGTGCAGTAAGGCCTCGAGGACGCCGAACTGGCTCTCGGTGAGGCCGGCCGCAGCCAATCCCGGCGCAAGGCCGCGGGAGACCGAATCGGTGGCCCGCGAAAGTTTTACGAAAGTGCCGAGCGCGAGCTGGGCGCGCGGGGGTTGTTTCCGACGAATCGGCATCGACGAACTCTTCAATAGTTCGACATTAATCTAATGCCTACGGGCACGAGCGCCGGGCTCACGCCAACCGCCCGGCGGTGACGAGCCGCTGGTATCGCGAGTCCTAGCTAGCACAGCACTCACAATCCGGAGGCGGCATGCGCAGGCTCGCGCTGCTGGCCTGCCTGGCGCTCGGCTGCGCGGTGCCGCTCACCGCTCAGCAGCGCGCGTGGTCAGGCGCGTTCGCGGCGGGATACGGCACGGGTACGGGAAGCGCGTTCAGCGCCAAGGGAGCGATCTGGGCGACGGCGGCCGGACTTCTGCCCCTGAGTTCCACCGTCCGCGGCGGACTGGAGCTGGGATATCACCGGTTCGATACGATCGAGAGCCGCATCCCCGAGGGATATGGCCCCGGGACGCTCATCAGCGAGGATTTCACCAGGAGCATGTGGCAGCTCAGCGCAACCATGCGGCTGCGTGCCTCGCGACATACCTGGCGGCCGTACTTCGGGAGCGGTCTGGGGGCATACCTGGTTCACGTGCGGGACCACATGCAGACTCAGGACGCGAGCGGCGCTTCGATCCCGGAACTGGAGTTCAACCAGACGGTGACGGAGATCAAACCCGGCGTGCACGTGCTGGTCGGAATCGAGCGCGCCGGAACCCTCGGACGCGCGGGGATCGGCTTTCAGGTTCGGAGCGATATAGTGCTGGCGGGTGGGTTCGCGAACGTGGTTTCCATTGGGATTACGCTGGCCTTGGATTGAGGGCGGCTCAGCAGCGACGACCTGTCTAGGTCTGTGGCCAAATCGGTCAGCTGCAGATGGGATAGCGGGAGCGGCGTGCTGAGTGCGCCGGCCACGGCTTGCGACAACAAGAAGTCCGACCTGCCGCTTTTGCCTTCGTTGCGCCCCTCTCACGAACCACGGTTAGCTGTAGCCCGGTCCATCACTTGAACGGCCGCCCTCGGCCGGCCAACGCTCATTGATCGCCCAGAATCCGGGCTAGCTGCAGCGGATTCGAGGGCCGGCCGGTCAAACGTCACAGCATGGGTTGCCTCGGGCGGCGAAAGGGGCCTGGGAGCAGCGGGCTGGAATTACCCTGTGAGTAAGGGCTGCCCAATAGAGTTTGATGCGCGCGTGAACTCCGCTCGCGGCGACTGGCGTACATGACAGTTGCCCTGAGAAACGGCCGCTTTATGTTGGGAGGCGTCCGGTCCCGGGTGGGACCCGGTGCTTCAAATCATCACAATACGCGGCGCGGTTTGCCGAGGAGGCTTGAGGATGAGCGTTCGTATGTGGGCGGCGTCCGGTGCCCTACTCTGTACGATCGCGTCGGGCGCGGTCGCGCAGACACCGGGCGCGTTCGAAATCGGTGGTTTCGGGCGCGTAAACTTTTTCGCTGACACCTTGAACCTCGACCATCACTTCGGCGGCGGCGGGTGGCTAGCGTTCTACTTCACCCACAACCTGGCGATCGAAGGCGAGATGGCGTACACCAAGACCCGCGTCGTCTCTACCGAAAACGACGTGAAGAACATCCCGATACGGGGCCGGCTGACGTACAACATTCCACTGGGAGACAACGCGAGTTCGTTCCAGATCGGGGCCGGCTACGTTCGCGACATGTACCGCGCGTCCCAGCATTTCAACGACGACGGCATCACCGGGCTGGCTGGTCTCCGGCTCGGACTCTCCCCGTCCTGGTCGGTGCGCCTTTCGGTAACGGCCGACTATGTGCCCTCACCCGAAGCGAACCGCGCCGATAACTACGTCAATCTCGGCGGGCAGCTCGGCATCGGCCTGTTGATCAACAACAAGTACGATGAGGACAAGGACGGGGTGCAGGACAAGGCCGATCGCTGCCCCGGCACGCCCAAGGGCGAGCCGGTGGATGCGGCAGGCTGCTCGGCCAGTCAGCGGGACACCGACGGTGACGGGGTCAAGGACAATGTCGACAAGTGTCCCAATACTCCGGCGGGTGAGCAGGTGGATGCGGCCGGTTGCTCGCCGAGCCAGCTCGATGCCGACGGTGACAAGGTCACCGACGCCCTGGATAAGTGCCCGAATACTCCCAAGGGCGAGCCGGTGGACGCCAACGGCTGCTCGGCCAGCCAGCGCGACACCGATGGCGACGGGGTCAAAGACAATGTCGACAAGTGCCCCGACACGCCGAAGGGTGAGCAAGTCGATGCCAACGGCTGCTCCGACAGCCAGAAGGACGACGACGCGGATGGTGTGCCTAACAGCCGTGACAAGTGCCCGAACACCCCGGTTCGAACGACGGTGGACGAGAACGGCTGCCCGGTGCTGTTCCAGCCCGGCACGAAGACGCTCATCCTGAAGGGCGTCACCTTCGCGACCGGCAAGTCCGACCTGACCCCGGAATCGCAAGAGGCGCTCAAGCCAGTGGCGGCCTCACTTGCCGCCCGGCCGGATGTGCGGGTGGAAGTGCAGGGCCACACCGACAACACGGGGTCGCGTGCAGTGAACATGCGGCTTTCAAAGGCCCGGGCCGACGCGGTGGAGAAGTTCTTGGAAGCGAACGGCGTGTCGCCGTCCCAGCTCACGGTCAAGGGCTACGGCCCCGACAAGCCGATCGCGAGCAACAAGACGAAGGACGGGCGAGCGCAGAACCGCCGGGTGGAGCTGGATCAGATCCAGTAGTACAGGCGGCGAAGTGCAAGAAGGAAAAGGCGGTGGGCGGAAGCCCACTGCCTTTTCGCGTCCGATCGGCCCCCTGGCGCTTTCCGTGACGCCGCCCAAAGTTGTCAGACTGGTGTCACCTGATCTCGATCCCGCCGCAATCACCAGGCTCGAGCGCCTGGGTGGGCCGCCGTTCGTGGCCCGCATGTTGGATCTGTTCCTCCGGGATGCCCCCCCCAAAGTCGCCGCCATCCGGGCAGCCCTGGACGCCCACGATACCGACGCCGTCGCCTACTGGGCGCACGGGCTGATCTCGACCTCGGGGAATCTCGGGGCGACCAGGGTCTGGGAACTGGTCCGCCAGATCGAGCAGGCGGCCCTCGCCGGCCGTTGGGAGCCGCTTACGAGCCTAGTAGATGACCTCGAACCTGCGTTCGCCAGCGTGCAGGCAGGGCTCGCCGCCGAGCTGGAGCGGCGACAGCGATAAACGCTACGAGGTGATGGAAAAGGGACGGCTCGCAGGGATTTCCCGAGGCTCCGGCGCTACCGAGGCGCCCTCGAGATATTCCTGGCGATACATGCGGATCAGCTCGAAGAAATACGAGATCGCGAGGGGTCCGATGAGCAAGCCCAGGAGACCGAAATAGGAGATCCCTGCCATGGCCCCGATAATCGTCACAAAGGGGTGAATGCTGGCGTAGCGGCGAAAGACCCATGGGCGGATCAGGTTGTCCACCTGGCCTACGGCGACGAGTCCCCAGATCGCCAAGGCAATCGCCCAGCCGTACCGATGCTCGAACGCCAGCACGGCCACCCCCGGTACCCAGACTAGACCGCTTCCTACAACCGGCAGAATTGAGACGATCACCGTGACCACACCCCAGAACGCCGGATTGGGAAGACCGGTCATCAGGAATCCGAGCGCAACGAGCGTGCCCTGAACCAGGGCGGTCACTCCGGTTCCGACCAGCGTGGACGTCGTCACATCCTTGAAGCGACGCCGGAGCGCCTCTGCGTTGGCCGCGGAAAACGGGATGAACGGCAGCATCATCCGCCACACGGCTCCGGCAGAGACGAGCAGAAAATAGAGACCGAAGAACGCGATGGTGAGCTGGAGCAGAAGGCGAGTGGCCGTGCCCGCGAAGCCGAGCAGGCTGCCCCCAATGAGCGAGGCCAAGCGGGCGCCGGCCTGCTCCAGCTGGGCGCCGATGTCGTAACCGCCGACGTTTAGCTCACGCAACCGCGCCAGGAGCGGGCTTTGGACCACCCGGCGGGCCATGTCCTGCGCTTCGCCGGCCACCAGGCTGATGAACAGCACGCTGGGAATGACGATCAGCAGCAATGCCAGCAGCAACGTGACCACGGCTGCGAGCCGCACCGGCATTCGTCGCGAAAGCTCCCGGTGGGCCGGTGCGAAGATGATGTACAACACCGGCGCGCCGATGAGGCCAGTGACGAATGGCCAGAGCGCCAGGGCGAGGCCGATGCCGAGGAGGAGGATGAGCCAGGAGGCGCGCTGCTGCTTCGTGTCCAGAAACGCCATGCGGAATTGTACGGCTGCCACCCCGGACCCCGCCAGCCGGAGAGCGCACTAGATTATGGCTATGCAGCGTTCCTTCTCCCACCGGCCCTGATGGACAACGCCTTCAGTCGGGCGACTCCCCCCTCCGGCCATACTCCCGCAGCTGTTGACGAGCTGAGCGTGAGTCGCGCCTGCCTGGCGCGACTGGTGGATTCGAACGTTCTCGGCGTAGTGGTCACCGAGGGCGAGACGATCACCGAGGCCAACGACGCTTTTCTCCGCATGGTGGGGTATAGTCGCGACGACCTGTCGGAGGGACGGGTTCGGTGGACTAGCCTCACGACTCCCGAACATGCCGAGGCCGATGCCCGCGCGCTCGATGACCTCATCCGACTCGGCGGCTGTCCGCCGCTCGACAGGGAGCTGGTTCGAAAGGACGGGAGCCGTTGCGCGGTGCTGGTGGGGGGTGCCATCATCAATCGCTCCCCGCTCCAGACCGTCTGGTTCGTGCTCGACCTCACCGAGCGGCGGCTGGTCGAAGAGCGGTTGCGGCGCGCTCAGCGGATGGAATCGATCGTCCATCTCGCGGGTGGTATAGCACATGACTTCAACGACCTGCTTACCGCCATCCTCGGCTCGACCGAGCTCCTGCTCGAGAACGACGGCCTGGGCGCGGAGGCGCGAGGCGACGTCGAGGAGATCCGGAAGGCAGCCAAGCGCGCGGCCCAGCTCACCCACCAACTGCTCGCGTTCAGCCGGCGCCAGTCGCCCCAGCCCCGCGTCCTCGATCTCAACGCTGTCCTTCACGACTTGCGAACCATCCTCCGCCACCTGATGGGCGACCACCTCGAGATCGCGACGGACTTCGACCCTGAGGTGCCGCCCGTGCTCGCCGACTTGTCGCAGCTGGAGCAGATCGTCGTGGACGTCGCCCTCGAGGCGCGCGACCGGATGCCGGCGGGCGGACGGCTCACGCTGGCCACCAGGAGCGTGCGGGTGGATCCTGAGTTCGCCGAGGCGCATCCTGGCCTGAGGCCGGGTCGTTACGCCGTCCTGGACATGCGCAATTCGGAGCTGGCGCTGGCGGGCGCAACGCTTGATTCCGTGTACGGGGTCGTGCGCCAAAGCGGTGGGTACTTTGCGGTTCAGGAGGAGCCAGGGCTGGAGGCCGGGTTTACGCTTTACCTGGCCGCCGTGGAGCCGCCGCCGCGTGAGGGACCGGCGCCGGTAGCGACCGGCGCGCCCGGCGGAGAGACGATCCTGCTGGTGGACGACGAGGAGCAGGTGCGGGCGCTGGGCCGCCGGGTGCTCGAGCGTGTGGGATATACCGTTGTCACCGCAGCCGATGCCCAGGAAGCCATCCAGATCGCCAACCGGCACCCCGGCACCATCAATCTGCTCCTAGTTGACATGGTGCTTCCCGTCTCCAGCGGTCGGGAGCTCGCAGCTCAATTGACGATCCACCGGCCCGCCATCAAGGTGCTCTACATCTCGGGCACCATCGACGAGACTATCGGGCGACATCAGGTGCTCGCTCCCGGGATCGCCTTTCTGCAGAAGCCGTTTTCGCTGGACCATCTGGTCCGCAAGGTCAGGCAGGTCTTGGATGCGCCGCAGGCAGCGCGGTAGACGCCGTCCCAGGAGTGAAACCATCCCGGCCCGGGCGTCGTAGGCCTGGTCAGTCGGCTCCCACCGTTCCCGTCCCAGGAGGTTGCGTGTACCCACGGCTTTGCGGCCGGCTTGCGCTGGCCGGCGCCTGCGTGGCCGCTGCCGGCCTGCCAGCGCTCGAAGCCCAGCGACCTGCGGCCCCGCCCACTCGCGATATCGACATCCCTTTCCAGCAGTTCGTGCTGAAGAACGGTCTCACCCTGATCGTCCACGAAGACCACAAGGCACCGATCGTCGCCGTGAACATCTGGTACCATGTCGGCTCGAAGAACGAGAAACGGGGCCGCACCGGTTTTGCGCACCTGTTCGAGCACCTGATGTTCAACGGCAGCGAGAACTACAAGGGCGAGTACTTCACTCCGTTCGAGCGGGCGGGGGCCACCGATCAGAACGGCACCACCAACGAAGATCGCACCAACTACTTCGAAAACGTCCCCACCAACGCGCTCGATATGGCGCTGTGGATGGAGTCGGACCGGATGGGCCACCTGGTCGGCGCAATCGATCAGGCGAAGCTGGACGAGCAGCGCGGCGTGGTGCAGAACGAGAAGCGGCAGGACGAAAACGAGCCCTACGGCACGGTCTGGGAGTTCCTCACACCCCGGCTGTTTCCTCCGAACCATCCGTATTCCTGGACCACGATCGGATCCATGGAAGACCTGAGCTCGGCCAAGCTCGAGGATGTGAAGGAATGGTTCCAGACTTATTACGGGCCCGCCAACGCCGTGCTGGTGATCGCCGGCGATGTGGATCCGAAGGTCGCGCGCGAGAAGGTGGAGCACTACTTCGGCGACATTCCGCCGGGACCTCCGGTCGGTCGTCAGGATGCCTGGATCGCCAAGCGGACTGGGAGCCAGCGGGGCGTGCTGCAGGATCGGGTGCCGCAGGCGCGGCTTTACCGGGTCTGGAACGTGCCCGGATGGGGGTCGGCCGACGGCGAGTATCTAGGCTTGCTGGGGCGGGTGTTGTCGGCCGGGAAGACATCCCGGTTGTATAAGCGCCTGGTCTATGACGATCAGATCGCTACCGACGTGGCCGCCTACGTCGACACTCGTGAGATCGGCGGCTTGTTCGTCATTCAGGCCACGGCGCGCCCCGGCGACGATCTCACGAAGGTGGAGCGGGCAGTGAACGAGGAGATGGCCCGGCTGCTCCGCACCGGTCCAACGCCCGCCGAGCTGGCCCGGGTCAAGACCGATTTCCGGGCCGACTTAATCCGCGGCATCGAGCGGATCGGCGGGTTCGGCGGCAAGTCCGATGTGCTCGCACAGGGAGCCGTCTTCACCGGTCGCCCGGATCTCTACAAGGTTCGCCTGCAGCGGGTCGCGTCGGCCACGACGGTCGATCTCCAACGCGTGGCGAAGCAATGGCTGGCCGACGGCGACTACACGCTCGAAGTCCGGCCATTTCCCAACTACCAGACGGCGACGGCCGGTGCGGACCGCTCCAAGGTGCCCGAGCCCGGAGCGCCACCGGCGGCCAAGTTCCCCGATCTGGAGCGCGCCACATTGTCCAACGGGCTCAAGATCGTCCTTGCCGAGCGGCCCTCGGTCCCGCAGGTGCGATTCGATCTCCTGCTGGATGCCGGGTTCGCCGCCGATCAGTCGGCCGAGCCGGGAACGGCCAACATGACGCTCGCCATGCTGGACGAAGGCACCCAGCGGCGGACCTCGCTTCAGATCAGCGAGGAGCTCCAGCGCCTCGGTGCGTCGCTGGCGGCTTTTTCGCGACTCGACTACTCCAGTGTCACGCTCGACGCGCTCAAGGAAAACCTCGACCCGTCGCTGGCGTTGTTTTCTGACGTGGTGCTGAACCCCTCGTTTCCGCAACGGGATTTCGATCGGCTGAAGAAGCAGCAACTCGCCGCGATCGAGCGCGAGAAGGCGGAGCCGTTCACC
>Ga0075425_100002536_pt1 | contig 18330 bp, 19 predicted proteins | sample SoiMethybrSBSTD4_FD_75300 | JGI IMG/M metagenome (GOLD analysis project Ga0075425, IMG submission 75300) | Bulk soil microbial communities from a Populus tree surrounding site in Tennessee, USA - Soil MetaG P. TD hybrid SBSTD4 | ecosystem: Environmental > Terrestrial > Soil > Tree plantation... | reverse complement strand
CTTTCGGCGATGCGGTGCATCCTTGATCCGAACGGGCACGTCATGGGTGAATCTATCGCAAACCACTTTCCGCGAACCGCCACGCAATGACCGGTAACCATCACGACGTAAGCGGCTCCAGAGCTGTGCGCGCGCGCTCCCAAGCGGCGAGGGTCGGGGGACTACAGATCCGCGAGCAGCGTCATTTCGTAGCCGAAATGGTGGAACGCGTGCTGCAGTTCGTGCGCCTGGGTACCTTCGACGGACTTGCCATCCCGACGCCGTTTGATCACCTCGCTCACTGCCCCACGTCGACGCCAATGATTGCGGGCGCCGCCACGTGGTCGCATCACATCTTCCTGCGCGGATCGCTGCTCTTAACCGACCAGAGGTTGGCTGGTTTTGACTGGCGTGCCTGCGCCTTCGCGGTAGCTCCGTATGGACTGATGTTGTCGCCGGGCTCAACAACGGGGACCTATTCAACCACCCGCGAACATGCCCACCAAAGTGAGCAGTGACATCATCGATAGGAAACTCGTTCAAAGGCCCGCAAACCTGAAGGTTATAGACTGTCCCCATAGCGGCCAACTTCGGGCGGGATGGGAAACCAGAGCGGTCGGGCACTGAGCCAGCTCGGGAGGTAGCGGAGCCGGGGCACGGAGCAGCCCCGCCGCCCGCTCATCGGGAACTTGTGCCTGAGCACCTGTACTGACGCACACCAGTACAGCCGAGGCGATCAGTGCTAACGGGCGCAATACCCATGACCTCGCCATCTCCAATTCATCAAGCAGCGCAAGACAATGTGCGCCAACACGTAGGCCGGGCCAAGGATGGCCTTCATCCGCTCCCGACGAGGAACCAGGGTGCTTGGTCTTGCCTCTTCAGTGCGCGGCGTGGGTTGCTCACACCCCACCATCGAACATAAATCGCAGGCTGTGGGCGCGGGGCTCAATCCAGTAAATTAACGAGAGCAAGTGTTAACGATGGCAACTATGGTTGTGACGTTGGCAAGCTTCTGAAGCGGGTACGCTCAGCTATTAACAGGAGCTCGCTTATGGATCCGGTTGGCTATTCGCATGTTGCCGGCGCGATCTTCGCGCTCGTTGCAATCCTCCAGCTTGTGCGAGCATTGTCCGGTTGGCCAGTGACGATTGGTCGGACAGATATCCCCATCTGGGCCAGTTGGGTGGCGTTTGTGATTGCGGGCTTACTGGCTTGGTTCGGCCTGACCGTGCATCTTAATCCTTAATCCGACGCATTGATGCGCTGCCGCGTCGATCAACGGTCGCGGCAGTTAGGGGCCATTCTCTGTAATGCGGCGCTTTTCAGAGCCTCAACGTCGCCGCCATCCACTGAAGCAACGTAAGCCAACGCCAACCACCGCGGCGCGATAGGTTCGAAGCACAGATGAGCGGGTGCGATCGATCCGCTGCGATGAGCTCTCGAAGGGTCTCGATCGCTGCCTAGTTGAAGCCAAGCGTGTCGATTTCGTCGACTTGGAGACTGCCGCGAACTTTAGACCCAACCACCGGCCATTGCTCGTACCATGAGCAGCGGCATCGGGCCTTCGCCGCGAGGTCAGCCGTCTTTCAACAAAAGGCAAATGCGCGTCACCCCTGATCCTCATCCTCGATCGGCAGTTCCAGTACCGTCCGCCAGCCCTCGTCAATGACGATCATACCTGCCGCTGAACGAATGCCCTGACGGGCTTCATACGCGGCGATTTGTCTGCCGCGCCGTGCCGCCTCAGCTGCGGCTTCGGCGATGCCGCCAAGCTCTACACCGTCTCGATCGCGCAGTGTCACTCCCTGGCGCCGAATGTGAAAGAAGTAGCGAGGCATCGAACCCCTCCTCGCCGTGAACGCGCCTTAAGAGTGAGCGATCCTTTTAATGCGATCGATCAGCCCGAACCGCTTGTCAGGCCGTGCTCCTTCCAAAGCATGCGTTGGAACACCGAACCTTTGATGTGGCGAACTGGGGAATGAAAGCGGCGCATTTTCGCACACCGCACAAAATTTGTTTTTATGCCGAGCGCGCTTCCCCGACGCGAGATGGGCTCCCCGGTAGCAAACCGTCGGAACCCGTCGCACTAAGGGCCGAGATGCGGGTTGCGGGGTACGATCATCCCTCGCGCAAACAGTAGCTAAGCCTAAGGTTGGGCTGAATACAATAGGTTGTAGGCTGCGCATTCCTCGACAACAACCGCGATGTGCTCTTGTGCTCTTGCTGTGCACTTGCAGCTGCGCCGCTCGTCCTGCGCGACCAAAAGGGATCGCGAATGCGGGAGCTGCGCTGGCCGGGGCAACGGCCGAGGTTTCGACGCGTCGAAATTGGCGTCCACCTCGGCAATGTCCCATTGCAGAGGCCCTCTGGCCTTACTTCTTCTTGTTTCGAGTGCTGCAGGCGGTGGTGGTCAACTCGCGTTCCTCGATCGAGAAGATCTGGCCAACCTCGATCTTGAGGTTCTTTACAATGCAGGTGCGTCCCTTCACGTCAGTGAACTTTGCGTCATAGACGCCGCTTTCCACTCCGGAAATGCGCAGCCGCTCGTCGTGATCGACGGTGCCGTCCTTGTCGTTCTTGCATTGGTTGGGACCGAAGTTGGTGCTCCCCGCGGGCGCCAGGTAGAACTCCGAGATAGTGTCCTGTGTCAGGTTCCAGAAGCGCGTTGGCCGATTTTGGGTAGACGCCGGGAGTGATGCAGTCAGCGCCAGGAGCAGGAGGACAAATTTCGCCATTACATCCTCGCAAGTCGAAAGAAAAACCTTGGCCGGTTAGGGCTTCATACCACCATACACCGTAAGCGGCGCAGCTGGCATGGTCCCGCGCGGGTTTGCCTCACGGCCCTCGAGGGGCGCGCCGTTCTGGTCGATGGCGAGCCCGCGGGCGGCGGACCGACTAGGTGAGGTCTCTATCAAGTGCTCGACGAACAGCTCTTTGCTTTGTGGGTGGGGCGCGACGCGTCTCTCCTGTAGGCGCTGAGGTCGAAACGGACTTTTGTCTCGCTGGCGTCCATCTGATGGACGAAGAACCTGCCGCGAGCTATGCTGCTTCCAAGCTGTTGGCCCGGACGTATGGTACGTCATGACACGAGGATCCAACCTAAACAGCCTTGACAACTTGCGTTGTCCTGCGATCGAGCGTCTACCCCTTGATCTTTTTAACACCCTGCATCGGACTTGACCTTGCTTGTCCGCCTCCGTCGCAGTGTTGAGATGGCGGATATTCACGTCCAGCGAAGTCGGCAAGTCGCAGAGGAGGCGCAGGAGTTATTGGGACGGCTGCGGCGCCAGGGCTTTTGAGCTCCTGCGACGCGGGACCTAGCCTGCAATTCGATGCGTCCGCGTTGGCCCGGTCTGTAGGGTTAGCTGCCGGTCTCAAGAACGTCGCACGGCCGATGCCACATTAGCCGACGACAATTTTGCGCCGGGACGTTCGGGCTCCGTCGGCTCCTCGTTGACCTACGAGTTACCAATTTATCCCCCGGACGTGGCAAGTCCCCGCTGGCGAGCTTCTCCACCAGTCGGCTACAGGATCAGCTGCGAGGTTGCAGGCCCTGCTGGTACTCAAGCCAAGACGGGCTCTGGATGAGGCGCCTAATCAGCGCGCCGCGATGGTGGGTCAATACGCGCAGAGTGCGCTGTAGCTCCTTCAGCAGCGCCACCGCGGGGGCACAAGTTGCTTGGTCGGCTTGGCTAAGGACACGCTCTTTCTGTTGTTCGACCCTGTCGCGGGCATCAACGATCAACCCGTTAAACGTCGCAAGCTTTCGATAGGCGTCGTGCTCAAACATGGCACCTCCACGACGTTCTCAATTGGCAGAACTCTTACGGGCAGGCGTCCACTATCGTCGGTCATCTAGAAGACCCACATCATGGTTAACGCAGAAGACCGGCCCGGTGGCTGTGGAGGACGCACCGTCTCGGCTGTGCACTCGATCCCCGAGGCTTTCCCTGCAAGCCGGCAGCTCCTTTTCGATCGCATTCGATAGGCTGGAACGTTGCTGTGATTGCTCGCTTGGTCCGAAGTGGAACCAGAGTACGCTTTCGGACGTTTGCCGGCCGCAATGGATCAGCGAACCCGAGCTTCCGTTCTCCATGTTGCGCGGCTCCTAGACCGTGCCGAGGAAGCGCGCGCGCAAGCACAAAATATGATGTTGCCGCAAACGCGCCTGCAAATGCTCAAGCTGGCCGAAACCTACGAGCACATGGCGGACCTCGCCTTTCAATATTCGCATTATGGTCGCGAAGCTGAGGACAAACCCGTCCAGCAAGATCCGACCGCGGATCGGACCTAGGCTGCGACAGCAAGCAAGACACCCCAAGGTGGTCCAGTCCTCTCTGGAGCCAAGCATAAGCTAGGTCCTGCGAGGCAGCCGTTGCACAGGCGGCGGTCGCGAGCAGTTGGGACCATCACGCCGGACCGAAAGCAAGACAGCATCTCTGTAGCCAACAGCAGCAATGCCGGCGGCTTAGCCTGGTCGAGCGGCTCGGCTATGTACGCTACCGCGCCGTGTCCAAAATGGCTTTCGCGTCCGTGCAGAGGTAGTCTGGACCACGGCGATGGATGCATCGGCAGCTGGGGCGGTCTGTTGCTCTCATAGCAAGATTGGTATTGAAGCTGACGGGGCGTGTAGAGGCCACTCGCCCTACAGCTCGGAGGATAGCTGTATGATTTCCTCCTGGCCCGCTGCTGCCAACGCATCTTATGGACCTGATGTACTCGGCGCCCTGGAGCAAGCGTTCGAGAGCGCTTGGGCTGAGATCGCGCGCAACTTCGGGGATGACCCTGTGGAAGTGGAGAGCGCACGCAGCAAGCTTGCCGAAGCTTTGCTCAGAGCTGCTGATAAAGGATGCGCGGATGTCGACGGTCTCAAACGGGCAGCGCTTTGTGCGTTGGCGCTCAGCTACGTCAGATCTCGTCCTTTTTAGCACGGGGTTCGAGATGAGCCGTGCGATCGGTCGCTAGTAACGATGGCTGGGCGTGAGGGAGCGCGTCAGGTCGACTGCTTCCGATGTGTGCTCAGGCACCCTCAAGCTCGAGCAATTTTCAGCGCATCAAAGCGCTCGCAACAAATCTTAGCTTCAAGTCGCTTGTCGAGCGTCGCTGTTGATTTTGAGGGACCTTGCCCAAACTCCATCTTTACACCGGCTTGTTCCGGGCGCGGTTACCAGTCAGCGTTGCCGAGCGGGTGCCTCTCGGAGCATGAGGGCGCGCGTTTGTCACGGCAAGAAAATCGCTGGCTCTGTGCATAGGGATCTCGCAGGTGGGCGAGATGTCGAGCGTGTTCCCGCCGCGAGGAGCAATAAACTGCCATATAGGCGCAACTGTCCAACTCCGGCGAAACTCGTTGACCGAAGGACGCTTCGGGCTTCCAATCCTGCTCGGCACTTGAACCTGAACGGCGCAAACAAAACTCCCGTCGTTTATGGCAGCATCTTCTCCATGGCAGGACTTGCGCTTCCGGCTGGAATACGCTGGTCTGCGCACGATCGTTGGACTGGTGAGATTGCTGCCGCTTACTCTGGCCGTTTCCTGGTCGGCCCGGCTATGGCGCATCCTCGCACCCAGGTTAAATCGCAAGCGCCATAAGATCGCCCTCAATAATTTGCGCCTGGCTTTTCCTGACAAGACCGCGTCCGAACACGAAGCCATCTGCGTGGCGCACTGGGAGAACGTCGGGCGGGTCGTGGCGGAGACGGTCCTGATTGATCGCTTGCTCAGAGATCCATCGCGTATCGAAATTCCACATCAGGGCTTGCTCTCCCGCTATCGCGGCAAACTTGGGCCCGCCATTGGCGTCAGCCTTCACATGGGAAACTGGGAACTTGCGGTCTGGCCTTTGCTAGTCGCCGGCGCCAATCCCGGGGCCATTTATCGGGCCTTCGACAATCCCTATGTCGATCGCTACCTGAGCGCCAAGCGACGCGGGCTCTATCCGGGTGGTTTGTTCTGCCGTAGGGGCGCGGGCGCCAAACCGATAGATGATCTCGATTTGGCGCATCGGCTCATGGATCACGTGCGCCGCGGCGGCCGCCTCGGAATTATCTGCGACCAATATTATCGGCGTGGAATTCCTGTACCTTTTTTTGGCCGCATGACGCTGGCCCAACCGATCGCCGCCATTTTGGCGCGACGCACCGGCGCTCGCATCTGGATGGCTCGCTGCCTGCGGGTCGGCACGAGCAGTCGTTTTCGGGTCGAAATCACGGAGCTCCGGGTACCGCGCACGGCCAATGCGGCTGCGGACGTGCGATCGGCTATGCAGGACATGCATCGCCAATTCGAGGCCTGGGTTCGCGATGCGCCAGCGCAGTGGATGTGGAGCTACAAGATTTGGCCCTGATCTCGGTATCGAGAGGGCATCCGGGAAACTCCGCTTAACCAGCCTGTCCGGCCTACCACAGCCGGCTCGCATCCACTACAAGGCCACGCAAGAGCCTGATCTCGCCGCGGGCTACAGTGGACGGACCGGGCCGAGGCGATCGTGAACCGGAAATTTTTTTAAGCGCTGATCGCGATTGCATGGAAAGTCGTGACGAAATGGCTGAGCCTGCGGGTCCTGCGGCAGTGCTACGCGATATCCTGAATTGGAGCGGCCGGCGCGCTGTTGGTGCTTGGCTTGTCCATTGTGCCGATCCACTCGGCAGGCCGAACGCACCGCCTGGCCGCGTCCTTTCCTCATCGCAAGCGCGAGAGCTCGTGAGACAGGCCGAGATGCACGGCGTGCTTCCCGCCGTGCTGCGCAATTACCCACCGTTTCACGACGATGCGGCATTTGCCGACGTGAAGGCGGATGCGCTCGCGCGGCAACGGCCGCTGCTCGCCTATTCCTTGATGCTGCGTGCGCAACTCGAAGCGCTATTACCGGCCTTGACCGGGCAGCCGGTGGTCGTCGTCAAGGGTCCGGTTTTTGCGCGCAGCATCTATCCCGCTCCGCATTTGCGCACCTTCACGGATGTCGACCTTCTCGTCGCTCCCGAAGCGGTGAAGGAGGTCGGCCAGGTCCTGGACGCGCACGGCTTCAGCTTGGTGGGCGGCAGCGGCGATGCGCATCGGCAAGAATGGAAATGGGTCTGCCGGCACCATGAGGCTTTGGCGATCGAAGTCCATACCAATCTCGCGCACCATCCCGAGCTGCGGGCGGCGATTTCGCTCACCTACCGGGATTTGGCCGGGGTGGCGGAAACGCCTGCGGGGCTCCTGACCGTCGCCGTGGTGCATGGCGCACTAGACTGCTTTGAGCGCCTGCGCCACGTGGTCGACATCTGCCAAGCAGCGCGAAGCCTGGTGACGGTCGATCAGGAACGTCTTTTGCAAGTCTTGGTGGAGCGAACGGGCGCTCGGCTCGCTGCCATCACGGGTCTCGAACTGGCCTTCGGCCTGTTTGCGGAACCGAGATGTCGGGAGCTGGCGCGCGCCCTCGGGCCCGTTCGCTATGGGGCAGCGGCGCGGCTATTGCTTCGCCGCTCTGTATTCGTCTCGGCGATGACGAGCGTTCGTGCCTTGCATTCCTGGCGACGACAGGCCTTTCGCCTCCTGCTGAAGCGCCGTAGGTTGGGCGGCGCCAGTGCCAAATGAGCACGGGCACGGCGCACGGGAGATCGCGCCTCTCCGCCTACGCCTAGCACAAGGGGATCTGGGCTATGATGCCTGCGTCGGTGCCGAAACAAGCCTTCGGCTTTTTTGTCGAGGAAATGGAGGGCGAGAACCTGCTCTACCGCCTAGGTACCCACAAGGCCATCCACCTCAACGAGACGGCCACTATCATTTGGAAGCTGTGCGACGGCAGCCGTACGGTTCAGGACATCGTCGACTTGCTCAAGCAGGAGTTTCCCGGCTCGGAAGCGGACATTGCTCTCGATGTTGCAGAGGCCGTCGAGCTCCTTGCCGGCGAAGGGGCACTGCTGGAGGTGAGCAACACGGCCTAAGGATCGTTGCGCCGTCCTGGAGTAAGAGGGGAGCTGATGGGCGTTCCTGGTTTCGATCCCGAGCGGCAGAGCACTCCTGCGCTGCGTGAGCCCGTACCGTGCGGTGAAAAGACCAACTTGGTGGCGGGGCGCGAGCCCACGCAGATGGGTTGGTATCAGTACGTTGCCAAGCAGACGAAGGCCGACGAGTTGGTCTTGGATGTCGGCGCAGGTACTTGCGCGGGTCTCAATGCCTTTGCAGCGCAAGGCATCTTTGCCATGGGATTGGAACGCGACGAGCGGATGCGGGGGTGGCACAATCGGCTCATCATCGCCGATATCGCGGATTTGCCGCCGCGAAGCATCGACGTTGTCACATGCTTCGACGTCATCGAGCATGTCGTCGACGACACCGCTTTTCTTCGACATCTCCTGCGCATCACACGGCGACGGCTCTACGTCACAACACCGAACTTCACGCGCTCTGGCGCGCTCAATGGACACCACGCAAGGGAAGTAACAATCCCACAATTCCTGCGGCACTATCGGCCCGATGAACTGCATGGCGCCTCGCCCGACGGCTGGCACAATCGCACCCTGATGGCCCACAGTATCGACGGGTATGCACGGGAGCCCGCGACGGCCTTCAGGATCGCGCGGGGCAAGTTGGTCGATCGGGTTTTTGCCTACGCCAATGTACCGGACGATCTATCTTTCACCGATACGACGATCGATGGTCTCGAATGGCCACACATGCTGGGGGTGTGGAACCTCGGCTGAAGGGATCATCGCCACCGGCAAACTCAGGTGCCCAATTCCTGTTTGATCCGCTCAAGCATCGGCCCCGCGGCCTCGCCCATAAAGTCCCTATAGTGCTGCTCCAACTCGGTCGTTGCCAGTCCGAGTTCACGAAAACCAAGCATGTAGTTGCGCACCCGATCGTCCCAGCGATTGGTATAGGGCAGCCCCATGGGGCGGCGGAAGCGGTGCATCCAGCGCAGGAAGGGCAGGCAGAGAGTGCGCCCGCCATTCTGCCGGAACTTCTCGTGGATATAGCCTTCCTCGCCGCCAAAGCCGCGAAAACGGGGGTTGAAGCGCGGCCAGACGGCGCGCCGGCAACAGAACAAGCCCAAACCTTGCATGGGGATATCGAAGGGCGGGGCATCGGGATTGAGGCCGCGCTCGTCCGTGTCCCAACAGCCAAACATGCCGCTGCGCCACGCCGGTCGGAAATGCGTGGCTATGGCGTTGAGGTCGTCGTAAAGGAGCGGCCCCTGCAACAAGTCCCGGGTCTCGGCCGCGCGCGTGAGGTACGCAAGCAGCCGCTGCATCGCGCCCGGCACGACGAAGACGTGGCAATCCATGCAGAGGACGAACTGCCCGCCCGCTTCACTGAAGACACTGTCCCGAACTGCCGTTCCCGCATGGGAATTGAAGGGAACATAGCGATAGTTTGGAATGCTTCGTTCCAGCGCCTTGAGGGACTCGGCGCACGGTCCGTCGGGATGATTGTCGACGACCAGGAAGTCGGTCTCCTCGAGGATTTCCCGATGGTAGAGGCGCAAGGCCTGCAGCGAGAAATAGACCCCGTCGTAATCATCGTACGTCGCCATGCCGATGGTCAGCCTTCGGGCGTCGCGCCGAGGTGTAGGCGTGGGGATCTTGTACGTCGCCGGCGCTGCGGTCGGTGCGGTGGCGGCCTGCGAAAATGGTGGGCTCGACGCGAAGAGTGACAAATAGCGCCGGGTCGCGGGCCCGTCGAGCTTGCCCTCCAGCAGAAAGCGGGCGAGCACATCGGCGGTGCCATGGAGCTGCTCGAACTCGCCGTAGCGTAGCGCCAGTGCCGGCACCTGGCGGGCAAACGCCGCAATGGCCCGGAAACCGCCGTCGGCAAGATTGCGCGCATTCAAGTTGGTGCCCACCAGCTTTAGCGCCGCCTGGGCTGGGCTCAGCGGTTCAATGCCAAAGGCAGATCCGGCTTCGAAGCGCGGGAAGACGATAAGGCCGCAAGGGCATGGGGCGGACTGGCCGGTTTGCACAAATTCCGGACGGAGCATGACGTGCTCACCGCCAGGGATGCACCGCGTCCCCTGGTAGGCTGGCAGCTCCAACACCTTGGCCGCCGCGCCAGGCTTGAGCACGAGGGCGCGCGGCAGTCCCAAGACCTGCATGGTGTCGGCAAAGAGAAGGCCGATTTCGTCGGAAAGGTAAGCAAAACCATTGCCGATCAGCCAGGCCACCAGCGACGACTTGCCCGCACCCGTCGGACCGGCAATCAGCATCGCCTTGCCGTTGTGAGAAACGGCACCGGCATGGAGGGCGACGGCCCGCGTCAGGTCCTTGACGAGGCCGCGCACGACCGCCTCCATCACGAAGGTCGGGAGGTCTCCGCGCGTGAGCTCGCTGACCCTTTCGTCCGCATCGGCGGCAAGCGAGAAGGTCCCGTCAGGTGCCTCCTCGATGAGGATGCGTGAGGTCGGTGGGCTTACCTCGGCAAGGCTGTCCCGGTAGAGGAATTCCAAATCGGGCGCGACGCTGGAGGGGGAGTGGAGCTCCACCGTTTGGTCATGTAGCGATATGAGGATTCGCTTCACGTCGCGGTCTCGCACCATCGACACTCAAGTCAACCTGCGTGGGGGACAGAAGTATAACGCACGAGTTGCCGAGCGCGAGGCCAAAGCCTCCGTTGGCTCACCGGGCGGCTCATAAAACCAAGGCCGAGCGGGGACGACTCGCTGGGGCCGCTCAATGCATTGCCGACGTCGAAGGCAAGGCAGGCGTGCACTCGCGCCTGATCCGCAGCGCTGGCGGAACGCCCCAATGTTGACGGTGCCAGATGTAACCGCTTATGCCGGCGGTTGCGGCGTGGTGGTGGTTGTCGTTGTCGTCGTCGTGGTAGTGGTCGTCGTCGGCGCTGGCGAGGCCGCCGCGTGCGCTGGTGCCAGCATCGAGCTGATAACCGGCTTCGACCACTTGCTGGGCAGAATGAGGGCCGTGGCCACGCCACCGATGATGACCTTCAACACCTGCCGGCGATCATGGTGCATTTTGCTCATCGCAGACCCTCGTTGGCCCAAAATCCCGCCTTGGATAGGCAACCTGTTCCACTTATAGGTGGCAGGCCCCCAAACGACTCAAACCCCTTGTTTGGGTAGCACCAGGATTGTCACGGCGTGGTTGCGCAAAGGATACACGGTGCGGAAAATGCGCGCGCAGTGTGTGTGCCAGGTCAGGTTGACACCCGCCTTTCGGAACCAACCCAGGTGGAGACGTGGGCCCGGTGAGTGCGAGATCCGGCGCCGACGTGCCACGCCCGAGTGGTTCAGATCGCTTTTGCCAGTGCGTTGGCACCACATAGCGTTGTCATGCCGTTGGCATGGAATCCTCGCCGCTGCCAACCACCCGGAGGTAGGATTGCAGCGGGAGCAAGAGCAGCCCCGTGTCAGGCAGGACCGTGGATGTGGCGGAGCCGTGAGCGTCCGGCGATGAAGCTCCTTTTGGCTCCCCGTCCCAGGCGTTGACCGCATTGGAGAAGACAAAAACTCAGGATCGGTGAACCGCTTCACCGGGATCCGGATCGACGCAAGCCGGGCAAGGATCGCTTGCATAGGGGTCCTCAGATGTGTTGCGGCCCTGAAGAGAGCGATCACAACTCGACTCGGCTTGCGGACGAGCCGGCCGGACGCGATGCTCGGCGCCAGGCGGTCGTCGGGTGCCGAGGCGGATTTGGATATGAACGAACAAGGGGGTGGCGCGGGCCTCAGGGGACCGCGTTTCCTCCCGCATTGGCGTAAGCTTGGGTGACAAATCCCGTCGGGGTGGGACCGGCGCGCGGGCCCAGGGCATGTTGGCTCCGGGGTTGGATCCATTGGCAAAATCTGCTTGCGGACGCCGGCCAGGCAGCGGAACCCGGGAGCATTGGCCGTCGTTATTTTTGCGGCGGGGAATGGTGCAAACGGGGAAGCGCGGCCCTATACTCTTCAAAATCAAGGCAACGGGCCGCGACAAGGCCCGGGGGACGTTAGGTGGCTGTTACGTTCGCCAGCAAAACTCAGAACAAGGAGCAGCAGTCGCCGGGTGCGGCTGCTGACCGGTTGCTGGACCTGCTTCCGGCGGCGATTTACGCGACCGACGCAGCGGGGCGGATCACCTATTACAACGAAGCGGCGGCAAGCTTGTGGGGCTGTCGCCCTGAGCTCGGCAAGGCCGAGTTTTGCGTCTCCTGGAAACTCTACTGGCCCGACGGGACGCCGCTGCTGCACGATCAATGTCCGATGGCACGGGTGTTGAAGGAGGGTCGGACGATCCGCGGCATGGAAGCGGTCGCCGAGCGGCCCGACGGCACACGGGTGCGGTTCATGCCGTATCCGACACCGCTGTTCGACGCCGAGGGTGCTTTGGTGGGCGCCGTCAACATGCTGATCGATATTTCCGAGCCCAATGCCGCGGGGCGAACCCTCACGCGACATCTGGACGAGCAGGGGGCGCTCTTCGAATTCACAAACCGGCTGTTCCGTGCCACGTCGGCGCCGCACATCTACGAGGCGGCGCTCGACGCCATTTTGCGCGCCCTGGGCTGTCAACGCGCCTCGATCCTGCAGTTCAACGAGAAGGGGGTGATGGCGTTCGTGGCCTCGCGCGGCCTTTCCGAAGCCTATCGGAAGGCGGTCGAAGGTCATTCGCCTTGGACACGGGACACGCAAGACCCGCAGCCCATCGTTATCGATGACGTCGCCTCCTCTGATATCGAAGAGGGTCTGAAGGCGACGGTTCTGGCGGAGGGTATCCGCGCCCTGGCGTTCGTGCCCCTGGAAGCGGGTGGTGAACTGATCGGCAAGTTCATGACCTATTTCGATCGCCCCCACGCGTTCACCGGCGCGCAGATGGACCTAGCGGTGGTCATCGCGCGCCAGCTCGGCTTCAGCGTCGCCCGGCAAAATGCGGAAGAGGCGCGCCGCCGGGCCGAACAGGCCTCACGCTTGCTGAGCGCGATCGTGGAGGCGTCCGACGATGCCATCGTCAGCAAGGATCTCGACGGCATCGTCACGAGCTGGAATAGCGGGGCCCAGCGACTGTTCGGCTACACCGCTGAGGAGATGCTCGGCAAACCCATAACGCTGCTCATTCCTGCACACCTGCAAAGTGAAGAGCCGAAGATCCTGGAGCGCATCCGGCGTGGGGATCGGGTCGAGCACTATGATACGGTTCGAGTGCGGAAGAATGGTGAGTTCGTTGACATCTCTCTCAGCGTATCGCCGGTTCGCAATGGCGAGGGTAACATCGTCGGTGCCTCGAAGATCGCCCGCGACATTACCGACCGCAAACGGGCCGAGGACCGCCAGGATCTGTTGACCCGTGAGATCCAACATCGAACCAAAAACCTGTTTGCCGTGGTGCAGGCCGTGGTGGCGCGCAGCATGGCGGATAAACAGTCGGTGGAAGATGCCAAGGCCGCGGTGTTGAGCCGGCTGCAATCGCTCGCACAAACGCACGCCATGTTGGTGGACACGGAATGGCAGGGGGCGGACATCGCCGACGTTGTGCGCATGGAAATGAGCCCCTATGCCGAGCGCACGACCAGCCGGGGTCCCAACATCTTGCTCAATGCCAAGGCGGCGCAGAACTTTGCGCTTGCGCTGCACGAGCTTGCGACCAACGCCGTCAAGTATGGGGCCCTGTCGAATTCGGTCGGGCAGGTCCAAGTCAGTTGGCAGGTGTTACAGGAAAACGGCAAAGACATCTTTAGCCTGCGTTGGCAAGAACGCGGCGGACCGCCCGTAACCGCGCCTGAGCGCAAGGGTTTTGGCAGCGTCGTCCTCGAACAGATCATGGCGGAATTTGTGGACACGCGCTGTGAGCTCGCCTACGCGCCTGACGGGGTCGTCTATGAGCTGGCAGGCTCGCTTGAGGCCGTTGCCGGCACCTGATCAGGCAGCGCGCTGGATGAGGCCGCAAGACCACCGCAGCGGCTAGCCCAAACCTATTCGACCGCCTGCCGCTGTCCCGGATCGTGCCCGCCGGTTCGGAAGGGCTGGGTCAGCATGCGATCAAGTCGCTGCTCGGTAAGCTCGCGGAACTGCTCGAGACCGATGGTCATGGCGAGGTGGCCGGCCGCGGGTTGGTCGCGATAGGTCTTAAACAGCCAATCCCACCAGGGAAGATTGAAGCCGAAATTGCTGTTGGTCTCTCGCGTCACAATGGAGTGGTGGACCCGGTGCATGTCGGGTGTCACGAGCACCCAGCGCAGTGCCCGGTCGAGCCGTTCGGGAAGCTTTACGTTGCCATGATTGAACAACGAGGTGGCGCTCAGCAGAATTTCGAAGCCAAGCACGGCCAAGGCCGGGGTGCCGAGCGCGAGAATGACGCCCAGCTTGATGGCCATTGAGAGAAGTATCTCCACCGGGTGAAAGCGTACGCCGGTCGTTACGTCGAACTCCAGGTCGGCGTGATGCATGCGATGAAAGCGCCAGAGCGCGGGCAGCCAGTGAAACAGAACGTGCTGCAGGTAGATCGCCAGGTCGAGCAGAATGATGCCGGCGGGCAGCGTCAGCCACTGCGGTAGACGCAAGACGTTGAAAAGACCCCAGCCGTTCGTTTCGGTGAGCAGGGCCACGGCGATGGTGGTGGTGGGAAAGACGAGCCGGACAAGCACCGTATCGAGAACGACCACGGCGAGGTTGGAAGGCCAACGGGCCGTGCGTTTGATGTTGGATGTGCGGCGCGGCAGCAAGAGCTCCCATACGAGCATGACGATCAGGACGCCGCAGAACGCGGCGAGGCGCAGGCCCTCGCTTGATGACAGACTGCTCATGGGCCGCGTCGGCCGAAGGGCCCTACACCTATGGTCAATCCCGTGCGCATGCTTTTCCCGACTTTGTACCGATTTACACGATACAGCTGCCGAGCGATTGTGTTGATCCTCCTGAGCGCCACGTGTTGGACGGAACGCGGGCGCATCAGGCGCGCCCCAGGGTGGCCTCCTCCGCCCTGGGGATTTGCGCGCCGCTCCCTCTCGCGCCAAGCCCTCCGTTGACCTGCCGGCTCCCTACGTATCCTGCCGGGCGTGGGGTCGTTTGCCTTGCGCGCGTGCAGCCGAGCTCGTGCTCACCTTGAACTTCAGCGGAAAAGGGCAAATCCGGACTCTCCCGGCGCGTCCTGCCAACTTTTCCTGATAGCTCGGTCGGCCCGGCCAGCGCTACACAGCAGGCGTGGAGCGGAATGCGCAGGGCCACCCCGATCCTAGGTTACCCTCCCCCCGTCGCCCAGGATCGGCGAGACAGCGACTTTCCCTCAGTCGCGATGCATCACGTGGCCCTGCTGCTTTCCCTCCACCTTTCCACCCCAGGCTTGACCCTGTTGGCCCCCGCTATCGGCCGCGGCCATCGCTGCCAAAGGCTCGAAGGGTGAATGCCCTCCCGCCTCGCATAGCTCAACCTCGGCGCGTCCAGTCGCGGCGAAGCTCGCCGTGCATGTGCTGGAAAAGCGATGGCTAAGATGGCGCTGCCGAGGTCCGGTTGTGCTCCGCAGCGCAGGGGGTGGTGCGTCTGTGCTTGTGCGATGGACAAAAACGAAAGGCCCAGCACGAGGCTGCAACTGAGCGCTGATGGCCGGTGGGATCTTTTTCGCAGACGCGAAATGCTCAGATTATCTGTGAAAAATGTGTGCTTGGCGGGTAGCCAGTCCGAGTGTTGCCCGATAACATGCTCAGTCTGCCCCCTTTCGCCCGCAGTGGTGTCCGGGGCTGACAATCGGGCTTCAAGTTAGCCCTTTCGGCTTCACGTTTCGGAAGTGCGGGTGATGTCAGACGAGCTGCAAGAACCAACCTCACCGCAGTCAGTGTTCATGGCGGTTGGGACGCTGGCCATGTGCACAACCCTGTTGCTGCTGATCGCTTCGTTCTGGTGATGAGGTCGAGCGCCCAGCGCTGGGAGGATGTGCGCGGCGGATGAGGGCCGCGGTGGTGTCGTGCTCCCTCGCTTGCCTGGGCCACGGCGCCGTTGGCGCGAGATCAGCGTCACCTGGGTAGTGCAGCGTGGCCGCCCGGCCTACCGTTTCATCCCGATCTCCTTGCGATCTGACGAACGCAGGCGGTCCTGCTTGGCAGCGCTGCTTGTCTCGCAACGGCAGGGAGGCCAAGCGACGGCTCCCGGGCTCATAGGCCTGGCCTGGGGGCGTCGACTTCACGCGGGACGGCTGCCGGGACCGTAGCCATATGCTGCAGGCGCTCAGCGGCCGACGGAACGAGGGAGGCTGCCCTCCGTTGCTCTGGAGCGCCGCTCCGCTTCCCCCCGGGCGCGGCGCCGCGCAATGGGTTTTCGCCTTCCCCTTTCGGCGTCCCATTGCCAAAGCCCCTGGTTCCCCGGGGCCAGGGGCGAGGGGGAGGGGCGTCGACGCCGGGCGGGCACCCCGGCACGTTTGCGGCCGCGCTGCAGCCAGCACCTCGCCGCCGCTTCTCCGGCCTGCAGGCCATCCCCCGCCGAGCCCCGACGAGGTCGCGGCCACCGCTTAGCCCGCGACATGGCTTCTCGCGCAATTTCTGGCCTCAGACCATGTTTGCCGGGTTCGATGGGAGCGACGGGCAAGCCGCCCCGCTTGCGCTATCTGTCAGCGGAGCTGTCGCGTGCCCTGGCCCCCCAAGGGTGCCTGGGCAACAATTGCGCGGCGCCCGCATCGCTCTTTGTAGGCGCGTCCCTAAAGTGGCCGCAGGGGTGCTGTTTGCTGGACAACCCCGGCGCTCGAGACATAGTCTTTTCCCAAGCATTCGGGCCGACTGCTGCGCCGACCGATCGACCCGCCGTCTCGGCATAGAGGTGAAGTCATGACACCGCCCAAACGTACACCTCAGGAGCTATTGGCGAGCTGGGTCGTTGCGCGATCCTCCAGCGCGGCAGCCGACTGGTTTCTTGGGCAGCTCGAAGGTCTGAAGACCTCGCCAAGCGACAAAGACATCTACCTTGCGCTTGGCTACGCGACGCGCAAGCTCGGCAAAGGCGATCTCGATCTCAAGCCCGAAGAGCGCGCGGCTGCCGCCGCGGCACGCCCGCACTGGGACCCCTCGGATTGGAGCATCGATCAGGCCGCGCGCCTCGCGTTTGTCCTGGCCGGCCAAACGCGGGATGGCGCCGCCTTCAAAGCGCGGCTGGAGACGCTCTTCAATACCGCCGACGTTTGGGAGTTGATCGCATTTTATCGAGGACTGCCGCTTTATCCGAATGCAGCCCAGCACGTGGCGAGGGCACGTGAAGGGACCCGCAGCGCGATGCAACCGATCTTCGAGGCGGTTGCCCACCGCAATCCCTTCCCCATGGAACAGTTCGACGAAAACGCCTGGAACCATATGGTGTTGAAGGCACTGTTCATCGGCAGCAAGCTGGCGCCCATTCAGGGTCTCGACGAGCGCGCCAACCCGCGCCTGATGCGGATGTTGTGCGACTATGCGCATGAGCGCTGGGCGGCCCAACGGCCCGTGGCGGCTGAACTGTGGCGCTGTGTGGGACCGCACGCGGATGCCGCGGCGATCGACGATCTAGCCCGCGTCTTGGGTACAGGAGAGACGTTGCAACGGCAGGCCGCGGCCCTTGCTCTGTCGGCGGCGCGCCACCCCGATGCGGAGCGTCATTTGCGCGGGGTGCCTGATCTCAGTGAGGCCGTGCGCGCTCAAAAAGTGACTTGGACCGATATCGCACGCGGCTAGGGGCCAACGGGAGCCAGCACATGTTTCTCGATTCGCACACGCACATGGTTTCGCGCACCACCGACGATTACGAGCGCATGGCCGCCGCCGGTGTCGTCGCCTGCATCGAGCCGGCATTCTGGCTGGGCCAGCCGCGTACCAACGTCGGCAGTTATATCGACTATCTCTCCTTGATCTGCGGCTTCGAGCGCTTCCGCGCCGGTCAGTTCGGGTTACGCCACTACTGCACGGTTGGCCTCAACCCCAAAGAGGCCAACAACGAGGAACTCGCCGAGGCCGTGCTCGCCATATTGCCGCGCTATGCCTTGAAAGAGGGCGTCGTTGCCATCGGTGAACTCGGCTACGACGAGCAGACGGCGCTCGAGGACAAATACTTCCGGGCGCAGCTCGAGCTCGCCAAGGAGCTGGCCTTGCCGGTGATGATCCACACGCCGCATCGCGACAAGCGGCAAGGGACGCTGCGGTCCATGGCTGTCGCGCTCGAGCACAAGCTCGACCCAAGCTTCGTCGTGATCGATCACAACAACGAAGAGACGGTGCGTGAGGTGCTCGACCGCGGCTTCTGGGCGGCGTTCTCGATTTACCCGTTCACCAAGATGGGCAACGAGCGCATGGTTGAGATCGTGCGCAGCTATGGCGCCGAGCGCATCTTCTGCGATAGCGCCTGTGACTGGGGCGTCTCGGACCCGCTCGCCGTGCCAAAGACGGCAGAGCTGATGCGTCGCGGTGGCATCTCCGAGGCCGCCA
>Ga0075425_100002535_pt1 | contig 18332 bp, 11 predicted proteins | sample SoiMethybrSBSTD4_FD_75300 | JGI IMG/M metagenome (GOLD analysis project Ga0075425, IMG submission 75300) | Bulk soil microbial communities from a Populus tree surrounding site in Tennessee, USA - Soil MetaG P. TD hybrid SBSTD4 | ecosystem: Environmental > Terrestrial > Soil > Tree plantation... | reverse complement strand
CGGGTGAGTCCATCCGATGTACGGTGGCTCGGCCGTCTCGAACCGGACGAGGAGCGCCACGTGAGCGACAAGACGCCAGCGAGCCCCGCGGCGATCCTCCACGGCTCTCAGCTGATGCAGCAAGGGACCGCCGACGTGTTCCGGCATCGCGAGAGGTCCCGACTTCGCAAGGTGCTGCGAGCGATCGCGATCGTCTTCGTGATCGACGCGTTCCTCTACTACTGGTACTCGAACGGTCACCGGATCGGTCTGCCGAAGGTCGGCCCCGAGTTCATCTACTTCCTGCCCGTGATCGGGATCTTCCTCGCGATCGCGCTCATGGCGTTGCTGCCGCTGATGAACGGCCGCTCGCCGCACCTGACGGTCTACCCCGAGCAGGTGGAGATCGGGCTCACCGACATCAAGGGTCTCGACACACAGGTCGACGAGGTGATCCGGACGCTCGACGTGTTCCTGGGGTACGCCACCTTCCGCGACGAGCTCGGTGGGACGCCGCGCCGAGGGATCCTGTTCGAGGGACCGCCGGGGACCGGCAAGACGTTCCTGGGCAAGGCGATGGCGAAGCAGGCCGGCGTGCCGTTCATGTTCATCCCCGCCCCGTCGTTCGTCTCGATGTGGCAGGGGATGACGGCGTGGCGGATCCGGTCGTTCTTCAAGAAACTCCGCAAGGCCGCGCGCAAGGAAGGGGGCGCGATCGGCTTCATCGAGGAGATCGACGCGGTGGCGATGGCCCGCGGAGGGGTGTCGAACGCGATCCAGGCGCCGACCGACCTGGCCAGGACGAGGTCCGCGTTCTTCGGCAACGGCGAGGGCAGCATGGTGAACGAGCTGCTGATCCAGCTGCAGTCGTTCGACCAGCCGCCATGGCGCGACCGGATGCGCGGCAAGCTCATCGCGTGGGTGAACGGGTACCTGCCCCCGAACCGGCAGCTGCACACGCTCCAGCCCGAGTACCACAACATCCTGCTGATCGCCGCCACGAACCGAGGCGACTCGCTCGACCCTGCGCTCCTTCGGCCGGGGCGGTTCGATCGCCGTTTGTACTTCGACCTGCCGACGAAGCAGGAGCGACGCGACCTGATCGACTTCTTCTTGGAGCGGAAGTCGCACGACGAACAGTTGGATCTCGAGCCCGACCGCGAGCGGATCGCGCACGAGACGTTCGGCTACACGCCCGTGATGATCGAGCATCTCTTCGACGAGGCGTTGCTCGTGGCGCTCCGCGAGGGCCGCAAGCGCATGACGTTCACCGACGTGATGGAGGCCAAGTTCACCGAGGAGATCGGGACGAAGCAATCGACCTCCTACACGGAGACGGATCGCGAGGCTGTCGCGACGCACGAGGCCGGGCACGCGACCGTCGCCTACCTCGTCGGCAAGGGGCGCCGGCTGGAGGTCCTGTCGATCATCAAGCGCCGGGGAGCGCTCGGCCTGCTCGCGCACAGTGACGAGGAGGAGCGGTTCACCCGGACGAAGTCCGAGATCGAGGCCGGCATCGCGATCGCGCTCGGCGGTCTGGCCGCGGAGGAGATGTGCCTCGGCGAGTCGGGCACCGGTCCGGGAGCCGACCTGGCGCAGGCTACGTCCCTCGCGGCGCAGATGGTCGGCTCGTTCGGGATGGCCGGCTCGCTCATCAGCTACGAGGCCGTCGCCGACGGCACGTTCTCGCAGTCGAACCTCGTCGGGAAGGTCCTCGCGAACGCCGAGACGAAGCAGCGCGTCGAAGACATCCTCGAGGCCCAGCGCGAGCGTGTCCGCGAGGTTCTGTCGGAGAACCGGGACATCCACACGGCGCTCCGCGACGCGCTCATCGAGCACGACGAGCTCGTGCGCGACGAGATCCTCGAGGTCATCGAGAAGGCGCTCGCGAACCGGCTCTGACCGGCGTCGCTCCCGTCGCATCCGTCGCATCGCGGCGCTCGTAGACTCGTGGCATGACCAGCTCGTTCCTCGTTGCCGGCGCTCGCACGCCGATCGGGCGGTTCCGGGGCGGGCTCGCGCCGTTGCGCGCCGTCGACCTGGGGGCGGCCGCGATCCGCGCGGCGCTCGAGCGCGCGAGGATCGCGCCCGACATCGTCGAGTACACGATCATGGGGCACGTGATCCAGGCCGGACAGGGTCAGATCACCTCCCGGCAGGCGGCGATCGCCGGCGGGATCCCGAAGGAGATCCCGGCCTTGACCGTCAACAAGGTGTGCCTGTCGGGCACGTCCGCCATCGCGACGGCCGATCAGATGATCCGCGCCGGCGACCTGGACGTGGTCGTGGCCGGCGGCATGGAGTCGATGACGAACGCGCCGTACGTGGCGCCGTCGATGCGAGACGGCTCCCGGCTCGGGGACGCGCCGCTGATCGACGCGATGATCCACGACGGGCTGTGGTGCGCGTTCGACGACCGGCACATGGGATCGGGGACCGACGCGATGAACGCCGAGTACGGCGTGACGCGCGCGGAGCAGGACGCGTGGGCGGCCCGCTCCCACGCGCGCGCCGTGCGCGCGTGGGACGCGGGCCGCCTCGCCGAGGAGGTCGTCGCCGTCGACGCGCCGCAGCGTCGAGGCGATGCGGTCGTGGTCGCCAGGGACGAGGGCATCCGTGCCGACACCACGGTGGAAACGCTCTCGAAGCTCCCGGCGGCCTTCACGCCGGACGGGACGGTCACGGCCGGGAACGCGTCGCAGATCAGCGACGGTGCGTGCGCCGTCGTCGTCGCGTCCGAGAGCGCCGTCGAGCGCCTGTCGCTGGAGCCGATCGCGGAGATCGTCGCGTACGGGATGTCGGCCGACCGGTTCGCGTCCCTCCACACGGTCCCGGCGATCGCGATGGAGCGGGCGCTGAAGAAGGCCGGCCTCGCCGCCGGAGACCTCGGCCTCGTCGAGATCAACGAGGCGTTCGCCGGGGTCGCTTCGTACGCCTCGAAGCTGCTCGACCTCGACGAAGAGATCGTGAACGTGAACGGTGGAGCCGTCGCCCTCGGCCATCCGATCGGCGCGAGCGGCGCCCGCATCGTGCTCACGCTCGCGCTCGAGATGCGACGGCGCGGCGTCGACCTGGGCGGTGCGGCGATCTGCGGCGGAGGCGGGCAGGGCGACGCGCTGGTGCTGCGTCGCGTCTAGGCGTTCACTTGTCCTGGAGCTCCGCCAGGCGCCGGAGTTCCGCCGCGAGCTGCTTGTGCGCCGCCTCCGCCTCCCAGGGCTCGTCCTCGGCTGAGGCCGCGACCTGAGGAGGAGCCTGCTCCGGCGCCGACTCGGGTTCGACGACGATCTGGACGTCCGGAGGCGATGCGGCGATCGCGCGCACGTCTGCGTCGGCGTCGGGCAGGAACGCCCGGAACGCCGACCCTCCGCCCTCCCGGCTCTCGGCGGCGATCGTCCCGCCCAGGACCTCCGTCAGTCGGCGCACGATCGGCGAGATCGTCGCGTCCGAGGACGGCTCCGGATCTTCGACGGACAGCTGGGCGCCGCCCTCGACCTGCTGGAGCCGGACGACGATCGTCTTCCCGCCCTGCGTCCGCTCGCTCGAGGTGCGAAGCATCCCGTTGAGGATCTGCTCGACCCGGAGCGGGTCGACCTTCGCCTTCACCGGCTCGCTGACGACGCGCAGGTCGTGGTCCGAGTCCACCGCGGCCTCCTCGACGACGCGCGACACGAGCGACTCGAGGTCCGTCCGGCGAACGTTCAGCTCGATCGACCCCGACACGAGCCGGTCCGCGTCGGCCAGATCCGCCACCGTGTGGTCGAGCTTCCGCGCGTACGAGGTGAGCTGCTTGATCAGCTGTGCCTGATCCTTCCCGTCCTTCTTGTGCTTCAGCAGCTGGGTGATGCCGTTGATCTTCGCGACGGAGCGCTTCGCCTCGACGGAGAGCTCCTTCATGAACGGCGACGTCGCGCGGCGGTCCTCGGTCGGGAGCTCCACGTCGGGAGCCGCCTGCGGCGCGAGCTCGCCCGGTTCCGGGTCACGCGTCTCGCGGAGCGCATCCGACATCTGGTGCATCCGGAGGTCGCCCTCGACGACCTCGAGCCGCTCGCGAGCCGTCGTGAGGTCCGTCTCGAGATCCTTCACCCGGTCCTCCGCCGCGATCAGCTTCTCGGTCTGACCGGCGAGGCGCTCCTGCGTCACCCGGAGCAGCTGGTCGATCTGGGCGCGCCCCTGGTCGTCGGCGAGCTCGAGCTGGCGCCGGGCCTCGGCGTCCTGGAGCCGCCGGTTCAGCTCCGCGTTCTCCGCCGCCGCCTCTTCCAGCTGGCGCACGAGCTTCTCGGCGCGCGCCTGCTGCGCGGCGCGGTCCCGCTCGACCCTGAGCGTCGCGTCCTCGGTCTCCGCGCTCCGCGTCCGCTCCGTCTCGACCTCGGTCCGCATCTCCTCGATCGTCGCATCCGCGCGTGCGAGGTCCTCCTGCAGGGCCGTGAGTGACCGCCGCATGTCGTCCGATTCCTTCCGAGCCTGTCCGACCGCGACCGTGCGCTCCTTCATCTCGGACTCGTGGCCCTTGAGCTCTTCGCGGATCCGGGTGATCTCGTCGTGCGCGTCCAGGAGCTGCTGCTCCCGGCTGGCGGCCTCGGCGCGCGCGGCCGCGACCTCCTCACGCACGACCGCGACCTCCTCGCGCGCGGACACGAGCTCTTCGGCGGCCGCGCGCGCCTCGGTCTCGGCCCCCGTGATCCGGTCGCCGAGCTCGGACTCGCGCTGGGCGAGCTGGTCGCGGTAGGACGCCTCGATCTCGTCGAGCTGGCGCTGGAACTCCTCGCGGGTGCTCCGGACCTTCTCCTCCAGGTCGGCTTCGCGCTCCACGAGGTCGGCTTTGTGCGAGGCCCGGATGCTGTCGAGCTCCGCCTTCGCCCCCCGGAGCTCGTCCTCGAGCATCGCTGCGCGCTGCTCCTCGTTCCGCAGCGCCCGCAGCTCCGTGTGCGCATCGTCCAGCTCCTGCTGGGCGCGCGCGAGCTGCGACTGCGTCCCCGTGAGCGTGTCCTTCACCTGGAGGACCTCGATCGCCGCGGCGTCGAGCTCCTCCTGCATCTTCGTGGAGCGTCCCGCGCTCGTGCGGAGCGACGCGAGCTCTCGACGTGTGGCGTCGAGTTGCTCCTTCGTGACGTCGAGCTCGGCGTTGAGGCCGATCGCCTCGAGCTCGGCCTCGCGGAGACGCGTGTCGTGCTCTTCCGCGGAGGAGGACGACTCGCTGGCCGCGTCGTGGATCGTTTCTTCCAGCTCGGCCGCCAGACGCTCGCGCTCCTTCATCACGGTCTTCAGCTGCTGCTCGAGCTCCTGCACCTGGCCCTCGGCGCGCAGCGCGCGAGCCTCCAGGCGGGCGTCGGCCTTCGTCGCCGGGCGGTCTCGCTCGAGCTCCTGGAACGCCTGGAGCTCCTCCAGGGTCGCCCGGTACTGGTCCTGCAGGAGGGCCAGCCGCTCCTCGGCGGCGCGCGCCCGGTCCTCGGCTCGGCGGCGCGCCTCGCCCTCTTCCCGGAGGCCCGGGTGCGGCCCGGCCTGCCGGACGACGGGCGGGATCGACGCCGGCCGCGGGGCCTCGGCCGGGCGGTCCTCGGTGTTCGTCACGACGGAGAGGAGTCGGGCGACACCGAAGACCGCCACCCCGAGGAGGACCAGGAGCGCGAAGAGGAACATCGCGTTCGTGCGCCATGGTCCGGCCGCGGCCGCGATCGGGCCGTCCGGGTGGGTCAGCTGGACGACGGCGGGGCCGCCGACGCCAGACCGGAAGCGGAGCGGGAGGTCGATCGAGAGCGTCCCGTCGAAGTCCGAGGTCGCCGGGACGCCGCGGAGCGCGTCCTTGATCGCGTCCTTCTCGCCCGGCAGCTCCGAGCCGATCCTGCTGGTGGCCGTCGAGTACAGGATCGTGCCGTCGGACGAGAACAACGTGACGGCGTCGAAATCACTTGGGTCGATCACGATCGCCTGGATCTGCGACGTGAGCTCGCTCGCTCGTTGGCTCGTGGCCGGGGCGGTCAGGTCGCCCGGCGTGAACGCGAGCGTGAGCGAGCTGTCGGTGATCGTCTGCGCCTGATGGACGATCTCGTTCTGCGCCGAATGGCGGGCGCGGACGCTCATCACGAGCGATCCCACGATCCCCAGCACCAGCAGGGCGCCGAGGGCGATGAGCAGGGCCCGGGCGATCCTCCCGTACCCCTTCAGCGACGCGATCATCCCAACCCCTCACTGCCACCCATCGGGGCCGGCATCGCCGGCCGGAAGCTCTCCACCGCCATGACGAACTGGTCTCCGAGGATGGTTATCGGCAGGGTCTCGGACGGGCTTCAGTCGTAGAACGACGTAGGACGACCGCCCGATATCGGAGGTTGGGCCTAGGCCGGCGCGGCGCCGGAGACGACCCGGGTGACCCCGGTGCGGTCGTCCTTGTCCAGGACGATCAGGTCCTCGAGCATCAGCCGCATCTGCTCGACGTGGGACACCACGACGACGAGCCGGCGCGCGTCGCCCGCGACGAGGCGGCCGATCCCGTCCATCGCGCGGTCGATGTGCTCGGCGTCGAGGCTGCCGAAGCCCTCGTCGAGGAGGAAGCTGTCCAGCCGACCCCCGCCCCGAGCGACCATCTCCGCCAGGGCGAGCGCCAGGGCGAGCGAAGCCAAGAACGTCTCGCCGCCGGAGAGCGATTCCGCGGTCCGATCCGCGGCGCCGGCGTTCATGTCGAGCACGTGGAACGCGTCGTCGTCGCTGAACCGGTACGCGCCGTTCGAGAGCTCCTCGAGGTGGACGCTCCCGAGGTCGGCGAGCGCCGCCCGCTCCTCCTCGAGGAGGTAGGCGAGGAACCGCGAGGGCTGGAGGTCACCCGCGAGCCTCCGCGCGACATCGCGAGCGCTCGACGCCGCGACGAGCCGAGCCTCCAGGTCGGCGCCCTCGGCGAGCGTCTGCTCGATCGCGTCGAGGCGGGTGGCCGACGCGGCGGCGGCGGCCGCCGCGTCGGCCACCACGCGGGCCACGTCGGCGTCCTGGGGCAGGCCGAACGCATCGAGCTCGGCGGCGCGCGCCTCGGCCGCCGCGTGCGCGTCGGCGGTCGCCCGGTCTCGACGCTCGTTCGCCTCGCTCAAGCGGTCCACGAGCGCCGTTCCGAGGTCCACGAAGGCGGTGCGCACCGCCTCCGCGCCGGTGCCGATCGGCCGCGGCTCACCGAGCGCGCCCCATGCCGAGGCGAGCTCGTTCGCGAGGGCGCCGAGCCGCGCGTTCGCGGCGTCGGCGTCCTTCCGAGCGGCGTCGAGCCGGGTGCGGGCCGCGTCGGCCTCGGCCGACGCGGCGCGCACCCGGCCGTCGGCCGCGTCCAGCTCGCGCCGCCGCTCGTCGAGCAACGCACGGGGGTCGCCGTCGCCGAGGCGATCGACGAGCTCGCTCTTCGTCACGGCGAGCGCGGCCTCGGCCTCGCGGAGCGTCTCGGCGACGGCGAGCTCCGCGGCGGCAAGCTCGTCGGCTCGCCGTTGCGACGAGGCGGCCTGTTCGGCGACGGTGGCGACGGCCGCCACGGCCGCGTCTCGCCGCTGGCGCATGCGGGCCTCGGCGGACCGGGCCTTCGCGAGGGCTCGATCGGCGGCCGCGACCTTCGGGGCCGCGCCGGCCCGAGGGGCACGCTCGACCACCTGCGCGCACACGGGACACGGCTCGCCCGGCGTCAGCTCGCGGCGGAGCTCGAACGCCATCTCCGCGTGCTGCGCGACGTGGAGCGCCGTCTCCGCCTCGGCTCGGCCGGCCTCGGCACCGGTGAGGGCCTCCTCGGCCTCGGCGAGGGCCGTATCGGATGCCGCATGACGAGCGACCGCTTCGTCCGTGGCGGCGCGCGCGGCCGCCGCGTCGGCGGCGGCGGCGCGCGCCGCCCCGGTCGCCCGCTCGACCGCCTTCGCCTGGTGATCGTGCGCGGCGACGAGCTCCGCGAACGCCTCGAACGCCGACCGGCCGCCGCCACGCTCCTCGATCGCGCGAAGCTCGGCCTCGGCGGCCGCCCGGGCCTCGTCCGCCGCGGTCACGGCCTCGCCGGCCGCCTCGACGGTCTCCGCCGCGACCGCGGCTTCGTCGCCGACGACGTCCAGATCCTCGACCGCGGGAAGCCTCGCGGCGATCGCACCAAGGTGCTCCACCCGGGCACTCGCCTCGTGGACCAGGCGGGTCGCCGCTTCGGCCGCCGCCTGCAGCTCGTCGAGGCGTTCGCGCGCCGCGTCGAGCGCGGCGTGCCGCTCAGCGGCGCTCGCCGCGTCCGATCGCGCTTCCTCCAGCCGGTCGCGCGCCTCCGCGAGGCGTGCGCCCTCGCGGGCGAGCGCGTCGAGTTCCAGCTCGGCCGACCGCACGCGGTCCTTCGCCGCCGCGAGGGCGGCGTCGAACCGCTCGTAGCCGAACACCCCTTTCAGCACAGCGTTCCGATCGGTCGGCGTCGCTTTCAGGAATTCCGCGAACCGGTTCTGCGCCAGCAAGACGGATCTGCAGAAGGCGTCGAACCCCATCCCGAGCAAGCGCTCGACGCGCGCGCGCATCGGTCGCTCCTGCAGCACGTGCTCGAGGACCTCGGCGTCCTCGGCGTCCTTCGCCAGCCGCTCGAGCCGGTGCTGGCTCTGGCCGCGGCGGCGGAGGGCGCGTTGCGCGCGCCAGATCTGTCCGTCGACCTCGAAGACGAGCTCGACGTGACATCCGTCGGCGAGCTGGTGGATCAGCGAGCGCGTGTCGCGCTCGAAGGCCGGTGTCTTCCCGTACAGCGCGAAGACGATCGCGTCCAGGATCGTCGATTTGCCCGCGCCGATCGGTCCGACGATGCCGAGCAGGGTCCGGTCACGGAGGTCGAACGTGACCCGGTCGCGGTACGAGCGGAAGCCCTCGACCGTCAGCTCACGCGGTCGCATCGGCGACCTCGTCGAGGATCTCGCGGAACAAGCTGAGCAGGGCCTCGGGCGGTTCCTCGCCGGTGTCGCGCCGGAAGTAGTCCGCGTACTGCTCGGAGTCGCTCGGGCGAGGGGCGCCGGCCGGTCGCACGCGGCGAGCGCGATCGGGCCGGAAGGGACGGACGTTCACGAGGTAGGGGAACGTGTCGGCGGCGCGGCGGCCGAGCTCCGTGTCCGTGCCGCCGACCCGGACGGTCAGATCCAGGTACGCGTCATGGAGCTCGTCGGCCCTCGCCTCGATCTCCTCCCAGGTCCCCTGGACGCGCACGAGCGGCCGCCCGGACCGGAGTTCGATCGATGTGACCGTCGCGATCCGCCCCGGCTCGGCGTCGACGATCACCACGCGTTTCGTCTCGCCCGCCTCGCCGAAGTCGAGCGGGAGCAGCGACCCCGCGTACTGCCCGGGCACGGGCGATCCCGGGATCGTCTGCGGCGCGTGGATGTGACCGAGCGCGACGTACTGCGGACCCGGCGGGATCGCCTGCGACGACGCGACGTACGCGCCGCCGACGTGGAGCTCGCGCTCCGAGCCGCCGACGTGCACGCCGCCGACCATGAAGTGTGCCACGAGCATCGGCACGAGGTCGGCCTGCGCACGAGCGACGAGCCCGGCGTCGAAGGCGGCGCAGAGCGCGGCGACCCGGTCCGCGTACTGGCCGTACCACTCGCCGGCGTCGCGCATGAAATCCACGATGCGGCCCTCGCGTAGGAACGGCAGGCACGCGACGAGCGCGGGCACACCGAGCTCGTCCGGACCGAGGATCCCTCCCTCCTCCGGGCGCCGGATCCCACCGACCAGGTGGATCCCGCGGCCCTGGTCGCGGATCAGTGGCGCGAGCGCGTCGAAGAGCTCGGGGGAGTCGTGGTTCCCGGCCACGGCCACGACCGGGCGGCACTCGGCGAGCCGGAGCAGGCCGCTCAGCCCGAGCGAGAGCGCGTCAACGGGAGGGATCGGGCGGTCGAAGACGTCGCCGGAGACCAGGACGAGGTCGACGGCCTGGTCGTCGGCGATCCGGGCGACCTCCTCGAGGGCGGCCGCCGTCTCGGCGGCACGGTCGTGCCGCCCGAGACGGCGGCCGACGTGCCAGTCGGCGGTGTGCAGGATCCGCATCAGCCGGGGGGAGCCGTCACCTCACGTCAGTCCGGCGAACGGGTCGACGCCGGCGTCCGCCACCTCCTCCTTCCGCGTCGCCCACGGCGGGAACGGGAACGTCACGACGAGGGGCACCGGGATCGCAGGCTGGCTGACGACCATCGTGCCCGGTTTCAGCAGCCGCGCGCGGGCGCGGGTGGACGGGAGCATCCAGCCGTACTCCGCGCGCTCGGCCTCGGCGGCGTCGAGCCGGCCGCTCACACGGATCGCGGCGTTCTCGAGGACCTCGGGCGCGACACGGCTGGCGGTCTGCTGGGCGCCCACGAGGAGAACGCCCAGCGAGCGGCCGCGCTGCGCGATATCGATCAGCATGTCCTTCAGCGGGCCGGTCCCGTCGCGCGGCGCGTATTTGTTCAGCTCGTCGAGCACGATCACGGACAGCGGCAACCGCTGGCCGGTGTCTTCCTTCTCGCGGAAGGTCTCGCGCAGGAGCGCCCCGACGACGAACCGCTGCGCCTGCTCGTGGAGCGACTGGATCGCGACGACGGTGACGTTCGCGGCCGCGCGATCGATCCGCCGGTCGTCGTCAGCGCGGACCAGATGTCCGAGACGCGCCGCGGCCGCATGCATCCGCCGGAGGAACGCGGCGACCGTGCCCGGCATCACCTTCGCGGTCCACGCCGGGTCGGGTTCACCGCTGTCCTCGGGCTCCAGGTGCACCTCGAGCGCGCGGACGAGCGACGGGAGATCGGTGATCACGACGTCGGCCTGCGCGGCGGGGATCCGGTCGTTGGGCGACCACGTGTGGCCGTCGGGGGCCTGCGTGGGGTCCCGGAGCGCCACCGCGCCCGGCATGCCCTCCACGCCCACCGCCCACCGCTTCAGTTGCAGTTGGACGCGCTCGCGGATGAACGGGATCTGGTTCTTGGCGTCGTTCGCATCCGTGAAACAGAACTCGAGCAGGTCCTCGTCGATGAACGCGCGCGGCGTCCAGGAGAACACGTCGACCCCTTCGAACCGCCCCCCCGTGTCGGGCACCACGACGTCGCCGCTCTGCCGTCGAGGCGGCGCCCAGAACCGGACGCTGGGGAAGGGCTCCGGGTCGATGCCGAGCGCCGCCCAGTCCTCGCGCGCGCCCTCCTGCGCGTCGAACAGCCGATTGGGCCTGTCGAGCCACAGCAGGTCCTCGCCCTTGACGTTGAACACGAGGACGCGGAGGTTGGCTGCGCCCGGACCGACCACATCGGGTCGCGACGTCAAGACGCGCAGGAAGAACAACGCGAAGGAGGTCTTCGTGGCGACGCCGGAGATCCCGCTGATCGACATGTGTCCGCCCTTGCGCCCGTCGAAGAAGTCGAGGTCGACGTGCACCGGGGCGCCGTCGCGGCCGAGGCCGATCGGGAGCGGGCGCTCCATCTCGTCGGCGTAGAGCGCCTTGCGCCGCTCGTCGCCGGTCGCGCGGATGGCCTCCTCGCCGGGATCCGCCGACACCCAGATCTCCGGTTCGACCCTGGTCACGGCCACGCGAGCGGTCCGCACCTTGGCGGCCGGCATGATGCCGAGCTCCGCGATCCGGTGCGTGTCGGATTCGTACTGCGCGCCCTCGTAGACCGCCTCGGCCTCGGTCACGACGCCGTACGTCCGCACCTCGCCCGCCTTGGGCACCTCCGTGCGGACGACGACGAGGTCGTCGAGCTGGAGGTATTCGTCGTCTTCCAGCACGACGCGGAACTCGCCGGTCGTCGTGTGCTCGGATCCGAGGACGCGCCCGACGCGATCGTGCGTCACGATGCCCTCCGCTCCGCGACCGCCTCGCGGAGCGCGCGGTAGACGAGGCCCGGGTCGCCCATCAGGTGCCGGAGCCGACGCTCGAGCGCGGCGATCGGCACGAGGTTCTGCGGCGCCCGAGGATCGAGGTGCGGCTCGGACGCGACGAGCGGCAGGATCGCGGCCGTGCGATCGGCGATCACGATCACGTCGGCGGTGGGGAGCTGCCCGCTGGCCTCACACCGGATCACGCCGGACCAGGCGTGGCCGCCGGCGACGTCGGCGAGCCGCACGTACCAGGAGTACCGCCGGTAGTCGGCGATCGTGAACAGCGGCGTCCGCTGGCCCGGAGCGAGCGCCCCGACGACGACGTTGCGCTCCGGCGGCAGGTACGTCACACGGTGGCTCTTGATAGATCCGACGGCCGGGAGCGCCGCCAGCTCGTTGAGCGGGCCGTCGGCGACGACGAAGTGATCCGCCGCGAGGGCCGAGGCGACGTGGCCCTCGGCCGCGCGCATCTTGGTATGGAGCATCCGGACGAGGCCCGCGGGATCGGAGTCGGCGGTGGTGGTCGTGTCGTACGGAGGATCGAGCGCGACGGGTGGGAAGGTCTCCGGACGTCCGCCGGCGAGGACCGCCCACCGGCCGATGCGCTCGTGCCCGATCGTGGAACGACGAGGGGGGCGGCGGTCCCAGACGGTCGCGCCGACGGCGAAGGTTCCGCAGAGTCCCGGCACCGGTCCCGTCGGGTCGTCGAGCGTGAGGCGAGCGTCGACACGGCGCACGCCGTCGACGAAGGCGATCCTCGGCTCGGCGTCGTCGACGCCGTCGCGAGGTGCCCATGACTCGGTCTCGACCGACGTGTCGACCGAACCCTCCGCCGGGGCGAGCGCCTCGTCGGGGTCCATAGGGGCGCCGTACTCGGGGGACCAGCCCTCGACGACGATGCGCGCCATGCGCCGGATACTACCGACGGTCACCGACGCGGCCGGGAGCGCCCCTCACGCGGTCGCGGTGCTCACCGACACCGTGCGCCATGTGCCGGAGCCGTCCCGTTGCAGCACGGTGGTTCGCGTCGCGCTCGGGCAACAGTGCGGATCGCCGTGTGCGTAGACCGCTTCCGTGACGATCAACCCCGGAGGGTCGGACGACGGCTCGATCGTCGTGTCGCAGACCGCTCGCCGGAACACGGCATCGCCGGCTTCCGCATCGATCACGAGGTACGTCCCGCAGGCGCCCGACCCGCCGGTCTCGGCGAACACGACCGCGTCATCCGACCCGTCGCCGGTGACGTCGGCGATCGACGCGCTGATCCCGAGGACCGGCCGACGCGCCGCGGGGTACGTGGCGGCGAAGACCGGCCGCCACAGGGCGGGCGTTCCGGAGTGGCGCCACACGACGACGCCGCGGTCCGTGCGGAACGGGTCGCCGGGTGCCTGCCAGGACACGACGATCGCGTCGCCGTCGGTCGTCCTGGGGTACCACGCGCCCGCCGGATCCGTCCCCGAGGGGACGAGCTCGCGGAGACCGACGTCTCCGGCCGGCACGTCCTCCGCGAAGGGCGTGGCGAGACCGGAGGGAAGGGCGATCGACGACGGCGGAGCCGACGTTGGGGGAACCGAATCCGAGGGAGGCGCCGCCGACGCGGAGGGAGCGGCGGAGGAGGGGAGCGCCGCGGGATCTGGATCGCCCGACGACGTGGCCACCGTGCACGACGCGGAGACGATCGCGATGAAGCAGACGGCCATGCGGACCGGCATCGCGCGATCGTGGCAGACGCCACGCCGAACGCGGGGACGTCCGCGAGCCCGGCAGGAGGAAGAGCGCGACTCCCGCACGAAGAGGGAGCCGGGAGGTTTCCAAGGGGTTCCCCGGCCGCGGCGGAAGCCGCGCTCAAACGTTTCTTCGCATGTCGGCGCCGCACGGTTCGGCGGCGGGTTCGAAGCTAGGATGCCGGAACGGTGCCAGACGACCCGCGAGACGAACCGCTGCAATCCAAACCGGCGTCTCACGCACGCGTGACGCTCACCCAGCTGATGGAGGTCACGGACGCGAACGTCGCCGGGAACGTCCACGGCGGGGTCGTGATGCGGCTCGCCGACACGGCCGCGGCGCTCGCGGCGATCCGGCACGCCGGCTCCCTCTGCGTGACCGTCTCCGTGGACGAGCTCTCGTTCCTGGAACCCGTGCACGTCGGAGACCTGCTGACCCTGAAGGCCTCCGTGAACGACGTGGGGACCACCTCGCTCGAGGTCGGCGTCCGGGTCGAGGCCGAGGCCCCGGTCACGGGCGAACGCATCCACGCCGCCACCGCTTACCTGGTGTTCGTCGCCCTCGACGACGAGGGCCGGCCCCGCCAGGTACCGCCGCTCCTGAGCGAGACCGACGACGAGCGTCGGCGCCAGCGCGAGGCGCGGCTCCGGAGGGAGGCGCGCCAGGCGCATAAGGACGCGATCAGGGCGCAGCGGGCGGCGGAGCGGGCGCGCGCCGCGGCGCGCGACTGATCCGACGCTCGCGACGACGGCCCGCGAGTACCCGATGAGACGTCGCATCACCGTGGGAACATGGATGCATGTCCACGGAGTTCGGCGGCGCCCGGTCGCATCTGACGCTCGCGGACGGGGACGTCGAGGTCCACCGGCTCCCGTGGCTCGCCGAGCAGGGGCTCGGCGAGGTCGCCGAGCTTCCCTTCACCGTGAAGATCCTCCTCGAGGATCTGCTCCGCCGGGTGGGGGGCCGCGACGTCGCCGACGGCGACGTCGCGGCCCTCGCGGCGTGGCCGGCGCCCGCGCGTGCCATCGCCTTCATGCCCGTGCGCGTGCTGATGCAGGACTTCACCGGCGTCCCGGCCGTCGTCGACCTCGCCGCGATGCGGAGCGCGGTCGCTCGCGCCGGCGCCGACCCGACGATCGTGAACCCGCTGGTCCCGGTCGACCTCATCATCGATCACTCCGTGCAGGTCGACCTGTTCCGCTCGCCGAAGGCGTACGAGGCGAACATCGACTGGGAGTACCGACGCAACGGCGAGCGGTACGCGCTCCTCCGATGGGCGCAGCAGGCCTTCGACAACGTACGGGTCGTTCCGCCCGGCGCCGGCATCTGCCATCAGGTGAACCTCGAGCATCTCGGCCGTGTCGTGACCGTCCGGGACGGCGTCGCGTTCCCGGACACCCTCGTCGGCACCGACTCCCACACGACGATGGTGAACGGGCTCGGCGTGCTCGGCTGGGGCGTCGGCGGCATCGAGGCCGAGGCCGCCATGTTGGGCCAGCCGATGTTCCTGCCGCAACCGACGGTCCTCGGCGTGCGGGTGAACGGCGAGATGCCTCCCGGGACGACCGCGACGGATCTCGTGCTCACGCTGACCCAGATGCTGCGCGCGCTCGGCGTCGTCGGGACGTTCGTCGAGTTCTTCGGCGACGGCCTCTCCGGGCTCTCGGTCGCCGACCGCGCGACGCTGTCGAACATGTGTCCCGAGTACGGCGCGACGGCCGCGTACTTCCCCGTCGATGCCGAGACGCTGCGGTACCTGACGTTCACCGGTCGAGGCGACCTCGTCGACGTCGTCGAGCGCTACACGAAGGAGCAAGGCCTGTTCCGCTCGGAAGGCGACCCGGCTCCTCGGTTCTCCGAGGTGTTGGAGCTGGATCTCGGCTCGATCGAGCCGTCGGTCGCCGGACCGAAGCGCCCGCAGGACCGCGTGCCGCTCGTGGAGGTGTGGGACTCGTTCGTCTCGGCGTTCCGGGACCGTCTCGAGCCGGATCCGCGCCCGACGGATGTCGGGCGGTTCGAGGCCGAAGGGGGGAACCCCGACGTCGAGATCGACACCCAGGCGACGATCGAGCCGGGGCAGGAGACGCCGGTCCCGATCGACGGCGAGCTCGTCCGGCACGGATCGGTGGTGATCGCGGCGATCACCTCGTGCACGAACACGTCGAACCCGTCCGTGATGCTCGCCGCGGGCCTGCTCGCGAAGAAGGCCGTCGAGGCGGGGCTCGACACGAGGCCGTGGGTGAAGACGTCCCTCGCACCCGGGTCGCGGGTGGTCACGGAGTACCTCGATCGCGCGGGCCTCATGCTCTACCTCGAGAAGCTCGGCTTCGCGCTCGTCGGCTACGGCTGCACGACGTGCATCGGGAACTCCGGGCCACTCCCGGAGAAGGTCGCGGCCGCCGTCGAGGAGGGTGACCTCAACGTCGTCGCGGTGCTCTCGGGCAACCGGAACTTCGAGGGCCGGATCCACCCGTTGGTGCGGGCGAGCTACCTGGCGTCACCGCCGCTCTGCGTCGCCTACGCGCTCGCCGGATCGGTCGACATCGATCTCACGCGGCAGCCGCTCGGGGAGGGCGAGCGCGGCCCGGTCTTCCTGCGCGACATCTGGCCGACGCCCGCGGAGATCGCACAGGCGATGGCCGACGCGATCACGCAGGAGCAATTCATCGAGCAATACGCACGGATCTGGGACGGCGACGATCGATGGCGCTCGCTCCCGACGCCCACCGGGCCCGTCTACGCGTGGGACCCGTCCTCGACGTACGTCCAGGATCCGCCGTTCTTCACATCCGGCGTTCCGGCGATCGGCGACGTCGAGGGTGCCCGCGTCCTCGTGAAGGTCGGCGACTCCATCACCACGGACCACATCTCGCCGGCCGGTTCGATCAAGGCGGACTCGCCCGCCGGCCGCTACCTCCAGGAGCACGGCGTCGCCGCGGCGGAGTTCAACTCCTACGGCGCCCGCCGGGGGAACCACGAGGTCATGATGCGCGGGACGTTCGCGAACATCCGGCTGCGGAACGAGCTCGCGCCGGGGACCGAGGGTTCGTGGACGACGCACCTCCCGAGCGGCGAGGTCCTGTCCGTCTTCGACGCCGCCGAGCGTTACCGGTCCGAGGGCGTGCCGCTCGCGGTGCTGGCGGGCACGGAGTACGGGAGCGGATCGAGCCGCGACTGGGCGGCGAAGGGACCTGACCTGCTGGGGGTCCGGTTCGTGATCGCCGAGAGCTACGAGCGGATCCACCGGTCGAACCTGGTGGGCATGGGGATCCTCCCGTTGCAGTTCCCCGAGGGTGTGACCGCGGCCGGGCTCGGGCTCACGGGCAGAGAGACGTTCGCCGTGCGTGGGCTCGCCGAGGGCATCGCGCCCGGTCAAGACGTCACGATCGACGCCGTCGACGACGAGGGGAGCGTTCGGTCCTTCGAGGCGCGCCTCCGCGTCGACGGAGAGGCGGAGGTCGAATACCTCCGTGCCGGCGGCGTCCTCAACCTCGTGCTCGCCGACATGCTCGCGGACGCGTGACCCTCACGCGATCGTGGCCGTGTAGACGGGCTGTGTGGTCGGAGCCGCCGGACAGTCCGTGCGTTCGACGGTGATCGCCATCACGTCGCTCGTGCTCACGTCGAGGTCCGTGACCGCTGCGAGCCGGCCGTCCGTCGGCGACGCGCATCCCGCGGAGACCGGCGTCGTCCCGGTGATCGCCCAGATCTCGTAGGTCCGGCCCGCGCCTGGAGGCGGAAGCTCCTTCCCGACGATGAGCGCCCCCGGCTCTCCGGGCGAGTACGCCATCGCGACCTGTCCCGACCCGCCCTGGAACACGACCACGCGCGACGTGAGCGTGGCGCCCGCGACGGTCTGCGTCTGCGGGCGGAGCACGGCGACGGTCGCGAGCACGACGATGACGGCGGCGGCGACCGCGACGGCCGCCCACCGGCGGCCACGCCGCTCGGGGCCGGCCCCAGACGCGGTGGCGACGCGCGGCCGGGCCAGGATGCGATCCGCCATCGCGGGGTCGACGGCGACCGGGTCCAGCGCGAAGCCGAGGAGGCCCGCCGTGGCTTCGAAGTCCTCTTCGAGACGGCGGCACTCGGCGCAGTCCGGCCCGTGCTCCGCCATCGCCCGGCGGAGCTCGGCCTCCTCGTCCGGTTCGAGGCCGCCGAGGGCATGGACGGCGAGGAGCTCTTCGATCACGGAATGGTCGCGGTCGCTCATCGGTCCAACCCCGTCAGCTCGGCGCGCATCCGTCGCATCCCGAGGAGGGCGCGGGACTTCACCGTGCCCAGCGGCGCTCCCGTCTTCTCGGCGACCTGGGTCTGCGACAGGCCGTCGAAGTACATCAGCTCGAGGACCTCGCGCTGCTCGGGCGGCAGCGAACCGAGAGCTTCGAGGACGGCCGCCCGCTCGGCCGGCGCGGCCACGCCCTCGACGACGTCGTCGGTGGGATCGTCATCCTCCTCGCGGAGGCCGGCGACGGCGTCGTCGGAGCGCCGGCGATGCGCCTCCTCGCGCCGGACGGCGTCGACGGCGCGGTGGTGCACCATCGTCATCAGCCACGCCTTCACCGACCCTCGTCGCTCGTCGTAGAGCTCCGGGGTCAACCAGAGCGACAGGAACGCTTCTTGCACGATCTCCTCCGCGAGGTGGCGTTGGCGGAGGACGCGAGCCGCGAGGGCCAGCGCGGAGGGGCCGTAGGCGGCGAACAGGCTGCGGAACGCCTCTTCGTCACCACCTCCGATCCGCCGGACGAGCTGGCGGTCGCGCGCGCCGGAGAGGTCGTCAGCCATCGCGCTCGATCGCGTGCTCCGCACCGTATCCG
>Ga0075425_100002534_pt1 | contig 18333 bp, 14 predicted proteins | sample SoiMethybrSBSTD4_FD_75300 | JGI IMG/M metagenome (GOLD analysis project Ga0075425, IMG submission 75300) | Bulk soil microbial communities from a Populus tree surrounding site in Tennessee, USA - Soil MetaG P. TD hybrid SBSTD4 | ecosystem: Environmental > Terrestrial > Soil > Tree plantation... | reverse complement strand
CTGCCTACCTCGGCGTACAGCAGCTCTCCAGTAAGAACGGGCCGCCCCCTGCATTCTGAGAGGTGCCTGCGCCAACGTTATCGTGAGTAATTCTTTAGAGCGGGCGAGAAGAGCGAATGAAGTCGCGCAGCACGGAGACGTTGGGGCCGTAAACGCCAATGCGTCCTGCATCTACAGGTAGTCCTAGGCTCTCGGCGAGATCGAGGTCAACACCAGCATCATCCAGCTCAGACAAGCTGAAGCCCTGGGCAGGCGCGACGCGATTCAAGCCCGAAGGGTATACGGGCCGGGGAGGCCGGTGACGGCGCCAGGGGCGGCGAGCAATTTCGTAAAATTGCTGCCAGTCGCGTTTTTGCCAGGTGGTCATGGCAATAAAAGTGTCAGACTTGGTATTCCTTTCAATGTCGGCGGCGGCCATGGCAAAAGCCCTCTTATCTCTGCGGCCGGCTGGGGATATTGGATGCCTATCGTTCCCAAAAGGTTCACCGCAGTCACTACCCGCCATTCCCAGAAAACGCGAGGAGCGTCCAGTACGCGAAAAGCCGTTGCCGCGCAGCGCTAAGATACTTCATAAAACGCTAGGCAACAGAATTCCGTGTCTCGATGTTTCAAACCCGTCACTGCGGAGAAAGTTGCCGGCGTTTGACCGTTCAGAGACAAACAAGCCCACCGGCCGCGGGACTCGACCGAGGTTTGGGCAAACCTATAGCGCCGACAGCGAAAACGCAAGCGTAAAGCGGCTTGTGCACGTCCTAGCCGCTCGATGAAGGAAGGGATCTTTACTAGCGATTACCGCGATCTCCACGGTCGCCGCGATCTCCACGATCGCCGCGGCCACGTCCGCCGCCTCCGCCATGGCCGCCACGGCCGCCTCCGCCGCCACCAAAGCCGCGGCCGCCACCACCACCGCCGCGCGGTTCCTGCGGACGCGCTTCGTTGACCACGAGATTGCGTCCACCGAAGTTTTGGCCGTTCATCGAATTGACCGCGCGGTCCGCCTCTTCGTCATTTGCAATTTCAACGAAGGCAAATCCGCGCGACTGGCCCGTGAACCGGTCGCGAATCAAATTGACTGCCGAGGGATTGACGCCAGCTTGCGCAAAAAAATCATGCAGTGAATCTTCCGTCGCCGAGAACGGAAGATTACCAACATAGAGCTTCTTCACTTACGGACTCCTTCTGCCCGGAACTAACAACTGTCGCGGAGCGCGCTGGAAGGCCGTGACGATCCTTACGGGCAGTCCGGAGAACCGAAGCCACCTTACGATCCAGGGCAATTGGCGCAGGCCCTAAAACCTGGGTACCGAATGGGCGCTCCAGCGGTCAGTTGCATCGTCTAAGAAATTGACAGGTTTTGCAATGAGAAATTACTACGACAAGGTCACGCGGCCGGTGGCACTGCTCGACGAATACGCCCTATTCGAATTGGTGATAGGATTCCCGCAAATTCGGCGCCGGCGGGAGGCCCAGATGCGCGGCACCATGATGGATTTTCCCCTGACACTTACGACCTTGCTGGAAAGAGCCGGAAGGCTGTTTCCACACGTCGAAATTCTTTCGCGAAAGCCCGACCGCTCCGTTGTAAGAACAAACTACGGGACGTTCTATAAGCGCGCGCGGCGTCTCGCGAGTGCCTTGACAAAACTAGGGCTGCAGCCCGGTGATCGTGTCGCCTCGATGATGTGGAATCACGTCGGTCATCTCGAGGCGTTTTTCGGAGTGCCGTGCGCCGGTGGCATTTTGCATACTCTCAATCTCCGCTTGCATCCGCACGAAATCGCGGCGATTGCCCAACATGCGCGAGACCGGTTCCTGTTGATTGACGACGTGCTCTTGCCGGTACTGGAAGAATTTCGCGCCGACGCTCCGTTCGAAAAAGTGATCGTCGCTCCCTATGGCTGCGGCGGTGCGGTACCAGAAGGATTCTTGAATCTGGAAAAGCTGCTGGCCGAGGCGAGCGACGATTTCACCTATCCAACGATCGACGAAAACGACGGCGCGGCGATGTGTTTTACGTCGGGCACGACGGGCTGCTCGAAAGGTGTTGTCTACTCGCATCGTGCGCTTGTGTTGCATTCCTTCGCGTCGTGCGCCGCGGACGCGTTCGCTCTCAGCAACAGCGACACTGTCCTTCCCGTCGCGCCGATGTTCCATGCCAATGCATGGGGTGTGCCGTACACATCCGTTATGACTGGTGCCCGCTTGTTGCTGTGCGGACCGAACGTTGATCCGGAAGGTTTGCTTGATTGGATGGTTGCGGAGCGCGCCACCTTCGTGAACGGCGTCCCTACGGTGTGGATCGGCGTGCTGGATACGTTGGAGAAGAATCCCGGACGATGGAAATTCGATAGGCCGGTTCGCATCATCTGCGGCGGAACGGCTCCTCCTATGGAGCTAATCCGCCGTTTGGATGCACATGGGCTTCATCTGATTCACCTCTGGGGCATGACGGAAACGACTCCCCTAGCCACAACGGGCCGGTTGAAGGCGGAAATGCGTGAATGGCCGAAAGAAAATCAGTACGAAATGCGCGCAAAGCAGGGATGGCCGGTTCCGTTCATGGAATTACGAACGATGCGGCCGGAGGGCGAAGCTCCGTGGGACAGCGAAACACCGGGGGAAATCGAAGTGCGCGGACCTTGGGTGGCCAGCCACTATTTCGAATCTCCGGATCAAGCGCATCGCTGGACTTCCGATGGCTGGTTCAAGACCGGCGACGTCGCCACGATTGATTCTCACGGTGTCGTAAAAATCGTGGACCGCGCGAAAGACCTGGTCAAGAGCGGCGGCGAATGGATCAGCTCGGTGGATCTGGAAAACACGCTGATGGGGCATCCTGCGGTGAAAGAAGCTTGTGTGGTGGGAGTACCGCATCCGAAATGGCAGGAACGGCCTTTGGCTGCGGTGGTGTTGAAGGACGGAAAAACCGCCAAGCCCGAAGAGTTACGAGAATTTCTTGCCGCGAAGTTCGCCAAATGGCAATTGCCGGACGCGTTTGTCTTCGTGGAAGCGATTCCGCGAACGAGCGTGGGCAAGTTCAAGAAGACCGCGCTGCGCGAACAGTTTGTCGATTGGAAGTGGGAGTCCTGAGAGCGGTTGATCTGATATCAGCAATCGGACTCCGCCGAGGCACCTTTAGCTACGCGTAGCTGGCGGATGCGCCCAAATTCCTTTCGCGCCGCTCTGCCGTGATTCTTTCCAGATAGCCGCTGTTGCGAAAAGCCGCCAGCGGATTCTCAGCAAGTCCCTTGGACTTGCGCCATTCCTTCACGACCTCGCGCGTGTCTTCCCAAAAAGCGCCCCGAAGTGTTTCTTCAGCGTCTACAAGCGAACAGCTTTGCTGCAGCTTAGCTAGTTTTTCGTGGTCCACAAGAGCGGCCCGCGCGTAAAGCTCTTGCGCAGTACACACCGTCTGAATCATCGATTCGATTTTTCCCTTCAGATTGTGGCTTTGGTCCACCATGTAGGCGATGTCCGCACGACCGCCCTTTTCCCATTCATACATCCGAATTTCATGGAAGATGCGAAATACCTGATACGGATCAATGGAGCCGAGTGTCAGGTCATCGTCTGCGTAGCGCCGGTCGTTGAAGTGAAACCCGCCGATCATCTCATCATGCAGTAGCCAGGCGACGATTTGCTCGATGTTCTGCGATTGATAGTGATGGCCGGTATCCACAAGAACGCGTGATTGCGGGCCAGCTTTTTTTGCCAAGAGATAGGCCATGCCCCAGTCGGCGATGTCTGTGTGATAAAAGGCCGGCTCGAAGGGTTTGTATTCGATCAGTAACCGCTGTCCCGGCTTAAGCGCGCGATGGACTTGCTGCAGCCCCTCCTCGAAAAACTCGATGCGCTTGCGGATATTCTGGGAACCGGGATAGTTCGAACCGTCGGCGAACCACGGCGAGAGGTCGCGCGACCCAAGAAGCTCTGCGACCTTTGCGCATTCCAAAATATGATCCAGGGCTTTTCTGCGAATTGCAGGATCCGGGTTGCCGATGGATCCGTATTTGTACTCCTGGTTCTGGAAGACATTCGGATTGATCGAGCCGGGCCGAATGCCGAATTTCTCGCTGAGCGCCTGCACTTTGCCCACGTCGTAGTTAGGCAAGTCCCATTGCACGTGCAGCGCTAAAGTCGGGCAAGCTCCGGTGAATTGATGCACTTGAGCGGCATCGCTGAATTTTTCTTCGATGGTATTTGCCGCCGCAAGCTGGATGAATTTCCCGAAGCGGGTGCCGGTATTCGCGAAGCCCCAGGAAGGGAGCTCGATGCGCAGCCGGTCGAGCGCCTTCCACGAGTTTTCAATGAGTTTGTCGTCCATAACCGGTACGCTCCCTGATCCCAGCAGTTTCGTCCGGCTCGTTTATTCCATGAAACCCGAAAAAGGTACAGAGGTCAGAAATTCCGCAAGTTGCGCTACTTCCGTGGCGTTTACTCCGTCGCGGCCAAGCTCGCCGTGATTCAGCGCCGCCAGCTGAACCGCAAAATTGCCGATCGTTGACGCCTCGCTCGCTCCGCAATGTACCTCGAGTCCCGTTCGCTCTGCGGTCAGGCGGTTCAAAAACTGGTTTCGCCCGCCACCGCCAACAATAAATAGTCGTTTGAGTTTCTTGTCAGTAGTCCTTGCTACCGCATCGAGCACTTCCGCGTAGCGCTGCGCCAGGCTGTGAAAAATCAAGTTCGTCATTTGCGGAATTCCCGTCCGATCGAGCGGCAGGGACGCGTGGCCAGCGTCCCTAAGCTGGACATTGATGCGAGCGGGAAGGTCGCCGGGGACCATCAATTGCGGATCGTCAACATCGATCAGGTAATTCGGGCCGGACAGTTTCTCGCATTCGCGCAGCAGCTCACTAACAGTCCAGTCTTGCCCGGCTTTTGCCCATTCCTCTATACACTGCCGCAGGAGCCACATCCCAATCACATTTTTCAAAAAACAGATTGTGCCGCCAACACCGCCCAGATTCGTGAAGTTCATCTTGCGTGCTTCGTCACCGACGCAGGGTCGCGGAAGAATTGTGCCCACGAGCGACCACGTCCCGGAACTGATGAACGCCCAGTCGTCGCCAGCCGCAGGTATCGCGGCAATCGCGGAAGCTGTGTCATGGCAAGCGGGCACGATCAGTTGTGTATCGGAAAACGCTGGCAGCCGACTCAACTCTCCCGCGATCGATCCGACAAATGTCCCAGTTCTCACGATTTCCGAAGCAGCCGAAATTGCCAGGCCCGTCGCACGAAAAATTTCCTCGCACCATTTCTGTTCACCGAGCGAAACCAGCTGCGTGTGGGTCGCGTTTGTGTATTCCGCGACGGGCCGTCCGCCCAGCAAGTGCGTAATGTATTCGGGCAAATTCAGCCAACGAGATTCCGCTTCGACACCGGCAATTTTGTCGGCGTAGAGCTGAAACAGGGAATTCAGGCTGAGGATTTGTATTCCGGTCAGATGGTAGAGCTTTTCAGGAGAGATGATCTTAAAAACCTCCCGCATCGCGCGCGCCGTGCGCTCATCCCGATAGCAAAACGGATCGCCCAGCCGCTTGCCATCGGCGTCCAAACGCACATAGTCCACGGCCCAGCCGTCGATCCCGACCGACGCAATTCCTTCCATCGCCAGCTCCGCGCATTGCCGCAGGCCAGCTTCGACGCCTGCGAAGATCCGGTCGATATCCCAATGCAAGCCTTCTTGCGACCTAACAGGCGCATTAGGGAAACGATGCACGACACAGATTTCCGGAGTCTCACTCTTCCAACGGAGCAACGACACGCGACAACTTTGCGCGCCCAAGTCAACCGCGACGAGAGCTTTTCTCAAGCTCACCATGCATTCTCCGGCTTCTTTCGCGCAATTCTCCCGCTCATCATGAAAAGTGAGCGCGAGCTACCTAAGAAAGGCCTCGGTCAAGCCGCCATCCACGGGGATGAGATGACCGGTCGTGCAGCGCGATTGTGGTCCTGCCAGGAAGAGGATGGCTGCCGCGCAATCCTGCGGGTCAATAGGCTGATGGGTCAGAGTACGCTGCGCATAAAACTCCGCCAACTTAGCGCGAAGTTGTTCATCAGTTGCTCCGGCATCAAATGCGATGCCATATTTCGCAAGCGACGCAATCACTCGATCCCGCGGAAACATCGTAGAACCTTTCACAACCGTAGCCGGACTGATGCCATTCACGCGAATCTTCGGCGCCAAAGCAATCGCCATTTCGCGCACCAAATGACTCACCGCCGCCTTGCTGACGTCGTACGCTTCGCTGCCGCGCTTGGCCACGACCGCGTTGGCCGAACTGGTAAGCACTACGCTCGCGTCAAGGTTCTGCTCGCGCAGCACCGTCGCGGCTTCTTCGACCAGTCGGTGATTCGCCGTGACGTTGATGTCCAGCGTCAGCGCCCATTGGCTGTCGCTGATTTTTCCGTCGGTGGAAGACGGAAAGATCGCCGCCGTGTTAACGATGATGTCCAATCCTCCGTATGCGGCGATTACGTCGCGCAGCAACTTCTGAATCGACTCGCGCTCGCGAATGTCCACTGCCGCCGCAAACACAGCCTCTTTCCCGGCAATTTTCTGCGCTTCTACCGCAACAGTCGTCGCGGCGTTCAAGTCGCGGTCGGCGACGACAACATGGGCACCGTTTTGAGCGGCCAGCAGCGCCGCTTCGCGCCCGACACCGTTGCCACCGCCAACTACCAGCACCACACGCCGGCTCAATTCTTCCTCCGCCGGCTGGCGACGGATCTTCGCCTCTTCCAGCTGCCAGTACTCGATGCGAAAGGCCTCCGACGGAGGAAGCGCCACATAATTCGAAAGAACAGTGAACGCTTCCGCCTTCGCCGCCGGACCAGCTTGCGGCAACACGTGCGGCGCGGCTCCCGCGCCCAAAGCGGTCGCACCTTCCATCACGTGTATGGCGTTCGTGTAAAACTCTCCGGTAATCCGCGCTTCCGTCTTCGTCTTCCCGAAACTGAACATGCCTACTCCGGGAATCAACACCACCGTTGGGCTGGCGTCGCGCATCTTCGGGGAATTCGCTTCGGCAAACGATTCGTAATATTTCCGATACTCATCGCGATAGCGTACCAGCGCCGCATCAATCCGTTCTTCGAGCGTCCCGACATTGGACGACGGTTCCCACGCGACAAACAGCGGCCGAATCTTGGTTCGAATGAAGTGGTCGGGACAACTCGTACCCAAGAAGGCCAACCGCTCGGCATCCGCGGAATTGACGAACCGCAGCACTTCCGGCAAATCGCTGAAGCTGCCGATCATTCGCTGCGCAGCGGAGATTCGTCCGCGCAAGAACGGAAAAATATCCAACGCGAGTTCGCGGTGACACAGAAGTACCCCGTGCTGGTTTCCGCCAAAAAGCTTCGCGCCGCAACGCTCAACGTGGTCCACAACAAACTGCCCGAGCTGATCGATAATCGTAATCGTGTTGAGATAGCACTCGCGCTGCGTCTCACCCCACGTGAACAATCCGTGGCCGCCCAGTACGACTCCGTCGCAGCCCGGGTTCGCTTGCACCGCCTTCTGCAGCATCATCGCCAGCTCAAAACCCGGTCGCTGCCACGGCAGCCAGATCAGCTTGTGTCCAAACGTGCGATTGAACTCCTGCATCTTATCGGCGCCATTCGCCGCGGCCGCCAGCGCGATTCCCCAATCGGGATGCAAATGATCGATGTGCGCGAAAGGCAAAAAGCCATGCAGCGGTGTATCAATGGATGCGGCAACGGCGTTGTTTCCAAACGTGCAGAGCGGGTACATCTCCACCATTTCGTCTTCGTACTCGACGCCTCGATACCGCCCCGCTAATGCATATAGCTTCTCCAGATATAACGTCGCGAATCCTCTTCGCTGGATGCTGCCGATATCTCCGCCGCTTCCCTTGATCCACAAAACGGATTTCTTCGAACCGTCGAGCGGGTCCGATTCTTCGATCTTCGAGCTGGTGTTCCCTCCGCCAAAATTGGTAATACGCAAATCCGATCCCAGAATGTTGGAGCGATAGCGCAGCAACTCGGCAGCGTCCAGCCCCGCTGCAAGCCGTTCGTCCCACTTATCTTCCAGAAAGCGGAGTTTTTCCTGAGTCTGCATGCTTAAGAGGATTGCAATGCGAGTCCTGCTTTGCGCAATCTCAGCTTGAGTATATAGCATTCCATTTCGCTGCACTCCAGCGGGGCAACGGCACTCATTTATGTTGACTGGCGGCCGCTTTGGCAATACATTCGCGCGACGTTTTTAACTCGCGCAGCTCTGCGGCAGAGCGAAAGGAACAATTATCTTGGGCGCGAATCCGCTTCTCGGTGTCTTCTTTCATTGGTTGGGTGGCCTGGCGTCGGGCAGTTTTTATGTCCCGTTTCGCAAGGTGCGCGTATGGGCGTGGGAAACGTACTGGCTGGTTGGCGGATTCTTCAGCTGGATTATCGTGCCCTGGCTTCTGGCCTCGGTGATGACCAGAGACCTTTCCGCCGTGTTGCGCTCCGCGCCGCATTCGAGCCTCTTCTGGACGTATGCGTTCGGCGTGCTCTGGGGCCTCGGCGGCCTGACGTTCGGTCTGACCATGCGCTACCTCGGAATGTCGCTTGGCATGGCAGTCGCCTTGGGTTACACCGCCGCCTTCGGCACGCTGATGCCGCCAATTTTCAGCGGACAGTTCTTCTCGGAAGTCCTCGGCACCACTTCCGGCCTTGTGATTCTCGGTGGCGTTGCAGTCTGCATGCTCGGAATCGTTTTCGCCGGTGCAGCGGGAATGTCCAAAGAAAAAGAAATGTCCGATGAGCAGAAAAAATCGGCGATTAAGGAATTCAACCTGAAACGTGGCCTGCTGGTGGCCACTTTTTCTGGCGTAATGAGCGCATGTTTCGCCTACGGCCTCGCGGCGGGCGACCCCATCAAAAAATTAACGCTGAATCACGGCACGTCGACGCTGTGGCAGGGCCTTCCGGTTTTGGTGGTACTGCTGCTCGGGGGATTTACCACCAATTTCATCTGGTGCGTTATCCTGAACTTCCGCAATCGCACCGGTCACCAATATTTCAGCGCAGAAGTTCGCAGCGCCCACGTCGAAAAATCTTCCGAACCGATCCTCGAAAATGTCCTCGACGCGCCTTCCGAGGAAATGGCCGAAGCCGCCAAAATGAACGCAAACGCTCAACCGCTTCGCGCGCCGATGTTTTCCAACTATTTCTTCTCCGCACTCGCCGGAACCACCTGGTACATGCAATTTTTCTTTTACACCATGGGCGAAACCCAGATGGGCCGCTACAAGTTCTCCAGCTGGACCCTGCACATGGCCAGCATCATGATTTTCAGCACGCTGTGGGGAATCGCCCTGAAAGAGTGGCGCGGCGCCGGCACGCGCACGAAAGTGCTCGTCGCCCTCAGCCTTTTTGTATTGATCGCGTCTACCGTTATCGTTGGCTACGGCAACTATTTGGGGGCCAGAGGGTGATTTCGCAAGCGCTCATCGGTGCCGTCGCGCTACTGCAATTTAAGGCAGCCTCACATCAAACTGATAGCTTCCCGCAGGCAGTTCGTATACCTTCCCTCCGCTTGGTCGGTCAACTCCCCGCAGGTCTGCAGCTTTCGCCAGATTCTTTCCGTTCAGCATGAATCGTTCCGTCTCTTCCTTTGCGAGCGGCAGTTGCCCGCTCGCATTAGGCGGAATTGTGAGCTTCCACGTCGCCGTCTTCGCGGAAATTTTCCACGAGGAACGAATCGTTCCGTAGCTCGATTCATACGACAAATCGAGAGAACCCAGTCGGGGATCGAACGTAGGATGCAGCCAGATCGTGTGGTATCCCGGGTCGCTCGGATCCGCGTCAATTCCCGCTGCGTAGCGATAAATCCAGTCTCCTACCGCGCCATACGCATAGTGGTTGTACGAATTCATCGTCGGATCGTCGCGTTTCTGGTCGCCGTTCCAGCGCTCCCACATCGTTGTGGCACCGTGCTCCACCAGATATCCCCATGAAGGATATTCCGTGTTGAGCAGCAAGCGGTACGCGACATCCGCGTGGCCGGTGTCGGTCAACGCGCTCAGCAGGTAGGGCGTGCCCAAAAACCCCGTTCCCAGCCGCCACTGATTTGCGGCCAACCGGTCCACTAGCTTCTGCGCCGCCGCCGCACGCGAATCCTCCGGCAAAAGATTCATGTGCAGCGCCAGCACGTAGCCCGTCTGCGTCTCCACCGGCTTGTCGCTCAGTTTCGTTTCGGTTCCAGAAGCGAAAACCGGTGGCGGTGGCACGCCCGCCACAGAACCATCCGGCTGGACGTAGGCGTTGTTAAACGCATTTTTGATCTTCTCGAATAGTTCGCCGTACTTTTTTTCATCGGCTGTTTTTCCAGTCGCATGGGCCATTTGCTTCATCAGCGAAACGTCATACGCCCAATACGCGGTCGCGATCAGATCAACGGGAGTCACGCCTTCCGGCGCCAGCCAATCCGCAAATGGAATCCCGTAATCCTTCTTCCACAAATGATCCGGGTTCGCTGAGTCAATCGCGGCAAGATACTTTTCCATTCCCGCCCAATTTTCTTCAATCACGGCTGAGTCGCCGTTCTGAATCCACGACGTCCACGGAATGATTACGCCCGCATCGCTCCATCCGGTTCCGTATGCTGGATGCGGCGTGGAAGTTCCCGGCGCAAAAATCCCGTACATGTAGGTTCCTACTTGCGTTCCACGCATATCGGTGCTGAATTTTCGCGAAAACGTCGCGAGATCCATGTTGTAGGTGGCTGTGCGCCAGAAGACTTGCGCGTCAGCGGTCCATCCCAGTCGCTCGTCTCGCTGCGGACAATCCGTTGGCACTCCGACAAAGTTCGAGCGCTGCCCCCACAGAATGTTGCTCCACAATTGGTTGATCATCGCGCTGCCGGTTTTCAGCGTCGTCGTGAACGGCGCATCGGTGTGAAACACCACGGCCTTCACATCGCCCAACTCCGGCTTGGCCGAGAGCCCGCTCACTTCCACGTAGCGAAATCCGTGAAACGTAAATTTCGGTTCGAACTCTTCGGCAGTTTCGCGACGCTCTAGCACAAAGTGGTCCGTGGCCTTCGCAGTCCGCAGATTTTCCACGTAGAGCGTTCCATCCGGATTCAAGACTTCCGCGAACCGCAATTTCACATCCGTCCCAGCCGCACCCCCTGCCCGCAATCGCGCCACGCCCGCGAGGTTCTGGCCGAAATCGTAGACATACACAGCGGGGCTAGGGTTGTTGATGGTCTTGGCGTCAAGAACCTGATGCGCGCGAATCGGCGGGAAGTACTGCCAGACGATTTCCGGCTCGTGCGGTTGCACGACCGCCACTGGCGTCCACTTCGCGTCGTCGAATTGAGACGTATCCCAACCATTCTGTAGCTGGCGCGCGTCGTAGGTTTCGCCGTCGTAAATCTCTGCGCGCAAAATCGGAGAAACGTCAGCTTTCCATTTTTCATCCGTCGAAATCCAATCTACCGAACCATCCAAATACTCAATCCGCAGTTGCACTCGCAGCGCCGGCTGCGTCTTGCCGTAGTTGTTGCCCTGGCCGTACCACTGCAGCGGCGTCGAATACCATCCTGGCGCGAGCAGAGCGCCGATCGCATTTTTCCCCGTTTTCACCTGATCGGTCACGTCATATGCCTGATAGATCACTCGCTGCCGAAAATCCGTCCATCCGGGTGACAAAATCTGATCGCCCACCGCTTTCCCGTTGATGGAAAGGGAGTATGCGCCCAGCGCCGTGGCATAAACCCGCGCGGATGTGATCGGCTCTACCACCTCAAAACTTCTGCGCAGAGCTTTCACCGCTCCTGTCGGCCAGGGGTCACCGATTTCCGATCCTTCAAACGAATTTGCCGGAGGCACGTAAGGAATCGCTTCTTTCCATGCGCTAGGGTCAAATCCCGCTTCTTGCCAGTTGCCTTTCGCATCGAGCGTAGCCTTCCATCGATGCTCGCTGCTGGTCAGAGTCTCAGTCGAGCCGTCCGCCCCTTCCATATATAAGGTCGCGCTCATCGGCGTCTGGCTATCGTCGCTGACGCCGCGTCGCCGCTCTTCTGCATAGTGAATCGCGTCAATCGCCAGCAGATTCTTGCCGGCCTGCATCGCGGCCGTAACGTCAACCACGCGATAAGTTTTCCACGGCATCTGCCTCCAGGGCGGCAGCGGTTGAGCTTCCAACACTTGCTTGCCGTTCATCCAAGCCGACACGGTATCTCGCGCCGTTACATAGAGCATCGCGCGCCGCACACTCCTAGTTGGTTCGAACGCGAAGCGAAAGTTGTGATGTGTGTCCGAACTCAATTCCGGCGCGTTCGTTTCTGCGTTCGTGATCCAAATCGCTCCGGCCTCGCGCACGCGATGAAGCTCCGGCTCCTCATACCCAATCCATTTTGCTTTCCAGTTTTCCTGGCCCAGCAAACCCGTTTCCCACCACGTGACAGCGCTCACGGGATAGGGCTTCCCGTCCTTGTCCCACACACGTACGCGCCAGTAGTAGCGCTTTGACGCAGCCAACGCGGGACCAGCGTAGGCCACGTTCAGTGAAGCTCCTGAACTAACTTTACCGCTGTCCCAAATGTCCGGCTTGTCCGACGCCAGCTTGGACTCCGAACTAGCTACTTGAATTTCATACGCAGTTTGTTTCGCTCCGCGTCGGCTGTCCGTCAATTTCCAGGACAAGCGGGGCCGCGCAACGTCCACTCCCAGCGGTTCTGCCAGCGATTCGCACCGCAGCCCTTTCGGCGCATCCGCCGAAGGGTCCGCAGCTCGGCAATTCGCGACGTGGATTCCTGCCAGCACACTCGCGCTGACCGCAAACCGCCACAATGCCGTTCGAACGCGCGTGGACATGGCACACTCCTCCCGCACTGCAAAAGTTTGGGAATTGTAGTGATTTACCGGCTCAAGTTCCAGACTTTGCTTTCTGTATCAGAGCAATCATCAGGCGGAACCTGCGTACAATGACTTCGAGGTTTCGCTGATGACTCAAGCCAACTACGCACTCATGCTGAAAGTAGCATTGGAGGAAGCCAGGAAGGGTTTGGCGGAAGGCGGCATCCCGATCGGGGCGGCGATTTTTGACGAAACAGGAAAGCTACTGGGGGCGGGGCACAATCGGCGCGTCCAGCACGGTGATCCTTCCATGCACGGCGAAACCGATGCCTTTCGTAACGCTGGTCGCCAGCGCAGCTACCGCAAACTCACCATGGTCACAACGCTTGCGCCGTGCTGGTATTGCAGCGGCCTCGTTCGACAGTTCTGCTTTGCGCGCGTCGTTGTCGGCGAGAGCAGAACATTTCAAGGCGGGATCGACTGGCTTCGCTCGCTCGGCATCGAAGTGATTGATCTGGATTCGCCGGAATGCGTTGATCTGCTGACTTCATACATCGAAAGCAATCCTGCCGTGTGGAATGAGGACATCGGCGAGGAGTAGCAAGCGGGCCACTGCTTTCCCGCCACGCATCAAAGCGCGGCCGAACAGTAACCCGATCAGCAGATTGCTGCGGCGTATGCGAGTAGCCTTGCATCGCCACCGCGCGGCGCGACCAACTGCATCCCCGCTCCGTCCGCGAACGGCAACGTTACGACCGGAGTTCCAGCCAGGCTCAGCGGCGCGGTGTACCGCAAGATCTTCATTCGCGTTTCCGAATGATCCGCACCCGCCCTCAGCTGACAAAGCGGGGAGCAGGGCAGCAACAGAAAATCGTAGTCCCGAAAAAGTCTGTCTACTCTTTCGCGGAATGCAGCGTGTCGCGCTCGTAGTTCTTGCACTGCGCCGCGGCTAAGCGATGCACCCCACGCGAGGCGCTCGTTAATCGGTGAAGGGAAGCAGGAAAAATCTCCGCCAGTGGTTGACGAGTGAATCGCTGCTGCTTCGTTCGCTTGAATTGGCGCGTAGATGGACATTCCTTCTTCCCAATCGTCGGCCGTAAACTCGCTAAGCTCAGCACCGTTGGCCGCGAGTTGACTCTTGCACTGTTCCAGCGCTCGCGCGACGTTCTCATCGCAATCACGCAGAAAATTCCCGCTCACAGCGCCGACTTCAACGCGCGGCGGAATGTTTTTCTCCGTCTGAAGCGCAAAGAGTCCTTCTGCCAACAGCGGGCCGTCGCGCAAATCGCGAAATATCCATCCCAGCGTGTCAAAACTCTGCGCCAAGTGAATTCCGCCGCTCCAAAGGTTACGCTCCAACGCGAGTCCGATGCTTGCACGATACCCGGCAAGCCCACAGAGCGCGGCAGGCACACGGATTGAGCCGCCGGTATCCGTGCCGATCGCCGCAACCGCCGAGCCTTCTTGCACGCTGGCGGCTCCGCCGCTGGTGGATCCTCCGGTTAGCAACGACGCATCGCGCGGTTGCAGGCAGTCGCCGAAGTCGCGATTCTCTCCCGTGATTCCGTACGCCAGCGGATGCAGATGTGTTTTGCCAGTGATGACGGCGCCTTGCTCGCGCAAGCGCGCAGCAACTGCGGAGTCGGAGGTGGCAGGGCGATTTTTCTGTTCGTAGAACTTCGTTCCAGCTGTCGTTTTGAAGCCCTGCAGATCGAAGCAATCTTTCAGCGAAATCGGCAAACCAAACAGCGGCGGTTTTTCCGTTTGTGAAAAACTTCCCTCGACGCGTTCGGCTTCGCGCTGCGTCCATTCGCGGTCTTGCGCGAGGTAGACGTTGCGGCCCGCGTTCTGGTTGGAACTTTGCAGCGCTGCTACTGCGATTTGCTGCGCCGTAGACTCGCCGGCCAGGAGTCTTTCACGCAGCGCGGACAGGATGCTGGTCGGTTTTCTGGTCACTCAGTGTCCGCCGGGTACCACCGTCGCGGCTTTTTCCGGCTTTCTTCTGAACTCAAACGTGTCGGTGGCGGTCTTCCCCTTGTTCCAGTAGGTCCATTCCTGCTTCAGATGATCTTTGTCTACCAGTGTGAGAACGAGTCCAGTCATGTGGCCGGCGTCAGGTGATTTCAATCCCGAAACGCTGATCAAGCTGAAGGAATACTTGTTCGCGATTCCTTTCAATGTTTCCGTCTTCATGGACGGCTGGTTGCCTTCGCTGCAGTAATGCGTGACGACAATCTTGTCGCCGTCGGCGGAGTACATGGTGATCATCTCCGCTTCGCTCGCCGGCTGCATGCGCTCCATCAAAGCCGTTCCGCCGGAAACCAGCGTGTAGGTGATCTTCACCGGACCACCTGTGTTGGTGCCTTCCCATTCACCGACCAAAGCTTTCAGCTGATCGAATGCCAGGACTCCCGTTGTTTTTTCGTTCGCGAAAATTCCCGCTGCACTGAGAGCAAATATCGCGACGACCAAGACACCAATCCCCAGAGTTTTTGATGCATTCATCACTTCCTCCAGCATGACCCACTCGCTTGGGACCCCACCACAGTGCCCTCATCTTGCTCCCAAAATCAGGGAGATTCCAGAAATTTGCGCGTAGGGGAGGCTGCTGCCGTCATGCCAGGGCCTGCTTGAGGTCGGCGATGAGGTCGGCGGAGTCTTCGAGGCCGACGGAAACGCGGACGGTGCCTGGCGTGACGCCCGAAAGCGCTAATTCCTTCTCACTCATGTTGTAGTGCGAGCTGTAAATCGGCAGAACGACGAGCGATTCGACGCCGCCGAGGCTGGCGGCGAGAAGGAAGAGGCGTACGCGATCGCAGAATTTGCGGGCGGCGGGCAGTCCGCCTTTCAAGTCGAAGGCCAGCATAGAGCCAAAGGCATTCATCTGCTTTTTCGCTAAGGTGTGGTCGGGATGCGACTTCAGGCCGGGATAGTGGACGCGCGCGACTTTCGCATGCCTTTCGAGGAATCTCGCTACGGCCATGGCGTTGGCGCATTGGCGCTCGATACGAACGCCCATCGTTTTCATTCCGCGAATCAGGAGGAACGCGGCGCCGGGGTCCATCGAGCCACCGAGATAGATGACCATGTGACGGACGCGGTCCATCCAGCGGCGGCTGCCGGCGGCTGCGCCGGCGATGATGTCGGAGTGGCCGCCCATGTACTTGGTGGCGCTGTGGACGACCATGTCGAAGCCCACGGCGATCGGTTTCTGGAGAGCCGGTGTGGCGAACGTATTGTCAATGATGGAAGTCAGCTGGTGTTTTTTCGCGAAGGCGACAGCTTGCTCGAGATTGACAAGGCGCAGCGTGGGATTGGTTGGAGTCTCGATGTAGAGGACTCTGGAGCGCGGTGTGACGACCGATTCGATGCCTTCAAGCGATGTAGCAACATGGCGGACGGTGATGCCCATACCCGGAAAAATGTCGCGCATCAGCCGGAAGCTGCCGCCATAGAGTTGCGCCGTGGAGATTAGCTCGTCGCCTTGTTTGAGCGCGCCGAGGAGAGCGGAAGAGATGGCAGCCATACCACTGGCGGTGACTACGGCGGCTTCGGCGCCTTCGAGAGCGGCGATTTTTCCTTCGGCAACGGAAAGTGTCGGGTTTCCGTAGCGCGTGTAGATGTAGGCGGTGTTTTTTCCCTCCGCCCACTCTTTCATCTCCTGCGTAGAGGAAAACGTGAAGTTGGAAGTGCGACAGATGTTGGTGCCGACGCCGGCGTTGACGCCGTGGCGAGAGGGTTCGCCAGCGTGGATGGCTAGAGTTTGCGATCCGGATTTAGCTCGGTGCGAGCGAATTGGTTTCGTCTTCATGGGGCATCTATTTTGTACGAATTGCGCGCCGGACAAAGAACCAAATTGAGCCGCCGCAAGATGAAGCAGTTCTTTGGAAGATGAGAACCACTTCCTCGGCGCATACCTGTAAGTCGCTGAAAAGAAAGCGCGGGGCGAGATGGGCTCTCCGCCCATATTTTTTGTAAGTGCGGCAAACAAAGGAGTTACGGGGGCATGTTCAGTACGAATGGCAAATAAAGGAGCTATTTGCACAATTTTGGTGCAATTTTGCACGCACTTCGTAGGTTTGGCGATAAAGGAGTTAGGAGAAACGGGACGAACGGGCTACGGCGAGGGGGGAGCGGCTGCAGTGGGAATGGAAAGCGAGAGAGACAGGCGGACAGTGGGGCGGCGACGTTGCGAGCCTAGAATACATAAAGAATTATATAACTCATTTGCATAATTGTCGAATACATCTTGCTGCTCCCTAGTCCTTTCCATCGGACTAGGATGAACCAAGCTAGTATATATAAACTTCTTAAATAGGCCTTACCGTGAGGACTAAATGGCACTGCAGGCGAATCGAGGTCTACTCCGGATCGTCGTCTACAGTTTGCAGTTGTCGGCACTGCTTGCCTCATACTCTCCTCGAATCCTGATCATGTCATGATCTTTGCGACACCGGTTTCGAGAGGGCCAAGCGGAATGAGCACAGGGAAATGGAAGCATGATTCGCACGTTTGCGTGATTGCAACGCTAGCGTTTGCGGCGGCGGGCTTCGGTCTTTCGCCTCAGCGAGCGTTCGTGATTGCAAGCAGGACCTGGCTTGTTTGGGTGATCTTCTGGATGGCGATGGCGTTCTTGAGCAAGTCAACGAAGCGGCGAGAGACGCGGGCGCAGCGGCTGGAGCATGCGATCCCGGCATTGCTGGGGTTTTTGCTGATTTTCCGGGCAGGATCTGGAGGAGGTTGGCTGACGCGGCTGGTGATGCCAGACAATGAGACGCTGATGGCGATTGGTGTGGCACTGACCATGCTGGGATTGCTTTTCACCGTGTGGGCGCGGTTTGCGCTGGGCAGCAATTGGAGCGGGACGGTGACGATCAAGGCGGGCCATCAGCTGATTCGGCGTGGACCGTACCGATTCATACGGCATCCGATTTATACCGGTATGCTGGTGGCACTGCTGGCGACTGTGATCACGCAGCGGCTGGTCACCGGATTGTTGGGGTTCGCAATCGTCTTCATCGCGCTGTGGCGAAAAGCCAAACGCGAGGAGTCATTCTTGTCGCAGGAGTTCGGCCCGGCATTTGATGAGCACCGGCGGCATACCGGGATGTTCTTGCCTCGCTGGTCGTGATTTACCGTACTTCCATACTTGTCTGACCCGCTTTTAATGCAAACGCAGGTAATGGGTCAGTTGTCGCGGCAAATGGGCCAACCGTTGATGTCGAGACGGATCATTTCTGCATCGACTTCACGCCGTCTTACCCACTGCGAGGGGAGCGAGGTCGGGCGGCGCTGCCCATGAAGCCCCGGCCAGCGCTCGGCAGCTGCAGCGCCTTGTCAGGCCGCAGAGAGCGCACTGATCGTAACGCAATATCCGTCCGGATCTCGGAGCGAGAACTCCTTAGTTTGAGTGTTCGGATTCACGTGTGGCTCCTCTTCGAGCCGAGTGACGAGAGAGCGTGCCCTTTGAAGCGCCAGGTCGAAATCATCGACACGGAAGAACAACAGGAGCCCGTTGCCG
>Ga0075425_100002533_pt1 | contig 18336 bp, 13 predicted proteins | sample SoiMethybrSBSTD4_FD_75300 | JGI IMG/M metagenome (GOLD analysis project Ga0075425, IMG submission 75300) | Bulk soil microbial communities from a Populus tree surrounding site in Tennessee, USA - Soil MetaG P. TD hybrid SBSTD4 | ecosystem: Environmental > Terrestrial > Soil > Tree plantation... | reverse complement strand
TCGGCTGGCGATCCCTATCCGAAAAGCCCCCACTGCGGAGCGCTCAAGGATTGCTCGCAATTTTTTCCAAAGAACTGGACCGCAGTGCGCTTGACAGAACTCCAGCATGGAAATGGAGGCAACTATAACCTGCTGACCACCAGCCCCTATCACCAGGCCGCGAGTGACGGCAAAGCGGTGGGCGCTGATATGGACGCCGTGGATCGGGCCGTGGCCGGCGTTCGTCCATGATCTTCATGGAGCGTTTCTAACTCGTGAGGGAAAGAAATCCGAATGAAACAACTGCTTCGTAAAGGCCTTAAAGAGATCGTCGTTGATGAAGTTCCTGATCCTGGCGTCATACCGAATCACCTATTGGTGCGCCCGATGTACTCGTTAATCAGTAGTGGCACCGAGACCGCCAGCGTGCACCAAGAAGGAATCGTACGAGCGGTGGCGGAGAACCCATCCCATCTGGGCAAGATTTGGAGCGCAGTGAAGGTGCAGGGCCCGGTGCGTACTTTTTCGGAGGTTAAAGCTAAGTTTAGCGAGTACGCGGTTCTTGGATACTCGGGCGCGGGGATTGTGGTCGACAAGCATGAGAATGTGGCCGATTTGAGCATCGGCGACCGGGTTGCCTGCGGAGGCGAAGGCACCGGGCATGGTGAAACCATTGTTGTCGGCCGTAATCTGGTGGTTAAGATTCCCGAGAACGTTCCTTTCGAGCACGCTTGCTTTGCAACCCTGGGCAGTATTGCACTGAACGCAGTTCGCATCGCCAGTATTTCCTTGGGAGAAAAGGTCGCGGTCATTGGCCTTGGTTTAGTGGGACAACTGATTGCGCAGTTGGTGCGCTTGCAGGGGGGGAGCGTGATCGCCACTGATCTCAAGCCCGAGCGAGTTGAGCTGGCCCGCCGGCTGGGCGCCGATCGTGCATTGGTCGGGAGTTCGGAGCTTCAGGAGCAAATCAGCGCCTTGACGAACGCGCAAGGCACGGACTGCGTCATCATTGCAGCGGCTGCAAAATCTCCGGCGCCTTGCCAACTTGCGGTCGACATTTGCCGGGACCGCGGGCGGATTGTGGATGTGGGCGCTGTCGAGCTGAGCTTCCCGTGGTACGAGATGTACCGCAAGGAAATTCAGTTGTGCATGGCGCGCGCTTATGGCCCGGGCAGCTACGACCCAATCTATGAACAGCAGGGTCAAGACTACCCATTGGCGTACGTGCGCTGGACCGAAAATCGCAACATGGAAGAATTTTTGCGCCTGGTCTCACAAGGACGCGTCCACATCCAGCCGCTGGTAACACACGAGTTCCCGCTCGAGGACGCCCCGAAGGCGTATGAAACGATCCTCGACGCCGCCTCCCGCAGCCTGGCCGTACTGCTGCGCTATCCTGCTGCCAATTCGCCAGATCCGGTGTCTAGTTTCCATCCGCAACGCAAGGTTCAAGTGGCACAGGCCGAGCGCGCCAGCTCCCAGCTCGGGGTCGGAGTGATCGGAGCCGGTAATTTGGCCAAGTGGGCCCACCTGCCCAATTTGAAAAAAATACCCTCTGCCTACCTGCGTTCAATCCACTCCTCGAATGGAGCTCGAGGCAAGAGTTACGCCTTGCGCTTCGGGGCGGAGTATTGCACATCAGACTATGAAGAGTTGTTGCGCGATCCCGAGATTCAGGTGGTGGTAATCGTGAGCCGAAATCAGCTGCACGCGCAACAGGCACTCGCCGCCCTGCGGGCCGGCAAGCACGTGTTTCTCGAAAAACCCATGGCCCTGACCGAGGCCGAATGTCGGGCTCTCGACCAGGCCGTCGAAGGAACTGGACGACAGCTCACGATCGGCTTCAATCGTCGTTTTGCGCCCTCCTACGTAGCCCTAAAAAACCAGCTAGAACGACGTACCGGCGCGGCCGTATTGAACTGCCGAGTAAACTCGCCGGGCATTTCTGGATCGTACTGGATGGCTGATCCGGCCGCGGGAGGAGCCATTCTCGGCGAGGCCTGCCACTTCATTGACCTGATGTATTGGCTGCTGTCCTCTGAACCTGTGGCGGTTTCGGCGTTCTCGCTGCCCACGGGGCGAAAAGATCCGATTGGTGAGAACAATCTGGTCGCGAGTTTCCGATTTCAAGATGGCTCGATCGCTAATTTGACCTATTCGACCGTGGGCAGCCGCACTTCCGGAGGCGAACGGGTCGAAGTGTTTGCTCCCGGACTCGGAGCAAGCGCCGAAGATTTTAAGCGATTCACCGATCGCAGAACCGTCGTCCATAAGAAGACGTCGCTGTTCGCCCAGAAGGGATATGCCACACAGATGCGTTCATTCTTTGACAGCTTGCGTGAAGGCCATATGGCACCCGTCACGGTTCGCGACGGCGCCCGAGCCACCATCGCCTGCCTGCGTATGCTCGAATCCGCGTCTACTTCTCTCACTTGCGAGATCAGTGTGGATGCCGTGCTTAGCCCGTCTCGCTCATGAGAGTGCTCCAGCTCGGTCCCTATCCGCCCCCCCATGGCGGAGTACAAAGCAATCTGGTGGCCTTACGCCGCTTCCTGCGGAAGCAGGGCATTCCATGTGCAGTCATCAATATCACCCGTCATCGCAAAGCGGAAGAAGATGAGGTCTACTATCCCCGGAACGCCTTAGATCTGCTCCGACTTCTCCTGCGCCTTCGCTATGACATCATTCATCTCCACATTGGCGGCATGCTGACTCGCCGGCTGCTCCGCCTGGCCTATGTCTGCTCGATCGTCCCCGGCACCAGGTCGGTCATAACCTTCCATTCCGGCGGATATCCTTCGACTGTCGAAGGGCGGCAAACGCAAGCGACGTCGCTGGCTGGGTTTGTATTCCGACATTTGGACGCGCTTATCGGAGTCAATCCGGAGATCATGAACTTCTTCGTGCGGCTAGGCGTGCGTTCCGAACGCATGCACCTGATCTATCCCCACGCCCTGCTCGAAGAAGAATCAGGCGAAGAACTTCCCGAGCCACTGCGCAGCTTTCTTGAGGGACACCGTCCCGTGCTCATCTCAGTGGGGTTGCTCGAACCCGAATACCAATTGGGTTTGCAGATCGATGTTCTCGAAAGGGTGCGACGGGTATTTCCCGGCTCGGGATTAATTATTATTGGATCTGGAAGTCTTGAAGGTGAGCTGCGTAAGAACATTGAATCGAAGCCCTACGGAGAACACATTCTCTTGACCGGGGATGTTCCTCACTCGATGACAATCGATGCCATCCGAAAAAGCCATGTGATGCTGCGAACCACCCTTTATGATGGTGATGCGGTTTCGGTGCGCGAATCTCTCTATGTTGGAACTCCCGTCATTGCCAGCGACAACGGAATGCGCCCCGCCTCCGTACGGCTGATACCAAAATCGGATGGGACGATGCTTGAGAAAGCCATTCTCGAAACCCTGGCCGAGAAAAAACCGCCGCGCCCACCTGCATCCAAGGACGACAGCAACCTGCGCGCTGTACTGGATCTGTATCGCCAATTATTAGCTCCAGGCTCCAAGCGCTGAAGATACTCTCAAGAAGATACTCTCAAGAAGTCAGGCAGGTTCTCCGCCGCTAGATCCACGAAAGATCGCGGGTCACTAGTGCTCTCGCGAGCGGAGTTTTGGCTTTTAAAAAGAGTTTGCCATTAAAGTAGGCACGATAGAGCTCGCGCATTCCGTGAAGCCGAGACCGCCCCGGCACATTCTCACCCCTGGTGGCCAGGTCGTATCCCAGCTCCACCAAGGTCGGTCCAATCAGGACCTCGAGCATTGCGAGATGTTCGCGGCAATAACCGGAGCGCCAGCGGCCTAAAGGGTTGAAGGAGTCCGTCTGCCCGTTGTCCCGAAAGGATGTGTTGGGGAAACTTACCGATCCGACTCCGGCCTTCTGGATGCGGTCGTAATCCAGGTCGTGCTCAATAAAAGCGCCTACTTTGCTGAGCATGGCTTCCGGATTCGTGATCAACTCCTCGAAACGTAATTCCATGTAATCGTTACCCAGTTTGTGGCCGTCCTCCCGGCCCTTGCCGACCATCCACTCCCAATATAGGCCCGCCACCATCGTCTCCGGGGTTCGGTCCCAAGGCAAACGGCGGATGTAGCCGAGTTTCGAGGTAGAGAGTGCCACATCCCGGCCATCGCGAATGATGTGCACGATCAATGCCTCGGGAATTGTGTCTTTGATACGTGGCAAGTACAGCAAATGCTCGGGGGTGGTATCAGCCCAGCGTGCAACACCTTGCTTGCGGCAGATCTGTTCCATCAGGATGCGCAAGAAATCGCCGCCGTTCCTGCACTCCGCCATCACTCGGGCTTCTAGCTCGGCCTTGTCCAGCCCCGAAAGCGTGTAGAGGCGGCTCTCATACCAAGCGTCAAGCAGGCGGCGTTTGTTGCGGACTTTGCTGAGATCGCCAAATCGCGGCTCAAGCAAATTCAGCACATTCGATTCAGTGCGATAGATGGCAAAGTTGCCGGAGGACAGTAGCATGTGGTACAGGAGGGTGGTTCCCGAACGTCCGCAGCCAATCACGAAGACTGGAGCCTGGCTGCGCGTAGTCGGTTTTGCGGAAAATGGTGCCGTCACCATCCTGATCGTCTCCTTTGTCGCGCCGCTAACCTTGTACTCGGCACTCACTCGTGGCCATGATTGGCCCGGACTTTTCTTGCACCCCGTCTACAAAATTTCTGTGCCACAATTCGAGCACTAGCATGCGCCACAGCATTCCCGAACGGTTACGGCGGCCGCGCAAATGCTCCTCGATCAAGTTGCGCACTGCTTGTGGCCTAAAGTAGCCGCGCTCGAGCGTGCGTGGCTCAAGCAAGACGCCCAGCAACGATTGCTTGAGCTCATGTTTCATCCAGTCCATGAGAGGAAGCTGGAATCCCTGCTTGGGACGATCGAGTAGCTCTCTCGGAATGTCCAGCCGGGCAGCCAGCTTCTTCAGCAGGTATTTCCGCTCCCCGTTGCGGAACTTCCATTCCACGGGCAATTTCGTGACCCACTCGACGAATTCATGGTCGAGCATGGGTACCCGTACTTCCAGCGAAGTGGCCATGCTCATGCGATCCACTTTGGTCAGAATGTCGCCGGGCAAGTACGTCTTGGTGTCCAAGTACAGCAGCCGACTGAGCGGGTCGCGAGCCCGGCCATTATCGTGATAGCCTTGGAAGTGACGCCGAGCATCGCCCAATGCTGCAATGCGTTCCAGAAACTCCGGCGTGAACATCGTCCGCGCCCGCTCGCGTGCCGGGAAGAACGACACCGCATCCAGATAACGGTCACAAGGATTAAGCGAGGCATTCCAGGCCAAATCCCGCCCATAGACATGCGCCGGCAGGCGAGGATGGATGTAGTTACGATACAACGAGCCGGCCCAATCCGGTAGTTGGTCAAACTTGCTCCGCTGCAGGGCAACCAGGTAGCGGTCGTATCCGGCAAACAACTCATCCCCGCCATCACCGGAAAGTGCGACGGTCACATCTTGGCGCGCCATCCGGCAAACATGATAGGTGGGTACCATCGAGGAATCTCCGAATGGTTCCTCCATTAAAGTAGCCAGGTAGGCTAAGGTGTCTTCAATATCGGGATCAACAATCAGCTCGTGGTGTTCGGTTGAAAATCTCTCCGCAACCAAGCGCGCATATCGGGATTCGTTGAATTGCTGGTGGCGAAAGCCAATGGAGAACGTCTTCACGGGCCGAGCGCTAGCTCGTGCCATGAGCGCTACCACGATTGAGGAGTCGACGCCGCCGCTGAGCAACGCTCCGAGGGGCACATCGCTAATGAGCCGTATGCGCACGGCCTCCGACAGTCGCTCCTCGAGCTGCTGGAGACCTTCCTCTTCGGAAGCCAGAGGCTCGGAACCATACTGTGGTAGATCCCAATACTGGCGGATCGCGGGTTTTCCGTCGGCGTATTGCATCAGGTGCCCGGGGGGCAGCTTGCGAATCTTACGAAAGGCCGTGAATGGATCGGGAATGTAGCCGAAGTAAAAGTACTGCAGCAGCCCTTCCGGGTCGACTTCGGCCAGTTCCGGGGCCACGGCCAACAAGCTCTTGATCTCAGAAGAAAACAAGAGCCGGCCCTGGTGCAGTGCATAATGGAGCGGCTTCTTACCCAAGCGGTCGCGCGCCAACAAGAGCGATTGCCGGCGCTGGTCGTAGAGTGCCAGGGCGAACATGCCGCGCAATCGGGTGACGCAGTTCGCATCCATCTCTTCATAAAGATGGACGATCACCTCGGTATCGGTGTGTGTGTAGAAATGGTGTCCGCGACCTTGCAACTCCCGCCGAAGTTGAGGAAAGTTGTAGGCTTCACCGTTATAGACCACCCAAACGCTCTTGTCTTCGTTGTGAATGGGTTGGTGTCCGCCGCCGACATCAATGATGCTAAGCCGCCGCATCCCCAACCCGACTGCCCCCTGGACAAAGACCCCCTCATCGTCGGGGCCGCGGTGCACGATGGCGTCGCACATCCGGTGGATGCACGCTGTATCGACATTCGCTCCCTCCCCAGCCACAACGCCGGCTATTCCACACACCGCGTGGCCTCCTCCTGCTGCTCGAATGCCTCGCCAGACACCTCCGGCCAGGCTTTGCGACCCTGCACGGCGATAGGCTGATCGATGACTCTTAAGTCTCGCAATCCACAACTCTCAAACCAGCGGAAGACCTCCTCGTAGGTATGTTTGGACTGGTACCAAGGCGAGTACCAGTCAAATGTATCTAAGATCCGCCAGCTGTAGATGTAGTCGAAGCTTGCTGCCGCAAAGGGCAGGTGAAAAACATGGGCCTGGAATATGGTGGCATGGCTGGAGGCTAGATCCGCACTCGTAACTTCGGCCGCCATGCTCAGATCGATGCCCACTACAGGGGCTCCCCAGCGGGTCGCGACCTCGGCAAATCGGCCCATCCCGCACCCCACATCCAGGACCAATTTACCGGCAAGATCCTCGGGAGCAAATCCAGTGCGCCGGCGAAAGGCATGCTCCGACCGGCGACTCTGCTCATTGTCCAGTTGCGTTCGAGCGTAAAGCTTCCACTGGAAGCCGAAGCTACCGGAATAATGCTGAGTATCCACGAAGCGCACTGGCCCATTCACCAGGGGATACTTTCGCGCGCAGCCGGAGCACACAAGACCCTCTGCTTCGTTTCGCAGCCCGTCTCCGCAGGACAGGCAAGACAGAATACCGAGTATCTTTTCAGCGAGCACAGGCCAATTCTTTGCGGTCTGCTCCATCGTTTTGAAAGTTTTCCCCGTTCTCCGGCTGGTTGATGCTCGTCCCCGGCGTGTAAGCAATCCGGTACAAGGAGCACGTGTAAGCAATCATAAAATAAGGGAAAAGGTTGTACTCGGTGGAGGCGAACATTGCTCCCACCAGGTAGCCTGCCAGGCTGGCCCACAGTGCGCCGGTCCATAGCTGTAATTCCTTGTCCCTGTCGTAACTCGGCGATTTCCGCACCCGGCGCAGATTCCTGAATGCCCCGCCAAGGGCCAACAAGAAGAGGGCCAGAGCGGGAAACCCAGCTTCCGCCGCTAACTCGGTGTAGGTATTGTGCGCCACTAACCACTCATTGGTAATGATAGGAAACATGCCAGGCCCCACTCCAAAGAGTGGGTGTTGGAGGGCGATCGTGATGCTCTCTTTGAGCAGCTCGCGACGCGCTTCCAGCGAACCCCGGTCTCCCGAACCTTCAATGTTCCCATGCAGCAAGCTTTGCATGCGTTTGGTGAAGTCTGGCTTGCCGCGTTCGTGTGGTGTGGAAAAAGCCACGCCCGCGGAAACAATGAATACCGTTCCCGCCATTATCAGGAGGTGGAGGCGTCTACCTTTCACTCCGAACTCCCACACGCACATCAGTCCAGACATGATCAGAGCCAGCAAGCCGCTACGCGAATATGTGATCACTACGGCATAGATCATGAAAACCAATCCCAGTCCCCAAACCGCCTTTTTCACCCTGCCGCGAGCACCTAACATAAAGGCAAGGCACAAGGGAAAGTTGATGGCGATGTTGATGGCAAGATCGTTCGGGTTCTCCAGAATGCCGTTCTGTACTCCAGAAAGTCGCCCTGCAACGCTGCGGTGAATCAAAGCGGATATAACGGTCACCAATGCGACTGCGGCTGCTTGGATCCAGAGCAGTCGCCGCAGCTCCCACAGGGCGCCCACGATCATGCCGATTAGCAATGCTACGATGACACCCTTGGAGAACTTCTGGAAGACGGTGTTGAACGCCCCCCCTCTCCACACGGAAAACGGAATGCTCAGAATCATTTGCCCCAAGAGCAGCAGTAGCACTTTGACCTCGGTGGGTATCTTGCCCCCCGTTCTCTTGCCCATAACGCCGAAGATCAGGGCCAGCAGAGCGATTCCGCCAGAGATTTTGCCGAGGGGGATGATGTCCAACCCCGGGATGAAATCTTCCGGTCGAGCGTAGTAGATGAAAGAAAAAAGCAGCAAGGCTCCGTAGGCTAACGTTCGGCGGCCCGCGGGCGAGCCCACCTTTTTCAGAATTACTGCCGTTGCCACTTAGCTCTTCCCTTCTAGCCCATTTTCGCGCCACATTTTAGCTCGATCGGCATTCATTTTGGTCCGAATCTGAAATCGTCCAAAGGCACCACGATGTCGTGGTGCAATGTCAGCATTTTGATACGCAAGAATTTTTCCGTAGGGGGGGTCCAGCGGAGGTTTTCGTATACAAGGAGGGCGCTGTTCCGCTCTGGAAAGTCGCTATCCTTGACCGGAAATTGACCCATTAGAGAAAACTGGTCTGACCGCAGGTATTCGCGCAGGACTCGCTGCACTTCGAAGTGCATGGGCGAATTATCAGAGATCACGACGAACCGGATCCCATAACGCCGGACCAGATCGTTCAGCTCTTCACTGCTGTGGAGCAGTTCAACCTCTCCCCCGCTTGGCTTGATTCGATATGCATAGAGCGCCTTACGCAAGACAACGAAGCGCCGGCTGGGATCATAAGCCCGCATGTAAAAAATGAAATCTCCGGCTAGATCGCCATCGAAAAGAATAATTCCCGACTTGCTTTGTTCGGTGATTCGTTCGGCCGCCGATGCGTAGCCAGTGACATTGGGACGTTGGTAAGACCAGGCTGACATCACGACCGTTGCTAGCAGCACTACGCTGGCGACACCCATCGCCATACGCCCCCAGCGTGTACGCACCATGCTTGTCAGCAACCCCGCAGCAAAGTACAGGAAGGGAGGTAGCCAGTAGACGACGTAACGCGATTCCTTCAGCCCGATTACCGTGAAGGTCACATAGCAGGCGGCAATCCAGCTCAGCATCAGCAGCGTCGTCTCGCGCCGGTCCCACAAGGAACTTGTTACCGCGCCGAGTATGCTCAGCAGAAGCAGAGTCCATCCCAACTGCGTGGGCAATGCCTTCCAGTAGAAAAGAATGCCCCCCATCCCTGAAACTTTCTGGTCGCCGAGATCCATCGCAATCGTGCTCCAGTGCACAAAGTACACGAGCAAGTAGTATGGACACACTAGAAGCAAACAGATCGCCAACGCCTTCAAACTGTCCTTCTTGACCAGCAGCGGCCACCGCCGCATTGTGAGCAACGTAAAGAGACAAAATAGCCCCAGGTAGATGCTGTTCTGCTTGGTCAAAAGAGCAGCGCTCGCGAGTCCGGCAAACCAGTAAACATCGGCTCCTTTTCCATGCCGCAAATACCTTGTCCAGAAATAGCTCGCGGCGATGCACAGGCTCAACGACGGAATCTCCAGCATCACCGTCTTCTCGAACAGCAGAATCGACGGAAGGAGGGCAAGCAGAGCCGTGGAAAGCGCAGCGGCCCACTCGTTTTGCAACTCTTTCACCAGCCGGAACCAAAAATACAAACCGAACAAGGCGAAAACCAGGATGGCGGATCGGGCCGCTACCACCGAAGGTCCGAAGGCCCAAAAAGCTATGCCCTCGAACACGTAGAAAAGCGGTGGCCAGTGGATGATCCCCGCCAAAGCGGGATATTGCGCATAGTACCGGTACGTGTACTGCACAGGGTGAAAAACCGGCAAGTCTCTCATGAAATCCGCAACGAATAATCCGGTTACAGCGTGTTGCGTCTCATCTACGTTGTAATTGAATTCGCCTTTGTCGATTCCCCGCGTGATCACGACTGTCGCCAAAAGAAGAACGCCAATTAATAGAGTGTTTGAACGAGACTTGGACGCGGACGTTGTTCCTCCCCCCGAGATGGGTTCGCTATCTGCGCTTGCCGTTCTGGCCACAAAGATCTCCATGGATTCGGATGGCTATCGAAAAGACGCGACTTCTGGTTCCATAACAAGGTTTGCAAACGCAACTGGCGCGATACGGTCCCAGTATTCCGCCACCTGCCGGACTTCATCTTGAACTTGAACCATTGTTCCCCCAAGTGATTGGATTGAGAGGCCACACGATGTCAGTGAGGCCGCTACTTCGAAAACTTGTAAATCCGCCGTGGCGCAGCATACCTGCGAGACGCGTACAGGTCTTATGCAGGTTGGTGTAGTGTCGCAGCCGCGACGACCAGCGTCCATTCAGCCGCGGCTGGTCTGGATCTACTTCCCAGGGATGAACGTAAGAGATTACGGGAATCCCCTCGTCTTGAGCATGGCGCAATCCTAGCCGTGTGTACCACCACGGTAGAAGCCGCAGATATCCGCCACCGGCGAAGGGAAAATTAACTTGACCCCAGAGACGGAATGTGGCTATGGGACACTCCAGCAATGGCCCAGCAGCAGTCTTGATACGGAAGGGAAAACGCGGCGCATCAGGGATGCCATAGCGATCGTGACGAATCGGGAAAATGCTGGAATCGTAGGTGAAGCCTAGCTCGGCCAGAATATCGGTTGCCCAGAGCGAGCTCGTGACGATTGAGTAGGTTGGGGCGCGATAGCCATAAATCCGGCATCCCGCGCTCTGCTCAATGGTTGCTTTGGCTCGATACGTGTCTTCCCGGAATTCGTTTGGTTCGATGCGGTAAATCAGCCGGTGCCAATAGGAGTGGCAAGCCAACTCATGTCCAGCGTCGCCAATTGCCCGCACTAGGCCGGGATTGCGCTCGGCCACCCACCCTAAGACGAAGAATGTCGCTTCTACCTTCAGCTCGGCAAACAGATCGAGTAACCGATTCGTGGTGCTCTCCACCCGACTCGGGTACGTACTCCACTGCGAACGGTCGACCACGTCAGCAAAGGCTTCCGCGTGGAAGTAGTCTTCGACATCCACCGATATCACATTCTTGAAGCAGGAGCTGCCTACAGGCAGGGGCAGAATGCCGGGGTCGCAATTCACTTCGGGATATAACTCGCTCTGCATGTATCTCCGCGATATCTAGCCTAAGTCCGCCATTTTCATTACGCACCCCGTCCGAGGAGCACAATCTTGATCGTCTGGAACATGATCATCAGGTCAAGTCCGGGCGACATGTTTTTGATGTAGTAGAGGTCGTACTGCAGTTTTTCTTTTGCATCTGCGATGGTATTGCCGTACTTGTATTTGATCTGGGCCCATCCCGTGATGCCGGGTCGCACTGCATTTCGCACTCCGTAAAACGGGATCTCTTTCCCCAGCATCTCCACGAATTCCGGCCGTTCCGGCCGGGGACCCACGAAACTCATGTCCCCCTTCAGCACGCACCAAAGTTGTGGCAGCTCGTCCAGGCGGGTCGTACGCAGGAACTTCCCGATTTTGGTAATTCGCGGGTCATCGTCCGCCGCCCACGTGGCGCCCGTATCGGCCTCGGCGTCCTGGCGCATGGTCCGGAATTTGAAGCAATAGAAAACTTTCCCACCCATGCCCACTCTCTTTTGGCGATACAGCACAGGGCCGCGCGAATCGAGCTTGATGGCGAGCGCTACCAAAGGAAGAATGGGAAGTACCATCAACAGAAGTGTCCATGCGGCAATCACCGCCAGGATGCGGCGCAGCAGCATGAATCCTGGGCTAAAGCGAAAGCCGTCGGCAAAAATGAGCCAGCTCGGGTAGAGGTTGTCCACCTCAATCTTCCCGGAAATTTTTTCCAGCCAGGAAGTTGCTTCCTCGATCTTGATTCCATTCAACCGAAGCTGCAGCACCTCCATTACCGGCAGGGTCCCGCGCCGGTCACCCATCGCCACAATAACGCGATGGATAGGGTGCTCTTTCATCATTTCGATCAGGTGAGAAGCAATTGCCTCGCGCGTGAGTTCTCCTTCCACGTTGCCGCTCCACCCAGCCACCTGAATGCCCAACTCCATGCGGGTGCGCAAACCATTCACCAGCCGCTGCGCACGTTCGCCGGTTCCCAGCACATAAACGTTTTCACGTAAATAAGGTTGCTGTGAAAGCCAGGCGTACATGATGCGCCAAGCAAACAGCGTTATCGTCACCAGCGTTAGGCCGAGCACCGCGGCGTTGTTCCCCATCAACACATTGGGGTAGACGTAGCCCAGCGCTGCTAATGCGAGCGCCAGAATTCCCGGGACCAAGAGCAGGCGAAAGTAGAGTTCCCCGCGCGCGCTCCAGCGGGCAGGCTCATAGAGATCGAAGAGGTGCGAAAAAATCAGCACCGCCACCGTCGCAATCAGGACTTTGAAATACCCTCGTTCGTAATTCAGCATTACGTAGTAGTCTTCCGGATGCCGCAAAATCGCGGCCGCTAGAAAAGACGTCCAAACCAGCAAGGCCTCGCCTGCAAGCAGCACCAGTTGCCGGATCGGGTAGTAAACGTTAAAAAGCCGGATCACGTTTTCGCCCTCAGTTACTCGCCTCAGCCTTGCCGGCGCCATATGCTCCATAGGCTGAGTAGTAGTACTGCGCATACGGGGTGAGTTCAGAGCTGATACCATTCAGCACAACGCCCACAATGTTCTTTTCGGCGAATTCCCTTCTCGCGCGTTTGGCCGCATCCACGGGCGTGCTGTTCGAGCGCACCACCAACAGAATTCCGTCGCAATAGTTCGCTAACAATCCGGCATCGGAAACAAGCACGCTCGGTGGCGAATCAATGATGATCCAATCGAAGATCGGATCTAGGCGGTTGAGCAGAAACTTCATCCTTCCGTTCGCTACCAGCTCAGCGGGATTCCCAGAGCTGCGACCGGCGGGAATGAAATAGAGGTTCTCCATCGGACCGCCCTGTATGATCGAGCACTCATCGGTTTCCGACCTCAAGAATTCGCTCAAACCGGGTCCAGGTTCAGCTCCAAGCAGAGTGTGCAACTGCGGGTTTCGCAGGTCGGCATCTATCACCAGCGCGCGCTTGCCATGTTGCCGTACGATCACTTGCGCGAGGTTCGCTGTGGTGAACGACTTTCCTTCCTTCGGCAAAGCGCTGGTCACCAGCAGCTTCGAAAAAGGCTGCTTCTCCCGGGCCTGATGTAGACGGGTCCGCAGGGTACGAAATTCTTCCACTCCGGGAGCATGTTCGTCGCCGCTGAAGAACAGCATGGTTTTCAGATCGGGGTTCCATTGGGTCTGTCGGCTGTTTGCCAAGAAAATTTCATTTGTCACCGCCATGGTTGGCGAAGCGGCTGACATTGCGGTTGCCGACGCGATGGTGCCGGCGAGATGTATCGCGGGATCAAGCTCAGCGGCAGGCGTGCGCTCAGTCCTTTGGCTGCCCTGCGACATTGCCCTTTCCTGCTCGGCTTTCTTTAGCGCTTCGTGAATTCGGCTCATAGTTTTCCTTCCTTGGTTACATCGCCTTCCCATTCCTTCAACCGCTCTGCCAGATTCGAGATCGTCTTCAATGCATCGACCAAATCAAATTTGTCCGGTGCCGCTGGTGCTAGTGGCGGCAGCGCCGCATGGTTGTCGCCGAGATCGAAGTCGCGCGCCACCGCATCCACAATTCCAGTGCCCACGAGTTTCTGCTGGTCAACGAACGCGCTAACCAGGCAGTGTTCGCAAATGAGGTTCACCACCCGCGGGATCCCGTTGGAATAGCGATGAATGGCACCCAGGGCGTCGCCATCGAAAACCGGCTGTCCATTGGAGCCGGCGATCCGGAGCCGCTGCTGAATGTAGGCCTTAGTCTCATCGACTGTCAGGGGATGAGTTTTGGCTCGGAGCGTCAACCTTTGCCGCAGCTGGCGCAGATTGGGCTGCTTCAGTTTCTGCTCGAGTTCGGTTTGACCAACGAGCACAATTTGCAGAAGCTTTTCTGTAAACGTCTCCAGGTTGGTCATCATGCGAATTTCTTCCAACACTTCATCGGCCAGGTTCTGCGCCTCGTCCACGATCAGCACTGCGGTTTCGCCCGCGCGATAACGCTCCAGAAGCCAGTTGTACAGCCGCAATAAGATTTGGCTTTTCGAACGCGTGTCGCAGGGAATGCCGAAGTCTGCCATCATGTAGTCGAGAAACTGCGGCACATTCATCCGTGAGTTGAAGATGAAGGCAGTCGGCACCTGCTGGGCGCGCAACCACTCGAGCAGTTTGTTAATGAGAGTGGTCTTGCCCGTTCCCACTTCTCCGGTCAGCAGCACAAACCCTTTGCGGCTCTGAATGCCATAGGTCAGGCAGGCCAATGCCTCTTCCGTGTGCCGCGTTAGAAACAGATATCGCGGATCGGGATTTACGTTGAACGGGTTCGCACGCAGCCCAAAAAATTCCTTATACATTCGCCCTAGACCTCGACAGTTTCTTTCTCTTCGTCGCGGGACTTCGACTTCCATCCGAACTTGCGTTTGCGGCTTCCGTTCTTCTGCTCTTCCTCAACGCCAACCCACGGTACTTGGGAGAGAACTGGCAGCTCCAGAGCGGCGACAATATCATTTTCGGAGCGCAGCGATGTGTCTCGCATTTCCAGCCAGATCGCAAGCCCAAGACCAAGCATTAATCCGCCAGCCAGCCCTCCACCGGCAAAGAGGATCCGATTAGGGAAGCTGGGTGAATCTGGAAGGTCGGCGGGATTCAACACCGACATCTGTTCGCCTTGTTGCTCCCTCTCTGCCGCGACCTGCATTTCTGCCTGCTTCTTCTTGGCGAGCTGGTCTTCGTAGAACTTTTGGGCAGTGTCGTAGTCACGAGTCAGCTGCTTGTACTCCTCTTCAATCGCGGGACTCAAGGCCACGCGTCCCTGCATTGCCTTGATCTGTTCCTGAAGCTTTTGCTGCTCGCGAGTGCCCTGCGCGATCAATTGCTCGTACTGATGAATCTGCATCCGCAACTGTCGGATCTCAGGAGGTTCTGAGAGATTCTCCTTCTCATTCGCGACGTTGGAAGGATTGGCGGCGGCAGCGTTAATCTCGTCCAGTTTTCTTTGCACCTCGGAGATATCACGCTTCGTCTTGACCACGTCCGGATAGTCATCCGTGTAGTGCGCCTGAAGGCTGATCAGCTGTGCCTGCAATGTAGCCAGTTGCTGTTGCAAGCTCTGTGGATTCGTAGAGGTCTGCGAAGATTTCCACGCCGCTAACTGCTGTGCGAGCATGGATTCGGTGTAGGCTTTGTCCTGCTGCGCCCGATTCAAAGTTTGGGTGTTGGCATCCAGCTGCGAGTTCATGCCCATCAGCATTTGCAGGTTCTTGTCTTCATTGCCTGGCAACTGGCCCATGTACCGCTTCTTGAAGTCGGCCAAGCGGCGGTCCATATCATCCAGCTTGCCTTTCGCCTCTTCGACCTGGCGCGACAAGAACTCATTGATGTTCTGTGCCGTGGCGCTGCGGTCATTGAGGTTTTCACGAATCATGATGTTCGTGAGGCCGGCGCACACGGCTTGTGCCCGATTAGGATTGCTGGTAGTAAATGTCACGTTGAAGCCCGGCAGGGACGTCTTGTTCTTGGTCGCGGAGCTTGGGCCTATCGAAGGGGTCAGCACAGGCGTAATCGAAACGTTGTTGCGAATGTCCTCGATGGCGCCCTCGACAGCCCCACCATGTGCCAAACCAAGACTGTCAATCAAGGGCCGAAGGTTCTCCGCGCTCAGAGCGCGTTGCTCGAGTGTCGCAACTCGCTGACTCAAATCGTCAGTGATTACCGGCTTCACATAGCCTTCCGGTACTTTTTGCTGCTCTACCAGCACCAGAGATTGCGAGGTATATTTCGGTGAAAGGGCATATGAGAGGGCAAACCCGGCAATCGGCGCGAGAAGAGTGGGTATTACGATTAGCTTCAGGCGACGCCGCAGTATCGACAGGTAATCGTCCATCGTCAGTTCGCGATTCTCGATCATGGTGTTTCCGTTCTGCCGGCCGCAGCCGGCGCAGAAAATTTAGTCGAGCCGAATCGGGCTCGGCGTCCAATCCAATCCAATCAGGCCCACATGCCGCCCATACCCGGTGGCGCAAGTGCCGTTAGCATTGCTGCAAAATCCGCTGGAGAACCCAATGCTGTCGTACTGATAATTCGCAAACGCGCCGACGTGCCTTGACAATTGCCTTCGCAAAGTTCCGCCCGCGTACCAGTAGCGGTAGGCCGTCGAGTTGCCTGCCTGTGTCGTCTTCAGGTTCAAAATCCTTTTGCTATACGAGTAGCCTGTATCCAGCCCCACCCTCCACCGTCGCGTCAGTGCGTGGTTAACAGCCAGCCGTATTGCGTCGGTGTTTGCACCAAAAAAAAATCCAGAGCCTGTATTTGCAGCATGCGAATACCTTAAGTTCATGTTGGTGCGCGAGCTGTAGAGGTAATTCAGACTCGCGCGACCCGAAGCGTTAATGAAACTATTCGTTATAGGGGTGGCAGGTGTCGGAGGCGGACCAGGGTTGGCCGCAGTCCAGGAATACCTGTGAATCCACTGCGGGCCGCCTCCAACCTGTAGGTCCAATTTGCCAGTGAGGCGGTGCCCATATAGAACGTGCCAGCTATTCGTGTTGAACGAGCCGCTGTCCTGCTGAGGAAAATGGAAATTCTGGTATGCGTACAATACGGCTATCTGGTCGTGGCGTGTTAGCTGACGACTGAAACCAATCTGTCCACTGACCTGCTGGCTATTAACGTAACCAGTCGGATTGTCCAGGAAATCATTGAACGAATACCCTCCGGCGACCGTGACAGAATTCCGGGGAGAGATGGATTGCATAATATCGATGACAGAGGTATTGGAGATCCGTGGCTGATTAACAGTGCTTCCAAAACTCGGATTTCCAATCGAACCGACGCCCCCGCCCCCGTTCAACCCGCCTGTCAGGCCGCCGCCGCTTCCTGCGCCGCCGGTTAGGCCGCCAGAACCCCCAAACGAGTTAAACCCGAAAGTTCCAGTTGGAAGATAGCTAAACGAATCGCGCACTGCGAGCTGCCCCGTGCGCCACAAGTAGCGCTGGACAGCGCCAAGCGAGTGCACTTGGTAGTACGTGTCCGCCCCCTGATACCAGGAGAAACCGCCCGCGTAGTCAACATCAAGGGGATGTATTTTCCATAGCTTCTGCAGTGTCAGGGAGCCTAGAGCTCGGGTTACGCCCTTGACCGCCGGCCGATTGACGGTCGTGCCATTCGCGGTCGTCAGTTGGCCAGTCCTGTTGGTATCCACGGCTTCATTCACTTGCAGACGCGGCAGCAGATAACTGCGCGCGCCAAACCCCGGTTCGAATGACGGCACATCGAGCCCGGAGAGCGGCGGGTTCTCGACTGTGTCAGACGCATTGTCGGGACCAGTTGCCGCCGGTGCGGCGCCGTTTTGGTCCTGGCTCGTCGTCGTAGTCGTGTCTTGCGCGTGCAGCCGATCGCTAACTCCCGCCAGAACCAGCCCCAGTACCATTGCCGTAATTTTTGTGCTGACTTTGTCCATAACTGGCCTATGGGACGACAATTGTGTCTCCCGGCTTGAGGAAGATGTTGCTCGCGCTGTCTTCACCCTTGATCAGTTTTTTGTAATTCACTGGATACTTCTTTTGCTGGCCGTTCTCGGTCCGCAAAACGTAAATTCCCTTGGTGTTCGCGAACTGCGTGAAGCCCGCGCTCGCCAGCGCCTGCAGCACCGTCATGTCGGGAGTCAGCGCCATCGCGCCGGAGTGCGCAACCTCACCGGTCACGTAAATCCGCTGGCTATTCATTTGCGTAACGGTCACAGTTACGTGCGGGTCAGCGACATATTTCTTCAGCCTTTCAGTCAAAGAGGCCGCCAGCTGCATCGGAGTCAGGCCCGCCGCTTGCACGTCATTCAGTAGTGGAAGCGAGATCATGCCGTCCGCCCGCACCGGCAATGTTGCCGTGAGATCAGGTTCTTTCCACACATTGACGTACAACGTGTCTTCCGGCCCGATCACATAAGTCGCACTCGCCTGCGGCATCGGCTGCGGCGGCGTAGATGAGTCCTTTGAAGGATCTTTTGCTGGGGGATTCTGGGCCCACGCAACCGTGCCCAAAAGCATTGTGCTGATCAGGAATGCAAGGGTGCGCTTCATGTCATTTCTTTCTCCGAA
>Ga0075425_100002530_pt1 | contig 18339 bp, 18 predicted proteins | sample SoiMethybrSBSTD4_FD_75300 | JGI IMG/M metagenome (GOLD analysis project Ga0075425, IMG submission 75300) | Bulk soil microbial communities from a Populus tree surrounding site in Tennessee, USA - Soil MetaG P. TD hybrid SBSTD4 | ecosystem: Environmental > Terrestrial > Soil > Tree plantation... | reverse complement strand
GAGCGAGGTCACGAACAGCACCGTGTCCTCCTCCGCGCGAAGATCGTGCGTGCCGCCCGGCGGCGTCCAGAGATAGTCGCCCGCCTCGAGCAGGGCGTCGCCCACGCGCGCGCGCCCGGAGACGACGTACACCTCCTCGCCGCCGGGATGGTCGTGCTCGGGAAACCGGGCGCCCCCGGCGATCTTCACCAGAAGCGCTCCGCCGCCGGAGTCGTTCCGACGCAGGCCGCAGACCTCGACGCCGGGATACGGCGTCGCGCGCCATCGCCGGTCGTCCGAGGTCTTGTGGACGATCACGCGGCTCAGAATTCCCACGGTGGCTCGATGTCGATCGACAGCTCGAGCAGCGTCGGGCCGTCCGCCTCGAAGGCGCGCGCGAGGGCGGCCGGCAGCGCGTCGACGCCGGCCAGGCGCTCTCCGCGCGCGCCGAAGGTACGGGCCATCGCCGGGAAGTCGGGGTTGGTCAGATCGGCCTCGCCCCACCGCTTGAACATCTTCTCCTGCAGCCACTTGATGGCGCCGAAGCGATTGTCGTTCATGAGCACGATCGCGAGCGGCAGGCGGTACTTCACCGCCGTGGCCAGCTCGTTGACCGAGAACATGAAGCCGCCGTCGCCCAGCACGGCGACGACCGGACGATCGGGGTGCGCGATCTGCGCGCCGATGGCCGCGGGCAGGCCGTACCCGAGCGTCGCCGAGCCGACGGGATAGAGGAACGTCCGCGGCCGCAGCACGGGGAAGCGCCATTCCATCCAGTAGTTGATCCCGGTCTGATCGTTGGCGACGATTCCCTCTGGCGGCAGCGCCTTGCGCAGCGTCTCGATGAAGCCGGCGATCTCGGGCGTGTAGAGCCGGCTCGCCGCGGTCTTGAGGCGCGCGAGCCAGGCGGCGTCCCACGCCGTCTCCGCCCGACCCCGGCCCAGCGCCTCCACCAGGCGGCCGAGACCGTCCCGGGCGTCGCCGACGATGGCGATCTGCGGCTTGAAGAGCTTGCCGATGACGGTCGGGTCGAGGTCGAGATGGATCAGCGTCTGCTCCGGGGTGAACGCGAGGTTGAGCAGGAGGCCCTGCGTCGAACGCGCGGCGAACCGGCACCCCACCGCGAAGATCACGTCGGCCGACTGGAATACCGCCTCGGTGGCGCGCTTGTTCGGCATGACCGCGTGCCAGAGCGGGTCGTCCTCGCTGATGGCGCCGCGGCCCATGACCGTCGTGATCACCGGCGCGCCCAGTCGACGGGCGAGCGTCACCAGCTCGACCTCGGCCCCCGCGCTGATCACGCCGCCGCCCGCGAGCACGAGCGGCCGGCGCGCCGCCCGTAGACGCTGCGCGGCCTCGGCGATGTCGTTCACGTGGCACGGCGGCCGGCGGGATGCGCCGCGCGCCGGCGACTCGGTCTCGATCTCGCCGTTGAGGAAGTCGTGCGGGATCGAGATCGCGACCGGCCCGGGACGTCCCGTGCGCAGCAGCTCGAACGCGCCGGCCACTGTCGCGGGGATGTCGGCGCCGCGAGTGACCGCCTCGGCCAGCCGCGTGACGGAGCGGAAGCACTCGATCTGGTTCACCACCTCGTGAAGCGAGCCTGCGTCCCGGCCGACCATCGAGGACAGGATGTCGGACATGACGACCATCACGGGCGTCGAGCCCGCATATGCCTCGACGAGCGGCGTGATCGTGTTCGTCGCGCCCGGCCCGGTGGTGACGACGGCGACACCCGGGCGGCCCGAGGCGCGCGCGTAACCGTCGGCCATGAACGCCGCGCCCGACTCGTGTCGCGCGAGCACGTGCGCGATGTCCGACTGGCCGATCAGCGCGTCGTAGATCGCCAGGTTGTGCACGCCCGGGATGCCGAAGACGTGCCGCACGCCCTCGGCGCGCAGCGCCTCCACCACCCACTGCCCGCCCGTGCGGATCATGCGCCCATCGCCTTGAAGCCCCGATCGATGACGACCTCGACGAGTGTCGGGCCGGGGTGGCCGAGACAGTCGCGCAGGACGTCGCCGAGGTGGCCGGGCTTCTCGACCCGCTCGGCGCGGACGCCGAGGGCACGCGCGAGGCCGACGTGGTCGATCTCGGGATCCACGAGATCCATGCCCGGATAGATGTCGCGCTTGGCCGACTCGAGCCCGAGCGTCAGCATGCCCGACTTGAGGATCGCGTAGGACGCGTTGTTGGGGACGACGTAGGTGATCGGCAGCCGGTAGCGCGCGGCCGTCCACAGGGCTTGCGGGCTGTACATCACGGAGCCGTCGCCGATCGTGCCGATGATCTTCCGCCCGGGCATGGCGAGCTGCACGCCGAGCGCGGCGCCCATCGCCCAGCCGAGCGTTCCGGTCTTCGAGCCGAAGAACGAGTCGGCGGCGGCCAGCGGCAGATGTCGCAGCACGTGCGGCAGCGAGGTCGCCGACTCGTCGACGATCACCGCGTCGGCCGGCGCGACGGCCGCGAGCGTCCGCATGAGATGGGCCGCCGAGATCGGCGTCCGCTCGCGCTCGGCCTCGGCCGCAGCGCGGATGCGAGCGCCCTGCTCGGCGCGCGCACGCCCGATGTCGCGCGCGCGCGTCGCCGCGCCCTCGCGGGCTCCCGGCGTCAGGCGCGCGGCCACGGCCGCGGTCAGCTCCGCGAGCGCGGTGCGCGGGTCGGCCACGATCCCGAGCGTCGGCGGATAGCCGCGCCCGATCTCCCGCGCGTCGTCGTCCACCTGCACGGTCGGCAGCCCGCGCGGGAACGGCTCGCCGGGAGCGTGCAGAAACCACGTGAACACCGATGCCCCGACGATGAGCAGCGCGTCTGCCCCGTCGAGCGCCTTCCGCACGCCGGGCGGCGACGGGAAGAGCCCGCCGCGCCAGAGCGGATGATCGCCGGGAAAGCTGACGCGCCGGAAGATCGGCTCGCCGTGCACACGCGCGCCGATCAGCTCGGCGAGCGCCACCAGTTCGGCCATCGCGCCCGCGCGCCCGACGCCGTCGCCCGCGATGATGACGGGCAGACGCGCCGCCGCCAGCAGCGAGGCCGCGCGCTCCACCGCGTCCGCCTCCGGCCGCACCCGCGCGGACAGGACCGGCGCCGCCTCTGCCGTGTCGTCCACCGTCTCGGTCATGAGGTCCATCGGCAGCGAGAGGAAGACGGGGCCCGTGGGCGGCGTCAGCGCGAGCTTCAGCGCGCGACGCAGCGCCGCCGGCGCCTCGTCGGCGCGGCGCACCTCGTACGACCACTTGGTGAACTGCTCGGTCAGCTGGACGAGATCGCCCGACAGGATCGGCTCGTGGATGAGCAGCCGCGTGTCCTGCTGGCCCGCCGTCAGGACGACCGGGCTCTTCGAGCGCGCGGCGTTGTGCAGGATCGACAGCCCGTTGGCGACGCCCGGCGCGACGTGAACGTTCACGACGCCGGCCTGCCTCGACGCCTGGGCGTAGCCGTCGGCGGCGGCGACCGCGGTGGCCTCCTGCAGCGCGACCACGTACTCGAGGCCGGAGTCGGGCAGCGCGTCGAGAAACGCGAGCTCGGTGGTGCCGGGATTGCCGAACAGATGGCGGACGCCGCTCTGGCGGAGGATCTCCATCAGGACGGCGGACACGCGCATCCGGTGCGGGATCCTACGGGCGGCCCTGGCCCTGCCGGCTCATCACGCCACGCGTGATGTCCATACAGAGGTCTCAGGTCGCGGCGTGGCTCGTGTACGTCACCTGGTCGCCCTTCTCGGCCTTGATGTAGCAGAGGCGATTCGTCACGTGACCGATCCGCGTGCATCCGCACGTGCACTCGACACCGGCGAACGCCTCGGGATGCTCGGTCGCGAACCGGTAGAGCACCGCGACTTCCGGCGTCGCCCCGAACACCGGCATCTGGCCGCGCCGGACGGTCTGGACCTGGTCGCCGACCTCGTCGACCGTTACCTGGGCGGACCCGGACCCGAGCCACCAGAACGCGCCGGTGCCCAGCATGACGCCGACGGCTATCGCCGCGACGGTAAACGAGCGCTTCACGCCGATCGCCTCAGCTCGTACTCCCGGCCGCCTAGCCGGAGCGCACCGCGCCCCGTCCGCTCGTCGTACTCTCCGAAGGCGAGCAGCTGGAACGCCGCCGCCCGGCTCAGCCGGGCCTCGAAGGCGCCGCCCTTCACCGGACAGTACGGGGCGTCGTCGGCGCCGATCCTGAGCTGCGCGGGGTCGATCGCGGTCTCGGTCCCGTCGTTGAGCAACCCGATCAGCGTGTCGCCCCGCCGCTCGACGCGCGTGACGACCCACGGGACATCGTCGACGATGATGGGGATCCGGACGCGGGTTTGGATGAAGTAGCCCTCGGCGTCGCGGCGGAGGTTGCCGCGCAGGTTGGCGATGATCCCGGGGTGCGTGATCTCGACGTCGTCGTCAAACCACGTTCCGTCGCGGTCGACGCGGAGCTTCGGCAGGGTGAATTGCCCCTCGTTCATGGCTCGAAGGTCATGCTCGCGAAGCTGACCACGCCCTGCGGATCGGGCCACTGCCCGTAGCGGTGCAGCCGCCCGGGCGTGGCGCCGAGCACGCGCAGCGTGGCGTAGATCGGCGAGTAGCCACAGATGCGGCGGCGGTCGCCGTCGCGGGCGACGGCGTCGAAGAAGGCGCGCGCATCTGCCGCCTGCACGGCCTCAAGCATCTCACGATCCTCGCGCTCGATCCGCGCGAGCTCGTGGGTCGACACCGGCTCCGGATCGCCGAAGCGCGGCCCGACGTGGGCGAGATCGGCCCCGGCGATCACCGCGACCCGGCGGCCGCTCGCGGCGATCGTCTCCGCGACCGCGTCGAGGAATCGCGGCACGCGCGGATCGTCCTCCGGCCCCCGGCGGCTCGCCAGCGCCTCGTGGGCGAAGCTCGCCAGCACCGGGACGATCGTGACGTCGCGCCGCCCGGCGTAGAGGTAGCGGAGGAACACCGCCTGGAACTCGATGGAGTGCTCGCCGCGATGCGCGAGCTCGGAGGAAAAGCAATCCTGGCCGGCCCGGCGCGCCACCGCCTCGACGAAGTTGCGATCGACCGGGGTGGCGCCCAGCGGCGTCGCGTAGTCCTTGCGGGTCATCGCGAAGGGATCGCGCATGCCCGCGTGACAGGTGCCGAAGATGACGAACACCTCGGCGTCGGATCGCTCGGCCAGCCGACGGTAGGCCCACGCGTACGCGGATCCGCCGCGATGGAAATCGATGTGCGGGGCGATCGCGCCACGGACGTTCGCACCATGCCCGTCCGTCCACTCGATGGCCCCCGGCCCCTCGGGCGGCGCGAAGAAGCCGTCCATCGTCAGGCGCAGCTCGTCGGCGTCCGCCGCGTAGGCGCCGCCGGCATGCGAGGCGGGCCGTGTCGGCGCTGCGAGGAAATCACCGTCCACCGCCGCCCGGCGCTCGGCGAAGCGCGGGCTGTCCATGAAGCCGTGCTCGTCCAGCCCCTCGACGAGCTCCTCGAGCTGGGCGCGCGGCACGAGCTCGCCGTGGCGGCGCATGAGCTCGGCCTGGATGTCGACGACGGAGTGCGTGCCGTCGAAGAGCGCGACGATCTCGACGACGTGTCCCGGCAGCATGACGACCGACGGCGTGTACCCGGCGGGGTCGCGGAGCGCCAGGAACTTCTCCCCTTCGTGATCGACGGGAAAGGCCTCGACGGCCCGCAGCCGCGGATAACCGTCGCTCACGCTCGGGGGTCCGCTCATGCCTCCAGGTACTTCAGCGCCGCGGCCGTGTAAATACGCGCCGCATCGATCAGTTCCTGGACCTCGACGTGCTCGTCGACCTGGTGCGGGATCAGCCGATGGCCCGGCCCGCACGTGACGATCGGGATCCCGAGCGTCTCGCGCAGGATCGTGCCGTCCGTCGATCCCGGAACGCCGCCGAATACCGCGCGGCGCCCCGTTGCCGCCTTGACCGCCGCCACCATGGCGCGCACCAGCGGCTCGTCGCGACCGACCTCGGTCGCCGATCGGAAGCCGTTGATGGCCCGCCACTCGACCGTCACACCGGGATGAGTCTCGGCGACGGCACGGCAGACGGCGTCGATCTCGGCCGTGATCGTCTCCGCGTTCGGGCCCGGTGTCAGGCGCACGTCGAGGACGACCTCGGCCGCGGCGGGGATGACGTTCGGCTGCGGCAGCCCGTCGACGGGGCCGCGCACGACGGTCGGCGTCACCGTCGGCGGCTTCAGGTGACGGCTGCGGCGGCAGAGCCTCCGCAGCCGTTGCTCCAACCGCGGCGCCTGACGGATGAGCGTGCCGACCGCCGCCAGCGGGTTGGCGCCCGCTTCCGGCATCGCGCCGTGAGCCATCCGCCCGCGGAGCGCGACGCGCGCCCACACCACGCCTCGCTGCTCCAGGCAGAGCTCGTTCTGCTCGGGCTCGCAGATGATCGCCGCGGTGAGCGCGCGGCCGAGCGGCGTCTCCGCGAAGTGCCGGACACCGAGCATGTCGCCTTCCTCGTCGACGAGCGCGCCCACCACGAGCCGCCCACCTAAGCGAGCGCCGCCGCGCTTGATGGCGGTGGCGGCGATCATGGCCGCGGCGAGTCCGCCCTTCATGTCGGCGGCGCCGCGGCCCCAGATCCGCCCGCCGTCGACGGCGCCGCCGAAGGCCGGCCGGCTCCACGCCGCGGGATCGCCCTCGGTGACGACGTCGGTGTGCCCCTCGAGCAGCAGGCTCCGACCGTTTTTCGGCTCGCCGAGCCAGGCCACGACGTTGGGACGAGAGGGCGCGACGGTCTGCACCTCGACCTCGAAGCCTTCCTTCACGAGCCAGCGCTCGACGAAAGCGGCGACCGCCGCCTCGTTACCGTCGGGATCGCCGGGCCTGATGACGCTGGGGATGCGAACGAGGTCGCGCGTCAGCGCGACCAGCTCGTCCTCGTGGATCTGCGCGAGCGCATCACGCAGATATGCGCCCTGAGCCACTCCGGAAGCTTACTCGTGCGGGAAGGACAGGATGACGGCGTCGAGGCGGATGACCCGGTACTCCTCGTTGGCGATGTAGAAGTAATGACCCTCGACTTCCTCGGAGCTTTCCTCGAACGCCACCACGGTCTTCACGCCGGGCATCTCGCGAAACGCGTTGGCCCCCTCGTCGAACCCGTCCCCGCGCGCGACGACCTCGCCGTAGCGGATGGGAGAGCCCTTCGGGCAGTGCACGCGCACCACCTGGTCGTCCGCCGGAGCCTCGGGCAGCAGCCGGACCAGGAGATTGATGCCGTAGACCTGGATGGGGATGTTCGTCATCGGCCTCCTCGGCTGAACAAAAAGATATTCGTATGATATCACGCAGCGTAATGTACGCGACATGACGGTCTCCCCTGTCGACTGGGTGATTGTCGCCGCGTACTTCGTGCTCTCCATCGGCCTCGGACTCTACTTCACCCGGCGGGGCGGCGAGAGCCTGGACCAGTACTTCCTGTCCGGACGGCAGGTCCCGTGGTGGCTCGCCGGAACCGCCATGGTGGCCACGACGTTCGCCGCCGACACACCGCTCGTCGTCACCGGGCTCGTGGCCACCAAGGGCGTGGCCGGGAACTGGCTCTGGTGGAATTTCGTGATGAGCGGAATGCTGACCGTCTTCTTCTTCGCCCGGCTCTGGCGGCGCGCCGGCGTGATGACGGACGTGGAGCTCGCGGAGGTGCGCTACGGTGGCTCCCCCGCCGCCGCGTTGCGCGTCTTTCGTGCCCTCTACCTCGCGCTGCCGATCAATCTCATCATCCTGGGATGGGTGACGCGCGCCATGATCAAGATCCTGACCATCTCCCTCGGGCTCGCCGACGTCACCGTCGCAGGCATGACGGTGAGCGGCGAGATCGTGGCCGTCGGGATCTGCTTCCTCATCACGGCGCTCTACGCGGTGGCCGCCGGGATGTGGGCGGTGCTGTGGACGGATCTCGTCCAGTTCGTGATCAAGATGGGCGCCGTGATCATCCTCGCCGTCTACGCCGTGCGAGCCGTGGGCGGCATCGAGACGCTGAAGACCAGGCTCGCGCAACACTTCGGAAGCGAGACGGCCGCACTCTCGGTGCTGCCGGTGGCGGTGGGCGCCGACGGCTTGCACTCCTACGCCTGGATGCCGTTGCTGACGCTGACCGTCTATCTGTCGGTGCAGTGGTGGGCCGCGTGGTACCCGGGCGCGGAGCCGGGCGGCGGAGGCTACGTCGCGCAGCGGATCTTCAGCGCGCGCACGGAAAAGGAAGGCGTGCTGGCGACGCTCTTCTTCCAGATCGCGCATTACGCGCTTCGGCCCTGGCCGTGGATCGTGACGGGCCTCGCCACCGTCATCCTGTACCCGACCCTCGCCGACCGGGAGGCCGGCTACGTGCGGGCCGCCGTCGATCTCCTGCCCACGCCGTGGCTCGGCTTCATGCTCGCAGGCTTCGCCGCGGCCTACATGAGCACGGTGGGCACGCACCTCAACTGGGGCGCGTCCTACCTGGTGAACGACGTCTACAAGCGCTTCGTGCGCGCCGACGCCAGCGAGCGCCACTACGTCGCGGTCTCGCGGGTCACCACGGTCGCGCTGTTCCTCGCCTCGATCGCGGTCACCTCGCAGCTCTCCAGTATCGAGCGCGCGTGGCAGCTCCTGCTCGCGCTGGGCGCGGGCACCGGGCTCGTGCTCATCCTGCGCTGGTACTGGTGGCGCATCAACGCCTGGAGCGAGATCTCGGCAATGGTGGCGAGCTTCGTCCTCAGCGTCGTCGCCTTCGCCCTCGTCATGCCGCGATTCGCGCCGAACGATCCCAACGGGACGGCGGTCGTCATGCTCATCACCGTGATCGGAAGCACGATCGCGTGGCTCGTCGTGACCTTCGCCACGCGACCCGAGCCGGATCACGTGCTGGAGGCCTTCTATCGACGCGTGCGGCCGGGCGGCCCGGGCTGGGCGGCGGTGTCGCGGCGGCTCGGCTTCGGGCGCGAGCCGATCCCCGGCGGGGCGCTGGCGTGGACGAACTGGATCGCGGGGATCGTGGCCGTGTACGCGACACTGTTCGGGATCGGCAAGATCATCTTCGGCTACACGGCGACGGGCGTGGTGCTGCTGGCGATCGCGCTGGCCGCGTTCTTCTGGATCGCGCGCGCCTTCCGGGACGAGCCGTCGCGCTGACCGGGGCTCGAGCCCCGGGGTTCGTCACTCGGAGGGCTCCACCCCCGGCAGCTCGGGCGCCGTGAGGGACCGCGGCTGCACGTCGACCGTCTTCATGGGATCGATCTCGGCGCCGGCGGCGGCCCCGAGCTCGCGGAACCGGCGCGCCGAGGGCAGCACGCGGTGCTCGAGCGAGCCGACGGCGTCGTTGAAGGCGACGTTGGCCCGGCCGAGAGCGATGCCGACCCGCTCGAGGTGCTCGGCGAACTTCTGGATCCGGTCGTGGAGCTCGCTGCCGAGCTTGCGCAGGCGCTCGGCGTTCTCCGCCACCTGCTCCTGGCGCCAGCCGAATGCGATCGCGTGAAGGAGCGCGATGAGGGTGGTGGGCGTGGCCACCACCACGCCTTTGGCCATGCCGTCCTCGATCAGCGCAGGATCGGCGTGCGCGGCCGCGGCGACGAACGACTCGCCGGGGATGAACATGACCACGAACGCCGGCGCCTTGGCGAACTCCTCCCAGTAGGCCTTGACCGACAGCGCGTTCATGTGGTGGCGCACCTGCTGACCGTGCCGGGCCAGCGCCGCCTGGCGCTCCTCCTCGGTGGGCGCAGAGAGCGCGTCGAGATAGGCGATGAGCGGGACCTTGGAGTCAACGATGACCTCGCGGCCGTTGGGCAGGCGGACGATCATGTCCGGCCGGAGCCGGCCCCCCTCGCCCTCGACGGTCACCTGCTGCAGGTAGTCACAGTGCTCGGTCATGCCCGCCAGCTCGACCACCCGGTGCAGCGTCACCTCGCCCCACCGACCGCGGACCTGGGGTGCGCGCAACGCGGTCACGAGGTTGTTGGTCTCGCGCTGCAGCTCGGCGCTCCGCGAGGCCAGGAGCTCGAGCTGCTTCTCCACGCTGCCGTAGGCCTGCTGGCCCTTCGACTCGAACTGTCGGACCTGATCCTCGTAGCGCTTGAGCGCGTCGGCCAGCGGACGGACGATGCCGTCCATCGCCTGCTGTCGGGGCTCCAGCTCGGCCGCGAGCGTCCGCTGGGCGAGCTGGAGAAAGGCGGTGTTGCTGTCGCGCAAGGCGTCGACGCTCAGCGCCTTGAACGTCTCGCCGAGCCGGGCCTGGGCGTCGTCGAGGAGCCGTCGTTGCTCCTCGAGGTTCTGGCGCGCGGCTTCCCACCGGGTTTCCGCCTGAGCGTGCTGGGTCTGGGCGGTGGTCAGCGCGTCGCGCAGGTCGGCCGCCTCGAGATCACGCTGGCTCAGCTGCTTGCGGAGTTCGTCGACCGTCGCCTCGGCCGCGGCCAGCCGCGACTCTCGTGAGCGGAGGTCGTCCAGCAAGCGCGCCCGGGCGTGAGCGCCGGACAGGAGCCAGGCGGTGCCGCCGCCGATCGCGACGCCCACGACGAGCCCGGCGACGACCTCAAGCACGCCGGCGGCTCCAGTGACGGCAGACGCCGCGGAGCGCACACGGCGGGCAGACGACCGGATCCCGCCGGTCGCGACAGTCGCCGGCCATGCGGGTATGGCAGAGGGCGAAATCGTACTTCACGGGGTCGATCGGGTCGAGGAGGGCGAGGCGCGCGGTGATCTCCTCGGCCATGCGCCAGTTCCGCGAGCGCCGGCGGGTGAGCCCGATGGCCCGGCTCATGTTCTCGACGTGCGTGTCGACGGGGATCAGCAGGCGTGCCGGCGAGATCGTCGTCCAGAGCGCGAAGTCCGGGGTCTCGCGCCGGATCATCCAGCGCAGGAAGAGATGCCAACGCTTGCACGGCCCCCCAGTCGACGGCAGGGGGAAGAGGTGCCGGTAGCCGCGCGAGAGGCGGCCGCGCGCGAACACGTCGCGCAGGTCCGCCTCGAGAAACGCGCGCGCGAACCGCTCGAGCGCCGGCGCGATCGGTCCCCGCTCGTCGGGATCGCCCGCGGCGAAGCACTTCTCGAGCGTCCCGTAACGCGCGAGCAGGTCGCGCGTGGCGACGCAGAACGCCACGAGATCGCGCGGGCGGTTGAAGCGGTAGATGAACTCCGCGAACGTGTCGGCCTGACGCCGTGGGTCGAACTCCGCGACGAACGCGGCCGGCGACGGCCCCATCCGCTCCAGCACCGGGTCGAGGGCCCGGCCGAAGAGCTCGACGCGACCGTAGGCCAGGCACGCGGTGAGGAGCGCGACGATCTCGCGATCGCGGGGATCGGGATAGCGGAGGGGAAATCTGATGGCGTCGCGTTCGACCCGGCGGCCGTAGTCGAACTCGCGATAGAGTCGCTCGAGCGGCTCTCGCAGCGCGGAGGCTCGTCTCATGCTCGCGCTCGCGCGCATGATATCATTCCGAGCCGACATGCAGAAGACACGGAGCGTCGGCGTCGTCGGGCTCGGTGCGATCGGTCGGCAAGTCTGCCGCGCGCTCGACGAGGGCTTGCCCGGCCTGCGGCTGGCCGCGGGGCTCGCCCGCGACACCGAGCGCGCCAGCCGCTTCATGGCGAGCCTGAAGTCGTCCCCGCCCCTGCTGCCGCTCGAGGATCTGATCGCCGCCTCGGACATCGTCGTCGAGGCGTCGACCCAGGCGCATCTCGAGGAGATCGCGCCGCGCGCCCTCGGCGCCGGGCGCGATCTCGTCGTCCTGTCGTGCGGCGGCCTCCTCGGCCGTCAGGACTGGGTCCAGCTCGCGGAGGCCAACGGCTGCCGGATCCTCGTGCCCTCCGGCGCCATCGCGGGGCTCGACGGCGTCAAGGGCGCCCGCATCGGCGCCGTCACGTCGGTCACGATGGAAACCCGCAAGCCGCCGCGGGGCCTGGCCGGTGCGCCATGGATCGTCGAGCGGAAGATCGATCTCGACGCGATCACGGCTGAGACGGTGATCTTCGAGGGCCCGGCGGTGGCGGCGTGCCGGGCGTTTCCCGCCAACGTCAACGTGCTGGCCGCACTGTCGCTGGCCGGGATCGGACCGGAGCTGACGCGGATCAAGATCTTCGCCGTGCCCGGCCTCGCGCGGAACGTGCACCGGGTCACGGTCGAGGGCGAGTTCGGTCGGCTCGTCGTCGAGATCGAGAACGTCCCGTCGGAGAACCCGCGGACCGGGAAGCTCTCCTATCTGTCGACGATCGCGCTCCTGAAGGAGCTGGCCGCACCGCTCCGCGTCGGCAGCTGAGGGTCAGCGCGCGCCGATCCACGTGGCGGTCTTTTCGACTACCTCGCGCTCGAGCCCGTTGAACCCGTGATAGGCGAACGCCTCGCACGGATCGCCCCGGCTGATTCCGCCGTCGAAGGCCAGGAGCTCTTTGCGCGGGGTCGCCGTCAGACGGTCCAGCAGGCGAGGCACGTCGGCATAGGCGCACAGCGCGCAGCCGTCTTGCTTGTGATGGACGACGAGGACGGGCACGCTCACGCGATCGAGGCGCATGTCGGGCACGGGGCGCCCGCGGGGATCTCTCAGGATCGTCGAGCTCAGCACGATACCATCGGGTCCGCCCTTGTCAGGTCGGAGCTCGGTCGCGACGAATGCCGCCGACTGCGTGCCGCGGCTCGTCCCCACGAGCCACACCGGGATGGCGGTCTCGCGCTTGAGCCACGCGATGACCGCCTTCACGTCGGCGACATGCTCGGAGGTCTGGCGGAAGCCGCCGAGAAACGGGTGGCTCTGCCGGTCCGACGGCGCGTCGACGATGACGACCCGCAGCCCTTGCTCCGCGAACAGCTCTCTCGACCGGATGAGGAAGTTCCCCGCTCCCCAGCCGAAGCCCCCGTCGGACGCGAGCTGCAGCCCACCGTGACCGCCGGCGAAGAGCACGAGCGCAGCCTTCGCGTCCGTCTGGCCGAGCACCAACATGCGCTGAGTCACGCCCGGACGCGTGGGGAGATCGACCACGCGCGGCGGCTGCGCCCACGCGGCCACTGCCACGAGGACAGCGACGAGGGTGGTGATCCCGAATGCCACCCGTCGCGGCACCGAGCGGTCGATCAGGGATTCGCTTCGAGGTAGCGCTCGGCCTCGAGCGCGGCGATGCACCCGGTGCCGGCCGCAGTGACGGCCTGGCGCCACACGTGATCCTGGACGTCGCCGGCAGCGAACACCCCCGGGACGGACGTCCGCGTGGTGCCGGGCACGACCTTGATGTAGCCGTTCGGCAGCAGGTCGAGCTGCCCCGCGAAGATGCGGGTGTTGGGCTCGTGGCCGATGGCGACGAAGAGGCCGTCGATCCGCTGTTCCCACACGCGGCCCGTCACCACGTCGCGTAGCCGGACGGCCTGCACCTTCCCCGTCGCGGCATCGGTGATGTCCTCGACCACCGTGTTCCACAGGAAGGCGATCTTCGGGTTCGCGAACGCCCGGTCCTGCATGATCTTCGACGCCCGCAGCGTATCGCGACGGTGCACGACGGTGACGGAGCGTCCGAGCCGGGCGAGATAGAGCGCTTCCTCGATCGCAGAGTCTCCCCCGCCCACGACCATGATGTCCTGGTCCTTGAAGAAGAAGCCGTCGCAGGTGGCGCACGTCGACACCCCGCGCCCCATCAGCGCGCGCTCGGACGGCAGCCCGAGGAGCTTCGCAGAGGCGCCCGTCGCGATGATCACGCTCTGGGCCGCGTGCGCGGTGTCGTCGGTGCGCACGACGAAGGGACGCCGCGAGAAATCGACCGACGTCACGTCCTCGGCGGCCATGTCGGTGCCGAAGCGCTCGGCTTGCTTGCGCATGGTCTCCATGAGCTCGGGCCCCATGATCCCGTCGATGAAGCCGGGATAGTTCTCGACCAGCGTCGTGAGCATGAGCTGTCCGCCCGACTGCACCCCCGAGATCAGCAGCGGGGCCAGGTTCGCGCGCGCCGCGTAGATGGCCGCGGTGTAGCCGGCCGGTCCGGATCCGATCACGATGACCTTGCGTGGTGGCATCCTGTCCTCTTACTCCTTGGATGCATGCGGCCGGCCAGCCGATGCCGGGTCGGCGGGGTCCACGAGGATCGCCCTCAGGTCATCGAGATCGCGGAGCTCGTACGTCGGCGCGGTCAAGTCAGCCGGCAGCGGCTCGCTCGCGGGATTTATCCAGGCGACGTCCATACCCACGGCGAGGGCACCCGCGACATCGATGTCGGCGCGGTCGCCCACGAACAGCGCGTCCCGCGCCTCGAGCCCCATCCGGCTCAGCGTCTCCTGGAAGATCGTCGGCGCGGGCTTGCGCCAGCCGACCGCATCGGACACGACGATCGTCTCGAACAGCTCGGCGACGCCTGCCTCGCGGAGGATGCCGACCGCCGTCGGCGTGTAGTCGAAGTTCGAGACGACGGCGAGGCGGTAGCGGCGGCGGAGATCCTCGAGCAACGGCCGGTGATGCGCCGGGAACTCGGCGGCCCGCGCGAGCTCTCCGCGGTGCGTCTCCAGCATCTCGGTGACGAGACCGCTCGGGCAGGCGTCCGGATCCATCTCGAGGCAGCGGAACAGGTGCGCGAACCGCTCCGGTGCGGCGACCTCACGATGATCGATGGCGCGCCGCCGCTCCGCCTCCCGCCAGCTCTCGCTCAGCGCGCCATACAGCGCCTCGACGGTCACGTGCGGCGCCCACCCCCGCAGCACATCGTGTAGCCGCCCCACGGTCGAATGCACGCTCCGCCCGTCGATCTCCACGACCGGCAACCGCGTCCGATCGAATCGCACAAGGGTGTCGAACAGATCGAAGAGAACCGCCTCGTATCGCTTACTCGCCATCCGTTTTCATCGGCCTTAAAGAGGCTTGCGGTTGGCATAGCCCTCGTCGAGTCCATGCCAGTGCGTAATCGAGCGTTCGCCGTGTTTCCAACAGAGGTTGACGACCTCGCCCTTGCGCAGATGAGGAAAGTCCACGAGACCCGTGCCGAGATCCTTGGTGACGCCCCCGAGCTTCGTGATCTCCTCGAGGCGCCGCTGGATCCGCGCACTCGCCCGGGTCAGCGCGGTCTTGCCCTCGCGCCAGGCAGCGCGGTCGATCACGGCGCCGCCGGTCATCGCGATCCGCTCCTGCTCGCCGTGGAACCGCTCGCGCACGGTGGCCAGCTCCGCCTTGGCCGCCATCACGTCGTCCATGATCTCGGTCAGCACGGGGATCAGCGCCTCGACCTCGGCGGGCGTGAAGTACCGCTGCTCAGCCACGAAGCCCGCCTTCCACGAACACCGCATGGACCTCCTTGGGGCCGTGGACGCCGCGCGTGAGGGTCAGCTCGATGTCCGCCGTGCGGCTGGGCCCCGTGATGACGTTGATCACGCCGCCGCGCCACGCCGCCGGATCGCCGTCGTGCCACGCCTCGAGGAACACGCCGACCTGTCCCAGCGACTCGACGAGCGCGTCGCGATCGAAGACGGCGACGTGATATGGCGGCAGGAGCGACGTCGAGCGGGGACGCCCCGAACCCGACAGCAGCACGAGCGACCCGGTCTCGGCAACGGCGAGGTCCACGCCGGTCACCCCGAGGTCGGCCGCGGCGATGAGATCGCGCAGCGCTTGCCGCTCGCCGATCGCCTCGACGCCCGCCGCGGGCATCGTGGCGGTCACGAGTCCACCGGCCGTGAGGGCCGCGCGCCAGTCCGTTCCGAGGGCCGACGGATGCCACGTGACGGCCGCGCGCGCTTCGCGCTCGCGCGCGATGGCGAGGATGACGTCCGGGACCTCCGCCGCCGTCCGAACCCGATGGTAGACGCCGGCGACGCGCTCGAACTCAGCGCGGAACCGCTCGAGCGTCTCGCGCCAGCGCTCCGCGAGCTCGCGGCGCAGCGTCTCGGCGATGAGCCGCGGATGCGAGGGGCGCGGTGCCGTCGTAGCCGGGAACAGCCCCGACGTCTTTCCCATCTCCCTACGGATGCGGCCGAGGAAGGTCGCGCGATCCGTCATCTTTCTCTCTCGAGCTCCGCCCAGCGCTCGGAGAACGTTCGTGAGGCCACCGCCGGCAGGTCGCGCGACCGTGTCCACTCCCCGAAGAAGAGCGGGAGGCGCCGGATGCCGCCGTCGCGCACGAACGGCCGCTGGAGCAGGCGACCCACGGGGGCGGCGAGGCGATAGAGCGTCGGCATCGTGAGCAGCCGCGCCAAGGCTTTGAACACGACGCGCTCAGGTCCCGGAGCCACGGCCCGCTCGACGTTGTCCTTGCGCAGCTCGATGAGCATGCGCGGGATGTCGATCCTCACCGGACACGCCTCCGCGCAAGCCCCGCAGAGGGACGATGCGTGGGCGAGGTCCTTCACCGCCGCGCCGCCGTGCAGCATGGCGGTGAGGAGGATGCCGATCGGCCCGGGATAGGTGTAGCCGTAGGCGTGGCCGCCGATCTGCCGGTACACCGGGCACACGTTCAGGCACGCGCCGCAGCGCAGGCAGGAGAGCGCCTCGCGGAGCTGGCCGGCGATCTGCCTCACGCGTCCGTTGTCCAGCAGCACGAGGTGGAACTCGTCCGGCCCTTCGAGCTCTCCCGCCCGACGCGGCCCCTGCACCAGCGTCGTGTACGACGAGAGCTTCTGGCCCGTCGCGCTCTTGGCCAGGATGGCGAGGAAGACGACGAGGTCGCTCATCGACGGCACGACCTTCTCCACACCCATCACGGCCACGTGCACGCGGGGCAGCGAGGTGACCATTCGCCCGTTGCCCTCGTTGGTGACGAGGACGACGGTGCCGGTCGAGGCGACGGCGAAGTTCGCGCCGGTGATCCCGAGATCGGCGTCGAGGAACTTCTGGCGGAGCTCGGCGCGGGCGATGCGCGTCAGCTCCTCGGGGTCGGCGGCCACCTCGCGCCCGAGCTCGCGGGCGAACAGCTCGGCCACCTGGCCCTTCGTCTTGTGGATGGCCGGCGCGATGATGTGCGACGGTCGCTCGTGGGCGAGCTGGATGATGTACTCGCCGAGGTCGGTCTCCACCGGCGTGACGCCCGCATGCAGGAGCGCCTCGTTGAGCTCGATCTCCTCGGTCGCCATCGACTTCGACTTCACGGCCAGGCGCGCGCCCGTGCGCCGCGCGATATCGAGGATGATCCGGCGCGCGTCCTCCGCGGTGTCCGCGTAGTGGACCCGGCCGCCCAGGCCCTCGACGTTGTCGATCAGCTGCTCGAGGTGCTGATCGAGCCGCTGGAGGGTCGCCTCCTTGATCTCGCGCGCCCGGTCCCGCAGCGCGTCGCCGTCCGGAAATGCGTCGAACGCCTCGCGGCGCAAACCGATGAACTTCGTGGTGGCGATCGTCAGCGCCTGCTGGAGGAACCGATCGTCGAGGGCGTGAGCCGCGCGCTCGCGAAACGGCGTCGACAGCTCACTCACCGCCATCCACCTCGAGCAGCTCCGCCAGGTGCACCGGGCGGACGGGGGATTTGCGACGGCGCAGCCCGCCCCCCATCTGCATCAGACAGCCGGCGTCGCAGGCCACCAGGCAGCGGGCGCCCGTGGCCTCGACGTTCGCGAGCTTCTTGTCGAGGATGGCCGTCGACACCTCGGGCAGGCGCACCGCGAACGATCCGCCGAAGCCGCAGCATTCATCGTGTCCCGGCAGCTCGACGAGCTCGGCGCCGTCGAGATCGCGGAGGATCGCACGGGGGGACTCGGACTCGCCGAGGCCGCGGCGGAGGTGGCAGGAGTCGTGATACGTCACACGCCCGGGGATCGCGCTCGTGAACCGGGTCCGCTTCACGACCTTCACGAGAAGCTGTGACAGCTCATACGTTCGCGCGGCCAGTGCCTCGGCCTCGGCGCGCAGCGACGGTTCCGTCATCAGCCCTGGGTACTCGTGCTTGACCATCCAGGCGCAGGAGCCGGACGGCACGACCACGTGTTGCGAGCCGCGGAAGAGCGGCAGCGTCCGGCGCGCGACCGCCGCCGCCTCGACGTGGTAGCCGGAGTTGAAGAGCGGCAGCCCGCAGCAGGTCTGCCCGGCGGGAAAGTCGACCTCCACGCCCAGCCGCCGCAGCAGGCGGACGATCCGCACGCCGACCTCGGGATAGAAGAGGTCACCCAGGCACGTGACCATCAGCGAGGCGCGAATGCCGGTCGTCACGCGTGCGGAGGCGGCGGGCTCACCACGACTAGCACGGTGAGCCGGCCCGGCCCGTCGTTGGCGATCCCGTGCGAGACCCCGGCCTGGGCGACGATCGCCTCCCCCGCTTCCAGCGACTCGGTCGCAGCACCGAGGACGACGCGGCCGCGACCCTCGACGACGAAGTAGATCTTGTCCTGGTCGTCGTGGGCGTGCGGCTTCTGGTCTTGTCCCGGCTCGAGACAGTAGAGGTCGACTTGCGCGCGCGGTGTGGTGGCCAGCGCGATCTTCGCCATCTTGTCGGGACGGA
>Ga0075425_100002529_pt1 | contig 18353 bp, 14 predicted proteins | sample SoiMethybrSBSTD4_FD_75300 | JGI IMG/M metagenome (GOLD analysis project Ga0075425, IMG submission 75300) | Bulk soil microbial communities from a Populus tree surrounding site in Tennessee, USA - Soil MetaG P. TD hybrid SBSTD4 | ecosystem: Environmental > Terrestrial > Soil > Tree plantation... | reverse complement strand
GATCTCGTCGACCAGCGTGTAGATGACCGTGTACATGCGGACGTCGACGCCTTCCTTGTCGGCCAGCTCCGCGGCGTTCCTCTCGGGACGCACGTTGAAGCCGACCACGATCGCGTCGGACGCCGTCGCGAGAAGCACGTCGTTCGTCGAAATGGCGCCGACCGAGGCGTGCATGACGTTGACCTTGACCTGATCGGTGGAGAGCTTGCGCATCGTGTCGCCGAGCACTTCCACCGAGCCCTGCACGTCGGCCTTGATGATGAGGTTGAGCTCCTTCGCGGTGCCCTGCTGCATGCGCTGGAACAGCTGATCGAGCGACATGCGGCCGACCTTCTGCTGCGCGGCTTCGCGCGCCTTTTCCTGGCGCATCTGGCCGATCATGCGCGCCTGCGTGTCGTCGTCGACGACCGCGAGCGAATCGCCCGCGTTCGGGACGTCCTCGAATCCGGTGACCTGTACGGGCGTCGCCGGAGGCGCTTCCTTCACGCGCTCGCCGCGCTGGTCGGTCATCGCGCGCACGCGGCCCCACGTCGTTCCGGAGAAGAACGGATCGCCGATCTTCAGCGTGCCGTCCTGGATCAGCGCCGTGGCGACGATTCCGCGTCCGACTTCCTTGCGCGCCTCGAGCACGACGCCCTTCGCCGGAAGCTCGGGATTCGCCTTGAGGTCGAGGATGTCCGCGGTGAGCAGGATCATGTCGAGCAGATCGTCGATGCCCTTCCTCTGCTTCGCGGAGACTTCGACGGAGACGACGTCGCCGCCCCACTGCTCGACCTGCACGCCGTACTCGGCGAGCTCGCGGCGCACGCGATCGACGTTCGCGTTCGGTTTGTCGATCTTGTTGATGGCCACGATGATCGGAACCTTCGCCGCGCGGGCGTGATCGATCGCTTCCTTGGTCTGCTGCATCACGCCGTCGTCGGCGGCGACGACGAGGATGACGATGTCCGTCACCTTCGCGCCGCGCGCGCGCATCATCGTGAAGGCCTCGTGGCCCGGCGTGTCGAGGAAGACGATCCTGCGATCCCTCTTCTCGACCTGATACGCGCCGATGTGCTGCGTGATGCCGCCCGCCTCGCCTTCCGCGACGTTCGTCTCGCGGATCGCGTCGAGCAGTGACGTTTTGCCGTGGTCGACGTGGCCCATGACGGTGATGACCGGACCGCGCGGCGTGGTGCCGGTCGTGGTCCGCTCCATCGCCTCGAGCTCGACGGCCTCTTCGAACGAGACCATCTCCGCCTCGATCCCGAGCTCGTTCGACACTTCGAGCGCGAGCTCTTTGCCGAGGGGCTGGTTGATGGAGACCATCAGGCCCTTCTTCATGAAGAGATGCTTCATGAGGTCGGAAGCCTTGACGTCGATTTTTTCGGCGAGCTCCTTGACGGTCACGCCTTCGGTGAGCGCAACCCTGCCGACCGGCTTCTTGAATTCGAGAACCTTCGCGGTCGGTGCGGCCTGCTTGCGCGCGTCGCGTCGCGACGAGACCTTCTTCGGCTCTTCCTCGACGTCGGACATCACGATGTCCGGACCGAGGTCGTCGGCGATGACCTGCGTTCCGGAGAAGGGGCCTTTCGTCAGGAGCTCCTGATCGAATTCCGCGGCGCGATTGGTTTTGCCGCGCTTGCCGGTGGTTTTCTTTTTCTCGCCGCGCTCATCGACCGGCTCTTCCTTCTTGCGGCGATCGACGCCGAGACCGGTCGGCGGCGGTGGAGGGGGAGACATCGGACGTCCGGTGCCGCCCGGACGAAGACCGGGACCGCCGGGGCCGCGCATGCCTGCGCCGGGACCGGACGGACGAGCGCCGCCCGGACCGGAGGGACGACCCATGCCGGGACCGGCGGGACGAGGACCGCCCGGACCTGCCGGACGCGCACCCATCGGCGCACCGGGACGCGCGGACGGCGCGCCCATGCTCGGACGTGGCTGATGGCTTGGCGACGGCGTCTGGCCGGCGTAATTCGGACGCGGACCCTGCGGCGCGCGCGCACGCGGACCGGTCGGTCCGGTCGGGCGACGGTGGTCGGGAGCGACCGGGGTGCGCGCCGCCATCGGCGGCTGATGCTGTTGCTGCGGCGCGACCGGCTCGGTCGCCTGCGGCGGCGGCGCGACGGTGTCCGTGTGCGGTGCCGCGGCAACAGGCTCCGCGGCGACAGGCTCCTTGATGGCGACCTTCTTCGCGGGTTTCGGCCTTTCGGCCTGCGGCGGCGCTTCCTTCGCGGCGCGCTCCTCGGCTTCGGCAGCCTCGACGAATTCCTGAATGATCACAGGCGGCGGCGCCGGCGCGGCCGGAACCTCCTCGGTCTTCGGCACTTCGCGCTTCGGCCGCGCGGGCGGCTGCACGATCGGCCGCGGAGGACGAACGGCTTCCTTCTTCTTTTCGACCTGGGGCTTGTCCTCGCGCATGATCACGCTCTTGTTGCGCGTCGACAGCTTCTTCCCGGTCAGCAGCGCCTGGATCACCTCGGGCTCGAGGACCTGGTTCGCGTCCTGGATCTCAGCGCCGAGCGACTGGAGCTGGAAGATGAGGTCCTTCTCGGACTTGTTCATCTTCTTCGCGATGTCGCTCACTCGAATCTTTGCTACCGCCATTCAGTCTCCCTGGGCCTTTCGCCTGCCGTTGCCGATCAACTCGTCACATGATGACGCCCGTTCATGACGCTTCCTGCTCGGAAGTCGCTTGTTCGGAACCTTCTTCTTCGTCTTCCGCGGACGCTTCTTCTTCTTCGTCCTCGCCCGCGGGCTCGCCTTCATCGACCTGCTCGTGCTTGCGCGCGATCTCGATCATCTGCTGGGCCATGTCCTCGTCGACGCCATCGATCGCGGTGAGATCCTCGACCGACGCGTTGATGATCGAGTCGAGATCGTCGTAGCCGGCGTCCTCGAGCAGCTGCGACCATTCGTCGGGCATGTCCTGGATCTCGCGAACACCCGTCTGCGCACGCGACTCGGCCATCGCTTCCTGGAGCATCGCCGCGAGTGCGTCCGCGACCTCGCCCTTCACTTCCTCTTCCGACTTGATGTCGATCTTCGCGCCGATGAGCTCCGCCGCGAGACGGACGTTCAGACCGCGCTTGCCGATGGCCAGCGAGAGCTGATCGTTGTCGACGATGACGTCGAGGTGCGGACGATGCGCGCTCTCGTCGCTGGTGACCGAGACGCGAGTGATCTTCGCCGGAGCGAGCGCGTTCTGCGCGTACGTCACGACGTCGTCGTTCCAGGGAATGATGTCGATCTTCTCGCCGCGCAGCTCGCGGATGATGGACTGCACGCGCGAGCCCTTCATGCCGACGCACGCGCCGACCGGATCGACGTCGCGCTCGCGCGACGACACGGCGATCTTCGCGCGCTCGCCCGGCTCGCGGACGGCACCCTTGATCACCACGGTGCCGTCGTAGATCTCCGGCACTTCCATCTCGAAGAGCTTGATGAGCAGACGCGGATCGGTGCGCGAGAGGACGACCTGCGGTCCCTTCGGCTGGGTGTGGACGTCGACGATGACGGCCTTGATGCGATCGCCCTGCGAGTAACGCTCCGCACGCGACTGCTGCGAGCGCGGGATGATCCCCTCGGTCTTGCCGTTGAGGTCGATGATCATGTCGCCGCGCTCGAAACGCTTCACGTAGCCGTTCTCGAGCTCGCCCATCTTGTCCTTGAACTCGTTGAAGACCTTCTCGCGCTCGGCCTCGCGGACCTTCTGATAGAGGACCTGCTTGGCCGACTGCGCGGCGATGCGGCCGAATTCGGCAGCCTCGTTCGTCAGCGGGATCTTCACCTCGTCGCCCTGCTCGACTTCCGGATCGATCTTCTGGGCGTCGTACACGCGGATCTGCGTGTTCGGATCCTTCACGACGTCGACGACTTCCTTGCTGATGTAGTCGAGACGGATCGTGTTGCCGGTCTGGACGTCGTCTCGGACCCTGCGGGCCTGATCGAGCGGCCACTGCGCCTGCGGATCCTCGATCTGGTCCTCGTTCTCGACGATTTCCTTGATCGCGTAGATCTTCACGCTGCCGTCGGCGCGATCGATCTCCGTCTCGAGCGGCTCGCGAGTCTTGTAGTACTTGCGCGCGGCCGTGGCCAGTGCATCCTCGAGAGCCTTGTAGACGCGATCGACGTCGATCGATTTCTCGTACGCCAGCGCCCTGATGTCTTTATCGTTGAACATCGCTAATTAATCCCTCAGATCTCCACTTCGAGACGCGTCTCTTTGATGTCGGCGAGCGGGATCTCGTAATCGGGATCCTTCTTCACCACCGGATCCGTGACGACGATCCGCTCTCCGTCATACGACTTCAGATGGCCGACGATGACGTGCAGACCGCGAATCGATCTGGCGGTCTTCACGCGCACGAGGCGGCCAATGAATTTCTCGTAATCAGACTGTTTGTAGAACCTGCGATCGAGGCCGGGCGACGAAACCTGCAGCTCGTACTCCCCCGGAATCGGGTCTTCGACGTCGAGCCAGGTCGAGAGCTGCTGCGACACGAGCTGGCAGTCGTCGACGGTGACGCCGCCGTCCTTATCGATGTCGACCCGCAGCAGAAAACCGCGGCCCTGCCGGGTGTAATCGATGTGAACGAGCTCCAGCCCTTCGGATTCGACAATCCGTCCGACCTGTTGCTCGACACGTTCCGGTAGCGCCGTCATTTTGCCCCATCAACAAAAAAAGCGGCCGAATCGGCCGCTTTCGAAAAAGGTTGCTCGAAAGCCGTCGAAGATTAACACACCACGAACAGCGCAGACAACGTCATTGTCCGCAATGAGATTCCGGAAATCGGATGGCGGATGTCGGAGGGCAGATGGCGGACGAAATCGGCGAAGACTCTGCCATCCGCCCTCTGCCCTCTGCCATCCGTCCTAGGGGTCGAACCGGCCGGGTGTGACGCCCTCTCCTTCCATGATGCTGAGCTGGGCGCAGAGCTGGATCAGACGGCGTCCGTCGCGGTCCGATTTCCGGTAAGCCTCGCACAACATCTCGGCCTGAGTGTGATCTTCCTCCGCCGAGATCGTGAAGCCTTCGAGCGGCTGTCCGGGATCATGAGTCCGCTTGCGGCGCCATGCGTTGTTCTCCAGCGCATAGCAGACGTAGCCCGTCTCCTTCACGATGCGCACGGTCGGCATCACCGCCGCGCCGGCGACTTCACGGTCCTTCTGATTCGCCGTGAGCTGGCCGCCGAAGCGGAAGATCGGCATCCGGTCGACGCTGTGCGCCGGCAGAACGCCGCGCGCGTTCAACTTCTGCTCCTCGAGCGCCGCCGCGATGAAGCGCCCGATGATGTCCTTGAGTCGGCTGCGCGTCTCGTCGTCGATCTGATGGAACTCGAGCCCCGAGTGATAGATCGTCAGCCCGTCCGATCCGACCGAGAAGCGCTCCAGACGCGAGCGAACGACGCGGCAGTCGATCGTCATCTCGAGATCCTCGAACGCGAACTGCAGTTTCGACGAGCCGCCGGCCACGATCGGCGTGTGGTGCTCGACGCGCGCGCCGAGAATCGAGAGGTCGACGAGGATCACCTGGGCGGAGCCAAGCTTCGCCACAAGCGGCTGCGCGAGATGCACCCGCTGCACACGACGAGTTCTGGGGGACTGCATTGGGGCTGGAAAAAATCATACCGGAAAAGCAAAAAGCCGGCTCCGAGGAGCCGGCCTTTCTCGTTCATTCGATGTGGTTTATCGAGTTTGTTATTTGACTTTGACGCTGCGGCGAATCGGGCTCTTGCCCGAGCCGCTCGGGTAGATCACGTTGATCGCGTCGCCGCTGAGCGGCTCGAGGTACTGCGCCTCGAGAGTCGTCGCGTCCTGCGACACGTTGTCGAGGACCGAACCGTACGCGAGGAACGCCGGGCAGCCCTGCTGGCAGGTCGACGGCGCGTCGGACGTCGGGACGTTGTTGCGCTGCTCGACCGTGGCGAAGAGGTTCGAGCCGGCGCCGATCGCCGTCCCGCTGAACATCGTCGTCAGGTTGACCTGCGTGTGACCGAGCGGCTGAAGCGTCGTCTCGAACGTGCCGAGCGCGGTGCTGCCGGAGAGATCGCCCGGGTTGTTGCCCGCGTAGAGGCGAACGGTGAGCGTCGTGGTCGAGTACTGCGACGCGTTCACGAGGCCGATGTTCGAACGGAAGGTGCCCGGCGTGCCGGTGCCGCCGGTCTGGCGGATGCCGGTGATGAAGATCTTGTCCAGCTTCGAGTTCGACTGCAGCGAGCTCACGAAGTTGTACCAGGGAATGCCCGAGAAGAGCTGACCCTTCGTCTCCGGCTTGTCGGCCAGCGACGTGCCGACCGGGATGACGAAAATGCGGCTCTCGACGCTGATGTTGCGGAAGTTCTGGCTGAAGCCATCCGCATTCTGCGTCGCCGGACCGCAGTCGGCGTTCTGCAGGCAGGCGTTGAAAATGAGCTGGCCGAAGCCGCTCGCGCGCTGAAGAACCGTCGGGAAAAAGTCGATGATCTCCCGGCGCTCGCGGGACGCGAGCTTGATCACATTTTTATACTCGGTCTGCGTGCCGCCCGTTCCCTCGGAGTAGATCACCGAGACATCGACCGGGTCCGCGCTGAGATTCGAGATGAACACATCCGAGATGAACGTTCCACCCGAACCGCCCAGGTGGCCGGCTGCCGGCAGATACACCTGATCGGCGCCACGGAAGTTGCTCGCCATTGCACCTGCGGCGCAGAGCATCAGAGCAGCCGCGACGCCAAGCTTCTTCATGAACATAATTTCCCCTTTACCCGCTGCTTTTTTGAGAGTTGACTGCTGCACTACGGAAACGTTTACGCATTCTAATCGAGATCTTATTTTGGAAAACAACGTTTCGAAACAGATCACGACCGGGCGTGCGCACGAGACGCGAGTGGCGACTGTTGGCGAGTCGCAGGCGGGACTTCGTCTCGATCGCGCGCTGTCCGAAATCTTCCCCGAGCACAGTCGCAGCTTCCTTGCTCGCCTGGTCGAAGAAGGTCATGTTCGACTTGATACGCAGCAGATCCGCAAAACGTCACAGCGCGTCGAGCTCGGCCAGACGATCGCCATCGAGATCCCCGAAGCGGCGCCATCCGGACTCGAATCGCAGGACCTCCCGATCACGATCCTCTTCGAAAACGACGACCTCGTCGTGATCGACAAACCTGCCGGACTGGTCGTGCATCCCGCCGCCGGCCACGCCGACGGCACACTCGTCAACGCGCTGCTCTTTCACGTGAAGGATCTCTCCGGCGTCGGCGGCGAGCTCCGCCCCGGCATCGTGCATCGCCTCGACAAGGACACGAGCGGCGTGATGATCGTCGCCAAGAACGACGCGACGCATCGCCGCCTGTCGGCCGAGTGGAACAGCGATCGCGTGCGCAAGGAGTACGTCGCGATCGTCTACGGCACGCCGAAAAACGATCGCGGCACGATCGACGCGCCGATCGGACGCGATCCGCGCGATCGCAAGCGCATGGCCGTCGTTGCCGGAGGCCGCGCGGCAATCACCGACTACGAAGTCGCGGAACGACTCCGCCACGCGTCACTCGTGCGCTGCCGTCTCCGCACCGGCCGCACCCATCAGATCCGCGTCCACCTCAAACACCTCGGCCACCCGATCGTCGGCGATCCGATCTACTCCGGTCCGCAATGGCGCGGCATCCCCGACAAAAAGATGCAGCGCGCGATCGCGTCCTTCCCAAGGCAGGCGCTGCACGCCGCGCGGATCACGTTCGACGGCATGACGGTCGAAGCGCCGCTGCCAGACGACATGCAGGCGCTGATCGACGCGCTGCGGTGATCTGGACTGCGGCAGCGCGAGCTGCCGCTCTCAATGCCGCGGCGCAAGCCGCGGCTGCCGCCGCAGCGAGGAGAGCGGCGACTCACGTCGCCGCAGTCCAGACCTACAGCAGAATCCCCGCGATCGTCGCCGTCAGGAAGTTCGCGAGCGTTCCCGCGAGCATCGCCCGCATGCCGAGCCGCGCGAGATCGCCGCGCCGCGTCGGCGCCAGCGATCCGATGCCGCCGATCTGAATCGCGATCGAGGAGAAGTTCGCGAATCCGCAGAGCGCGTACGTCACGATGATCTTGCTGCGCGGATCGAGCACGCCCTCCTTGATCTGGCCGAGGTTCAGGAACGCCACGAACTCGTTGAGCACCATGCGCGTGCCGAGGAGATTGCCGACCACCAGCGTGTCCTTCCACGAGACGCCCATCGCCCACGCGATCGGACGGAAGACCCAGCCGAGAAGGACGTCGAGACTCGGAGGAAAGTACGCGCCGACGACCGTGCTGGCGAGCATGCCGTGCACGTAGCCGAAGATGCCGTTGATCAGCGCGACGAGCGCGACGAACGCGATCAGCATGCCGGCCACGTTGAGCGAGAGATGCAATCCCTCGATCGCGCCGCGGCCCGCCGCATCGATCACGTTCACGTCCTGTTTCGGCACTTCGATCGCGACGTCGCCGCCCGTCTCCGGCTGCTCCGTCTCCGGAACGATGATCTTCGACATCATGATCGCGCCCGGCGCGGTCATGATCACCGCCGTCAGCAGGTGAATGACGTCGACCTTCGCGATCATCACGTACGCGGCCATGATGCCGCCCGACACGTGGGCCATGCCCGCGGTCATGATCGTCATCAGCTCCGAGCGCGTGACGTTCGGCAGGAACGGACGGATCGTCAGCGGCGCCTCGGTCTGGCCCATGAAGATCGACGCGGCGACGGACGTCGATTCCGCGCCTGACGTTCCCATGAATCGCAGCATGACCTTCGCGAAGAAGCGGACGACCACTTCCATCACGCCGATGTAGTAGAGGACGGCGAAGATCGAGGCGATGAAGATGATCGTCGGCAGGATCTGCGTCGCGAAGATGACGGCTCGGTCCGGACCGAAGACCGAACCCATTTTCTGGTTGTCACCCAACACGCCGAAGACGAACTTCGCGCCTTCGCCCGTGAATCCGATCAGCTTGTTCACGACCTCCTTCATCTTCTCGAACGTGTACGCGAGAAGGTTGAAGGTCAGAAAAAGATACGCGGTGGACACACCGAACGCGATCCAGATGGCCTTCGCCGCCGCGGCGGCGTACTTCGCGATCACCCACGCGAGGATGGCGATGCCGATGAATACGAGCGCCGCACCTTTGTGTGTGAGCGGCAGCGCGATCACGCTCAGCGCTGACTCGATGTTCGTCCCCTTGAGGACGAGAATCGCGACCGCGATCTGCAGAACGAGGCCCCACAGGACAGGCCGCCATTTGATTGCCTTCCGATTGACCGACAGCGCCCACGCAATCGCAAGAATGGCAAGGAACCCGATGACGGCGGTAAAACGCTCCATGCAGTGCTCCGTATCTGACGTGATTTGTGGAACCGGGCGCAAGGATACTTTATCCTCCGCGCCCATGATTCAGGCGATCAACGAAGCCGTCGCATACGTCCGCAGCAGAAGCTCTCTTCAACCCGAGGTCGGCGTGATCCTCGGATCAGGCCTCGGTAACGTCGTCGACGCGATCGATGTCGACGTCGCGATTCCGTACGGCGAAATTCCTGGCGCGAAGGCATCGACGGTGCTCGGCCATCAGGGCCGTCTCATCCTCGGCCGCGCCGGCAAGCTCCCCGTCGCGATCATGCAGGGCCGCGTGCATTTCTACGAAGGCTACGAGATGAGCGAGGTGATGTTCCTCGCGCGCGTGCTCGGCCGTCTCGGCATCAAGAAGCTGATCGTCACGAACGCGGCGGGCGGCATCAACACGTCGTTCCAGCCGGGCGATCTGATGCTGATCTCCGATCACATCAATCTGATGGGCATCAATCCGCTGCGCGGTCCGAACGTCGACGACCTCGGCGTGCGCTTCCCCGACATGAGCGACGCATACGCGGAAGCGCTCCGCGACGTCGCGAAGGAAGTCGCGAAGAACATGAATCTCGAGGTGAAGGAAGGCGTTTACCTCGCGCTGTCCGGCCCGACGTACGAGACGCCCGCCGAGATTCGCGCGTTCCGCGTTCTCGGCGCGGACGCCGTCGGCATGTCGACCGCTCCGGAAGTCATCGCCGCCTCCCACATGCAGATCCCCGTCCTCGGCATCTCCTGCATCACGAACATGGCCGCCGGCATCCTGAAGCAGAAGCTCACGCATCAGGAAGTGATGGACACGACGGCGCGCGTGCAGAAGGAGTTCACGAACCTGGTGCTGGGAGTGCTGGCCAAATTCCAACCCTGAGCGAAGCGAAGGGTCAGGGGAGCAACGCTCGCAACACATGCCACGCACGCTGCCCGTCGCACGCTCATGGAGCGTTGCTCCATTGACCCCGCGTCTTCGCGCGGGGTGAACTAAGAATCAAGGCACGAACTTGTACCCCACCCGGTGCACCGTGATCAGGTGCCTCGGCTCCGCGGCCACGTCCTCGATCTTCTGCCGCAGCCGGGCCATGTGCGTGTCGACCGTGCGCGTGAATGCGGAGCTGTCGTAGCCCCAGACGTGATTGAGGAGCGCGTCGCGGCTGACGACTTCGTTCGCGTGATCGATGAAGTAGCGGAGGATCCGGAACTCGCGCGGCGTGAGATCGAGCGGCTGTTCGTTCTTCGCCGCCTGGTACGTACGGAAGTCGAGCTTCACGCCGCCGAACTCGTACTCGTCGCCCGCGGTGTTTTTTTGCGTGCGGCGCAGCACCGCTTCGACGCGCGCCAGCAGTTCCATGAAGCTGAACGGCTTCGTCACGTAATCGTCCGCGCCGAGCTTCAGCCCAACGATCTTGTCGATCTCCTGACCGCGCGCCGTCAGCATGATCACCGGAGTGTGGCTGCCGTTCTTGCGCAGCTCCTTGCACACGTCGAGGCCGCTCTTCTTCGGCAGCATGACGTCGAGAATGATCAGATCGTGATCGCCGCGATTCGCGAGGCGCAGTCCCTCGTCGCCGTCGTTCGCCATCTCCACCGTGTACTTCTCGAACTCGAAGCCGTCGCGCAGCGCGACCGACATCGCCGGATCATCCTCGACCACCAGGATTCTGTTCATGCCTCTTTCTCTCCGAGTTGCAATGATGTGCCCGTGGCCTCGAGCGCGTTCGCATCGGGAACCGGCAGCACGATCGTGAAGGTGCTCCCGTCGCCCGGCGTGCTCGTCACCTCGACGCGTCCGCCGTGCGCGCGCACCACGTGCTGCACGATCGCGAGGCCGAGGCCGCTGCCCTTCACGTCGTGAACGAGACCGCTGCCGACGCGATAGAATTTTTCGAAGATCTTCTTCTGCTCGTTGTGCGCGATACCGATGCCGTGATCGCCGATCGCGATCCGCACTTCTCTCCCGACCTGCTCGACGCTCACGTCGATCTCCCTGCGATCGCCGGAGTACTTCACCGCGTTATCGACGAGATTCGCGAGCACCTGGCCGAGCGCGTCCTTGTCGATGCGCAGCGGCGGCGGATGCGATGCCGATGCGAACGAAAAGACGAATCCCTGATCGCGCAGCGGCATCTCCAGTCCGCTGACCGTCTGCCTCACGAGCTCGACGACGTCCATCTCGCAGAAGTGGTACTGCTTCTCCTCACTCTCGATCTTCGAGAAGTCGAGGATGTTGTTGATGAGCTGCGTGAGGCGGCGACTCTCGGCCTCGATGTACTCGCCGTACTGCTGGATCTTGTCGGACTTCGTCACGCGGCCGAGGCGCATGTACTCGCCGAAAACGCGAATGGAGGCGAGAGGCGTGCGCAGCTCGTGCGAGACGTTGGAAACGAAGTCGCTCTTCATCTGCGACAGCTTGGCCTGCCGCGCGACGGCCTGAATCATCAGCGCACACGCGATCAGCAGCACGAACAGTCCCGATCCGGTCCACATCGCATTCATCCGGAAGTTGTGCGCCGCGATCTCCTCGGGACTCGCGCAGATGTCGCGGATGCCGGCGCGCCAGTTCGTGAACACGAAGCCGATCGGCTGCGTGACGTAGTCGCGTCCGCCCGCCATGTGAGGAAAACGGTCGCTGATCCGCAGCGTCACGACGTCGTCGTTGCGGCGCTTGAGAAAACGTCCGCCGATCTGGGCCATCGCGGCCCTGGCGAGGTTCTCGTCGAGAACGACGCCGACGACGCCCGTCAGATGTCCCGAACCGTCGGTGATCGGCCGCACGATCACGCGATGATTCGGATCGCGCTCGTCGACGTGCAGCGCCGGCTGCTGGATCAGACGATCCATCTTGTACGCGACCTGCCATGAAACGGTGGACATCCGCACCGCTTCGATCTCGCTCTCGCCGATGATCTTCTCCTTCCCCCACGAGTCGAAGAATCCCGCCTCGGTCATGTGATTGTTGAAGCGCAGCGCGAAGAACGTGCGCCCGCCGGGCACGCGATTGCGGCGGAAGTGATCGCCGAGCTGCGTGACGTCGGCGAGCGTGTCCGGTTCGATCGTCAGCGCGCGCGTCGACGCGACGCGATACTCGCTCTCGATCTCCTCGGTCACCCGCTCGAGTGAATTGCGCAGCCAGTTGCGCTCCGCCGACGCCGTGTTCTGCTCGAGCGTGCGCAGAAAGCGGTACTGCAGCACCGCCAGCGCGACGAGCGGAATCAGAACGGCGGGCAAAAGCCAGAGAAGCGAGCGGCGAAAAATGCGGCGCATGGGCGATCGGGACAGCCATGGTCGCACGCCCCTCCCGCGGCAGCCAGCATCGGTAACGCCAATGTTGCGGCTGACACGTTTTGTAACCGGGATCGCGGATGGCGGATGGCGGATGGCGGAATGGTGATCGCGCCTGCCATCCGCCATCCGCCATCCGCCATCTGCAACATCTGACAAACGTCAACTGACAACGGCGATCTGATCCGGTAATGTGCGCCGCCGATGTCAGTCGATAAGGAAACTCTCGACGGCCTGCGCATCAACAGGCCGGCGCCATCGAACCGCTCGCGCTCGCCTCTCACGATGGTCATCGTGATCGCGGTTCTCGTCGTCGCCGCGGCAATCGCGTTCTGGCTCGTGAAGCGCGGGCGCACGACCGAAGTGAAGGTGGCCGAGGTGAAGGCGGTCGCTCAGGAAGGACGGGGATCGATTCTCAACGCGAGCGGCTACGTCACCGCGCGACGCCAAGCCACGGTCTCCTCGAAGGTCACCGGCAAAGTCATCGAGATCTTCATCGAGGAAGGGATGCAGGTGAAGCACGGCCAGGAGCTCGCGCGCCTCGACGCCTCGATCACCTCGAAAGGTCTCGCGGTTGCCGACGCGCAGGTCTCCGCGGCGGCGAGCGCGCTCGACGAAACGCGCGTGCAGATCCGTCAGGCGCAGATCGACTTCGACCGCGCGCGCAGTCTCTCCGATCAGCAGATCTCCAGCCGCTCCGACACCGACAAGGCGAAGGCGCAGCTCGATGCGTTGCGCGCGCGTCTGTCGGCTCAGACCGATGCGCTGCGCGTCGCGCAGCAGCAGGCGAACCTGCAGAAGCAGAACGTCGAGGACAACATCATCCGCGCGCCGTTCGACGGCATCGTCGTCTCGAAGGACGCGCAGCCGGGCGAAATGATCTCGCCCGTGTCCGCCGGCGGCGGCTTCACGCGCACCGGCATCTGCACCATCGTCGACATGGAGTCGCTCGAGATCGAGGTCGACGTCAACGAGGCCTACATCAATCGCGTGCGGTCCGGCCAGCAGGTCGAGGCCGTGCTCGACGCGTATCCCGAATGGCGCATCCCCGCGCACGTCATCACGCCGGTGCCGACCGCGAATCGCGAGAAGGCGACCGTGAAGGTGCGCATCGCCTTCGATCAGAAGGACCCGCGCATCCTGCCGGACATGGGCGTGAAGGTCTCCTTCATCAGCAGCGAGCCCGCCGCCGCGAACGCAACGTACGTCGAGGTGCCGAAGAGCGCCGTGCGCCACGACGGCGATCAGGACATCGTCTACGTGCTGAAGGACGACAAAGCGGAGCGCCGCGCGGTCAAAGTCTTCACGACCTCCGGCGACTTCACCCGCCTCGCGTCCGGCGTCAGCGCCGGCGAGCGCGTGATCATCGAGGCCCCCGCGGAGTTGAAGGATGGGGATGCAGTGAGAATCAAAGAGTAGTTGGTAGTTAGTAGCTGGTAGTTGGGTCGCACTCGCTACGAACTACCAACTACCAACTACCAACCACAAGGAGCGAAGCGACTATGTCTCTTGTGACCATGCGTGGCGTCTCGAAACTCTTCCATCGCGGCAGCGAGGACATCCGCGTCCTCGACGCGCTCGACCTCGACATCCAGCCGGGCGAGTTCCTCGCGCTCATGGGTCCGTCGGGCTCGGGCAAGTCGACGCTGCTCAATCTGCTGGCCGGTCTCGATCAGCCGACGTCCGGACAGATCGCCATCGGCGGCGATCGCATCGAAGCGATGTCGCGCCGTCAGCTCGCGAACTGGCGCGCGCGCCACGTCGGCTTCGTCTTCCAGTTCTACAACCTGCTGCCGGTGCTCTCCGCCGAGCGCAACGTCGAGCTGCCGCTGCTGCTCACGAATCTCTCGAAGGCGGAGCGGAGAGACCACGTCGCGACGGCGCTGAAGATCGTCGGACTCGCTCATCGCGCCAAGCACACGCCGCGAACGTTGTCGGGCGGCGAACAGCAGCGCGTCGGCATCGCCCGCGCGATCGTCACCGATCCGACGCTCATCCTCGCCGACGAGCCGACCGGTGACCTCGATCGCAAGACCGGCGACGGCATCCTCGATCTCATGCAGGCCCTCAATCGCGACCAGAAGAAAACGATCGTGATGGTCACGCACGATCCGCACGCCGCGGCGCGCGCCTCGCGCATTCTCTACATGGTCGATGGACACGTGTCCAACGAGATGGCCGCATGAAGCTCATCCCGCTCATCCTCTCCAACTTCAAGCGCCACAAGCTGCGCACGATCCTGACGATCCTCTCGATCATCGTCGCCTTCATCCTCTTCGCGTATCTCTCCGCGATTCGCAACGCGTTCCGCGCGGGCATCACCGTCGCCGGCGCCGATCGTCTGATCACGCGCAATCGGGTCACGCTCATCCAGCCGCTGCCGAAAGCGTACGAGTCGCAGATCGAACAGATCCCCGGCGTCTCGATCGTGACGAAGGCGTCATGGTTCGGCGGGATTTATCAGGACAAGCCGCAGGCGTTCCCGCAGATCGCCGTCGATCCCGACGAGTTCCTGCAGGTCTATCCCGAGTTCATCCTGACGGCGGACGAAAAGAAGGCGTGGGACGCGACGAAGACCGGCTGCATCGTCGGCAAAAAGGTCGCCGAAAAATACGGTTTCAAGGTCGGCGACAAGATCCCGATCAAGGCGACCTTCAACACGCCGAAGTCGGGCGGCAGTCTCTGGACGTTCGACGTGGTCGGCATCTATCACGGCGCGAAGCCGGAGACCGATGAGACGACGATGTACTTCCGCCACGACTATCTCGAGGAGAACCGTCTGCGCGGCGAGGGGCTGACCGGCTGGTACTACCTCAAGATCGCTGATCCAAAGAAAGCGGAGGAGATCGTCCGCCGCGTCGACGAGCGATTCGCGAACTCGCCGTACGAAACGAAGACCGAGACCGAGAAGGCGTTCATGCGCGGCTTCGCCGAGCAGGCAGGCAACATCGGCGCGATCGTGGTCTTCATCCTCACCGCGGTCTTCTTCACGATCCTCGTCGTGGCCGCCAACACGATGGCCCAGGCCGTGCGCGAGCGCATCGGCGAGCTCGGCGTGCTGAAGGCGATCGGATTCACCGACGGGCAGATGCTCGGCCTCATCCTCGCCGAGTCGCTCCTCATCGCCCTCATCGGCGGTGCCGTCGGCCTCGCCCTCGGCGCCAGCTTCGTGAAGAAGGGCGATCCGACGGGCGGCGGTTTGCCGGCCTTCCTCCTTCCGACGACCGATTTCCTGATGGGCGTCGCCTTCGTGATCCTCCTCGGCATCATCACCGGACTGTGGCCCGCGCTGCAGGCCATGCGACTCAACGCGGTCGACGCGCTTCGGAGGGAGTAATGAACTGGTTCAGTCAGCTCGGGGCCCTCATCAGCTTCAACCTGCGATCGATGCCGGCGCGCCGCGGATCCGCGGCCGCCGCGGTCATCGGCGTGGCGGGAGTCGTCGCGGTCCTCATCGGCGTGCTCTCGATCGGCGAAGGTTTCCATCAGGTCATGGTCGCCGCGGGATCGCCTGACACGGCGGTCGTGCTGCGCTCCGGATCGGACAGCGAGATGTCCAGCGTGCTCCTGCGCGATGACGGCGAAGTCATTCGCAATGCGCCCGGCGTCGCGCGCGGCAATGGCAAACAGCTCGCGTCGCCGGAGCTTTTCGTGCTCGTCGATCTGCCGAAGCGCTCGACCGGAACGGAAGCCAACGTCCCGATGCGCGGCGTGCACGAAGAGGCGTTCCTCGTGCGACCGGAAATCAAAATCGTGGAAGGAAAAATGTTCGCGTGGGGCACGAACGAGGTGATCGTCGGCCGCTCCGCGCAGACGCAGTTCGCGAACACGGAAGTGGGAACGAATCTGCAGTTCGGACAGACGACGTGGAAAATCGTCGGCGTGTTCGAAGGCAACGGCGGCATCGCGGAGTCGGAGGTGTGGGCCGACGCGAATGTGCTCGCGCCGGCGTATCACCGAGGAAGCTCGTTCCAGACGATGATCGTCAGACTGTCGTCGCCCGGCAGCTACAAAACATTCAAGGATGCGCTGACGTCGGACCCGCGCGTGAGCCTGCTGATCGAGCGCGAGACGGAGTACTACGCGGCGCAGTCGCGCGTGCTCCGCGGACTCGTCACCGGTCTCGCCGCCGTGATCTGTACGTTGATGGGTTTGGGCGCGATCTTCGGCGCGCTGAACACGATGTACACCGCCGTCGCCTCCCGCTCCCGCGAGATCGCCACCCTCGAAGCCCTCGGCTTCGGCGGCGGCGCGGTGATGGTCTCGGTGATGATCGAGGCGCTGCTCCTCGCACTCGCGGGAGGCATCGTCGGATCGATCGGCGCCTACCTCGCCTTCGACGGCTACCGCAGCGCCACGATGAACTGGCAAACGTTCAGTCAGGTCGCCTTCAAGTTCAACGTCACCCCCGCGCTGATGATCGGCGCGATCATCTACGCGCTGTTCATCGGCCTCGTGGGAGGCCTCTTCCCCGCGATCCGCGCGGCCAGGATTCCCGTGGCGACGGCGCTGAGGGGTGAGTGAAACTGGAGCGCGGCCGTCTCGGCCGCTGGCGCCGCGGCGTCCCGCCGCGGCCAAGCCCAATGGCGGCCAATGGCCTTGAGTTAGCAAACCTCAGGCACGTCACCCTGAGCGGCGAAGACGGCGAAGGGACTCAAATCGCAAGGATTTTGGGCATCTTGAGTTCCTTCGCTTCGCTCAGGATGACGGGGTCGAAAGTCTCACGGCGCCGGCCGCCTCATAGCAATCGGGGGGACACGATGAAGTTCGCACTGCCCGCTGCACTCCTTCTCACTCTCGCCATCGGCTGCGCAAAAAAAGAATCGACCGAACCGCCGCCGCCCGCTGCTGGGACGGTCGCCACCGAAACGCAGGCCGCTGCGACCGCCCCTCCGCCGCCCGCGGTGGAGGCGGTCACGCTTCCAGCTGGCTCGCCGATTCCCGCGGCCGGCGTGCTGCTGTGGCTCAACGCCGACGACGCACTCGCGAGCGCGAAAGACGGCAAGGTGCTGTCGTGGCAGAACGCTGCAGTTCCGAATGCGATCGCAAAGACAGCGCGCGAAGAGAGCAAACCTCCCGCGGCCGTTGCCAATGCGCTGAACGGGCACGCCGTCGTCCGCTTCGACGGCACCGATCAAATGCTCGTCACGACGGCCGACATTCGTCCGACGACGATGCCTGAAGGAACCGTCATCGCGGTGTTCAGCAGCGCGACGGCCGATGCTTCGCCGCTGCGCAAGCTGTATGGCGACGACGATGGCAGCTACGACCGCGCCGTCGGTCTCGACGATCGCGGACAGGGCACGAACTACACCGCGTTCATCGGCAACGGCGTCGCGCCGTACTTTCCGCTCGCCGCCAACACGCCCTACATCACCGTCGACGAGTTTTCACCGAAGGAATTCAACGGCTGGATGAACGGAAAGGCCGTTGCCTCGAAGGTCGAAGCGAACTGGGGCGACGACGCCCTCCCGAACATGTACCTCGGCGGCACCGGAACCGTGTACACCGAATACTGGAGCGGCGATCTCGCGGAGATCATCGTCTACGCGCGCAAACTCACCGACGCGGAGCGGACGCAGATCGAGGATTACCTCGCGAAGAAATACGGCGTGACTGTCAATCGCTGAGCTACTTGCTTCGATAACGCAGCACGCTCACTTTCTCGACCGTCACCAGTCCATCGCCGAGCATCTCGTCGAGGATCGGCATCAGCTTCTCGATGTGCTCCTCGGTGTCGACGACTTCGATGACCAC
>Ga0075425_100002528_pt1 | contig 18357 bp, 21 predicted proteins | sample SoiMethybrSBSTD4_FD_75300 | JGI IMG/M metagenome (GOLD analysis project Ga0075425, IMG submission 75300) | Bulk soil microbial communities from a Populus tree surrounding site in Tennessee, USA - Soil MetaG P. TD hybrid SBSTD4 | ecosystem: Environmental > Terrestrial > Soil > Tree plantation... | reverse complement strand
AGGAGCTGGCAGACCTCGTTGCGCACGAAGTAGCGCACGAATGCCCCGACGTAGGGCGTGGGGTCGAAGGCCTCGTCGGCGCTCACGCCTGCCCACGGGTCGCCCGTCACGTTGCGGACCGTGTTGCCGCAGGCCTCCCGGCTCGAGAGCCCGGCGTCCGAGATCATGCGGATCGCCTTGGCCGCGTCGGCAAGCGGGATGTGGTGGAACTGGAAGTTCTGCCGCGTCGTGATGTGGCCCTTGCGGAGCGGCGCGTACTGGTCGGCCAGGTCCGCGAAGGCCTCCAGTTGCTCGGGCGTGATGCCGCCGAACGGCACCTTCACGCGGATCATCTGCACGTCGGGCTGGCGCTGGCCGTAGACGCCCTGTTTCAGGCGGAAGCCGATGAACTTGTCCTCGGGGATATCGCCGGCGAGGAACTTGGTCGATTCCGTGTCGAAGTCGTCGAACTCGCGCTCGAGGATCGGGATCACGTGTCCCGGTACGTTCTCGTAGACCTCGGGGTTCTCGAGGGAACCCCGGCCTTTAGGTGTAGGTGTGCCCTTCGGCTTGGTCTCGACTGCTGGTTCCATGCGGCATCCTCCAGGCGGCTCCGGGTCGTCCGAATATAGCAAAAAGGCGGGCGGATTTAGGGTATTTTCCGGACGCGCCCGGCGGGCGGCGAGGCCGGGTTCGCCAAAAACCGGGCAGGTAAGGGGTGGGTCTGTGTCGTGGCTGTGACCACCGTCGCGCCCGGCTCATGAAAGGGGCGAGAAGTAGCCGTACGCGCAGCTCTCGCAACGGGACCATGCAACGCCACTCGGCTTGTATGCATATATGCCAGTCAACTCGAGTTTCGTCCTCAGGGCTCCCTAGTCGCAGCACGAGACCGTGTCGATCGTGGCAGGAAGCGCACTGAAGGCGTGCACACCTCTGAACCGCCCCTTACCAGCCCGGTTTTCCCCGGACATGGCGCCCGCCCGATAATGCGCGTCGTGCGGAGCGACGCCTTCTTCACCCGGGCCAACGACCCCGAGGTCGGGTTCGTTGATGACCTGGATCCGGCCTCACGGCGCATGATCGTGTCTTTCGCGGCGCTGAAGGGCCCGAATCAGGTCGTGCGGCCGTTCTCGTTCCTCGCGACGCTGGCCGACGTCGACGTGAAGGCCGCCTTCCTGCGCGACCACCATGAGGCCTGGTACCACCGCGGCGTGGCGGGGATCGGCGGCGGCGTCGACGAGGTGGCCGACTTCCTGCGCGACTTTTGCAGCAACGCGGAGGAGGTCGTGATGATCGGGGGGTCGACCGGCGCCTATGCCGCCATCCTGTTCGGCTCGCTCGCCGGGTGCGAGGTCCACGCGTTCTCGCCCCAGACCTTCATCGACCCGGAGCTTCGCCGCGAGCACGCGGACAGGCGGTTTCCGAACGAGATCGCCGGGCTTTTGCCGCACATGGACATGCGCTACGCGGACCTGCAGCCAATCGTCGAGCGATCGGACACGCCGGTCCACATCTACTACGCCACGAACCACCGCCTCGACAAGCTCCACGCCGAACGGCTAGGAGGCCTCGGGAACGTCACGTTGCACCCGTTCGAATGGGACAGCCATCTGCTGCTGCGTGAGCTGCGGGACAGGGGCTGGCTCGAGCCCTTCCTCGAACGGCTCACCGGCTAGCCGTCCCTATCCTGTAGCGAACGTGTTCGACGTTCTCTCCGACAAGCTCCAGGCCGTCCTCTCCGACGTCCGCTCACGCGGGAAGCTCAACGAGGAGGACGTCAACAAGGCGATGCGTGAGATTCGGCTCGCGCTGCTCGAGGCGGACGTCAACTTTAAGGTCGTGAAGCAATTCACGAACGCCGTGAAGGAGCGGGCGCTCGGCCATGACGTGCTCGAGAGCCTCAACCCGGGACAGCAGGTCGTGAAGGTGGTGAACGAAGAGCTCACGGCGCTGATGGGCGAGTCCTCGCGGCAGCTGACGATCTCGCCGAATCCCCCCACCGTGATCCTGATGGCCGGCCTGCAGGGCTCCGGCAAGACCACCGCCTGCGGCAAGCTGGCACGCCTGCTGAAGGAGGACGGGCGCGATGTGGCGCTGGCGGCGTGCGACGTCTACCGCCCGGCCGCGGTCGACCAGCTCGTCAAAGTCGGCGGCCAGGCCGGCGCGACCGTCTACGAGCAGGGCACCGACCGCGACCCGCGCGACATCGCCGCGTGGGCCGTCGACCAGGCGAAGCGCGATGGGCGCGACGTCGTGATCGTCGACACGTCCGGGCGCCTCCACATCGACCAGGACCTGATGAAGGAGCTGGCCGACATCAAGAAGCGGACCAAGCCGCACAACGTGCTGCTGGTCGTGGATGCGATGACCGGCCAGGACGCCGTGAACGTCGCCGAGCAGTTCGCCGAGGTGGCCGACTTCGACGGCGTGGTGATGACGAAGCTCGACGGCGACGCGCGCGGGGGCGCCGCACTCTCGATCAAGGCGGTGACGGGGAAGCCGATCCTGTATGCGTCGACTGGGGAGAAGCTCGGTGACTTCGAGCCGTTCCACCCGGATCGCATGGCCTCCCGGATCCTGGGCATGGGAGACGTGCTGTCGTTCATCGAGCGCGCCGAGAAGACCGTGGACGCGGACCGCGCCGCGGAGCTCGAGCGCAAGATCCGCAAGCAGGAGTTCGGCCTCGACGACTTCCTGGACCAGATGAAGCAGGTCCGTCGCATGGGGCCGATCGGAGGCCTGATCGGCATGCTCCCGGGCTTCGGCCAGCTGAAGCAGCTCAAGAACGCGAAGATCGACGAGCGCGAGCTCGACCGCATCGAGGCGATCGTGACCTCGATGACGAAGGCAGAGCGCCGCAACCCCAAGATCATCGACGGCTCGCGCCGCAAGCGGATCGCGGTCGGGTCCGGCACGAGCGTCCAGGCCGTCAATCAGCTCGTCAAGCAGTTCGGGCAGATGCAGAAGATGATGCGCGCGCTTCAGCAGGGCAAGATGCCCTCGATGGAGCAGCTGATGCGCGGGGGCCTTTAACCCCTATCCTTGCGCTTTCGCTTCTAGGAAAGGCTTTGACTTGGCAGTGAAGATCAGGCTCACGCGAGTGGGCGCGCGGAACAACCCGATCTGGCGGGTGGTGGCGACCGACCAGCGCTCGCCGCGTGACGGGCGCTTCATCGAGGTGCTGGGCCAATACAACCCGCAGACGCAGCCGTCCACGATCGAGCTCGACGAGGAGCGCGTGCGGGACTGGCTCGCGCGCGGCGCCCAGCCGAGCGACACGGTCAAGCACCTCCTGAAGGCCAAGGGGATCCGCGGCTGAAGGAGCTGCTCGAGTACCTGGCGCGCACGCTGGTCGACCATCCCGACCAGGTCGAGGTCACCGAGTTCGAGGAGGACGAGGAGACCGTGGTGCTGGAGCTGAGCGTTGCCGAGGAGGACCGCGGGAAGGTGATCGGCCGCCAGGGACGGACCGCCAAGGCACTTCGCGGCATCATGAAGGCCGGTGGCATCAGGGATGGAAAGCGGGTCCTCGTCGAGATCGTCGACTGACCTGCGCGTCGGCACCGTCGGGCGTCCGCATGGAATCGAGGGGGCGTTCGTGGTCGCCGAGCCGACCGAGCGGCTCGAGTTGCTCGGCGCGGGCCGGACGGTCACGGTCGCTGGTAAGACCGTCACCGTCGCATGGCGGCGAGGCACTCCGGCACGGCCGCTGTTGAAGCTCGAATGGGAGGGGGGACGCGCGGCGGTCGCCGAGCTCCGCGGCCAGCCGATCACGGTGCCGCGCTCAGCGATCACGCTGGCCGAAGGCGAGTTCCTGGTCGACGACCTGGTCGGCTGCGAGGCATTCGACGGCGATCGACGGCTCGGACGGGTGCGGGAGGTGCTGCTGATGCCCTCCGCCGACGTGCTGGAGGTCGAGCGCGAGCGCGAGGAGGCCCTGCTGGTGCCGCTCGTGCGCGACGCGGTGCGGTCCGTCGACCTTCGCTCCGGCCGCCTTGACATCGATACGGCCTTCCTCAATGCAGATTGATGTCTTCACCCTCTTCCCGGAGTGGTTCGACTGGTTCCTCGGCCAGCGTCACGTCCGCAACGCGCTGCGGCTCGGGCACGACGTGCGGCTCTTCAACTACCGCGACACCACACCCCTGAGCGCCGGCCAGGTCGACGACAGCCCTTATGGCGGCGGGGCCGGCATGGTGATCCGGGTGGACGTCGTGGACGCCGCGCTGCAGGCGGTCTACGGGCCCGACACGGGCGCGATGCTGGCGGCGCGGCGCGTGGCGGTGCTTGCCGCTTCGGGGCGGCAGCTCGACGACGCCGCGGCGGAGGAGCTCGCCGGCCTCGAGCGGCTGACGCTGCTCTGCGGGCGCTACGAGGGCATCGACGAGCGCGTCACCGAGCATCTCGCGAACGACTCGCTCTCGATCGGCCCTTACGTCCTGTCCGGCGGGGAGCTGGCCGCGATGGCGGTCGCGGACGTGGTGCTGCGCAAGCTGCCCGGCGCGCTCGGGCACGAGGAGAGCGCGCGTGAGGAATCGTTCTCGGCTGCGCTCGAGGGGGCGCCCGAGTACCCGCACTACACGCGGCCCGCCTCCTACCGCGGCTGGGAAGTCCCGGACGTGCTGGTGTCGGGGCACCACGCCGACGTCCGCCGGTGGCGCATGGAGGCGGCCGGCCGCCGCCGCGCCGAGAGCTCCAAGCCCTGAGCGTCAGTGCGGGGGCGAGGCGGGGTCACCGCCGAGCCTCTTCATGAAGTCATCGAGCCAGCCCGAGTCGCGCAACTCGCCGACCAGGTTGTGGTTGGCGGACTCGAAGGCGTGGAGCGTCACCTGGGGGAGGTCGCCGATGTGCTCCGCGTGCGCGACGTCGACCGGCCGCAGGCTCGGGTAATAGACGTGGCAGGTCGCGGCGCTCGCCGCGATCGCCGGCCGCAGGTCCGCGTAGCGCATGTCCATGTGGCCATCGAGCTCCTCCATCGACTCGGGCCACCGGTCGTCGTTGTGACGCGCTCGCAGCTCAGGGTCGATGAACGTCTGCGGCGAGAAGGCGTGGACCTCGCAGGAGAGAAGAGCGCCGAACAGAAGGGCGCCGTAGCCGCCCGCCGAGGACCCGATCGTCGCGATCTGCTCGGCTTCGACCTCGGCCGCCAGATTCCGGAGATGCTCGGCCACCGTGTCGATGTCGTCTCCGACGCCGGCCACGCCGCCGTGGTACCAGTGGCGGTTGACGTCGCGGATGAACGCCCGCTTTGCTTGCACGAGCGACAACGAGCGGAGGAACTCGAACGGCGGCAGCCCCAGCACGTGCACGCCCCGGCCGCTGAAGGCCAGGATGAGCCGCGGGGAATCACCTTCGAGCAGCGTGGCGATGCCCCATTCGCGTCCCTCAGCGTTCCTCGTGAAGGGTTGTTCCACCGAAGCCAGTGTACGAGCGGACACGGTCCCGGTCGCGCTGGAGAGCGGCTAAGACCCGTACCTGGTTCCGCTAACATCACGCCTTCCGCGACGGTCCGGCGCCCGCCGCCCGCTCGGACACGGCGGCCCTCACCTATGAACGAGCTGATCCAGAGTGTCGAGCGCCGTCAGCTGCGGCAGGTACCGGAGTTCCGGGTCGGCGACCGTGTGAGAGTCCACTTCCAGGTCGTCGAAGGCAACCGGCGGCGGACACAGGTGTTCGAGGGCGTCGTCCTGAAAAGCCAGGGCAAGGGGGCCCGGCGCACGTTCACCGTACGCAAGCTGTCGTTCGGCGTCGGCGTGGAACGGACCTTTCCCGTTCACTCGCCGAAGATCGAGCGGATCGAGGTGGCCGCCCGCGGCGAGGTGCGGCGCGCCAAGCTCTACTACCTCCGGGGTCGCGTCGGCCGCCGTGCGCGCGTGCGCGAGAGCCGCGACTTCCGTCCCGAGGACGTGGGCATGTCGAGCGTCCCGGAGCTCGAGCACGAGCCGACGGAGGCCGCCGCCGACGCGGACGGAGCTGCGGCGCCCGAAGAGGTAGAGGAGGCGGTTGAGGCGGTCGAGGCGGAGCCCGAGGCCGAGGCGAGCGCCGATTCCGAAGAGGCAGTCGCGCATGAGGAATCCGAGGAGGCTGAGTCGGACGAGCCAGAGGGGGGCGAGCAAGAGGGCAAGTCCGGTTGACCTCCGGCACGCGCAAGCTGGTTCCGCGGCGCGGTCATCACTCCCTGCTGGAACTGGTCGTGATCGTGGTGGTGGCGATCGGGCTGGCGCTTCTCATCCAGGCCTTCCTCATCAAGCCTTACCGGATCCCGAGCGAGTCGATGGAGCCGACGCTGGACGTCGGCCAGCGGGTGCTCGTGAGCCGTTTCAACTACCACTTCAGCAGCCCCGACCGCGGCGACATCGTCGTCTTCCACCCGCCTCGCGGCGCCGACAGCAACACCTGCGGCGTGCAGAAGCCCGATGATGAGCCCTGCCCCCAGCCGACGCCCGAGCGCGCCGGCGTGAACTTCATCAAGCGAATCGTGGCGGTTCCGGGCGACCGGCTCTCGATCCAGGACGGCCATGCGATCGTGAACGGGAAGCGGCAGAACGACGACTTTACGAGACCTTGTGCGCCCGGAACGTGCAATTTCCCCCGAACGATCAAGATTCCGCCAGGGCACTTTTTTATGATGGGCGACAACCGTGGGGCCAGTGACGACAGCCGCTTCTGGGGACCCGTCCCGCAGAAGTGGATCATCGGCCAGGCCTTCTTCACCTACTGGCCCATCAAGCGAATCGGAATTCTCTGAGGCCGGCGGGCCTCGGAAGGTCAAACGCCGCACGGCGAGACGGCTGTTCCGTTTCGACCGCAGCTTCGACCGGCGCTGGGTGGCGGGCGCGGACGAGGCCGGCCGCGGAAGCCTGGCGGGACCGCTGGTGGCGGCTGCGGTGCTCTTCGACTACGAGCGACTCGGCCTGCGCGAGGTGCGCTCGTTGACGCGGCTCGACGACTCGAAGGTCCATGATCTCGAGGCGCGCGAGGCGCTCTATCCGCTGGTCATGAAGGCTGCGGCGCGGGTCACCGTGACGTCGCGCTGCGTGCGCGGCATCGACGAGCGCGGCCTCCACCGAACCAACCTCGCGGCGCTCCGGGACTGCCTGGCCCGGATCGCGGTGCCGGGCTGCCTCTGCCTCGTGGACGGCTTTCGCGTCCCGGACTGCGGTCACGACCAAGAGCCGGTCATCGACGGCGACGCCCGCAGCGCGGCGATCGCGGCCGCGTCGGTGGTCGCGAAGGTGACCAGGGACCGCTACATGCTGCGCGCCGCGGAGGAGCTGCCCGGCTGGCACTTCCACACCAACGTGGGCTACTCGACGCCCGAGCACCGGGCCGCCATTCTGGAACGCGGGATCAGCGACCTGCACCGTCGCTCGTTCCAATCGATCGCCTACCAGCAGCTGGCGATCGAGGGCTGAGCGCGGTCGCGGGGGCGCGCCTACGATAGGCGCGTGGCTGAAAAACGCTGGAACGACTTCGTCGAGTGGGCGCGCCGGGCCCGCGCGAAGCCAACGTTCGACGCCGAGGAGCGCGATTACCGCTTCGCCGTCGCACGCGCGGTAAGTGAGCTGATCGAGGCCCCGCACGCCGGGCGCCCGCTTGCCGACGCGCTCGCCGCCGTCCACCGCGAGGTGCTCACGAGCCTCGAGCCGGTGGTGCCCGTACGCGACCTGGTCGAGCTTAGGGATTGGGCCTCGCGGGACGAGCAGGCGCTCGCACACGCAATCGAGCCGTTCTCTGACGCAGCGCTCGATCCGGTCGCGCGCTTCGAGCGCTTCCTGCGCGCGGTCGACGCCGGCCCCGGCGCCGACCGCCTGGTTGCCGCCGGCCTGGTGGCCGGATCGCTGCTCAACTTCGGCGCATCCCCGGAACGGTTGCCGATCATCCGCCCGTTCCACTACGGGCGCCTCGAGCAGCTGCTCGGCGAGCAGCGCGAACCGGCGGCGACGGCCGGCGACGAGTACCGGCACGGCTTGGACTTCGCGGCGAAGGTCGATGCGGCCCTCCGGGAAGGCGACGTGCCCGTGCGCGACATGACCGACGTCGAGAGCCTCATCACCGTGTGCTCGATGCAGCACGAGTTTTGGACCGGCCGTGGCGAGGAAGCCGACCCGCGGCGGGAAGCGGATCCGGAGGTCTACCTCGCGGTGTGCTCGATGTTCCGCAACGAGGCCGCTTACCTCGCGGAATGGGTCGAGTTCCACTTGCTGGTGGGAGCCGAGCGGTTCTTCCTGTACGACAACGAGAGCGACGATCACAGCAGCGAGGTGCTCGCCCCCTACGTGGAGGACGGAATCGTGGTGCTTCACGAGCAGCCGGGCGCGGAGGCCACGAGCCAGGCCGGCCTCGACCGGATCAAGATCCCTGCCTTCCATCACTGCCTCGAGACGCACGGCGCGGAGGCGCGTTGGATTGCATTCATCGACACCGACGAATTCCTGTTCTCGCCCACGGGTCGGCCGCTCCCCGAGCTGCTCACCGGCTACGAGCGGTGGCCGGCGGTGGCGGTGAACGGAGCGCTCTTCGGCACCTCCGGCCACGCCACGCGGCCCGCGGGGCTCGTGCTCGAGAACTATCGGACGAGGCTGGACCGGCACGCGACGCGGCGCATCAAGAGCATCGTCGATCCCTGCGCGGTCGTACGCTGTCTCGACGCGCACAAGTTCGAGGCGCGACGCGGCGCGACCGTGGACGAGAACGGGTATCCGATCTCGTGGGAGGGCAACCGCTACTGGCGAGGCCACATGACCAAGTCGCCGTCGCTCGAGCGCCTGCGCATCAATCACTACTTCGCGCGATCGGAGGAGGACCTGCGCGCGAAGCAGGACCGTAGGGCCGCCGACTGGGTTCCGCGACCGGTTCTCACGTCGGAGGAGGTGCACGAGGCGCACACCGCCGGAGTCGAGGACGAGGTGATCCTCAGGTATCTGCCGTCGCTGCGGACCGCGCTGCGCGCCCGTGAGGATCGGCGCTCGAAACTACGATAGGCCCGTGGCCGTGGATCCGTGGGAGCAGTTCGTCGAGTGGGCGCGGCATGCGCGGGCCAAGCCGACGTTCGACGCGGAGGAGCGCGACTACCGGTTGCGGGTGGCCGCCGCGGTTCGCGCTCTGATCGAAGCGGCGAGCGCCGGGCTTCCATTGGTCGATCCGGCCCGGGCCGCGTACGAGCGGGTGATGGAGAGCGTCGACACGATGGTCCCGGCGCGCCAGGTTGCGCGCCTCCATGAGTGGGCGGCCCAGGACGAGCGGGACCTGGCGCAAGCCCTGCGCCGGTTCGTGGACGCGGGCGAAGATGCCGCCACGCGCTCCGCGGCGTTTGCGGACGCCGTGGCACATGGCGCGGGCGCGGCTCGTCTCCCCGACGGCGGCCTGGTGGTCGCCTCGCTGCTCAACTTCTCCATGTCCCCCGAACGGCTCCCCGTGGTCGAGATGGGTCGCTACGGACGGCTCCCGGCCCTGCTCGGCGAGGAGATGGCCGCGCCCGGCTCGGTCGTGGACTCCTACCGATGGCATCTCGGATTCGCGCGCAAGGTGGAGGCTGAGTTGACGCGTGCGGGCGTGCCGGTGCGCGACATGGTCGACGTATCGAGCCTGATCGCGCTGACCTCCGCGCAGGCCGACTTCTGGGCGGTGGCGGACCAGCCGGGGGGTGAGCGCAGCGTCGAGCCCGACGTCTATCTCAGCCTGTGCGCCATGTACCGAAACGAGGGCGCCCACCTCGCTGAGTGGATCGAGTTCCACCGCCTGGTCGGCGTGGAGCGCTTCTTCCTGCTCGACAACGAAAGCGACGACGAGAGCCTCGAGGTGCTCGCTCCCTACATCGACAAGGGAATCGTGGTGCGCTACGAGCGGCACGGATCGGCAACCGGCCAGCAGCATCTGGACGAGATCAAGCTGCCCGGCTTTCAGCAATGCATCGAAGCGCACGGCGCCGAGACGCGCTGGATGGCGTTCATCGATACCGACGAGTTCCTGTTCTCGCCGACCGGCAGGCCGGTGCCCGAGATGCTGGCCGAGCTCGAGCGGTGGCCCGCGGTGGGGGTGAACAGCGTGTTCATAGGCGCCTCGGGACACGTCGCGAAGCCGGCCGGGCTGGTGCTCGAGAGCTACACGAGACGGTTCGAGACGGACTCGGAACGGCTCATCAAGAGCATCGTCGACCCGCTCCGCGTGACGCGCTGCGGGAGTGCCCACCGGTTCGAGTACACGCACGCCGACGCCGTCGACGAGCACGGCTATCCGGTCTCCGTGGCGAAGACGAAGTCGCTGTCGGTCGAGCGCCTGCGCCTCAATCACTATTTCGCCAGGTCGGAGGAGGACGTGCTGGCCAAGTATGCGCGCCGCATCGCCGATCGCGGCCAGGGCCCGGATGCCGCTCCGAGCGCGGACGCGATCCGGCGCAGGCACGCGGGCGGAACGGAGGACACGGCGATCACCGGCTACCTGCCCGCCCTGCGCGCGGCGCTCGCCCACCCCGCCGGCGCGATCTCGCGCTAGAACGCGTTCTCGAGGTGGTCGAGGCTGCTCACGCTGCCGTCGGGACGCAGCACGATCGCGACCACGTCGAAGCGGAGCGTCTGCCAGCGGCGGCCCGGGCCGCGCTCGCGCTCCAGCGCGAGCCAGTCCCGCGCAAGCCGCCGGACCTGGATGCGCTTCGCCCGGCCGACCGCCTCAGCCGGTGTCGCGGGGCCGGCTGAGGCACCGCCGCGCCGGCTCACGAGCGCCTTCACCTCGCAGAAGACGAGCGTGTCGTCGCGCGCCGCGATCAGATCGATCTCACCCGCGCGGGTGCGATGGTTGCGTTCGAGCACTGTGAAGCCGAGGCGCTCGAGGAGCTCGGCGGCGAGCGCCTCGCCGCGGCGCCCGACCCAGCGTCGGGGATCCGGGGACACGCGTCGAACATAGGCCGCCGGCAAATACGAGATGCACTCGGTCTGCGCCGATTTCGCGAACGCGCGGAGCGAAGTGACCAAGTCGGCACACGCACGCCGGGTCGCGTCGCAGCGCGGCGCCTAGCGTGGTCGCGGTGCTCGCCCGGGCAGTCACGTTCGCGCTCGTCGGCGTCGACGCGATGCAGGTCACCGTCGAGGCCGACATCCATCCAGGGCTGCCCGCATTCACGATCGTGGGCCTGCCCGACGCCGCCGTGCAGGAGTCGCGCGAGCGCGTGCGCGCCGCGCTCGTCAACTCCGGCTTCGAGTTCCCGCTGCGCCGGATCACGGTCAACCTGGCCCCGGCCGACACGCGCAAGGCGGGGCCCGGCTTCGACCTGGCGCTCGCGGCCGCGTTGCTGGTCGCGTCCGGACAGCTTGTCGGTGATCCGCTGAGCGCGTACGCGCTCAGCGGGGAGCTCGGACTGGACGGCAGCGTGCGGCCCGTGCGCGGTGCGCTCGCGATGGCGGACGCGTGTGCGCGCGCCGGTCTGCGCGGCTTGGTGGTGCCGGCCGCCTGCGCCGGCGAGGCCTCGCTGCTCGGGGCGCTCGACGTGGTTGGCGTCGGCACGCTCCGGGCGATGGCGGACTTCCTCGCCGGCGGCGAGCGCCCGGCGCATGACGAAGTCGATCCGGCCGCTTTGCTGGCGAGCGCGCCGGACGGCGCCCTCGACCTCGGGCAGGTGCGGGGCCACCGCGCCCTCAAGCGCGCCCTCGAGATCGCGGCCGCCGGCGGCCACAACCTGCTCATGGTCGGCCCTCCGGGGAGCGGCAAGTCGATGGCTGCTCGCCGGCTGCCGACGATCATGCCGCCGCTGACGGTGGCGGAGGCGCTCGAGGTCACCCGCGTGCACAGCGCGGCCGGGCTGCTCGGGGCAGGGCCGCTGGTGACCAGGCGCCCCTTCCGCGCCCCTCACCACACCGTCTCGAGCGCCGGGCTCGTGGGGGGCGGCCCGGTACCCAGTCCCGGCGAGGCCAGCCTCGCCCAGCACGGAGTGCTCTTCCTCGACGAGCTGGCCGAGTTCGCGCGTCCTGCGCTGGAGGCGCTTCGCCAGCCGCTGGAGGAGGGATCGATCCGCATCACGCGATCGCAGCGCAGCGTCACCTTCCCGGCGCGCTTCATGCTGGTGGGCGCGACCAACCCGTGTCCGTGCGGACATCTCGGGGACGAGCGGCGCCATTGCTCGTGCCCCGACTCGTCATTGCGCCGCTACCGCGCAAAGCTCAGCGGGCCGCTGCTCGACCGCATCGACATGATCGTGCGTGTCGCTTCGCCGTCGCGCGACGAGCTGATGGCTGGTCCGGGCGCGCCCGAGTCGGCGGCCGTCGGCGCCCGCGTGGCGGCGGCGCGCGCACGGCAGTCCGAGCGGCTCGCGGGTACGGGCGCTCGTTGCAATGCGGAGCTCGGCCCCGCACAGGTGCGGCTCCTCTGCAAGCTCGACCCGGCCGCACGCGCGGCCCTCTATGCCGCCCACGACCGGTTGCGTCTCAGCGTGCGCGGTCACGACCGGGCGCTGCGGGTGGCCCGGACGCTCGCCGATCTCGACGGGCGCGACACGATCACGCGCGGGGACGTCGCACAGGCCGTCGCCTACCGCGAGCATCACGCGTCCGAGCTCCTCGGCTCCGTCGTATGAGGGCCTGCGACCCCTGTCTGCGCAGGGGTGCGCTCCTCGGCATGCTGGGACCATGGATCGCGCGTGCACTCGGCCAGCACCGGCGCCTTCCAGCGGTGCTCGGGCTCGACGACGACGCGCTCGTGGCGGCTGTCTGCGGGCGCAAGCGAGCCGAGGTCGACGCCGAGTTGGCGCGTTTCGATGCTGCCGGCATGCGGCGGAAGGCGGCCGCGGCCGGCCTCGCCACGGTCTGTCCCCATGCTGAGGCGTTCCCGGCACCGCTGCGGCACGGGCCCGACGCGGTCGCGGCACTGTGGCTGCTCGGTGACCCGTCCCGACTCCACGCGCTGAACGAGGAGCAGTCGGTGGCCGTGGTGGGGGCGCGGCGGCCGTCCGCGTACGGGCTCGAGACGGCGCGCGCCCTCTGCCGCGATCTGGCCGCGGCCGGCGTCCCGGTCGTGAGCGGGATGGCGCTCGGGATCGACTCCGCCGCGCACGAGGGCGCGCTTGAAGGCGGCGGGCTCACCGTCGCCGTGCTGGCGGGCGCGGCGGACCTCGCGTATCCGCGCTCGCGGGCGGGGCTGCACCGCCGGATCGCGGCCACGGGTCTCGTGATGTCCGAGCTGCCGCCCGGCGCGCGCCCGTTCCGATGGTCCTTCCCGGCGAGGAACCGGATCATGGCGGGCCTCGGTGCAATGACGATCGTGGTCGAGGGCACCCTCAACTCGGGCTCGCTGATCACGGCGGGCTTCGCGCAGGACCTCGGACGGGACCTGGGCGCTGTCCCGGGACACGTCACCTCGGTGTTGGCGGCCGGCCCGAACGCGTTGATCGCGGAGGGCGCGCAGGTCGTCCGGTCGGTCGCCGACGTGCTCGACGCGCTATACGGGGCGGGGTCCGGTCCCCTTCCCGCGCCGCGACAGGCAGCGCTCGACGCCCGGCTCGCGGCCCTGCTCGAGGCGGTCGAGCGGGGGACCGGCTCGCCCGACGCGCTCGCCTCGGACTCGCAGGCGATGGCCGATGTGGTGGCCGGTCTCACGGAGCTGGAGCTGCTCGGGCTGGTCCGGCGGGATGCGGGCGGGAACTACGTGCGCTGCGCGTGAGGGCCGCCTCCCGGCCTCCACATATGCTCTTCGGCAATGTCGAATCGGCGCATACCGCGCGTGCTCTCGATCGCCGGATCGGATTCCGGCGGTGGCGCGGGCATCCAGGCAGACCTGAAGGCGTTCGCGCGCTGTGGAGTTCACGGGATGACCGCGATCACGGCCGTCACCTGGCAGAACACGGTTGCCGTCGAGGGGGTCACGCCGATGCCGCCGGAGGCGATCGTCGGCCAGGTGAAGGCGGTCGCCGAGGACATCGGGGTGGACGCGGTCAAGATCGGGATGCTCGGCACAGCCGAGACGATCGCCGCCGTCGAGCGCGCGCTCGAGCTGGTCCGCGGCGCGCCGGTCGTCCTGGACCCGGTGATGGTGGCCGAGAGCGGAGCGCACCTGCTCGAGCTGAGCGCGCGGGAGGCGCTGGTCGATCTCCTGCCGCGGGCGACCGTCGTCACGCCGAATCTGGCGGAGGCGCGCGCGTTGCTCGAGGCCGCGGGCCGCACGGCGGCCGAACAGCCGGAGGCGCTCGCGCGCGCCCTGCACGATCTGGGGCCGGACGTGGTGGTCGTCACCGGCGGCCACGGCGACGGGACGGACGTGTACTTCGACGGCCGCTCCGTCGAGCGGATCGGCGGCCAGCGATATCCGGACGGCGCTGCGCACGGGTCCGGTTGTACGCACTCGTCGGCGCTCGCCGCGCAGCTGGCGCTCGGCCGCACGCCGGTCGAGGCCGCGCGCGAGGCGAAGCGCATCGCCTCGGAGGCCGTGCGCGACGGCCTGCGCGAGATCGGGGCCGGAGCCGGGCCGGTCGACGTCTTCGGACTGTCGAGAAACCGGGGCTGAGTAGAATCCGGGCCATGAAGTTCCTGCGGTTGATGCCGGGCAAGGGCGAGGTCGTGCTCGCCGAGGGAGACCCGCAGCTGTCCGAGGACGAGGAGCGCCTGATCGAGGAGTTCCGCAGGCAGCTCGACTCCGGCATGTGGGCCGCGGTTCCGATCACCGAGGGCGCGTCCGGCCGGCGCGAGGCGATCATGGTTCAGGAGTTCGCCGAGATCCCGCGGGACACCGAACGCGTCATCTTCTTCCCGCGCGCCGCGGGCGGCTAGCTCCGCGCGGTGTCGGCACTCGCGTTCGTCGTCCTGGCGCTGGTCGCGCTCGCGCTCGGCGGGTACGTCCTGTCCGGGGAGCTGCGCGGGCTTTACGCGCGGCGCCGGCGCGCACGCGCGGCACGCCAGCCGCAGCCTCGATTCGATCCGGGCATCGAGCGCAGGGCGGAACTGAAGGCGCGGGCGCTGCTGCGCTCGATCGTGAACCCGGAGGAGTGGGAGATGTACCGCGACCTCGGATTCATCCGCATCGTCGGCCGGGGCCCGCGAGGTAGCGGTCGCGCAAGCGCAGACCCGTCCGGCGGCTTGCCGCCGGACGGCCATTTCTCCTACCTCATCTACCCGCACAAGCCGATCGTCGCCTACCTGCCAGGCTCGAACAGCCTGCTGAGCGAGTACTGCGTGGAGTTCCCCGATCGCAGCGAGCGGCTCTACGGGCGCCGCTTGCCCGACTCCGATGACGTGCTCGCGAAGTGGATGCTGATCCGGGCGGACGAGGAGACACTCCTGCGCGGCGCCAACATGCACCTGCCGGGACGCCAGATCGACCCCCAGCGAGTGCGGCGTGATCTGTGGCGCCTGGCGGAGTGGGAACGCGCGCGCGCCGGCCGGGCCATGCCGTCCGAGGCGGGCGCCGCGTGAGCGTCGACACCCGCCATCGAAGCCGCGCGATCGTCGAGGGCCCGGACCGCGCAGCCGCCCGCTCCTACCTCTATTCGATCGGCCTCGACGACGATGACCTGCGCAAGCCGATCGTGGGCGTCGCCAACACCTGGATCGGGACCATGCCGTGCAACTTCCACCTGCGCCGCCTTTCGGCGAAGGTGATGGAGGGCATCCGCGCAGCCGGCGGCACGCCGCTCGAGTACAACACGATCGCGATCTCGGACGGGATCACGATGGGCACGGAGGGCATGAAGACCTCGCTCGTGAGCCGCGAGGTGATCGCCGACTCGATCGAGCTCGTGGCGCGCGGTCACCTGTTCGACGCGGTCGTCGCGCTGTCGGGCTGCGACAAGACGATCCCCGGCACGGTGATGGCGCTCGCGCGGCTCGACCTGCCCTCACTGATGGTCTACGGCGGGTCGATCGCGCCCGGGCGCTTCAAGGATCGCGACGTGACGATCCAGGACGTGTTCGAGGCGGTCGGCGCGCACGCGGCTGGATCGATCGACGACGACGAGCTCTCGGCCCTCGAGCACGCGGCTTGTCCCGGTCCGGGCGCGTGCGGCGGTCAGTTCACGGCGAACACGATGGCCACCGCATTCGAGGTGATGGGCATCTCGCCCATGGACAGCGCCTCCGTGCCGGCGATGGACCCCCACAAGGACGAGGTGTGCTTCGAGGCTGGGCGCCTCGTGATGAAGCTGCTCGAGCGCGATCTCCGCGCGAGCGCGGTGATCACGCGCGAGTCGCTCGAGAACGCGATCGCGGCCGTGGCGGCCACGGGCGGCTCCACCAACGGCGTCCTGCACCTGCTCGCGGTCGCCTACGAGGCGGGTCTGGATCTCACCCTGGAGGACTTCGACCGGATCAGCGGGCAGACGCCGCTGCTCGCCGACCTAAAGCCGGGCGGGCGGTTCGTCGCGATGGACCTTTACCGGGCCGGCGGGGTGCGGCTCGTGGCGCAGCGCCTGCTCGAAGCAGGAGTGCTGAACGAGGACGCGATCACGGTCACGGGCCGCACGATCGGCGACGAGGCTCGCGAGGCGGAGGAAGCGCCGGGGCAGGAGGTGGTGCGCCCGTTGAGGGACCCGCTCAAGCCCACCGGCGGGCTCGTGATCCTGCGCGGCAACCTCGCGCCCGGCGGCTGCGTCGTGAAGGTCGCCGGCGAGGAGCGCACGCACCACCGTGGCCCCGCGCGCGTTTTCGAGTGCGAGGAGGATGCGATGGAGGCGGTCACCGCCGGCAGCATCGAGCCGGGCGATGTGGTCGTGATCCGCAACGAGGGACCGGCGGGCGGACCCGGCATGCGCGAGATGCTGGCCGTCACCGCGGCGCTGGTGGGCGAGGGCCTCGGCGACGCCGTGGCGCTGCTCACGGACGGCCGCTTCTCGGGCGCGACCCACGGCCTGATGGCCGGGCACGTGGCGCCCGAGGCGCCGCACGGCGGGCCGATCGCGGCCGTCCGGGACGGCGATCAGATCGAGTTCGACATCCCGAGCCGGCGGCTCGAGCTCGACCTTCCGCAAGACGAGATCGACCGGCGGATCGCTGACTGGCAGGCGCCGCCGCCGAAGTACACGCGGGGCGTGCTGGCGAAGTACGCGCGCTCGGTCTCGTCGGCGACCGAGGGCGCGATCACGCGTTAGGCCTCTCCGCCGGGCCGCCGCTGTAGGGACGCCAGTGCTCGGGCAGATCGGGGTGCTCCATGAACACGATGTGGTCGTCCGTGCCGGAGGCGGCGACGGCGTCCCACACGCGACGCAGCGCGTCTTCGAGATCCTCCGCCTCGAGCTCGATCTCGAACACGCCGACGTCGTCGGGCTCGGCGACCCTGGCGTCGGGCAGCGCGGCCGCCAGCTGCGCGCGCGCATCCTGGTCGCGGGCCTTCCCGGGGTGCAGCATCAGCATCGTGATCACTTGCCGCTCAGGCATCGTGCCGTGATCTAAGACGCGAGGAAGGTGTCCACCAGCTCGTTGAAGCGGGCCGGCCGCTCCAGCATCGCAAGGTGGCCGGTGTCCTCGAAGATCTCGAGGTGCGCGCCGGGGATCAGCTGCTCGTACTCGTACGCCCCCGATACCGGCACGATCCGGTCCTCGCGCCCCCAGACGATCAGCGTCGGGGCCGCGATCTCGGGCAGCCGCTCGCGGAAGTCGTAGTCCCAGATCGCGTTCAGCGCGTCCATGAACCCGGGCTTGCCGGCGCCGCTCGCGACCTCGTACACGAGCTCGGGCTCGATGCGCTCGGGGTAGCGCACGATCCCGTAGAGGATGCGTCGACGCAGCCGAGGCCGCTTGATCAGACGCTCGCGGCGCGCCAGTACCGCGGCGGTCGCGGGATGGAAGAGCCGCGCTGCCCGTTCGAGCGCAGCGAGGCGCCGGTTGCCGACGCGAATCATGCCCGCGGCCGGGACCAACACGAGCTTCTCGACGCGGCTCGGATGGCTGATCGCGGTCTCCGCGGCGATGAACCCACCCATCGAGTTGCCCACGAGCGCGGCCCGCTCGACGCCGATCTCGCCGAGGAACGCGTCCACGAAGCGCCCGTAGCCCGGGATGCTGATCTCCTCCTGGGGAAGCTCCGACTCGCCGAACCCCGCGAGGTCGAGCGCGACCACGCGATGGCGGCGCGCCATGTGCGGGATGTTCTCGAGCCAGTTCTGCCAGCAGCCCGACAGCCCGTGGATGAACACCAGCGGCGGGCCCTCGCCCATCTCGACGTAATTGACGCGCGCGCCATGCACGGTGGAGGACCGCAAGTACTGCTGCCAGTCGATGTCGAGCCACTCCGAGCGCTGCGCGACGCCGTATCCGTCGAACTCGGGCTTCGGGCCGAGGTCCGAGGTGTCGGGTCGAGCGGTGGCGGTCATGTGCGCAGCGTAGTGCTCTACGCGTAGCCCATGCGTTCCAGCACCGGGATCTCGTGGATCTGCGGCGGCTGGAGATGGTCCCAGAGGATCCCGGC
>Ga0075425_100002527_pt1 | contig 18360 bp, 20 predicted proteins | sample SoiMethybrSBSTD4_FD_75300 | JGI IMG/M metagenome (GOLD analysis project Ga0075425, IMG submission 75300) | Bulk soil microbial communities from a Populus tree surrounding site in Tennessee, USA - Soil MetaG P. TD hybrid SBSTD4 | ecosystem: Environmental > Terrestrial > Soil > Tree plantation... | reverse complement strand
TCGAGAAAAGCGCGCGAGTACATTCCCGGCGCGGCGTGTCCCTGGAAATACACAATGTCACGATCGCCTGTTTCTGTCCGCGCGCGCAGGAAGTGATTGAACGCAACTTCGTAAAGATTGGCCGCTGACGCGAAGGTCGAAATGTGCCCGCCGATTCCGCTCTCTTCCTTATTTGCCCGCACCACCATGGCCATGGCGTTCCATCGCACCAGGCTCTTGATCCGCCGCTCCATTTCCTGGCTTCCGGGAAATGGAGCCTGCTGGCGAACTGTAATGGTGTTTTGGTACGGAGTGGTTGCGGTGAAGGGAAGGTTGATGCCGGCGGCGCGGCGAGCATGGAGCTGAAGCTGCTGCAGGAGCCGTCCGGCTCGCTCAGCACCGCCTCGAGACAGCACATAATCGAGCGAGTCCAGCCACTCGCGTGTCTCCAAGACTTCCAATCCATCATTGTTTTGGGGCGTCTCAAGACGTTGCTGCAGTTCTTCCAATACCGGGGTCTGTGCCAATGCTGCTGTCTCCGCGCTGTGATGGGAACTTCTCATCATAAAAGATTATGAGAATTTTTGCTGTGAACTTAGGTCGCGTGGCCTTGTCGAAACTCATGCGCCCCGGCTAGCGCTACAATCATCAAAGCGATTTAGGAGGAACCTATGGCGAAGAAGACTCATCCCGGAAATCATGACAGCTCAGCCGAGCCGCGCGTGCATCAACGCGGGCGCGAAATCCAGGCTTACAACACCGTAACTCATGCGTTCCATTTGGAACTTGAAGAACCCGTCCGTCTTGAGATGACAGAGCAACTGAATCAATTGCTTGCCGATTCCATGACTCTGCGCGACCTTTATAAGAAAGCGCACTGGCAAGTCGTTGGCCCTACCTTTTATCAACTCCATTTGTTGTACGACAAACATTTCGATGAGCAAGTCGAGATCGTCGATACCATCGCCGAGCGAATTCAACTGCTTGGTGGGCTCGCAGTCGCTATGGCGGCGGATGTGGCTGAAACCACTCAGGTCGAGCGGCCGCCACGTGGGAGGGAAGAGGTGCCGGTCGTGATTTCGCGATTGCTCGATGCGCACCAGATCATTATCCGTCAGTGTCGATCGATAGCCGATCGGGCTGAAAAACTTGGCGATCACGGTACCAACGACATGGTCGTCAGTGACGTGTTGCGCAGGAACGAGCTTGAGGCTTGGTTCCTGAGCGAGCATCTCGTGGAAACTCCATTGGTGCATGCTGGCACTCAATCGGCCATGAATGCTGCCGACTGAGCTTCAAGAGCCCAGCTGAAGCCCCTAGCGTCTGAGATGTGTGTGCTCATTAGGCCCTCCCTGTACCGGAAAAAGGGCAAGTAGACACTTTTTCTTGCCCTGATTGTCTCAATTTGTTACAAAAACAGAACAACGTAACTGGGCGCCTGTTCTGGCCGCCCAGCCGTTCGCGTGCGGGGCTGCAAGTTTTTCCGGACAAGTTCGTGTATTGTTAACCGGACTTGCGATTGGAAGCTATTATTACTGAAAGACTTGCAGCGAGGGGGTAAGATCTTGACACTAGCAGGGGGCCATTTACTTCGCGTGACGCGCGAGAAGTTGGGCCTCACAATGCGCGACGTTGAGACCGCAAGTGAACGGCTCGCTCGCAAGCACGCCAACGAAGAATACTTTGTTCCCATAAGCCGGCTTTCCGATTTCGAGACAAAAGGCGTCATACCCAGCATCTACCGTTTGTATTCGCTCGCGGTCATTTATCGGAGAGATTTTCGCGAACCGCTTGCGTGGTATGGAGTGAACTTGGAGGTCAGCGTATCGGATCTCGAGATTTCGGCTCCCCCGCGGTCCCATTTCTCGCACGCCCTTACAAAAACTGGTGCAATCGAACTTCCGGTTCGTATGGATCCAAGCTTCGATCCTCGTAAGACGCTCAATTTCGGCCGCATGATCGAGCAGTGGGGAACGGTGCCGTTAATTTATCTGGAAGGCCTATCGAGAGTTGATTACACGTATGGGTACATCGGAAGCGAGGACTTGACGATGTATCCCATCCTTCCGCCCAGTAGTTTCATTCAGGTGGATGAGTCCAAGAACAAGGTGGCGGAAGGTGGGTGGCGTTCCGAATACGAGCGCCCAATTTACTTCATAGAGACACGCGAGAGCCATGTGTGCTCCTGGTGCACCCTAACTCGAGATGTGCTCATCGTTCAGCCTCATCCGCTGTCTCCTGTATCGCCCCAGGTCTTGGGACACGATGAAGCCGAGGTACTTGGCCAGGTAGTCGGAGTTGCTATGAGGCTCGGCGAATGGCGCTCTGTCCCCGATTCCGCTCTAGCCCCAAAAGAGCCCTCAGCACCGATTTGAGGTGGCGTTCTGATCCCGCGCCCGGGTTGGGGGGCAGCAGCGTATCTTTCCTCTCTGCTAGATTGCTCAGGAAGCCTTCCGTTGGAACGCCTTCTTTGCTACAGGATGCGCGAGTCTCTTCAAGTAAATCCTTGAGCGGGGTGGAGAGCACTTCTGAAACTGCACTCTTATGGGCAGAAGTCAATGCCTTTTGTGCCGGTTGCTCTCCGTAAACTTTGCTGAATCCCCAATGGGCGTATTCCCCTTTCGGGAATCGCAGACCGGCCAGATACTCCAGCCGCCGCAACCCGCCATACAAGGCTTCCAGAGTGGTCCGCGATAGATCTTCGAAAGCGGATTTCAGAGTCATTTTGTTACGTTTCTCGGAACTTTAAATAAATCGGCCAATCCGTGCGCGAGCCTATCCGCCGTCACATTATCACGGTGCAAGTTCCACTTCAACAAGGAGTTGCACCGTGAAAAAGACACTACTCTTGCTTGCTGTTACCTTACTCGCGTTGTCCCTGACTGCTGCTCCAGCAGTAGCTGGAGGAAATCCACTCTGCCCGCCCAATCTGCCACACTGCACGTAGTAACGAAAAAATCATTTGTGGGCTGCGGGTGAACAAGGCTAGTATTTCCGGTAGCCCATGATTTTTTTTCAATACTATCTTTGGGTCGCCCCACATGCCCTACTGCCAGTTCTGCTAACCATTATCTGGCGTCGTGGGTGGCACAAGCGCTTACCGTTTTTCTTCTGCTTCGCTGGATTTCAGCTTCTGCAGTTTCTCACTCTTTTTGCCCTGAGCCGGTTCGTCACCTTGTCATCCATCAGTCTCTATCATTGGGTACTCACTATCGGTTTGGGTATTAGCGCACTGCTCGAGTTGGGTGCGGTCTTCGAGCTGGCGGAAGCGTTACTGTTGAACCGGGTGTCCTTGAGTAACAGCCTTCGTCTTCTTATGAAATGGAGCCTCGCTGCGCTGTTGCTAATCTCTGCCGCAGCGTCGGCCAGCTTTGCCGCGATCGGTTTTCATGGTGCTGCGAGAATCTTTTCAGTTCTGGATTTCTGTGCAAGCGTGGTTGAGGCCGGATTGCTCGTGACGCTGTTCTTATTCTCTGGCGCTCTGCGGATTTCCTGGCGGAGCTGGCCAACCGGAGTCGCACTCGGGTTTGGAATCTCGGCATGCATTAATTTGGCTGCGTCGGCACTCCGTGCCCAATTCGGCAGTTCGGCGGTCCTGGCTGTCGATATCACCCAAATGGCGGCGTTTCACGTTGCCGTTGTCACCTGGTTGGTTTACCTCCTGGTACCTGAGCGCAGCGCTATTTTTCCTACCCAGGTTTTTGGAGTGTCCGAGATCGCATTGTGGGATCGGGAATTACATAGGATGGCAAATCAGTGATCGTTGCAATCGTTTTCGTTGCGCTAAGTTTCATCGGTCTGGCGCTGATTCTTTACCTGGCAAAGGGCTTTCATGCGACAGGTGGCAGTCTCAACCAACTCGCCTCTCAACTTCAGCCGGTTGACCTCAATGCATTTCGCAATCTGATCGACAAAGGCGAGGAACTATACCTTCGTGAGCACCTCGATCCTGCCGATTTTCGCAGCATACAACGTGAGAGAAAGCTGGCCGCCATAGAGTACATTCGCTGTGCAGCCAGTAATGCTGCCATTTTGATTCGCTTGGCCGAGGTGGCTCAGCAGAGCCCGGATCCGGCGATTTCTTCCGCTGCCGAGAAATTGCTGGAGAATGCGTTCCGGTTGCGCTTGTATTGTTTTCGTGTCGTCCCCCGGCTCTACGTGAGCGTTTTGGTACCCAGCGCTGGATTGGTTCCCGCGCGGCTTGCCGATTCTTACGACACAATTACGCGGCAGGTTGTAATGCTCGGCTTGCAATACCCGACTCAGGGCATGGCTTCCGCCTTGTAAGCTGCGTCAAATTAACGCTTGTTAAATGCCAGAATGGCAAGCGCGACCGGAAGGTAGACGACAGAAGCGTGTAATACTCTGCTAGCTGCCATCTTGGATCCCGCCGCCGCCAATCTCACGACGTGATAAAGAAGGAAGATGCCCGCCAGAACTAGCAGCGCAGCTGTTGAGGCTGCAGAGTGAGAAGCCACCGAAAGCAAGGTCGTCAGAATGAGCGCCAATGTAAATGCAACAATTTCAGCCCGCGTAAATCTGGTGTCGAGATCAAACGCCGGCAACATTCGATAACCTGCCCGCGCGTAGTCCTCCCGATACATAAGTGCAATCGCCAGAAAGTGCGGGAACTGCCACAGAAATAAGACCGCAAACAAAACGCCGGACTGCTGACTCAAAGAACCTGCTGCTCCAGCCCACCCGATCAGTGTGGGCATCGCACCTGGAACAGCCCCCAATAGAGTACACAAAGGTGTGCGGCGTTTCAGTGGCGTATAGATGAGCAGGTAGCTGGCGAGCGTGGCGGTCGCTAATAGGGAAGTGAGTGCATTGACCAGTAGCAATAGATAGCCAGCGCCGGAAAGACTCAACAACACGCCAAGAAACAGCGCCTCGCGTGGTGTCACTCTGCCGGAGGGCAACGGGCGATTGGCGGTGCGCCGCATTTGCGCATCCCACTTTCTCTCCATCCACTGGTTCAAGGTTGCCGTGCCGCTCGCAACCAGCAGGGTACCAATCAAGGTGTGAAGCAAACCACTAAAGTGAAATGCACCGCGCAGCCCGAGGTAATAACCTGCCGACGTAGTCATCAGGATCAGCAGATTTACCTCAGGTTTGGTGAGGATGTAATAATCGCGAATCTTGCGGAGTTGGCGTTCCATTTAAGAAGGCAATCGCGGCTAGCTATTCCGCGGAGGACTCTCGATCTTCGCGGAATTGTTCCGTGGTGTCAATGTCCTGCCTGAACTGGTTGCGCTTGCGGTATGCCAGCCAAGTTATTCCCACTGACATGAGCATAGGCGGCACTATAAGCACCAGGATCCCGTCGCGCAACCCCGAAATAAAGCGCGCGCCGCTGGATGCCGCCTGCGTGTAACACAGGGCGCAGCTCTGCGAGAAAGCGGGGGCTGACAATATGACTATTGCGATAAATGACAGCCCACATTTCCATTTCTGCTTCACGGGTTTTCTTTGCGATCTCTGCAGCCTTTGCGTCCTTTGCGGTTAAACGCTTTTGAATGTGTTCAATGCGAAAACGGGCGCATCGTCAACAACCGGAAGCTGTCCGACCAGATCATGTTCATCATAGCAAGTACGAACACGGTCGCGGGAAGCAAGAACAGCGCCAGATTGCGTTTCTCAGATTTCATGTGCATGAAGAACGTGATCGCAAGGGCGGCCTGCACAATTGCGAGCGCCAGCATCCGAAATACCATGTGCGAAGCTTCGATATTCGAATACGCAATCAGGATCTGCACTCCGGAGATCGCAAGAATCGCAACGTAAACCACAAGGTAAGTGCCAATCCCCCCGCTCCGTCCCTCTGATATTTCCATGCTTCCTCGTGTGGGGCGCGCGGGCACGCCCGCCAAGTGTTGTTCTTACCTCTTCACGTTCAGCAAATACATCAACGGCACCACGAACATCCAGATCATATCCACGAAGTGCCAATACAATCCCCAGATCTTGAGGTCCATGCGGTCATAACGTCCGCGTTTGTACCCTAAGATCACCACGCTGATCGCAACACACCCGGCGACGACGTGGGTCAAATGCAATCCGGTGATGCTGAAAAAAGCTGCACCGAACAGGCCGGAGCCCCAGGGATTTGCGAACAGGGTCAAACCTTGGCCAATCAGCCCGAGCCATTCCTTCAGGTGCAAAAGCGCGAAAAGTAGTCCTCCTGCGACCGTAAGCCACGCCCAAACCGCCGCCCTGGGCCGTTCGCCGGTCTTCGCGGCGCGAATTGCCATCAACATGGTGAGACTGCTCGTGACTAGTACGACCGTCATAATGTACGCATTGAGAACGCTAGCCGATTCGAACGGCTTTGGCCAGTCTGTGGTTGCGTTTCGCAGATATCCATACGCAAACAGGATCGCGCCGAACGTGACCGCGTCTGAGATGATGAACAGCCACATCACCAGTTTCTTGTGCGGAATGGCGAACGCGGGCGCTTCGCGTGTTTCGACCACCGAGCCCATCGTCAGATGTCCTTCGCTCACGTGCCTCTTTGCTTTCCCTTCACTTTGTCATCCCGAACACGACTTCCAAAGGGAGTCGGGAGAGGGACCTTACGTCAGCTGGTGCCTACACGTTACGCGTGTGGGGTCGTCAAATTCGCGTCCGCAATAACACCAGCAAATACAGCCAGAGCAATCCCATGAAATGCCAGTATTGCGACGCGGCGGCAAACGTGTTCGTTCGTAGCACACCGCGATGCAATTTCCGAATCACATACACAAGCCCGAGCACTCCGCCGATCACGTGCAGTGCATGCAGCGCTGTGAAAACATAGAAAAACGAACTGCTGGGCGCCGATGACAGGTAGAGTCCTTCCGACCGCAACTGCTGCCACGCGGCGTACTGAGCAAATACGAACGTGCAGCCGAGGGCCAGCGTTCCGTACAGCGCAGTGATCGTTGGACGCGCCTCACCGTGACGTTCAGTATCGAATCTGGAAAACCGTCGCCTTCCAATTTGCAGCGTCAGGCTGCTCGCGAATAGCACCGCGGTATTGAAGTAAAGAATGATCGGAAAGGAAAAATGCCGCCAGTCGTTTGCCGATCCTTGCCGCACCAACATCGCGCTGGTGAAGGCTGCGAAGGTCATCGTGATCGCCGCAAGTGCAATCCATATCCCGGTGCTCGGTGCGTCCGAGTCGCGCAGAATCACGCGGCGGAGACTACCTGGTCCGGGCAATTTAACGGTCGGTGGCGCTTGAAGTGTGGTTGCCATAAACAAACCATGTGGCACAGCCGGCTCGGCTGTGCGGTGCGAGCACGGGCGAGTCGCCTGTGCCACAGAGTATTGCTAAATCACTTTCTTGTCTTCTCGCACTGTTTGAATGTGCTCCGACGAATTCTGCATGACGAAATCTCCGCTGGCGCCCTCAATTCCATACTGGTAAGGATCGTGATAAACAACCGGAAGCCTTCCTCCAAAGTTGTCCCACGGTGGCGGCGAAGATGTCGCCCATTCCAGCGACGTGCCTTGCCATGGATTCTCTGGGGCAGGCGTGCCTTTAAACCGGCTGTAAATCAGGTTGTAAACAAAAATGAGCTGGACGGCGCCCGTAAACAAAGCCGCGATCGAAATGAACTCATGCACCTCGATTGGCGAGACAGAAAAATGTAAGCCCAGGAGTGACACAGGCTGGGGCACCTGCAGATAATCATCAACAAAGGCTGAGTATCGTCGTACGTTGCCAATCATGCCAAGATAATGGAATGGCATGAAGATGCAGTATGTGCCGACGAATGTTCCCCAGAAATGAATTTTTCCCCATGTCTCATTCATCATGCGGCCGAACATCTTCGGTGCCCAGAAGTATGTTCCTGCGAACATTCCGAAGATCGCCGCCACGCCCATGACCATGTGAAAGTGGCCGACAACGAAATAGGTTCCGTGGAGATAAACATCGATCGAAGGCTGCGCGAGGAAGAATCCACTGACGCCGCCCGACACAAACATTGAAATGAATCCCAGCGCAAACAGGGAAGCGCTATTGATCTGCAGGTTCGCGCCGTAAAGGCTTCCGATCCAAATGAGCACCAAAATTGTTGCCGGAATCGTGATGACCAGCGTCGGGAACGAAAACACTAGCGCTGAGAACGGGTTCATACCGCTCAGGAACATGTGGTGCCCCCAGACCATGTAGCTGAGGAACCCGATAGCCATCATGCAATAGATGATGGCCTTGTGGCTGAGCAGCGGCCGGCGATAGCTGTTGACCAGGATGTGGGAGACGATTCCGGCGGCAGGCAATATCGCGATGTAAACCTCAGGATGTCCGAAGAACCAGAACAGGTGCTGCCACAGCAAAGGCGATCCGCCGGAGAGGTTCACCAGTTGGTCGCTGACCACAAGATTCGAAGGAACGAAGAAGCTGGTGCCAGCGACGCGATCGAGGATCAGCAGAATACATGCTGGCAGCAGAACCGCGAACGCCAGCAGTCCGATGCACGAGGTGATGAACCATGCCCATGTACACAGCGGCATGCGCATCAGCGTCATGCCTTTAGTTCGCAGATCGAGCGTGGTGGTAATGAAGTTCAGAGACCCAAGGAGCTGGCCGATGCAAAAGGTCGCGATTGAAATCGCCCACAGGGTTTGTCCTGTTGCTTGCCCAGGACCACTTCCCGGAATCGCGCTCAGCGGAGCGTAAGCTGTCCAGCCTGAAAGCGGCGGCCCGTCGCCGACGAAGAATGCAGCGACTAAGACGCAGAAACCCACGAACGTCACCCAAAACGACATCATGTTGAAGCGCGGGAACGCCATATCTTCCGCGCCAATCTGAATCGGCAAGAAGTAGTTTCCGAAGCCTGCGAAGGGCACGTTTGTGAGGACGAAGAAGACCATAAGCGTACCGTGCATTGTCATCAGCTGCAGGTAGTACTCAGGCGTGATCACTCCTCCGGGTGCGCCTGCTGAAGAAAGCCACTGCAGCCCAGGTATCGCGAAGTTCGGCCAGACCAGGTGAATGCGCATCAGCCAAGACAGAACCATTCCGATCAAAACCGCCAGCAGTCCCAGTCCGTAGTACTGTTTGCCGATTACCTTGTGGTCGACACTAAAAACGTATTTGCGCAGGAAACTTTGCGGTGGCGCGTGATTTGCTGCATGCGTGGAAAGTTCGTGCACCTGGTTGCCTCTGTGAAATTCCTCTGTGTGCCTCTGTGGTTAAAGCTTTTGTAACCTCATTGCATGCTCGCTTGCTGTTTGATCCAAGCTTCGTAATCCGGCTCGGACATCACATTCAAATAAGCCTTCATGTTGTAGTGACCCAAGCCGCAGAGCTGCGTACACACAATCTCGTATCGCCCAACTTTGGTGGCTGTGAAATGCAGCGAGAGATCCAGCCCCGGCACAAAATCCTGCTGAATCCGCAACTCGCGTACGTAGAAAGAATGTCCTACGTCTTTGGCGTGCATCAGCAGGTGAATCTCCTTGTTGGCCGGAACTCCCATTTCCGCGGTCACGATGTCGTCCTTGGAATCGGGATCGTGATCCACGTCTAAGCCAAAAATATTCTGGTTGGCTTCGTTGATCTTGTCCGGATGAAGCGGCCCAAACTTGCCGTCCGCCCCTGGATAGCGAAAATAGAACGCAAACTGCCCAGCCTGAACTTGAACGGGAAGCGCGTCCGCGCCGGGCGGCGTGAAGTAGATTGTCGCCCACGCCTTCTTACCGAACGCGCCGAGGATGATGACTTCGAGCCCAACCAGAATGAATGCGGCGCCCACCAAACCCTTTGCGCCACCGGGGAACGTCCTTAACTTGGCTCCCGGTTTACGACCGGAGAACACCCAGATAAAAACACCAAGAATGATTTGCGCCGCGAGAAAGCAGATTCCCGCCTCAACCATCGTATCCGACATCTGCTCGTCAATCTGATATCCGTGCGTAGAAATGTCCGCAGGCGGCACCCAGATGTGGGCGAGAATCGGAATGGCCGAGCCGATTGCGATCACAATTAACGTGACTGCCAGGAGCTTTCCCATCAGTCCTCTACGGTGTTGGTGTGGCACAGCCGGCTCGGCTGTGCAGACGACTACTGGCGAGCCGCCTGTGCTACTTGATTATTTCGCTTTGAACGTGAAACTCACGCTCGTGGGTTTTCCCACCGCTACCGTAACTTTCTGTGTCTGCGTTCCCAAACTTTCTTGCCACGCGGTGAGCGTGTAGTTTCCGGGCGGAACGTTGTCAAGCTTGAACGAGCCTTTGTCATCGCTCACGCCGTAAGGTCCCTTCACCACAACCATGTAGCCGCTCATCCACGGATGAATATTGCACTTCACGTGAATGGCAACTTCCGGCGACTGCCACGCTGCATCGATCGGCGGCGCGCCCGATGGTTGCGACTTATTCCACTCGTGGTTTGGCCCGCCGGGCTGTGGCATGGGATGAATGTTGTGCGACGTCGGATCGCTGTTCGTCACTTTAAAATGCTCATTCGGGTTCAGCGCCATCACGTGCGGAATGTACTGGCACCCCTTCTGGTCCCAGCTCGGCGTCTCTGGCGCGACCTCGGTCGCTGCGGGTCCGCTGAGTCCATCAGAGATGTAAACCACAACGTTCTTCAGCCCGCCATCTGCGCCGGCGACGACCGTTTCCGTTGCCACTGGGTTGGCCTTGTGCACGGCAGCGCACGATGGCTCTTTTGACATGTCAATTGGCCTCTGGTGAGGAGGCGTTCCCTCGAGCTTCACTGTTCCCGTGACGCTTGATTCTGAAGGCGCAGCTTGCACCGTGTGTTCCTTGAGAACAGCCAATGCCATTAGCGCAATCAAAGCTATTGTGATTCCACTCGTTCTGATCCAATTATCTGTGTTCATGAGTTCTTCTTTCCCCGCTTACTTATTTTCACCTTCCGGCTTGCTCTCTGTGTTCTGAGCCGGCGCATTTGGATTGATTGGTTTCAATCCCAGTTGCTTTGCGATTTCCTGCGCGGGCGTGTGCATGGGTTGCAGCGTTCGCAAATAGAAGACCAAGTCCCAGGCTTCGTCCGGCTTCACATTATCCATGAATGACGGCATCGGCGTGCCATCCAAGCCGGTCATGAAAATCCGGTAGAGATCGCGGTTGGTTTCGCCGCACTTGAATCTCATTTGATCATGGAAGTTGAACGGCTTGATCGGGCGGTTCTGATCGTCAGTCAAGGTATCTGCCGATGGACCGTTGGCCCGGCCTTCGACGCCATGACATTTCCAGCACTCAAGCTTCTGGAACAATGCCTGGCCAGCTTTCACGCGATCAGCGGTAACTGCCGGCTCCGGCGGAATCTCGATCGTTGCGCCTGCCTTCTCAGTCTTCCAGCGGTCCGAGAAATGCTTCACGTATGCGACCAGATCGGCGCGCATTTGATCGGAGAGCGGATTCCAGGACGGCATGTTCGAAGCTTGGACTCCCCGCCCGACCGTATTGTAAAGATCTTCGTCGGTCGGCAATGTTCCGCTCGGAGTCGAACGGCACTTAAAAGTTGCCAGGGTGAAATTGCGCGGCTTCGGATCGAGCCACACTGCATTTTCGCCTTCGCCGTCGCCCAGGTCGCCGTGGCAACCGGCGCAATATCGCCGATAGTTCAAGGCCGCATCGTTTGCATGCCCGGTCAGCTTGCCGATATGCGCCTCCATCCCGAGGTTCTGTTCTTCCTGATTGTTCGTGACCTGCGCGGAGGAGATGCTGCAAAGTGCCAGCACAGCCACGGCGCACGCGATAATTGTTAGCTCTTGTGTACGCACCGTCTCCTCCTTAGAAGTCGAAATCAAATCCCAACATCAAGCTTTGGTTGGTGAGGTCCGATCCATCGGGAGCTAGCCCTTTGCCTCGAATCCAGGAATATTCGTTGTGCCAGGCAAAACCGGCCCGGGCGTTCATGATCGGGTAGTAGCGGTAGCCGAAAACGTAATTATCCAGATTGCCTAGATTCGACGGCATCGTGGTCGGATCAGCCTGCTGCGACATCCTGATCCATTCCGAGCGCTGGAAGAAGATCAACTGCGGACTGTGCACCCAGTGCGTCTCCACAAACGCGCCATTCCAGCTCGGGCTGTGAAATCCGCTGATTGGACCTCCGCCGAGATTGTTCGGAGCCGAGGGGTCATCAATCGGATTCCCAAAACCAGCACCGAACCACGCACTGTCAGATCCGTGCTGAGTTACCACCTGGAAATTGAGTTTGTTGAAGTAGAACAATCCGACGAACCCCTCGCGGTGGAAGCCTTTGTTGCCGGTGCCAGAACTTACAATCGGAACCGGCGATCCGCTGCTTGAATCTGTCAGGAAGCTGGTGGCTGCCTCGCCGACCATGGCATAGAAGCCGACACGATCGGTTCCAAGCTTGCCTACATTGAATGCGTGGCTGCCGGTTATGAAAGTCGTATACGAGTTACTGCCATACGGCACGTCAGGATTGCCGTCGGTAGTGCTAAGGACTGCCACCGATAGACGTGTGCGGTCGTTGACCGAGTGCCCCATCCATTCCACGCCGATCTGATTGTCGCCGATCTGGCCAAAGATGTTTCCGTCGCCAGCAGGAATGAAGTGGTAGATGTTATACCCGCCGCCGCTTGCTGAAAGCGTCAGGCCGCGCTTTTCGGAAACGATGTTATCCAGCTCGAATTTTCCGAACTTAAAGTTCAGCCACGGACTATGGAAAAGGTTATCGAGCCGGGCGTTGACCGCCTCAATGTGGAATGCTCCGATTTCATCCGAGGCTGGAATCAGCTGGAAGGAAACGTTCTTTTCCAATGTTCCGGCACTCAGGATGTCGAGCCCACCGTAGTCGAATCCGCTGAACGTTACCCTTTTTACAGCCGCTCCCCCGCCGGGCGTGTCATAGCTGACTTTGTCCGAGCTTTCCAAATGCCAGAAGGGAGTCATGCGGAAGGTGACCGGCCAGTACGAGGGATTCTGCCAGACCGGCGAATCGCGATCGTTCATCAACTGATAGCCATTGTCCTTAAATTTCTGCCCGAAGTAGTTCAGCATCGGCCACGCTTCGTGGCATGCCGAACACCGCAGGCCATATTTTCTGGCAAATGCCGGAAGGGCGTTGGAAGTACCGGTGAAGCAAAGAAAGAAGCTAACAGTTAATAGCAGACCCACAAAACTGCGTCGGGCAGAAGTCATCGGGACCTCCTGGGATCACAACTACTGCCGACTTCTCTTGTAGCCCCTACCGCGCGCAGTTCGGAAGTGTCTACCAAGCTGCCGGGAGTTGTCAAGAAATTGTCTCTAGATTGTCACCAAATTGTCTCCTAACCGTTTGACATTCGACTGGTCTCCGCGATAAGAGACTCTGAGGAGCTTCGGCTTTGCCTAGCATTTCGACTTTCGCCACCAGCGGCTTAATTGTTTTGTTATTGGTGGTTCCCAGCGCAGCGCGAAACAAAAACTCCACCGAAACCTTTGGAGCGGGACTCACCGTCAACGTTCCGGCGATCGAATCAGAAGTTTTGCAGGCAGTTCAGGACGTCGTTGCCGACGGAATCATTCAGGGCAGCAAGGAATACAACAAAGACGAGTACATTTCCGGCGCCGAGGCGGCCGAAAGCACCAAGGTATTTCCCAAGTGGGAAGGGCCAGGACGTGTCTTTTACAAAGTGCGTCAAAACGCGCTCGATCCCAGAAACTTCAAAGATGGCGGTGATTCAGGCATGCTCGCGGTCCGCTATGTGGTGCAGCAGGGAGACGGAAAGAACACGATTCTGAAAATCGACGCCGTTTACGTGGATGACATGCATCATCGGGCGCATCCGTCGAACGGCTCGGTTGAATCGGCGGAATATGCCGCAATTCAGGACCACATCGCGACTATGCACCTGCAAAAGCAGCGTGCCGTCGAAGAAGAGGGGCATCGCAAGCAGGAAGTTGCTGCGAAGGAGCTGGAAAGTAAGCGGAAGGAGCAGGAACGGGACGCTGCGCGCACCCAAACGCGCCATGAAAATCTTCAGCAATATGTCGAGCGACTTCGGCGCGAAGCCGAGCGCAAAATCAAATCCCCTGGGGCGCAGCTTAAGTCGGCGCCGTTTCGAAGCGCTTCCGGCATCTTCTCGCTCGCGGCGGGCGAGAGGGTCGTGATTCTCATTAATACGGCTTATTGGTACGGCGTAGAAACCGAAGCCGGGCAGCACGGATGGATCCACCGAAGCCAACTGGAGTTGGTGCCGTGAGAAAGTGCGCACTTCTAGCCGCTCTGCTGTTGTCAGGGGTGTGCGTCCCTCAAAGCGCAAGACCGTGGTCAGAGAGCACGCAAAACCAGCGCACTTTCGGCGCGCCGGCTTCCGAAATCCAGTCGGTTCTCAAGAAATTGGCGCCCACTTTCTCCGGTCGACTTCCGGCTCTCGATGGCTTCGTGTCGCCAACTGAAAAATCTTTCGATCAATATCGTCGGCCTTTCTACCAGTGCAGCGTTCGCGTGACTCCTTCGGCTGGTGGTGGATCGCTCGTGCGCGTGACCGCAAAGATCACAGCCTGGCACGAAAATCCACCGCGCTCTGGTTATGAAGTCCTGCCATCGAATGGTCGGCTGGAGTCCGATCTGCTTGATCGCCTGCAGGAATCGCTCGCACCACAATCAGCGGCCCTCCCCAAATCCCAGCCAGTTCCTGACATCTCAGCTGCCATGCCGCAGTTTCCTCGGCAGACGTCCAGCCCATCGTCTTTGCCTTTCGCTGATTCGCCCCTGCGCGACGAAGCGCGCAACTTGGAGGAACTACTACGCAACCAGAGTCATCCAACCAACTTGATCGCCGTGAAGCAGGACCAGACTCCGGTCTTCGAAGGTGCACGAGCGGACGCGAAGGTTTTATTCCTGGCTAGCGCCGAGGACGAGTTCGAAATTCTCGATCAAAGTCCAGCGTGGGTTCACGTTCGAATCTCTGGATTGTCGCGCGGTTGGCTGCGCCGCTCGAGTGTTGAGGTCCTGGACGGGTCGCAGTCTCTCAGAGCTGAAGATTTGGCTCAACAACCCACCGAACGGACATCCGCTCCCGCGAGTGCGCTCTTCACTATCAGCAGCGAGGAGATTGGAGTTTTCCCCGGAACTTGGGATGCGCTCAAGGGAAAGAGCACGCGGATCATCTCCGTGCAACAAGCCCCTGGTTCCGGTAGGATCACCAGCCCGCAAGACAAGCTTCAGTTTGCCGCTTCTGTTTTCAGGAAAGAAACCCTGTCGTCGGGAGTGTATGGTTTGGTTCTGATCTTCGACGCCGAAGACGGCGGCATGGTCGCTTCAGCCCGCGATACTCTGGATCAATGGCGTCGCGGCGTAATTTCCGAATCAAACTTCTGGAAGCAGTGTTATCGCGATCCACCTGAAATTCTAGGGAGCACCACAAATTAGTCCGTAAGGACGTTGCCTGGCAATGTCTCCGAGAGCGACCCCAAACGGGCCTACTTCTTCCAAATCCAGACTGGCTTGCCTTTTTCATCCCTGAGCACGAGGGTGTCGGTTCCCCTAATCAACTCTCTGGTCAGGACCATATCCGCATCGCCTTCCTTGACCTTCGAGCCGGTGAAGGAAATTTCATCGCCCTTCGCGAAGCTGATTCCCATGTCGTCCATGAAATACTTCGGGCATAAATACAGGTCCCAGGTATCGGTACCGTTTTTCACCGTCAGGTGCGCGATTTGCTTCTCAGCGCCTTTCTCGGGGATCTTCAGCTCCGCAATCGTGCCCTTAAATTTTGCTTCGGTTGCGGAATCGTATTTAGGTGAGTTTTGCGCGAAGGTCACCGCGCCGGACAACACTGCAACTGAAGAGAGTAGAATCGCGCGAACAGTTGACCTCATGGCCTGACCTCCTCACGCCGCGTAGGAAGAAGTTGGCGGAAGAGCGGCATCATCGCAGGCAAGACGGCGCGGTCCGCTCTTCTTGCCGGTCTACTTGCTTCCCAAACCGCGTCCATCATACTCCGCCCAGCAATTCGAGGCCATAGAAATGAGCGGCGAGTGGGGGTCGAACTTGATGCAGCCGAAACCCGGAGCGAAGTCCAGGGACCGCAGTGCGTAAAGTTACTGGGAAAGTTGGAGGCGCGGGTCGGAATCGAACCGACGCATAAAGGTTTTGCAGACCATACCGGCCAATTCGCATGGGTGAGCATGGGTTAGGTTCGAGATTGTTTTCGAGGTTTTACGGCCTAGAGCACCAAATCCACGCTCGTTCATCTATCTGCGCAGGTGCTTACTACATTTCCTACTACAGTGCATTCGCCTAACGACAGAAAGGAATTCTTTGCAGGGGCCGACCCCACCCCCCGGTTTTCCCCGCGTTTTAGGAACTGGGACTCCGACCGGAATGCGTTTGGAATTTTTATCGACTGGGAAAGTTGAACAAGCGACGTTTGGAGTAGCGAATTGGCGAAGAAAAAGCGCAAAGTTGCGATATGGCCTGTTATCAACAGTCGACTCTGCTGACCTCCGATTGCCCGTGATCCGGGAATTTTGCGTTACTAACTCTTTAACTATCTGACGAGGTCTGGTCCTTCCCTGCGTTGTTGCCAAAAACATTGGTGGGGGAGTACACTTCGACCCGAAGAGCGGGGGAGCGTATGCCCAAGCGCGCGTTGGTTGCCATACTGAGCGCGGGAATGGCCGTATGTTGCGGTGTCTCTGCCCTAGCGTGCGGAGATAAGCTTTTGGTTCTTGGACGTGGCATTCGCCTTGAAGCCCTGCTTGGAAATCGCACCGCCAAAATTCTTGCCTACCAACACGCCGGGACGCATGGCGCCGAGTTGATCGCAGATCCAGAATTTCAATCAGCACTAAGAGGTGCCCGCTACCAACTGCGGGTCGTTCGTGACACAGAAGAACTCGAAGTCGCGTTGCGACTGGGCGAATACGACCTCCTACTTTCTGACATCGCCGACACGAACGCCATTGAACGAACCTTGAAATCGGCCGCAACGCCACCCGCTGTGATTCCAATCCTCTATCAGTCCTCAAAGGCGGACTTGGCCTTGGTGGAAAAGCGTTACCGCTATAACCTCAAGGCGCCGCGCAAAGCCGGCCGGAATCTTTCTGTGATCGAGCAGGCGTTGGAAACGAAGCTGGATACCGAAGCCAAGCTGAAGCGTAAACACCGCGAAGCCGGTGGGGCCTCGTAGTAGGAACAAGACAAAAGGGGAGGACAAGACAATGCGCTCCGTGCGTCTTCTTGTGTTGTTCCTCGCTGCAGTACTGTTCGCCAACGTCGATTGCTTCGGTCAGGCTTGGGTGCCCCCTAAGGGCGAGGGTGAGATGGCGCTCAGCTATCAGAATCTATTTAACGAGTATCACTTTAATGGCGACGGTACACGCCACGACTATGGCCACGTTCGTGCCTTCCGCGTAATCGAGGAAATCGACTACGGCGTTACCGACAAATTTGCGATCAACGTGAGCCTGCCCTACGGGTTTGGCAAATATCACGGGCCCTTTCCCCATCAATTTCCGATTGACAATGGCGACTATCACAGCGCGCTCCAGGATTTCCGAGTGGGATTCCGGTACAACGCGATTAAGCGTCCCGTCCAGTTCACACCGTTCTTGGCCGTAGTGTTTCCCAGTCATCACTATGAACACTTTGGACACTCAGCTGTAGGCATCGACATGTGGGAAGCGCAAATCGGTATGAGCTTGGGGAGGAGCCTAGCCCCTCTCCTGCCGCGCGGATATTTCCAGTTGAGTTACGCCTACTCAATAACGCAGCGCGTATTGGGGATTCGCCCAAATCGCAGCCGGATCGATACAGAGTTTGGTTATTTCTTGACACGGCGTTTGTCATTGCAGGCCATAGCAGCTTCTCAGATCGTGCACAACGGCCTCGATTTTCCGCAAGATTTTCCGGTACGTTCACCGACCAATGTCACCTGGCAGCACCACGACCAGATCTTAGCTATCAATTTTCTGAATATGGGCGGTGGAATTGCGTACTCTGTCACCAGGAGATGGCAGGTGTACTCATCGCTGCTCACCAGTGTGTGGGGCCAGAATGGTCACGCGTTAAAAACGGGGTTTAGCGCGGGGATGAGTTGGACCTTCCGCGCACCGTGGGCGCGCCCGCCCATCGACCAGGCAGCTAGTGGTCAGGAGACCGAAGGTCTGGATTTGCGCACGGCGAAGCTTGTTGCACCACCAATGCAGCAGCCGTGTCACTGAACCGGAGAAACACTTCACGCGTTCGGTAAAAATTTGGAGGGCGGCGCAAATCTAAAAATCGTGCTCGCCGATGCGTGCGCCAACGAGTCGCGACTGGCGCCGCCCACAAGGAAAAAAGCACCCGCACGCATTAACAACGGGTGCCCTCAAGCGAGACCAACTGCCGGTTTGATTTCGTGGCTGTTCTAAGAAACGACCAATCACCCGAAGTTGCTTTACTTCATGCCCACTGCGGTT
>Ga0075425_100002525_pt1 | contig 18363 bp, 17 predicted proteins | sample SoiMethybrSBSTD4_FD_75300 | JGI IMG/M metagenome (GOLD analysis project Ga0075425, IMG submission 75300) | Bulk soil microbial communities from a Populus tree surrounding site in Tennessee, USA - Soil MetaG P. TD hybrid SBSTD4 | ecosystem: Environmental > Terrestrial > Soil > Tree plantation... | reverse complement strand
TGTTTTTTCGAGGGATCGATTGTTTTTTCCTACCCATGGACTTTCAGATAGGAGGCCACATCCCAACTTCTCACAAAACCGGCGAGAAGTGGGGCACCCATTTAGGCGGCCAATCTAAGCGGCCAATCGGCATATCTGCTATCACACGGGACAACGCTAGCCACACACAATGTTGTTCATTTCAAAGGCACTGGAGCTATAGTCGTTAGTCGGTGGGGCAATTCGTTCAGCCACCCAGCGCTAAGCAATCGAGCCGCCAACGCCAGCAGCTTTTCTGCCATCAAAAGCTTTACACTATGCTGGAGACTATGTACGTACACTGTGCCCATTGCGGGTACGACAACAGCCCTGAGTATCGGTTTTGTGGGATGTGCGGGGCCTCGCTGGCGCATCCGACTGTCGCAACCAAAACCCCGGATAAACTCGATCCGCCGCCTGCGCGTGAGGTTCCCACCGGCAACGGCAACGGACGAACCGAGAATGTGCATGGCCCGTCTTTTCTGGGATTGGCTGAGGACCCGAAGGTCGAATTTCATTATCTTTATGAAGACGATCAGCCGCGCAGCCATGTGGGCGTGGTTGTTTTTTTGCTCTTGATCCTGGGAGCGGCTGGATACCTTGGCTGGCAGTGGAAGAACGGGGGCTTTCCGTTCAATCATCAATCCGCCAGCAATTCTGGAGCGCAGACGTCGGCTTCTCCTTCTGAAGTGGCGCCTGCACAGACGCAAGATCAGGGAACGCACATTGACAAGCCGATGACCGGCGGCGCCGGCGCGGAGCAGACGCCTCCGCCACAGCCGCAGCAGGGACAGCCGGCGGCTGCAGAGAGCAAGCCGCCTGAGCAGGCCTCAAAAGCACCTGAAAGCACCTCCGCGGCTACGCCCGACAAGACGCCGGCCAAGGAAACACCTCCGGAAAACAAGGCCACGGAAAAATCAGATCAGAGTGACGAGGGTGAGACCGCGGCCGCAACGCCCGCCCCTAAGCCGCGCACTCCGAAGCAAACTTCTGTGCGCTCTCCGATTCAAAAGGCAGCGCCCCCGACTTCTCCTGATTCCGATCTCGAGCAGAGTGGCGAAAAGTACTTGTATGGAAGCGGTGTTCCCCAAAACTGCCAGCGCGCAGAATCCAGCCTGCGCACAGCCGCAACGCACGGAAACTCCAAAGCGCAGACAGTGCTCGGCACAATGTACGCCACTGGCCACTGTGTAGGCCGTGACCTGCCGACGGCGTATCGGTGGTTTGCGCGGGCGCTGCATCAGGAACCGCAGAACTCGCGGATTTCGGCCGATCTGCAAGTGCTGTGGCGGCAGATGACACCACAGGAGAAGCAATTGGCGACGTCGAGCGGGCAGTAAATTGATTGCAGATTGAAGATTGCAGCTTTCAGGTTGAAGGGATGTCGTGCCAATCTGAAACCGCCAGTCTAGAATTTGCAATTTCCTCCCTTCCCTTCTCCGAATGTTAAAGTTGAAGTCCATGGAGAAGGTCTTTCATTTCGACTCCGCTGCGGATCCGTACGTGGCCGATGCCGCTGTTCTTTGTTGCTTCGATGCGCGCATCCGGATTGCGGTGGGAAAGTTCCTGCAGAAGCGAGGCGTTCGCCGGCCTGACATGATTGTTGTGGCAGGAGGAGCAAGAACACTTGCTTCGCCGCGTAACGATTTCGAGCGCGACTTCATTCTCGAGCAAGTGCGGATGTCCATCCTGCTGCACCGCACCGAACGCGTTTTCCTGATGAGCCACTCTGATTGCGCGACTTATGGCGGACTGGCGGCATTCGGCGGTAGCCCGGAAAAAGAAGCGCTTCATCACAAACAGGAACTGCGGCGCGCGGCGCAACTGGTTAAGGACCGCTTTCCCGAAGTCCGGGTCGAATGCTTCTTTATCAACTTTGAGGGAGTCTTCGCACTGCGCTGGGAAGAGATGGAGCAGGTCGCTTAACTCAAGATTTTCCAGCTATTTCAGAATTGTTGTAAGAAATCCTCTTTCCTGGCGACTACCTTGATGTGAGCGCAATTGCAGCCATGCCGACTGAAGGCTCCGACCAGGACCGGATTTATCGGCAAGCCGCGCAGATCTATGGGGCCGCGCTTGAACGACTGGCACGGGCCTATGAAGCCGATGCAGAAGCCAGGCGCGACCTGCTGCAGGAAATCCACATCGGGCTGTGGCGAAGCTTCGAAGGATTCGATCAGCGTTGTTCGCTGCGGACGTGGATTTATCGGGTCGCCCACAACGTAAGCACTTCTCACGTTCTCCGGCAACGGCGTGCGCGACTGCAAAACATGGTTGGCCTCGAGGAGTTAGAGAATCTTCCGGACGCCAGGGTGAATGACACGGACCAGCGGCACTCGCTGAAACGCCTGGTTGCTCTGGTTCAACAACTCAAGCCGCTCGACCGCCAAGTCATACTTTCATATCTCGAAGGCCTGGATGCCGCGTCGATCGCCGAAATCACGGGACTTTCAGCGGGCAACGTTGCCACGAAGATCCACCGAATTAAGAACATCCTGGCCAAACGTTTTCATGCGGGGGAACAAAAATGACACCTGAATCTCCCAATCCGAATGTGACAGAAATCTGGCAGCGGCAGCCAGTGGAGGGTATCAAAATGTCAGTCGAGGAAATTCGCAAACGGTCGGCGAAGTTTGAAAAAAGGATCATGTGGAGAAACGTCCGCGAATACGTAGCCGGGACGATCGCAGCCGGGTTGTTCGCTTCATTCCTAGTCAAGAGCCACGATCTATTCTTCCAGCTTGCGTGTAGCCTGATCATCGCGGGGCTGGCTTACATGGCTTATCAACTCCATCGCCGGACTTCGCCGCGGAGCATACCAGCCGAACTCGGCGCCGCAAATTCGCTACAGTTCCACAGGGCCGAACTTGAACGCCAGATGGATTTCCTCAAACACATCTGGAGATGGTATTTAGGTCCGCTAATTCCGGGGTTGGTGGCGTTTTCGCTGGCGACTATGACGGGCGATCACCATCATGTTCTGCGGATCGTGCTCGTGAACTCATTTTTTGCAGTGTGCCTCATTCTTGTCTGGAGACTTAACGCTTACGAGGTACGATGCCTCAAGAGGCGGATTGACGAGCTGCACGCGGTTGAAACTGGCAGCTGAGAATTTCGATGCCCCTGAACTATCAGGTCTGCTGTTCCAGGAAGCTTTTGAGGCGAGCGTATCCGGATCGGCTCACGGGCAGGCGCGTGCCGTCGACAAGGATTGCAACGTGCGTATCTTTGCCGTACGGCTCGAGCCGAGTGACGCGTTCGAGATTCACAATGTAGGAGCGATGAATGCGAACGAAGCTTTTGGGATCGAGTGCGGCTTCTAAACTAGAGATGGTTTGCTGTTTCAAGTATTTCTTGCCTTGATTGGCGAGAGCAACGTAGTCATCCTGTGCTTCAGCGTAATCAAGCTTCGAAGCCGGGAAAATGTGGACGCGGGTACCGTCTTTCACTACGATACGTTCGCCGTATTGGCCAGGAGTACGCGTTGAGGCGGTGAGTTCTTCCGGGCGAAACGGCAGGGTGCCGCCGATTCTCTGCTTGGCGCGTTGCAGCGCAGTCTCGAAGCGCTCGGCGCGAAATGGCTTCAATAGATAGTCCACAGCGTGCACCTCGAAGGCGCGCAGCGCATGTTCGTCGTGAGCGGTGGCGAAGACAACAGCAACATCATTGCCGATCAGCTCCAGCACTTCGAATCCGTCAAGCTTAGGCATTTGGACGTCGAGGAACATCAGGTCAGGCTTTAGCTCGGCAACTATTCTGACAGCTTCGAAGCCATTCGCCGCCTCTCCGACAATTTCGACCTCTTGATGGGCCGCAACCATTTCGCGGATGACCTGCCGTGCTAGATCCTCGTCGTCAACGATCACTGCGCGTATTTTCTGGTTTGGCGCCTCGCTCATCAATCTCTCTCCACCGGCAAATTCAGCGACACCAGAAAACGACCTTGGGAAGCGCGAACGTCGATTCGGGCGCGGTCGCCGTAGCTGGTTTGCAAACGCTGTTGCACGTTTCGAAGACCGAGGCCGACGCCTTTGCGGCGAGGAGCTTCGGGGTCGAAATTGTTTTCAACCGCGATCGCCAGGCGCTCCGGCTCCGGCTGGCCGATTTCGATTCGAATCCATCCACCTTCGGGGAGCTGCGCGATGCCATGACGGACGGCGTTTTCAACCAGCGGCTGCAGAAGTAGCGGGGGAAGCATGTTTTCGAGAGATGCGGAATCGGTGTTTTCTTCAAGTTTCAAGCGAGGGCCGAAGCGAATCTGTTCGACAGAGAGATATGCGTGCAGGAGAGCGAGTTCGTCACGCAAGGGTATGCGCGGCTTCTCGCCAAGGCCGAGGGTCTTGCGCAGAAACTCTGCCAGCAGTACACACATCTCGCGCGCTTTCGCGGGATCGCTGCTGGTGAGGGCGCTGATGGAATTCAGGCAATTGAAAAGGAAATGAGGATTGACCTGGGTCTTGAGGGCTTTTAATTCCGACTCGCGGGCCAGAGCGCGAGCCTCAACCTCACGCTTCTCAGCCTCAATCGCCGCCTGGTTCGAAAGCAGAACGTAGAAAAGCGATACCGCTAAAAGGTAGAGCAGGATGCCGCTTCCGAAGAGGATTGGATAAGTACGCGAAGCTTGCCGGTCGAGTCCGGAAAAAATGGAAAAACCGGAGAGAAACGACGACAGCACTCGAGCGGCCGCGATCCAAATGAGACTGGCCACAGCAGCCGCGATCAGGTGCGCCAGCCACGAGCCGGAATTCTCAATCGAGATGCTGCGGGACGGATACCAGGCGGAGAGGCAGACGAAGGCGTAGATCAAACAAAGAGGCACCGCGACTGCTGCTGCACGCGCCCAACTCAGTCCCGCCAAGTACACGAAGAGATAGATAAGAATGGCGGAAAGCGGTCCCCACGCTGCGAGATAGAGCACCAGCCGGCGAAAATGTCCGAGAATCGGATGCATGCGGGAAGATCAGTTCTTGACTTCGATTCCGCCGAACACGGCCACGCCCTTTACCGTCAAGATTTTGGTTGGTTTGGAAGCGTCGGGCTGAAAGTACCGGGTCTTGTCTTCGTAGGCGCCAAAAACCCCAACACCCCGCATCACCACCTGCCAAGTCTCGGGCACGCGAATTTCGCCTCCGCCAAAAACGGCACTCGCCTCGACGACGACATCGTTGCCTTCCATGTCGGCGTGAGTGAGATCGAGTTTGTAGCCTCCGAAAACAGCCATCAGGCTGGCGCCTTTGAAGCTCTTCGTGTTCACCTGACGGTCGCCGCCCCCAAAAATGTAGAACGCGTCAAACTGGGTGTTGAGCGAGATCGCGCGGTCGGGCCCGGCCATGGCCTGCCAGAGCATGGCGACTCCCGCGATGATGATGAACACGGGCCAGAGGTCCCAAAAATTCAGGTGAATGATCCCGACTTCGCGCAGTTGAAGAAAGATGCCCAGGGCGATCAGCGCCACGCCGGTCGGCCGCCCTCCCGCGTAAACAATCTTTACTAATCCGATGACGATAAAGATCGTGGGCCAGAACTGCAGTGCGAAGCCGTAAGGCAGAAATCCCATCTTCTCGAGCAGCAGCACCACCCCGATGACGATGAACACCACGCCGCCAATCACTGGGCCGCGATCGCGGGTTGCTGGTGTGTCGTTCATTTCCCTTCTCCTATTCGCGACGTTGACTGCATGCGCTTACGACGCTTGTCTCTCATCCAGACCCAGACACCGCTGACAATCAGCAACACCGGCCACCATTGGAGCAGTTTCCAATCGAAGAGGCCGGCGAGTAATGATTCGTGGAACCTGGCGAATGCCGGAAACAGTTTACTCTGCAGAATTGCCATGCCGGCAAAAGCCAGGCCGACGGCCACGACTGCGTCCTCGTTTGCGAAGGGCCCATTCTTGCTGCCTGTCATGGTACTTCTCCTTGTCATGAACTGCGGCAAGGTTAGTGCGGGGCGAACGAAGAAACTTGGGGATTTCGGCGAGAACGGGGATTTTACCGGCGAATGACGAAACCTACATTGCAGGAATGAGCTGAGGAGAGGAACGGCTAGAGTCTTGGCACTCTAAACTAAAACAGGCAGAGTAATGGCATGATTAACGTATTTTGAGGACGAAGATGCCACAAATGACAACTGAAGTTTCGAAACTGCTGGAACAGGCGCTCTCGCTTTCGATCCAGGAACAGGAAGCACTGGCTGATTCGCTAATCTCCAACCTCGGGGGAAAAGTTGATTCGAATGTTCATGCCGCATGGGAAGAGGAGATTGCGAAGCGAATCGTGGACCTTGACGCAGGCAAGGCTAAGACGACGCCCTGGGCAGAGATACGGGATCGGAATTTAGCCAAGTTGCGCAATGCGCGTTGAAGAGCTGGAGATTCATGACGAAGCCGCCGCTGAGTATGACGCAGCTTTCGAATGGTATCTGGAGCGCAGCTCCGAGAGCGCCATTCGGTTCGATCAGGAAGTACATCGGGCTTTGAGCCAAATCGTCTCGGCACCTCATAGCTGGGCTCCTGGCAGCAAGAACACACGACGATTCTTGCTAAGACGATTTCCATTTATCGTAGTCTACCGAGAGTTGACACAGACCCGCTTGCAAGTTCTCCCCTTTGCACACTGCAGTCGAAATCCCGGATACTGGATGGGACGACTTTAAGCACTGGCCTTGTCTATCAGCGGCGTTTCGCTGTTGCCGGCGTCAAGCTCCAATTGCTCTTGTCCGCTAAGCGCGGAGACACGTCCGCGATAAGTCTTCAGGTGGGTTGAAGCTTTATCGAAAGCTTCCTGCGCTTTGCCAAGACTTCTTCCGACGTTTTCGAACTGATTTTGGAAGTGATCGAAAGATTTCTGTGCTTTGGCCAGTTCCTGGCGGCTTTTTTCGAATCGGCTGGCGACTTCGTACCATTTGTGGACGAGCGCAATGGTGTGCAGGGTCATAAGCAGTGTGTTCGGCGAAACAGGAAACACGTGCTGCTGATTCAACCAGTCGGCAAGTTCGCGATTGCGGACTGCTTCCATGTAAAGGGTTTCGCTCGGCAGATACATCAGCGCGATTTCGGTGGTGCCATGCTCCGGTTGAATGTAACTCTTGATTCGTTTGGCTTCGGCCTTCATCACACGAAGGAATTCATCACGCGCGGCCTCGAGGTCTTCCTTCTTGCTGTTTTCGTCGAAGAATGCAAGCACTTGTTCGCGAGGGAATTTGGCATCAATCGGGAGGCGGCGATCGGGGAAATTGATCATGGCATCGACGCGCCCGCCGCCATTCACTGGGCACTGCAATTCGAACATGTGCGCGGGAAGAAAATCTGAAAGCAGACGCTCAAGACTCGCTTCGCCGAACTGACCGCGAAGATGCGGCAGCTTGAGCAGATTGTTGAGGTCGTTAATTGAGTGCCCGAGCGCGCCGACTTCGCGTAGTTGTTCTTCGGCCGCGCGAAGATGTTGCTGCACTTTTTCGAACTGTGCGAATCCTTCTTTGATGTTCTGATCGAGCTTCGATTGCACCTGCTCGGTGATGGCCATCAGCTTCGTATCGACCCGCTCGCGGATGGATTCCAGACTCTCAGCTGTCTGCTGGTTCAAGCGGTCGAACTCCGATTTCAGGGCTGCGGTGGTCATTGCCAGCGCCCCAGCCAGCTCTGTACGGGTCTCCGCCAGGCGTTCCGACTGCTCCCGCCTCCCGGCCTTCATTTGGCCCTCAACTGCCGTCTGAAGCCCGGAAAAGCCCTCCGCTAGCCGATCCGTGACCTGCTGCCGGAGGTCGCCTTTGGTCTGCTCCAGACGGGTGGCCATGTCGGCCGTGGCGGCGCTAAACTGCTGAGTCAGCGATTCTTGCAGTCCTTCCGATTGCTCGACAAGTCCTTTAATTCCAGCAGCTTGTGAGCTTCCCGACCATTGGTGCAAGAACACCCCGAGAAGTAGTACCACATTCAGGACGATAAGAAGGCCTAGAAGTAAGGGGAGAGTGGCCAATCGGTAATATCTCCGGTGTAAGGTGCTTGACCGGATTGTAGAAGCTATCCTTTCTCAAGCAAAGCAGTTTCTCCCAGGGGCATCTGGAAGGTAGGCAACCGCATGCTCCTGACCCTGATTACGGCGCTTTCGTTGCAAGTGAACGCTGCGGTTGCCGCGGCGGTGCCGAGCGCCGATTCGTCCCTGAATTCTGCATCAGTGCAGAATTACGATCCGTCTTCCGCGTACGACCGGGAGGCGGAGCGACAACTGCTTGAAATGGCAAATGCCGAGCGGACACGCGTTGGACTTCAGCCGCTCAAAATGGACGAAGGGCTGGTTCGCGCAGCCCGGACGCATGCGGCGCAGATGGCATCGCAGAATAAGTTGTCGCATCAGTTTTCGGGTGAGGCTGCGGTTCCGGATCGAATCGGAGCAACCTCGGCTCTTCATCTGAGCCGTACCGGCGAGAACGTTGCGGTTGCGCCGAATGCCGAGGAGGCCCACGTTGGTCTGATGGCTTCGCCGCCGCACCGCGATAACCTTCTCAGTTCGAATTTCAACGTGGCCGGTTTCGGCGTTTTCCGCAGCGGCCACTGGCTCTACGTGGCGCAGGATTTCGGATCGAGCACTCCGGCCTACTCCGTGCAGCGTGCGCAAGCAGCAGTATCAAATAGCTTGGAGCAGTTACGTGCGCAAGCGAGAATGCCTCGGCTGCAAAGAGTCGAAAACCGATACGCTCAGACGAGCGCCTGCGCGATGGCCCAGGCCGATTCGCTCAGCGGGGCTTCGCCTCCATCCGGCGCTTACATGCTGCGTTACACCAGCATGCAGCCGGAAACCCTTCCCTCGAATATTTCGAAGATCATCGCGCAACGCGCACTGCGGACCTATTCGGCCGGCACCTGCTACGCAAAGACGCGGAAATATCCGAACGGCGCGTATTGGGTGGTGCTGGTGTTCTACTGAAACCATCCTGATCATGGTTCGGCGGTGGATTGTTCTGCGGCATATAAGAATCCTGGGAAGGCTGCCAGGTACTTTTGATCCGGAAATCGGTGAGTGGAGTTGCGACACGTTAAATCCGCCGCTGCAAGTGTCCGCGTAAACCTCTGGGCACGGCAGTGGTGACGGCGTGGTCGCTGAGCCGCGTCACGGCTTCGGTGAGAGCGAGCGCCGCGCGTTCGGCGTCGTTGAAGTACGGCGTGTCGCCCCACGCGTCGGTTTCGCCTGCTTGCTTCCGAATTTGCCGCCATGCGCTCCAACTGGCTGCCCCTTCAACTTAGGCGTTGTCCCTGCTCTTAAACCTTGTGAGCATCGCGCAGGATTTTTCCGGCACGTTCGCCGATGATCACACACGGAGCCATGGTGTTGCCGGTGGTCACGCGCGGCATGATGGAGCCATCTGCGATGCCAAGGTTTTCGATTCCATAGACTCTAAGCTTCCCGTCTACGACCGACATGGAATCACGCCCCATTTTTGCGGTGCAGGTTTGATGATGGTAAGTAGAAGCTGCATCGCATATGAAGTTTTCCAATGCAGCTCCCTTTAAGGCACGCGGCATTACCTCGCGTTTTGTGAAGGGTCGAAGTGGGGATGAATTGCCGACTTCGCGACAAAGTTCAAAGCAAGCTACAGCAGCCTGCATATCGTACGGATGCGAGAGCGTTTTGGCCTCGATTTGAACAGGGTCATTTGGGTTGAGTCCGGTTATGCGAATGCGGCCTCGACTCTTCGGCCGCAGAACACCTCCAAACAATGTCCAGCCGGCGTGCGGCGGGTTGAATTTGGCCGTAGTCTCGGCACTGCAGAACGGCACTTCCACCTGACAGGTTTGCAGATCGGGAGTGTCGAAACTAGGATCGCTTTTCCAGAAGAATGTTGCCTCGCCTCCATTGTTTCGGGGAGGGAACGGTTGCTGATATTCCCAGACGCACCCAACGGCAAAGTGATCCTGAAAGTTCTGCCCTACACCCGGAAGATGTTGAACAACCGGTATCCCCAGGCGTTGTAGTTCAGCATCATCGCCAATACCAGACAACATCAAAATCTTCGGAGTGTGAATCGCTCCGAGTGACAAAACGACTTCGAGTCCAGCGTTGATGCGCAGGAACTTCCCGCCGTGCGCGATCTCGACACCACTGGCTCGTTGCTTCTCTACGACTACTTTGTTCACGGATGCGTACATGAGTACGGTCAGATTTGGCCGGTCCATGTAGGGGAAGGCATAAGTTCGAAAGACGGACAGGCGCTTTCCATCGCGTACGCGCAAATCGAGGAGTGAGGCTCCGCCGCCGTTCTCCATCATCCGACCGTTGTGATTCTCGAAGGTGGGAATTCCCACCGAACGCGCCCCTTCCACCATCGCAGGAGCGATTGGATTCGGATTCGGCGCCGGTTGGACAAAAACCAGTCCTCCCGTGCCACGATATTGCGGGTCCGGCGCGCCATGCCAATCTTCAATGTGGCGATAGATATTCAGCACGGACTCGTAATTCCATGCCGCGTCGGCAGATTCCGATGCGAAGAAATCCCAATCGTTCTTATGTCCACGCGCCCACGCCATAACATTGGTGCTCGATCCTCCGCCGAGCACTCTTCCCATGGGTAGCGACATGCGACGTCCGTTGAGATGTGGATTGGGCTCGGCTACGAAGCTCCAATCGCGCTCGCTTCCAAAGTTCTCGAACCAGCGATTCGCCTCAGTGACGCTTGGCACGTCATCGTCACCACCAGCTTCAAGCAACAACACACTGACATCTGGGTTCTCCGCCAGGCGCCGCGCCACGACCGACCCAGACGAACCTGAGCCACAGACGATGAAGTCATATTGCGACTTGAGATTGGACCTGAGCCGCTGCTGATTCGCGCGAACGCGTATCGCGAACTCTTTCGCTGATTGCATTTCAGTGTCTAATCTCATCTCAACTCTCTCCTTCGACTCGTTCCCGCTGAATCCACACGCGGATGTATGGCGGAAAACTCAGCAATCCTGTTCCTGCTCGTTCGCAGGCACTCAAGAACCGGATGACGTCCGCATCCACGATCGTGACTTCGCTCAAGTCGAAAACTGTCCGTCCTGGGCAGTCTTCTAATTGTTTCTTCAGTTCTTCGAGATCCGTTGCCCGGATTCGGCCGATCAACCAGATGATCGTGGTATTACCGTCGGACAGCCTTTCAATCTTCAAACGATCTCGGTGTAGTCTCAATTCGTGGAAGCCAGCGAGATCCTCGCACTGGGAGTAATTGGAGTTCAAGATGGAACCGACTCACGAGTTGTTGCCAGGCAAGAACTGGCACTTGGCGGCTCGGAGCTAATTACGGTGCGATAATGTGCATAGTAGCGGGGAAGCGGGCAAAACCGCACTGCACACTCATGACAGATCGCAGCACAATCCGCGTGGGCCCCGCGGGCTGGTCTTACAAAGACTGGGAGGGCATCTTCTATCCGCCGGGAATGTCACGACGGAAGCAGCATCCGCTAGAGCTCGTGGCGCGCTGCTTCGATGTAGTTGAGATCAACACTTCTTTCTACGGGCACATTAAGCCGGAAATTGCCAAGCTGTGGGCGCGGATTGCTTCTGAGGCAAATCCCAGTTTCATGTTCACGGCCAAGCTGCATAGATCGTTCACGCACTCGCCACTTGCCGCGACGGAGCCGACCTCTGCGGTTTCGATTCGTCCGAATGATGAGGATGAGCGGCTGGCGCGTGAAGGACTGGAAGCGCTGGGCGCGACGGGCAAATTTGGAGCTCTATTAATTCAGTTTCCAGTCTCTTTCAAGAACACGGCGCTGAATCGCGAATATTTGGAAACATTGCTGCGGCAGTTCATCGAGTATCCGCGGGCTGTCGAGGTGCGGCACTCGACGTGGAATAACCTTGAGACGATTGCATACTTCACTGAGCGCAATGTCAGCTTCGTGAATATAGACCAGCCGTTGCTCGGGCGCTCGCTTGAGCCGACAACCTATGTGACTTCCGGGATTGGATATGTGCGCTTGCACGGGCGCAACTACGATCAGTGGTTTGAACCGGAAAAGTCTTCCGACCGCTACAACTATCTGTACAAGTCGAACGAACTAGTTGGGTGGAAAGAGCGCGTTGAGAAGATCGCGAAAGAGGCCAAGATCACTTTCGTGGTTGCGAATAATCACTTCGAAGCGAAGGCCGGGGTGAATGGGCTACAACTCAAGCACATGCTCACTGGAAGACGGGTGCTGGCGCCGGAGTCGCTGTTGGCCCATTATCCGGAATTGAAGGCGATTGCAGATCCGCTGGGCGAGGGACAGCCGCCTGCGAGTTTGCCGCTGTTGAGAGATGAGAGGCTGGCGTGATTCGTCATTCGTTGTCGTACGTCGTACGCCAAACCTAAGCCGCGCGCTCCAATGATCCTATGAGGCCGCTCAAAGCACGCCCCACTCCTCCGCCATTGCTGACAGCTTGCGGCTCTCATCGTCAGGCTGGTACTCAAGCTTCGTTGCGATTATTAGCTGCGTTTGAAGTCCTAACAGCGATCCTCGCTCATGAAAAAGAAAGTGGAGAAATTCTTTATCCGAGCGATGTCCCTTACCCTCGGCAATTTTGCTTGCCACAGAGACGGCTGCACGACGCACTTGCGGAGTTAGGCCGGTAAGTCTCGTGTTTGGGAAACCGACATGTTTGCTGATAAATTGCCGCCGTCAGATCAATTGACTCCTGCCAGACCCTCAGATCCCGAAATGAAGCAGGCATAGGCCACCTTCCTAAAGCCTTTTACCAACTCAGGTGCCTGTTGTCTGTGACGAATGAACATCGTGAGGGTGACCTTTGGCCGAAGCCGGAACCTCTGGGTCGCGCGCGACGTACGACGAACGACGTACGACGGCCTAGTTCGTGTAGATCCGCACGTAATCCACCAGCATTTCTGACGGGAACGGTGTTCCGCTGTTTGGCGGGCCAGGCCAGTCACCGCCAATTGCCAGATTCAGCAGAATAAAGTTGCTCTGGCCGCCGTCGAAGGGCCACGTTGCTCCGGCAAGGCCGTTGAGACTGCTCGCGGTAAACGTTGTGTAGGGCTGATTCGGATCGTCGATGTAGTAGGCAACACTTCCCGGTTTCCAGATCATTCCGTAGGTGTGCCACTGCGCGGCATTTTGACCAGCAGGAAAGTTGAAGGTTGTGCCGATGTTTGAGCCGGTGAAGCCCTGGCCGTGTACCGATCCCGCATTCCAATCTGGATTTCCGGCTGCGTTGACGCGCTCCAAGACATCCATTTCGCCGCAGTTGGGCCAATTGACGGTCGCGATGTTATTACCCATCAGCCACCCTGCCGGCCAGAATCCCTGCGCCTCTGGCACCATCGCCCGGAATTCGATGCGCCCATATTGAAAGCTGAACAAGCTCTGTGTTTTCAGCCGCGCCGATGTGTACACGTCCGCCGCCGGTTGCTGAGCAACGATGTGCAGGAATCCATCGGTGCCTACAAACTCGCTAGGATTCGCGGTGCTGCACGGCGCGGTTGACGATCCCCAAGCGCAGTAATTCTCCAGTTCGTGGTTTCCGAAGCCGCTATTGCCGGTATCGTAGGTCCAAACGGTGGGATCTGGCGGCGCGGGAGCGCCGTTTGCGTAATTGAATTCATCGCTCCAGACCAGCGTTCCGGATGCAATGTTTGGAGAAAATGCCTGAGTCGCCGCGGTGCTTGACGTCGCACCTGAAATTGCAACCGCCTTCAGCGTAAGATTCGACGTGACCAGAAAAGGCGCCTGGAACTTCTGGGACGATGCAGTTGGCGTGCTGCCGTCTAGGGTGTAGTAAATGCTCGCTCCCCCAGTCGTTGACGCCAGACTCACGATCACAGCGTTGTTCTGCGCCGCCTTGGACGTTATGCTCGGCGCTGCGACCGTATTGCCTCCGCCACCTGGATTATTTCCGCCGCCGCTTCCTCCACCACATCCGTGCAGCAAGGATACAAATATGAGCACCGCTGTTACTCGCATCGCCCTATCCTTTCGAAGTGCTTGCATACTCAAGCGTTCTTTCCCCTATGATTTATTGTCGGATTCTGGGGTTTGCAACCGAATAGAGCAAATCAGTCGCAAAATTCACCAGCACATACGTCAACCCAATCGCTAGAATGCAGCCCTGCACAAGATAGTAGTCGCGACTAGTGATCGCCTGGATCGTGAGCCGACCAACACCAGGCCAGGAAAAGATCGTTTCGGTGACGATCGCTCCGGCCAGCAAAGCTCCAAATTGTAGTCCTACTACCGTGAGAATCGGGAGCATCGCATTGCGGAGGGCGTGTCGATAAACGACGGTTCTTTCGGGTAACCCTTTGGCACGCGCGGTGCGGATGTAGTCTTGCCCGAGTTCTTCGAGCATCGAGGTCCGCACCATGCGGGTAAGAATTGCCGCAAGCGATCCGCCCATGGTGACTGCGGGGAGCACCAAGTGCGCGAGGCTTCCTGCTCCGGAGACCGGAAGCCACCCGAGGTAGATCGAAAACAGCAAAATTAGAATCGGGCCGAGCGCAAAATTCGGAAAAGACAATCCGAAGAGGCTGACGACGCTTAATATCCTGTCATCCCATTTGCCGCGATGTTCTGCACAGCGCACGCCAGCGGGGATCGAAATGATCAGCGCGACCAACATGGCTGCAACGGTCAGCTGCAATGTGTATCGGTATGGCTTCCCGAGAAGCTTGCCCACGTTTTGATTGAAGCGTAGTGACGGGCCGAGATCGCCGTGCAAGACACCTTTCCAATAGTGCAGATACTGTTTTGCGAGCGGCTCGTCGAGACCGTAGGCGTGGCGGGTTGCGGCAATGTCCGCGGCCGGCGCGCCCTCGCCGAGCATTTGCAGAATGGGGTCGCCGGGAACGAGGTGGATGAGAAGAAAAACGACAGAGACGACGAGCCAGATCACGGGCAGCATGTATGCAGCGCGGGTTGCCAGATAGCGCAGGATTTGCATGAAGCCGTCGGGTTCTAGGCTAGGCTTTAGGCTCCAGGCTCACGGCTCGCGGCTCGCGGCCGAGTCATGGCAGCAATCCAAAGACTTCCAACTCTGTCCGCGTGCCAAGGTACACCTTACCATTGGCAACGGTTGGGACGCTGAATTTTACTGCAGCACCGCTGCTTGTACTTGACCACAACTGGCTCGAAAGGTTTGTGGCGTCGTACGCATGCAAGACTGCCGCTCCACTGCAAGGAGCCGGTGGACCGTAGCAACTGACATCCGCGGCCCAAACTACTCCGTTCGAATTGCCCGCCGAGGAAACCACCGGCGTCGCTCCCGGAAATGGGAAGCAGTGCGATGAAGACGACGACGGCGACGTGCTGAAGCCACTGCCGGCGATGAAGTCATAACTCTTGAGAGTGTCGCAGTTGCCTGCGCCTCCAGCGACGTAGAGTTTGTTCTGCCAAAACGCGACCGTAGTCCAGGAGCCATTGTCGCCCTGGAATTCCTGAACGACGTTATCAACTCCCACCTGATATTTACCCATGTTGTCGCGGTCAACCAGGTAGATCAGTCCTTCCTTGCTTCCTTGCAGGAGAAGGTGTGGAGGGCCCGTGGATTGATCGGGCAGCAGCACTACGCCGCCGGAACCGAGGTCAATGTCATACAGATTCAGCGTGGCTTGATCGTCGGCGGTAAAGTAGTCAGCTACCGGGAAGCCGGATGCTCCTAGTTTCAGGATACTGTCGCCGTAGTCCCTGCCGCCGGTATTCACATCGAATGTCCCATTTCCAGTAGCCACATAAATGTTGTTGTTAGCGTCTATGGCGGGAGCATCTCCAGCCATCCAGACGCCGCCGAGACCTCCATCCGGGGTTGTGTTGAATACCTCAAGCTGCTGCTGCACATTGGCCGCGTTGTATCCGATGAGCCAACCGTGATACGGATACGCGTCTTCGTGGGAGGCCCAGGCAATTAGAACCATGTTGTAATGCGATCCGGAAATAACAACGTTGTTCAGCAACGCGAGCCCCGGCCTTTGCCCTTCCGATTGCGCGTTGAATTGCACCACACCGCCTGAGGAACCGTCGCCAATTCCGGGAACCGATGCACTGATGTTTACCGGCGAGTTGGGCATTTCGGCGCCGTTTGTCAAGTTAATCGCGTGCAGCCGTTGAAAAAAGGGATTCCCGCTGCTGGCCGAGCAGGCGGGTACTGCAACTTGGATTTCGGATTTGCTGACCGCGTACAAAGTTTTCGTTGCGGGATCAATGACAGGAGTGCCCGTAATACCAACTTCGGGTTGGATATCGCCAAAACAGTTGCCAACGTCTCGCCAGAAGATCGGGGCTTCATTCGCAGTTCCACCGTGGTTCGCGTCGATGAGGCTCACGTGCCACAACTGCCGACATGGGGCGGCATCGCCATCAAACGCATACAGACTGTCATGTTGAGTGGCTACAAATACCACGTTGTGCGGCGACCCGTTCACGTTTAGAGAAGGCATCCAAAGCGGCTCGGCATAAATTGCGCCGTCCACCTGGCAGGAAAACAGCTTGCCGAACTTCGATTGGGTCACAGTCTGGGGCGTGAGTGCGTACTCCTGCGCGTTCGCACCGTCGCGAGCGGCGTCGTAATGGTAGGTGAGAATCCCCGGCAGGTCTGTCACGGCGATCGATGCCGAGGCGGTCTTTGAGGTGTCCGCGACGCTGGTTGCTTTCGCGGAGTGCGTGCCGGCGGTCACCGGCGGAACGTACAGTCCGGCAGCAGAAATGGTTCCGACGGATGGATTTCCGCCAGCAACCCCATCGACAGACCAGGTAACACCGCGATTCTGCGGATCGTTATTGACGGCAGCGGTGAATTGCTGGGATTGCGTTCCCGCGACTACGGAGGTCGCCTGGGGATGAAGCGTAACTGAGATCGGAGGCGGAGGAGGGCTGCTGCTTCCACCCCCACATGCGAACAGGAATACCAAACAAGTCAGCCCGATTACGCGACAACTTACGCGCAATGCGTGAGTATGAATCATTTCACCTCCCCAGGAAAATGATCCTGCAAACTGTCGAGCTTCGCTCGACCTGGGCGGGTGAGGGCACCCGCCCCTACGCGTGCACTTAATCGCCTACTTGCGCGGGCATAGGCTGCACGTCGTCAACTCTTACCTTCGAAATGCGGTGCCCATCCATTTCTTCGACCGTAAACCTGCGGCCTCCGTAATAACAGGAATCACCGACTGCAGGAATTTTCTGCAGTCGCGACAGCAGGAATCCGGCTAACGTCTCAAAGCCAGCGTCACGCGGCAAGAGCAGGTCGTACTGCGATTCGAGATCGCGGAGTCCAACTGTGCCTTCGAGCAGCAGGGCTTTACTTCCCGCCTGCTCCGCATCGAGAGCCACGACGTCGAATTCGTCTTCGATCTCACCCACCAGTTGCTCAAGAATATCTTCTACGGTGATCAGGCCGGCAGTAGAACCGAATTCGTCCACCACGATGGCCATGTGACGTTTGCGGTCTTTGAATTCTTCGAGCAATTCCGAAAGCGGCTTGGTCTCCGGAATGACGAGCGCATCGTGCATCACCTGGCTGATCTTCATGTCGGAAATGCGCGAGGGCAGGGTCGGAAATTGCCTTGTCGCGAGGCGCAAGCCAGCCCAACGCATGAGGTCTTTCGCGTAAAGCACACCAATGATGTGTTCTGGGCCGCTTTTGGGATCGTAAACAGGAATTCGAGAGTGCTGCTCCTCGACCACACGATCAATTGCTTCTTGCAAAGTTAGATCGCCGGGAAGGGAGAAGATGTCGGGGCGCGGGACCATGACCTCGCGCGCGGTGATGTTCTCGAGCTCGAGCGCGTGATGGACCATCTCTTCCTCTGCGGAAGTGATCTGGCCGAGTTCCCTGCTGGCGGAGACGATCAGCTTCACCTCGTCCGGCGAGTGCACCGGGCCCTGACGCATCCTGCGAAGGCCGAACGCCTTCAGCACTGACCCGGCCGACTTGCCCAGCAGAAAGCTCAGTGGACGAGTCAGAGTCAACCACACGTCCATGGGCGCGGCAACGGCGAGTGCGACCTGCTCGGCACGTTGCAGGGCCAGCGACTTTGGCACTAGCTCGCCGAGGATCACGTGCATGAAGGTGATAAGAGCGAAAGCGATGCCAATCGCGATTCCGTGGGCGTAAACCACAGCGTGCGGAACGCGCTCAAGGAAGTGCAGGCCGACGACGAAGCGCGCGACCATGGGCTCGCCGATCCAGCCGAGAGTCAGGCTGACGACGGTGACGCCCAGCTGCACGCCATTGACGACTTCGTCAAGATTGCGGTGGAGCTTCAGGACAATACGCGCGCCGATGCGACGGGCTTCGATCAGCTGCTGGATGCGGGTGTCACGCACGCTGACCAGGGCGAACTCAGCCGCAGCGAAAAAGGCATTTGCCGCCACCAGGGACA
>Ga0075425_100002523_pt1 | contig 18365 bp, 17 predicted proteins | sample SoiMethybrSBSTD4_FD_75300 | JGI IMG/M metagenome (GOLD analysis project Ga0075425, IMG submission 75300) | Bulk soil microbial communities from a Populus tree surrounding site in Tennessee, USA - Soil MetaG P. TD hybrid SBSTD4 | ecosystem: Environmental > Terrestrial > Soil > Tree plantation... | reverse complement strand
CGTCACCGGCGTGTACGCGGGCGTCCAGAGCGGCGCGCCTTCGCCGTCGGGACAACCCCAGTCGTCGCGCGAGCGCACCGTCACCGGACCGAATTGATACGTGTCATCGATCACGCGACGCGGACCTTTTTCCGGCAGCGCGAACACGGTCACCTTCGCATCCTCGACGTTCGTCTCGACGAATCGAACCTCACGACCGAAGTGCATGATGCCGGAGAAGAATCGGTCGTCGTCGCGATCGGTGAGATCGGCATCGATCGGAACCGCGATCCACTCGCTCCACGCGACGCCGTCCACCGACACGCGCACACGCACGTCCGCGTGCGCGCCGGTCCACGACAATGCGAGTGACTCGAACGGCTGACCCGGAATGGCGTGCGATCCGATGAGCGCGGCGAGAATCAGCGAGATCATGAGTGCATACGTTAACGCCGAACGGCACGGCGGCGCGGCTCGGGTTCAGTGAACACGACTTTGCGAATCAGCTGATTGGATGTGTCCGCCACGTACAGCGCACCGTCCGGTCCGAACTTCAATCCGACCGGTCCGTTGAACAACGAGTCGAAACCATCGGCGTAACCGGGAACACCGACGCGGCCGGCGATCGTGACGAGCGAGCCATCGCTCGCGAGCATGCGGATGGCGTGATTGCCGGTGTCCGCGATGAAGAGCGTTCCGTCGTCGCGCACTTCGACCGCGGCCGGCGTATTCAGATGATGCGCATCGCTGCCCGCGACGCCCGGCTCACCGGCGATCGTCGACACGACGCCGCCCGGCGCGATGCGACGAATGACGTGATTGCCGCTGTCCGCGACGTACACGCTCCCATCGGACGCAGTGGCGATGCCGCGCGGCGCGTTGAATCGCGCATTCGCCGCGAGCCCGTCCTGCCAGCCCGCGACGCCTGACGCGCCCGCGTAGGTCTCGATGAATCGGTGCTGCGGACACGCTTCGAACGACCACTGGAATCGCACGCGGCGAATGGTCTGGTCGCCCGTATCCGCGATGAAGAGAAACCGTTTGTTCAACTCGGATTCGATGTTCGTGTACCGCTTCGACAAGGCGACGCCGGTCGGCATCGTAAGCTCGCCGCGCAGACCGATGAGGGGCGCGATGTCATCGCGTGCCGCGGGCAGACCGTCCATCGACGCCAGGAGGAGCTGACGCGAGGCCGACGTCGCGACCCACACGCCGCGCGCGTAAGGCCCGCATCCGCATCCCGCGCCCGCCGGCTCGACGGCGATGCCGCCGCCGAACGGGCCGCCGAAGTCGAATGGAAACGGACTCGAGTTCTGAAACGACGTCGCGATCTTCAGCGTCTTCACCGCGCCGCCGCTGATCCATCGAACCGATTGATTCGCGCGATCGACGACGAGGACGTCGCCGGCCCTGCCCGCGACGCAGGTGTCATTGTCGCGAATGACGTCGAGCCACGTCGGACGATTGAGCAATGCGACGGCGGTCGAACCGTCGAGGTTGCCGGCGACACCAGGGACGCCGGCAACCGTGGTCACGTGCGCTGTTTGTGCCGAGAGAGAAACTGCGATTGAGAGAACCAGGAAAATCCGAGTCATGTCACGGATTCATACGAAATCCGTGCGCACTCCGTCGCCGACTAGAACTTCCTGACCGCCTCCACGATCCGCTCCGCGCTCGGCGCATATGCCGCTTCGAGCGGGAATGACGCCGCGGACGGCGCATCGGGTCCGGTCAGCCGCACAACCGGCGCCTTCAACGACGAGAACGCTTTCTCCGCGACGATCGCCGCGATCTCCGCGCCGACGCCGCACGGGCCCGCCGCTTCGTGAACGATCACCGCACGGCCCGTCTTCGCGACCGACGCGAGCACGCTTGCTTCGTCGAGCGGCTTGAGCGATCGCAGGTCGAGCACTTCCGCATCGATGCCCTGCTCCGCGAGCGTCGCCGCCGCGGCGAGGCAGTGATTCACGGTCTTGCCGTACGACACGAGCGTGACGAACGAGCCCTCGCGGCGAATCGCGGCTTTGCCGATCGGAACGACGTGATCGCCGTCGGGCACTTCACCTGGCGTGTGCAGCAGGCCGATGTCGGCGAAGAACATCACCGGATTCTCATCGCGGATCGCGCTCTTCAGCAGACCCTTGAAATCGGCCGCGTTCGACGGCATCACGACCTTCACGCCCGGCGCGTGAACGAACCACGCCTCGAGGTTGTGATTGTGCTGCGCGCCGACCGCCCATCCCGCGCCGGTGCGCGAGATCGCGACGAGCGGAAACGAAAACTGTCCGCCCGAGATGAACCGCAGCTTGCCCGCGCTGTTCACGAGCTCCTCCATCGCGAAGGTCATGAACGGCGAGAACAGCAGATCGACGACGGGACGAAGACCGGTCGCCGCCGCGCCGGCCGCGGTGCCGGCGATGATGCCTTCCGCGAGCGGCGTGTTGCGCACGCGCTTCGCGCCGAATTCCGCCGCGAGTTTGTAGTTCTTCGTCGCCACGCCTTCGCCAAACGTGATGACGCGCGCATCGCGCCTCATCTCCTCGGCCAGCGCGTCGGTCATTGCCTGATCCGGAGTAATCGTGGTCATGGTCGTCTCCTCACGCATAAACGTCGGTGGTCATTTGATCGATGGATGGATACGGCGACTCGAGCGCGTACGCGGCCGCGTCCTCGACGCGCTTCACCACGTTCACTTTCATCGCCGCGAGCTCCACGGACGAGAGCACGCCGTCGACGAGAAGTTTTCTCTCGAGCATCGCGATCGGATCGCGCTGCCTCCACGACGCCAGCTCCGCCGGATCGACGTACTTCTGGTCGTCCGGCTCCATGTGTCCGCGCAGACGGTAGGTATAGGTCTCGAGGAAGAACGGCTTGCGATTCGCGCGGATGTACGCGATCGCCTCGCGCGCGGCCTCCGCGACCGCTTCGACATCATTGCCGTCGACGGTGCGCGACGCGATGCCGTAACCCTTCGCCCACTCGCTCACGTGATCGGTGAGCATCGTCTCTTTGCGATGCACGTACGCCTGCCACTGATTGTTCTCGCAGACGTAAAGGATCGGCAGGTTCCAGACCGCGGCGAGATTCACCGACTCGTGGAAGATGCCTTCCGTTGCAGCGCCGTCGCCGAAGAACACCGTCGCGATGGCGTCGCTGTCGCTCATCGAGAGCGAGAGCCCGACACCCGTCACGAGCGAGAGCTCGCCGCCGACGATGGTCGACGTGAGAATCACGCCGAGGTCTTTGACGGAGATGTGCAGGCTGCCGCTCTTGCCGCCGCAGTAGCCCGTCGCCCTCCCCTGAATTTCCGCCATCACGCGCCGCGGATCGGCGCCGCGCGCGAGCAGATGTCCCGCGCTGCGATGGTTGGTGAGAATCAAATCGTTGGGACCGAGCGCGCTCACGACGCCGGCCGCCGACGCCTCCTGCCCCACGGACGTGCACATGCTCGGCGAAAGCCCCGCGGCCTGCAGCTCCGCCGATTTCTCCTCGAACGTGCGGATCAGGAGCATGGTCTCCAGCGCCTGCGTCACGTTCCGATCGATCACTGCCTCGACTGTCGTCATTTCGTGTCTCCTTGTCGGACACGCAATGTAGGCAGTCGCGGGAAGCACGGTTGCTAAGAGATTCCTGGCGCGATCTGAAAAATTGTCTAGGAGTGCGGTGGCGCAGCCACCGCTTTGCGATCGCTATCGCTCGATCAACTCGAGTGCGCCCGTTGCGCGCAGCGCGAACCTTCCCCGCCCCGTCGGCACGATGCGGATCTCCGGGCACTTCTCGTCGAGCCTTCGGCGCAGCAGGATCAGGCGGCTCTCGAGGTTGTCCTTGATCGGCGGGAGGCCGAGCGATGGGTCGAGGCGGAGCTCGCGGTTCGAGAAGTCCGTGCGGCCGTCGCGCTGCCATTCGCCGAGGAGCTTCCAGAGGATGCGGCCGGGGACATTGCGGATCAGGTACTCGCCGTCGACGAAGATGCAATCGTCGTTGCGGTAGTAAATCAATGTCCGGCGCGGACCTTCGGCCGGAACGATCGCCGGCGCGGGTGCAGTCCGTTCGGTGACCTGCTCCTCGTCGCGATCGAACATGCGGTCGAGCATCCGCTCGATGCCGAACGCAATCTGTCCGGCGAGGATCTCGAGGTAGGCGGCGTGCCACTCGCCGAAACGCAGCGGATCGCGATCGAACGCCGCGATCACGCCGATGAGGCGATCGCCCGCAACGAGCGGGATCACGAGCGCGCTCTGCGCATCGGGCAGACCGGGCAGCGGAATCTCCGCCGCGCCGACGCCGCTCTCGCGCTTCACCGCGCGGCTGTAGCGAAGGTCCTCGCGCAGACCGCTGATGCGCAGCAGACGCCGCTCGCGCGCGACCGTGCCGATCAATCCCTCGCCCGCCTGCACCTCCGATCCGACGCCGCTCTCTTCGAAACCGCGGCTCGCGATCGTCACGAGGCGTTTGGTCGTCTCGTCCTCGAGCAGGATCATCGTGTGCTCGAAGCCGAAATAGACGTCGAGCGATTCGAGCACCGAGTCGAGCAGGAGATCGAGACTGTCCGCACGGCTGACGCGCTCCGCGACGAGCTGCAGTCCGCGAATCTCGCTGCGCACGCCGTCGACCGACGTGACCTCGGAAGGATCGCCGGCCGCGTCGGTGAGAAAACCCTCCACCTTCTCGAAGCTCTCCACCTCGAACACATCCGCGGCGATGAGCTTGAAGATGCCGGACATCCCCGTGTGCGACGCGATCGCCTGGATGCGCATGGCCATCGAGTCGAACAGCGGCCCGCTCTTCTCGGAGCGCAGGAAACGGATGCGCAGCCGGTAAGTCTGGAACGTCAGCGGCTCGGCCAATTCCACCGTCGCGCGCGGGTTCTCCTCGATGTTGCGCGCGGTCTTGTTGAAGAACTGCCGCGAGAGTGCGACGTGACGATCGTCGATGTAATGAACGTGGCTGAGATACGCGACGTTCGGGACGCCGCGCGCGTCGGCGGTCACGACGATGCTCGGCGTCACTCCCTGGAAACAGCGCGAGAGATCGGAGAGACGGATCGTCATCGAATCGCCGTCCCCGCCTTCGGTCCGGGCGTCTGATCGAAGATCTCCTCGACCTTCATCTCGATCGCGAACGCCGGCCAGTGATTGATCGACCGCACGGCGCGCAGCGAATAGCCGAGGCGATGGAGCTCCTCGGCGAAACCGTCGACGCGGTCCTGCAGCAGCGCGCGCTCGTCGTCATTCGCGAGGCGCACCGACGTCGTCGTGCCTTTCAACTGAATCGCGGAGTGATCGGGCGGATAGGCCGCGACGACTGCGAGCTTCTTCGTGGCGGCGACGCCCGCGACGAGGTCGCGGCTCGTGGCCATCGGGACATAAACGGTGAGCGTCGACTGCGATTCATCGGTCGTGAGCGCGACGGCGCGGCAACCGGCGGGCATGCCGTCGACGCCGACCGTTCCGGCATAAAGCGACATCCCTCGCTGGGCGGGGCTGCGGCGTTGGCTGTCGGTCATAAGTCGATATTTTACAACGGCCTTTAGGGTTCACTTAAGAAGTGCCGGAGAGGTTAGGAAAGTTTTCGTGTTGCCGTAGCGAACCGAAAGCATCCTCTCGCCGAGGGCGAACGTACATTCCGGGGCGGTTGCAAAAACGTCAGGAGAAAACAAATGAAACGCTCGACCTCAATACTCGTTCTCATCGCCGCCTCGGCCATCGTGGCGACGGTGACCGTCGCGTCGAAGAGTGGCCCCTCGCCCATCGAAGAAAAGCGCGCACAGATCAAGCGCGGTGAATACCTCGTCACCATCGGCGGCTGCAACGACTGCCACACGCCGCTGCGCCTCGGCGCGAACGGACCGGAGCCCGACATGTCCCGCATGCTCAGCGGTCATCCGCAGCATGTGACGATGCCCGCACCGCCGAAGCTCGCGGAAGGTCCGTGGGAATCGATCGGTTCCGCGACGAACACCGCATTCGCGGGACCGTGGGGCGTGTCGTACGCACGCAATCTCACGCCCGACGACATGACGGGCCTCGGTATCTGGACCGAGGAGATGTTCGTGACGACGATCCGCACGGGCAGGCACTGGGGCGTGTCGCGTCCGATCATGCCGCCGATGCCGTGGTTCAACTACGCGAAGATGAGCGACGAAGACCTGCGCTCCGTGTACGCCTACCTGCGAACGCTCAAGCCGGTGCGCAATCAGGTGCCGGACGCGATCATCGCGCCGAAGTCGTGATGTGGGAGGGGGTCAGGATCAGTCCTGACCCCCAGCCTTCCCAACGCCCTCGGGACTGGAGAGAAACGCGCCGTTCGAGAACACGATGTCGCCGTCGAACGATGCGTTGCGCTCGTCCGCATCGAGCGCGTACGCCGCGGGCGGTTTCTCGAGCTTCAGATTCTTTCCACCGCTGGCGATGTAGTAGCGCGCGCAATGGCCGTTCTCGCATTCACCGACTTCGTAGATGAACGGCGCGCCCCAGCCGTCGACGCGAGGGACGTTCGCAGGCGCGAGCGTCTTCGCGAGATCGTCCATCGACGCCGCCATCGGATAGCCGCCGTCCTGCTGGGCGGCACGCGCCTCGACCAGGGTCGCGATCGTTCGCACGTCCACCATCGTCCGCTTCTGCTTCGAGCGCTGCATCGCGGTGAGAAGGTTCGGGATGGCGATCGCGGCAAGCATGCCGGGGATGTACAGCAGAAGCATGACCAGGGTCATGATTCCCGCGAATTTCCAGAACGACTTCTGATGGCGCAGCGCATTCTCGACCGAGGCCGACTTCATCGGCGCGTTCAGCGCCTCTCCGATCGCGCTTGCATAACGGAACAGGTACAGCGACGGGAAGATGTACAGCACGGCCATGAGCAGATAGAGAATCGGCAGCAGCATCAGGACCGCGCTCGGAAAGCCGGCGACCTGCTGTTTCGCGAACATGCCGGCGACGAAAACGCCGATCGCGAGGATCGCCATCAGCGCGACGGTGAGAAATCCGAGAATCGAAAGAAAGCGAACCCATGGCTTCGTCTTTCGGAGCGCTTCGAGCATTCCCGGCGTCAGCACATCGCGGGGCCGCTCCTGGGCGATCGGGGGCATCGTCGTCATGTTCTCTCTCCTCTTGCGGCGACCGTTTCGCGACCACCCCGATCGCGCCGATCGTCTGACCGCCGGTGAGTTTAGTCCTTAGTTCGGTAGCATGTTCCTCTCACACGAACATGCCCAGGCCCCGAATCTTCATCAGCCACGCGGCGAAGGATGATCCGACGCTGCTTCGCGCGATTCGAGCGGCGCTCGAGGCGCAGAACTTCGATGTGCTGCTCGATGAGAAGCTCCTCGCCGGCGGCGACGACTGGCGCAACGAGATCTACACGTGGATCTTCCGCGCGCACGGCGCGGTGGTGGTCTTCACCGAAACGGCGAAGGACCGGCCGTGGGTGAAGTTCGAGCTCACGGCGCTTCTCCAGCGCCGGCTGCTCGACGGCATCAAGGTCGTTCCGGTGCTCGTGCCGCCGCTGACCGACGCCGCGCTGCGCGAACAGCAGTTCGATCCGCACGACATCGCGCGCCTGCAGGCGGTCACGATCGCCGCGGCCAATGCAGACGAGATCGCGAGTCTCGTCGCGCTCTTCGACGAGCTCGCACGGAAGCTCGGCCCGAAAACGCCGTTCGAGTTTCTCCAGGGAGTCATCGAGAAAACGCTGAAGGTCGACACGGATGTCCTCGAAAACACCGCGCTCGCGATCGATCCGGCTGCGCAGAGCACGGACAAACCATCCGTAGCCGCCGTCCTGTTGTACGCGCCTGCCGGGAAACTGCCGGCCGCGTTGCAGCAGCTGGGCAGCGAGTTGACGCAGTCCGAGTTGGAGAAAATCCTCTCGATCGTCACGCCGTTCTGGATCGATCCGAAATCGATCATCGACATTGCGCGCGAAGCGACGGCGTCCGCTCCGCACCGCATCCTTCTGCTGAACACGAGCAACGACGTCATCGCGGCGATGTACGTCCGCCGCGCCGCGCTCCAGTATCCGCTGAGCTGGGCGCTCATCCCGGTCACCGCCGCCGCGGGCGACGATCCCGTCGGCAGCGTCCGCGCGGAATTGCGCGACTGGTTCCGCCGGAACAATCCGATGCTCACGAACGCGAAGCCCGAGGACGTCGACGCGTCCATCGCCGCGACCGTCGCGCCGGTCGTCGTGGTCGTGCCTTCGGCGCTGAAGATCGAGCGCATCGCCGAACTGCGCGATCTCTATGCGACGTGCATCTTCATCAGCCTCGCCGGCGACGCGATCCCCGACGACGCGACACTCAAAACGTTCAACGCCATCGTCGTCGAGCCGCGCCTCGACATCGCGCGCGAGCAGGCCATCAAACAGGAATACGGCGCGTGCCGCATCGTCATCAGCGACGCCGCCAAATAGGAGAACGCATGCCCGAGTACGAGTACGACAAATCGATGTTCACGGCGCCGGCCGCCGCATCGCTCGGCAAACGCTCGCGCGGCGACAGTCGCGACGGTCTGGTCTACGTCTGGAATCCGGATCTCGAGCTCGCCGTCAACATCGCCCTCGCGACGGAACGGCCGCTGCTCGTGCGCGGTCCGTCCGGCACCGGAAAGTCGTCGCTCGCCGCGAGTCTCGCCCGCGCGCAGCGCTGGCGTTACTACGAAGAGGTCGTGTCGTCGACGACCGAGGCGCGGCATTTTCTGTGGAGATTCGAGACGCTCGAGCGGCTGAGCGATGCGCAGGGCGGCAGCGCGAAAGCGGCCATCGAGTACGTCGAGCCGGGCGTGCTGTGGTGGGCATTCCATCCCGAAAGCGCGCGGCGTCGCGGCATGCTGAACGCGGAGCCGGCTCTCAAGGATCCGAATCGTTTCCCGGAAAACGCGGGAGCGCGCGCAGTGGTGCTGATCGACGAGATCGACAAGGCCGATCCCGATGTCCCCAACAATCTCCTCGTCCCCCTCGGCTCCCTCGAATTCACGGTGACCGACGCGAACGACGCGATCGTGAAGACGAGCGAGCCGCCGGTCGTCATCATCACCACCAACGACGAGCGCGAGCTGCCGGGCGCATTTGTGCGCCGTTGTGTCGTCATCAAACTCGAGCCGCCGACGGCGGACGCTCTGCTGAAGATCGTCGAGGCGCACTACGGCCCCGACAGCGACGGCCTCTATCCGAAAGTCATCAGCGCGATGGAAGCGGTTGCCGCGGCGAAGAAGGCGCGCGCGCTGCCGCCGCCGAGCACGGCGGAGCTCCTCGACGCGATCGGCACGTGCCGCGATCTGAACGTCACGCCGGGCAATCATCCGACGTGGGCCGCCATCGAGCGCGCCGTCTTCTACAAACCGGGCATGCAGGATGAGCCGCGCAACGCATGACGCCGAGATCGGCCTCGCCGATCTGATCGAAGCCGTCGAGCGCCTTCGCGTTCGCGATACCGCGCTCGTGCGGAAGATCGCGGAGGTGCTGCAGGTCGAGGCGCTCGTGCGCCGCCCCGCGCCGGTGAAACCGCCGCCTCCGCCTCCCCCGCCTCCTCGCGTGGAGCCGAAACCGCAACCCGAACAACCGATTCACAAGCCGCGCGAGAACTTTCGCCGCAGCACGATCACGCGAACGCGCGACGAGGCGCCGCCGTTCGCGGCGCCCGTGCCCGCGCTGCCGGCCGCGATCGACGAGGCCAACGAAAAGCCCGCGCCCTTCGAGCCGCTCTTCATGCCTTCATGGACGCGATCGATCCTCGGCCTGTCGCTCGCGACGGCGGGCGAGCACGGTCCGCTCGACATCCATCGCGTCGTCGAGCGGCTGTCGCGCGGCCAGGCAATCGCGCGCCTGCCGAGGCGCATCGTGCCGACGCTGCGGAAAGGCGTCCAGGTGCTCGTCGATCGCGGCGCGGGCATGACGCCGTTCATTCGCGACGCGGATGCGCTCGTCCGCGAGATCGTGCTCGTCGCGGGCAGCGAGACGCCGGTGCTGCACTTCAGAGGACTTCCATCGAATCCCGACGGCGTCGCGGACCTGCAGCGCAAACGGATGCTGCCTTACGAAGTGCCGCCCGCGGGTGTGCCGGTCGCGCTGATCACCGACTTCGGCATCGGCGTCGATCCGTTCGACACCGATCGTCCGACCGCGCGCGACTGGGTCGAGTTCCTGCAATCGGTGCGGCGCACCGACAGTCCGCTGATCGCGTTCGTTCCGTACCCGCGCCATCGCGTGCCGAGGAGCATCGCGCCGATGGTGACGATCATCGAATGGGACCGGCGCACGACACTGACGCGCATTCGCGCGGCGATCCGTCGCGGATGGAGCGGGCGATGATGCTCTCCGAACCGGTGCGGCGGCTGGCGACGGTCGTCTCGATCGCGGCGCGCATCGAGCCCGAGCTTTTGCGCGCGGCGCGTTTGCGACTTCTTCCCGACGTCGATGTTTCGGCGGAAGGTGATCTCTGGTTCAGCAGCATCGTGGCGTCGCGCAGCACGCGGCGTGTCGTGCTCGATACGACGGAAGCGGCGGCGCTGCGCCAGGAGCTCGCTCGTGATCGCGCTCTTCTGAACGCGGCGCGCAACGTCCTGCTCGAAACGCATCGCAACGCGCCGCCGGCGATTCAGCTCGAGGAGGAGATCCTCTATCTGGCGCTGACCGGCGATGACGTCGGCGATGCGATCAACACGAAGCTCACCTCGGTGCTCAACGCGATCGCGACCGAGAACCGCCGCGGCCTGATCGACTGGGCCGCGCGCGCGCTGCCGTCGATGCCAGCGATCGTGCAGAACACGACCGCCGCCGCCGCGCTGCGTCTCGTCGCGGGCGGAGAGGGAGGCGATGCGCTGTTCGTGAGCCGCGATCCCGCGATCGCGGCGCTCGTCGCGAGCGCGGTGCCGAAGACGACCGTGTACGCGCGCCTCGCGCCGCGCACGGACGGCTTCTGCGTCGAGATCAATCGCACCGAGATGCCTGCATCGCACGCGATCGAGCTCCCGAAGACCGAACCGCTCGTGCTCGAGCTGACGACCGCCTCCGCCACACCCGAGATCGTGGAAATCCCGCGCGAAGGAACGCTCGTGCGCGACATCGGCGACTCCGTCTCGCTGCGCACGATCGCGGGGGATCTGTACGAGCTGGATCTTGACCTCGAGGATGAACCGGCGACGGTGCGGATTCTGGTGATCACCGGGTTGAACCTCGACGCGGTCGTGCCACCCGACGCGCGCGACATCGACATCGTGCTCATCGCGGGCAACGTCGCGGGAGCAGCGGAGGAGTACCACGCGATTGCGGACCGATTGCGCGACTGGTTCGGAACGACGCCGACGCCGATCCTTGCGGTGCGGGGTGGAGGCGACACGATCGACGAACGCGTATTCGCCGACTTTCTCGCGCGCCTCGGTTTCACCACCGGTTCACTCGGCTACGCGAAGAGCCTGCAGATCGGAACGAAGCGTATCGGAGTCGTCGGGCTCGACACCGCTGACGGCGAGTTCGAAGGCACTCGGATCAGCAACGTTTGCGGCGGAGACCCGTTCGGATGGGCGCGCTCGCACGACGCGGCGATCCTCATGACCTGGAGCGCGCCTGAAGACCTCGATGACGAGTCGCGGCAGCGGTGGGAGGCATTCGCTCCAGACGACGTGTTCGACTTTATTGCAACCGGCAGCCGCAACACTCCCGATCTGACGGAGGGTTACGTCATCGTCGAGTTCCCCGACCCGGACGGCATGGCGCTGGTCTCGACGCATCGGTATCGCGGAGGAGAGTCACAAATCCGCCGCGAGGCACTTCACGAACACACCGTCGTTCCGTTCGAGAAGGCGCAGAGCCGCCGCGTGCTCGTGGCAGGAATAGCAGAGAGCTTGTCACTCCCGCAGCAGGAGCTCTGCCGCGCGATCGGTTCGCTCCTCGCACTGCAGGGACACGAACTGATCACGGGCGGGTGGCCGGGCGTCGATTACCTCGTTGCGGAAGGATTCGACCGCGCCGCGCCAAATCGCGTCGAATCGATCACCCACTATCTGAGTGGACGCCGAAAAGAATCGGACTTCCCGCGCGGGAAATCGATCTACACCGAGAGCGACGAAGAAGCGACGTCGCGAGCCGTGAGCGATGCGGACGTCGTGATCCTGATTGAAGGCGCGAGCGGGACGCGCGACGTGGGCAACGCGGCGATCTCGCAGGGAAAACCGGTGATCCCGATCGGTGGCGGCGCGGCCGGGGAACTGAGGCCGGCGGCATTGCGGCGCGATCGCTGGCCCACCGAAACGATCGACCGTCTCGCCCGCCTCGGCGAGCCGGCAAAGATCGCGACGATCGTGCACGACGTGAATTTCCTCATTCGAGAGGCGCGTCCGTTCGTGCCTGTTCGGGAACCGGCTACGCCCGCGCGGGGGAACGTCTTCGTCAGCGCGAGCGATTGGAACTCCACATTCGTCGCCGAGTTCGTCTCGGCCGCAGAACCGTTCGTCGCCGACCTCCTGAACGACACTCTCTCCCTCGTCTCCGCGCGATGTGCGGTCGTGTTCATGAGCGCGAGCTATCTGGAGGACAAGCGCCGCGAATTGAATCTGCGGGCCATTCTCGAGCGAGCACGCAGGAAGGCACTGACGATTTTCTGGTTCCTCGAAGACGAATCCAATTACATGGCGACCGGCATCGAGGAATTCCGCGCCGCTCACGACGTCACCAGGCCGCTGAATGCGCTCGATGAGGAAGAGCGCCGCGCGATTTTCCGACGCGTCGCCGGCGAAATCGCGGAACGTCTGCGAATCCCCGGGCCGGCGGGCGTTTCCGAGACGATCGCGTCGATCCTCGCCGCGCTCGGCAAAATGACGCCGGCCACTTCGCCACTCGAATGGGCGCGTCTGATGATGGATCTCGGCGATGCTTACTTGAGGGAGTCCACGCCTTCCACCGCGATTCGCGCCTTCGAGGCGGCATTGCAGGTTTACCGGAACGACAATCCGATCGAGCGCGCGCGAGGACTGACAGGCCTTGCCGCAGGATTCCGGCAGCTCGAAATGAAAGGGGAGGAGGATCTCGACCGCGTGACCGCGTTCTACCAGGAGGTCCTGGAGATATACAAAGAACACCGCCGTCTCAAAGATGTTGGCGCAACCTTCAGCAATCTGGCAGCGACCTATCGCGAGCTCACGATCAGAGACAGAGCCGAGAACCTTGCTCGCGCCGCTGACTACTACCACTCGGCATTCGAAACCTTCAGCGAGGCGGATGCACCGCGCGAACAGGCCGTCGCCTCGGAGCGCGCGGCATCGATCCATGAAGAGCTTGCGAGCATCAACCACTCCGGCGACGACCGCACGAGCGCATTGTCATGGTACGAGCGCGCCGCGCGCCTGTTCGAGAACCTCGGCCTCGAGGATCACGCTCGAGATGCGCAGGCGAAGGTCCGAGAGCTCACCTCACGAACCGAGTCCCATCTTCCCGACTAACTCCTGAAACCTCGCATCCCCGCGCAACTTTTCGAATTCCGGATCCACGTTCGCCATGCGCAATAGATCAAGGTGATCGCGAAACGCGCGGTCGAGCCATTGAAGGGCGCGGTCGTTGTCGCCGAGGACGGCGCGGGCGAGGGCGATGTTCACGGAGGCGACGCTCTCGGGCGCTTCAACATCGGCATCCGCACCTTGCCCGGCGGCGCATCGATGACGCTGCGCCTCTACGACGCGAACGGCACTGAGTTGCGCACGACGTCGCGCAGCTTCCCCGCCGATTTCTTCCAGCAGTTCTCCGCCTCCGAGCTCCTCGGCACCACGCCGAGCGCAAATCAGGCGGTGGTCATCACGATCGAGAGCGGCAGCGCGATCGTGTACGGCGTGACCGACACCGCGTTGCAGGTGCCGCGACCAACAAGCGAGTAGAGGTTTTGGAGTGCGGCGACCGCAGTCGCCGCTTTGCCTTGCCGCGACCGCAGTCGCGGCAGCTGCGGCTGCCGTGAAGCAAAGCGGCGACTGCGGTCGCCGCACTCCATACAATCCTCTTGTGAAAACGCTCGCCCTTCTCCTCGCCCTCACGCAGCAGCAGCCGCTCGTCGAATCGATCGAGGTGCGCGTCGTCAACGTCGACGTCGTCGTCACCGACAAGTCCGGCAAGCCGGTCTCGGGACTCACGGCGAACGACTTCGTGATCCTCGAGGATGGGAAGGCGCAGCCGATCACGAACTTCTACGAAGTCCGATCGGGCGAAGGAAAGACAACTACGGAGACGACGACGGCGGTCGAACAGAAGCCGCGGCGCTTCGTGCTCTTCGTCGACAACTACTCGCTGCATCCCGACGTGCGCAACGACGTCGTGGCCTCACTCGATCGCTTCGTCGACAAGACTCTCGAGCCGCGCGACGAGGCATCGATCGTCAGCTGGAATCGCTCGCTCAAGATCCTCACGCCGTTCACGAGCGACAAGGCCGTACTGCACGACGCGCTCGCGAAGGTCACGAAGATCGGATCCGTGACGTCGGTCTCCTCGCCGCTCGCGAGAGTGCAGGCGCACTGCGCGAAAAACGTCGATGCGGTGAAAAGCGCCCGCATGGCGGTGATGGTGGCGTACGACGATTGCATCCTCGCAGCGCGCGAGGAGACCGAGGAACTGGCGCTGTCGTCGCGGCAGCTGATGGGAGCGATCAACACCACGCTCAACACGCTCGCCGGATTCGAAGGCCGCAAGGTGCTCGTGCTCGCCGGCGCGGAGCTTCCCGTCAAGCCGGGTCAGGAGATCTATCAGTGGGCGAACCATCTCTTCATGCCCTACATGAAGGGCTTCGACGCGCCGATCGAACAACCGAAAGACGTCGGCACGGTGCAGACGCTCGCGATCGAAACGGTCGGACAAACGGCAAACGCGCAGGGCGTGACGCTCTACCTCATCGCCGCCGCACTGCCCGGTGAGCCGAACAGCGTCGCGTACTCGAGTGCGACTTCCGACAACGGCGCCGATTTTCTGCACCGTCAGAACACCGCATCCGCGTACAACACGCTCGCCGATCTCACCGGCGGGCTCTCCGTCACGCGCACGTCGAAGCTCGACATCATGTTCGACGCCATCGCCCGCGATCTCGACGCTTACTACTCCCTCGGCTACAAGCCAAACGACTACGCGGGCAGCACGCCGCGCGCGATCGCGGTGCAGACGAAGGATCGTTCGCTCACCGTCCGCGCGCGCAAAACGTGGACGGCGAAAACCGCCGACGAGCAGTTTGCGGATCGCGTCGTGTCGAACATCTACGCGCCCGGCATGAAGTCCGATTTCAAAGTCGCAATCAAAGCGCAGAAACCGCAGAAGCAGGGCAACGCCTTCACGGTTCCGATCGAAGTCACGTTTCCGGCCGGTCTGACGCTGTTGCCGCAGGAGAACGGACTCGCGGGAGGATTCACGTTCGCGGTCGCCGTCGGAAATTCTCTCGGCGGCGTGTCAACGATTTTCAAGCAGCCGCAGTCCATTTCCATTGAGCGTGCCGAAGAAGCAGGGTTCCGTCAGACGCCGATCACGTACACGGCGGCGCTGAAGGTCAGTCACGGCGAGAACATCATCTCCGTCGGCATCCTCGATCAGATCGGACGGACGGCGGGATTCGCGAGGATGACGATCGTCGCCGAGTAGGTTTATGCGCTACACCCTCATCTTTCTCTTCACCACGACGCTTCTCGCCGCGGACGCGCCCGAGGCGGCGAAGGTCGCGGCGTGGGTGCGCGCGTTGCCCGCCGCGGAGCCGGACGCGTCCTACTTCGGCGTCCTCGGCGGGATCTCGACGACGCACGTTGGTCCGGTGAGCGACTTCATTCGCACGAGCGGTCCGAAGGCGCTCTACGCCGACACCACCCGCCTCGGCACCGCACGCAGTTTCCTCACCATGCGCGCGAGCTACCTCGCGTCGCTCGGCACGGGCGGCATCCGATGGTTCCGCGACGTGCAGAACGTGCCGTGGGGCATGATCGAGGTGGAGAAAGACAGCTACCGATGGGACATCCTCGACGCGATCGTGCAGACGGTGCAGAACGCGGGCGGCCGCTACGTCGGAACGGTGATGCCTTACGCGGGATGGGAATTGCGCGCGGCCGGCTACGCGACGTCCACCGACGAGATGTGCCAGCGGCTGTTCACCGAGGACTTTTTCTATCTCGCGTATGACCAGCGGATGGATCGTTATCGCGACGAAGCGCAGTACCTGAAGTTTCTCGGCAAGGTCGTCGAACGATACGACGGCGACGGCATCGACGACATGCCCGGCCTCAGCGTGCCGGTGAAGTACTGGCAGATCCACAACGAACCGGAGGGCGATCACTGCGGACTCTTTCGCGTCGATCCGAACGCGTTCGTTCGTTTGATGCGCATCAGTTACGAAAGCATTCACGCCTCGTGTGCGGACTGCGTCGTGATCAACGGCGGCGCGGGCATCAATCTCTGGCTCGAGAATCAGAATCCGGTGCCGGGCGGCGTGAACTTCTGGCGCGACTTCGCCGCGGCCGGCGGCGCGCAATATGTCGACGTCATCGCCGCGCACTACAACGACGGCAAGAGCCCGTCGCACGGCACCGTCGAAAACCTCGAGTATCAGATCCGCCGCCTGCGCGAACTGATCGGCACGACGAAGCCGGTGTGGCTGACGGAATTCGGCGTCGTGATCGGCATCGAAACGGGCAACTTCAGCGGATTGTCGGAAGCGGATGCGGGCGCGTGGTACGTGCGCATGTACGCGGCCGGACTCGCGGCCGGCGCATCGCGCTTCTTCCCCGACGCGCCCGCGTTCATTCAGATGAACGGCCCGACGTACCTGCCGTTTTACGTGCAGAAACTCCTGCAGGCGGAGCTCGGCGGCTTCACCTCCGCGACGAAAGTCGCCACGGGCCAGTACCGCTTCCGCGTCGGCAACAGCGATCGATGGGTCGTGTGGAGCGGCATGCCGGTGAGCGGCGAAGTGCGTGCGATCGACATGTACGGCAACGTCACGACCGCGCAGGCCTCGACGCTTCATCCGACGGCGAGCGCGCCGCTGATCATCGAAGTGAACACGTCAGGCAAACGACGGGCTTCGCGTTAGTCGGTTGGTCGGTTCGCCGGTTGGTCGGTTAAGAGCCACCGACTAACCGACCAACGGACCAACCGACCAACCTCATACCGGCATCGCGAGAATCACCTCGTAGCTCTCGATCATCGAGAACGCCTCGTCCTCGAGCTCGTCGAGCCAGAGGCGGCCCTGGTAGAACGCGGCTTTGCGGCGGTCGCGCTCCGCGAGGTCGGGGAAACCGCGGAACCATGTCAGCACGTCCGCGTCGTCGATCACTTCGAATGGGCCGTGGACGAGCATGCCGAGGCGTTTGTGCTCGGTGAGGGTGCGATCGTGGAGGAACTTCGCGAAACGCTCACGCGTGCCGGAGCGCAGACGGTACTGGCGAATCTCGACGAGATCCGACGCGGAGATGCGCGGCAGTTCATCGATCGAGGTGATCGTCGAACCGTACGCGGGGCGCAGACGCCGCGTCACTTCCTTCACGCGTCGCGGCGCATGCGTGAGGTCGAGGCGCGTGTCGGGACTCTGCAGCCACGCGAACGTCTCGTCATCGCGATATGACAGAAACCGGCCGTAGACCGTTCCCTCCACGTTCGCGTTGAAGAACTCGAGCCAGTTCCAGCGCCGCTCGGTCTCCACCTCGACGATGTGCAGCTCGAGCTCCATCAGTCCGCCCTCGCCATGTTCATGATCCAGTTCGTTTCCCACGTCGCGCCGCCGTCCGTCGAGAACGCCTGTTCCCATCGCGCGGTCGACGGCGTCGGATGCGTCCACCGAAAGCGGACGCGCACCGGCGTCCCGTCGTGCTGATCGTCGCCTTCGAAGATGCCGACGCCGTCTTCGAACGCACCGACGACCGGCGGATCGAGCACGCCGCGGGCGCTGTCCGCCCAGTAGATGCTCCACTGCTCCGTCGCCGGATTGAACAGGCGAAACGTCATCCCGACCCATCCCGGACGCCACACGGGCGCGACGAACTCGTCGATGTTGCCGAGGCCGCCGGGGAGGAATCGCGACGTCGCGATGGCGTCGAATTCCTCCCACTCGTTCGATCCGACGAGCCGCTGCCTGAGACGCGCGTTGCGGACGTTCCACCGTCCGATCCAGAAATCGAAGTCGTGCGATCCGCTCATCCGCCGATCCTAAAAAGAGCAGTGGTCGAGGTAAATGACCACATTTTGCGGGCGTGCTATAACCACTTGGTAGTTGGTAGTTAGTAGTTGGTTCGCTCAATCCACCAGCTACTAACTACCAACTACCTGAAACCAGCAGTTCACTCTCCGGCACCGAAGGATCTGGCTTGGGATCAGGAGCTGTTTCCGAACTGCGGCGCAGTGAGATAAGTAGCTGAGTTGGCTCGCCGAAGTAGCCCTTCGAAGCGAGT
>Ga0075425_100002522_pt1 | contig 18371 bp, 20 predicted proteins | sample SoiMethybrSBSTD4_FD_75300 | JGI IMG/M metagenome (GOLD analysis project Ga0075425, IMG submission 75300) | Bulk soil microbial communities from a Populus tree surrounding site in Tennessee, USA - Soil MetaG P. TD hybrid SBSTD4 | ecosystem: Environmental > Terrestrial > Soil > Tree plantation... | reverse complement strand
GCTTTCAGATTGATCATCATCTTTCCTGGGCATCCGTGGAGCGCTGCGAATTCGGAGGAGCAGGTCGCCCACGAGGGGGCACGCCATGATCGACCAAGCGGGGGGACGTTTCGACGCGCGGGCGGAAGAAACGTTCGAAGAGGCGATCGGCCGCGCGAATGCTTGGTTGCAATCGGTTCTCGATTCGGCGGCGGGCGAAGCTTTCGTGATCGAGTGGGGAAAGGACTTCGATGGGCTCATCGCGTCGCCGCCGGTCGCGGTCAAGATCGTTGGACCGCCGGCCCATTTTGGTGAGGTGGCTATGCTCGAGGCGTGGCTGCACGCGCCGCTGCCCCCCTCCTACCGGCGCTTCCTCAAGACGCTCGGTCAAGTCGCGTTCATGCATCGTCCCTCTGGCCCGACCTATCCGATCGGCACCATCAGATCGGTGACGGAGGTCTACCGCGAGATGACCGACGAATGGTTCGAAGGGTACGATCAGGAGGGTTTCGGCGCGGAATTGACAAGCGCCAATGTGAAATCGGGATATCGATCGTGGCGCGAGTGGCCGGGCGGCTCGGGCGTCTTTCATCCCGACGAGGTGAAGCACAAGAACTTCGTGCCCATCTGCCCCGGCTTCGAGAAAGACGCGCACTTGCTCGCCCTTCATCTGGCCGATGCGTCGGGCGAGGCTCCGGTTTTCCAGAATTTCCCGGACGACGGCGCAGCATTCTTGGTTCGTGGCGCGACGTTCGACGCGTGGATGAGTTCGATGGTCGACGAGTTGATTGGCAACTCGAGTCCCGGCTCCGCGAGCGGGGTGCGTTGACGCATCGACGCACGTTCGAAGCTACGATCGGTCGTTGCCGCCGCCCGAAATGAGGCACCTCTCAGGGTTGCGAAAGCACCCGCATCTGCCATAGTCACACGTCGTGGGGGCGGACATCGGGTGGCCCCCCTAGCGCATTGCCGAGCCCATCGACGCGGACGAACGACGTGAGAAAGAACGAAACGACCCCGAAGGTGCGCATCACCGATCAGTTTCGCTCGGGCGAATCGATGGTCTATGACCTGAAGTGCGACAACATCAGGATCACGATCTCGATGTCTTCCTCGAGACAAGACGACCAGTGGAGCGCCGAGGCGCTCGCCAAACAGGCCCCCGATCCACCGAAAATCAGTGGGAGCGGCTCGAGCCGCAGCGAAGCGCTCACGGTGCTCGCGGAGGCCTGGCGTTTGCGAAGTGGCTCCGAGGGCTTCCCGTGGCTGGATTGGACGGCGATTCGCGACGCGCTGCTCGCCGTCCGCGCCATTTGACGCGGGCGCCCGGAGCCTCGCCTGAAGGGAGAAAGGCTCGCAAAGTGTGACTTTTGCTTGGCGTCCAGGCCAAATGCGCGTAAGCTCCGGCACCTGTTGCCCTCCTTCCGCCTGTTCGGCGAAGGACACGAAATCATCACTTGCACGTTTCTGAGGGCGTTACGTGCGGTGCGCACCTGCTTCTGGGCGCGCCGTTTCCGCTCCAAGCACAAAGCAACTGAGCAATGGCCAAAGCGCACCATCAGGACGTGTCGAAGGAGGGCTCCGCGGCTGCGAGCGCGCCGCCTGACTTCGGAGCAGACTCCGTCCGCGCCTACCTCCGGGACATGGGAGGCCTCGGTCTTCTTACCCGCGAAGAAGAGATCGCACTCGCGATGCAAGTCGAGGAGGGTGAAAGGGCCGTACTTGCGGCCATTTTGCAGCTGCCGATCGCCGTAGAGGAAATCCTTCGCCTTCGTTCGGCGCTCGAGAGCGGCGCCATCCGAGCCGCGTCGATCATCCGCGACGCGGCGGAGGAGGGCGATCTGTTCGACGAAGCAGACGCTGAACGACGCCTCCTGCGGCTCTTCGGGAAAGTAGCGCGATTGTCCAACAAGGCCGGTCGATCGGGACGTTCCTCGACGAGGGTTCCCCCGCCGGAGCCGCTGCGAGCCGCTGCGAGCCGCTGCGGAACACCCGAAGGGGTGGAACACCCGAAGGGGTGGAACACCCGGAGGGGTGGGACTTCCAAGGGTCGTCGCGCCATGACGCAGACGGATGCCGACCGAGTCATCTTGAAAGAGCTCATCGCCACCGTCGAGCAAATGCGACTCAGCCGGGACGTCGTCGGGCGCATCGCGCGGGGCGTTCTCTCCCGAATCGAACGGACCGAAAAGAGCGAACAGGGAGCCCGCTCGCCCGACACGGCGGAGCTCCGGAGGGTTCGCCACGACATCGAGAACGGCGAGCGGACCGCCGCGCGCGCGAGGGCGCGGTTGGTCAATGGAAACCTTCGGCTGGTCGTCTCGATCGCCAAGCGCTACCGAAACCGGGGGCTACACTTTCTCGATTTGATTCAAGAAGGCAACATCGGCCTGATGAGGGGCGTCGAGAAGTTCGAATACCGGCGCGGGTACAAGCTCAGCACCTATGCCACATGGTGGATTCGTCAGGCGATCTCCCGCGCCCTCGCCGACCGGGCTCGCACGATTCGCGTTCCAGTTCACATGGTCGAGCAGGCCAAGAGACTTTTTCTCGCGAGCCAGTCGTACGTTCAAGAGTACGGCCGAGAGCCAAGGCCGGACGAGCTGGCCGAGAAGCTCGGCGTCCCGCTGGCCGTGGTGCGCAAAGTCTACGATCTAGCCAAGGAGCCGCTCAGCCTCGAGACTCCGGTGGGGGAAGACGAGGGTTCGGTGGTCGGAGATTTCCTTCGCGACGACAGCGCGGTCTCGCCCTTCGAGGCGGCGTGCCAGCGCGACCGCGATCAACACGCGCGGAGCCTCCTCGGCACCCTGACGCCACGCGAAGCCAAGATCCTGAGACTCAGGTTCGGCATAGGCGAGCGAGGCGAGCAGACGCTCGGAGAAATCGGCCAACAGTTTGCGGTCACGCGCGAGCGCATTCGGCAGATCGAGGCGAAGGCCCTGCAAAAGCTGCGGCATCCACAACGCGCGAAAGCGCGCGCGTCGCTGGCCGACAGCTAAAAACCCACGGAATGAAATAGCAGCAATTGAAGTCGAAGTAGGAAGCATGGCGACCCACAGTCGCCAAAGAAAAGAGAAAACAACATGGCAACTGGAACAGTGAAGTGGTTCAACGACTCGAAAGGGTTCGGATTCATCAAGCAGGACGGCGGAGAAGACGTCTTCTGCCATCAGAGCGCGATTCAATCGGACGGGTTCCGCTCGCTCACCGAAGGACAAGTGGTGGAGTTCGAGGTCAATCGAGGCCCAAAGGGGCTTCAGGCCGCGAACGTGCGAGTGATCCGCTAAGCTCGAGCTTTCCCCTCGGGGACTTCCCAGGGTCGCAGCTCGCCGACGTCGTGGGGCTCTCGCAAAAGACGAGCCCTACGGCGCCAGGTCAGCCTTCCTTTTCTTCGTTCGTCTTGTGGGACGCCTGGATCCAATCCTCGATCGCTTCCGAGCTCGGCCGATCGAAGTGCACCTTGCCTGCCGCAACCTCGCGCAGGCTCGCCACGTTGGGGCGATTGCCGCAACGTATCAGCGGGACCGAGCCTTTCATGATCTGACGCGCGCGTCTCGATGCGAGGACGACGAGCGCGAAACGGTTGTCCTCTCGTTCGAGGCAGTCTTCGACGGTTACACGGGCCACGGTGTGAACTCCTCTCGACCCCTCGCAAGGGGCTCCATCCAAAGAAGCTGCGGTGCAGTTCTCCCTGGACGAGCACGGGCGGCGCGAGGGACTGAACCGTACGGCGCTCGTGGCGCCGAGGTCTTCAGACTACGCTAGAACAACCCTGCTTGCCACAACGATCGCTCACGTTTGGGCGTCTTTTCGTGTTACTCGCCGCGGGCCTTCGGCCCCGCCTGCGATCGCGGCCGACTTTCATCTCGGGCTTGAGCGCACCGACTTCGGCCCAGCGGGCGATCGCGCGACCTTCTTCTCTGCCTCGGCACGGTGTCGCGAACAACGAGCGCGTCCGACCGCCACAGCTCCTTTGGGCGGCCGGCACAACAGACCCGACTCACCGTTCCAGAAGTGTGACTGCGCCCCGAGCTCGTCGGGCACGCAATAGAACACTACTTCCTCTTTATCGTGAACCATTGGATGGCGAGGCTATCACGGGAAGGTCCCCTCGCGCAGAGTCCAAAGCCAGAATCGAACGAATAACGGCGTTCTGGCCCGTCGTTGCCAAATGGCCGAAAGCTGGCATAGTGCTCGATGGGGGAATCGTTCGATGCGTCGCTGTTGGATCGATCGGACGACGTTGCGGGCAAGGACGGCTCGCGAAAGAAAGGTCGAAACGATTCGATGAGCTCGCCGAGCGGCCAAGAAACGCACGACATTCGTGTCCCAGCCGTGGCGGACTCGCAAGTGCTCGTCTACCGACTGTACGGTCACTACTCCTTCAACGCGCGCGACGGCGGCGAGCTCGTCAAGCTGCTGCTTTCCGAAGGCTATTCGGTCGGCGAGTGGCTGAACGGTAGCAAGCTGATCGTGGGTCGGCGGATGGCGGTATCGGTGGAGCAGGCCATCTACCACGGGTTTGCGCAGATCATCAAATGACGAGAATCCATGACTGGAGAATTCGCACCTCTACTTCGACGAACGGGCCCTTGCTCGTGTAAAACGCCGTGCCATAGTCACTTCGCCGAGGGGCGGCGTGTGGTTTTGCCATGACCCACATTTTTCAAAGTCCGCGAAAGCGTGACGGACACGAAATGACGATTCGCAACGTCATCGACTTTGCCCATGAAGTTCGGATCCACTTGCATGACGCACAAGTGATCTTCGGCAGCGTGACTCGCGCCGCCAACGCCGCTGCGAAGTCCCCGAGGGATGGCGAGACGGGGTCGTTTCGCATCAAGCCGTGGGGACTCGCTTCGTCGATGGCCATTCAGTTCGACGATGTTTCGCTGGCCGCGCCAGTCAAACAGATGGGCTGGCAGAGGCACCGGGCGATCGCCGCCGCACAACAAGCCGGAATTTTTACCGGGAAGAGCAAACCGTAGCCTCCTCCGAGTCCCCATCCTGATTAAGCTCGCGCCCGGCGCGGACTTCGGCTACGTCATCGGGGTTGGTCCGAACGGCACGAAGTCGTTCGTTATATTCGAAGGAAGTGGATCCCATGGCTAGTGGCAAAGTGAAGTGGTTCAACGACTCAAAGGGCTTTGGCTTCATCACTCAGGACGGCGGAGGCGAGGACGTATTTTGCCACCACTCGGCGATCAATACCGAGGGGTTCCGCTCTCTGCAGGAAGGTCAGAGGGTCGAGTTCGACGTAACGAAGGGGCCGAAGGGTCTGCAGGCCTCGAACGTTCGCCCGGTCTGATACGGGCGGCGAACGCCCCGGCTGGCTCGGGCTGATTCGGGTACAGTTGGCGCATGGTCGGCGCCGGTGACATCTGGTTCGTGTACATCGCCCGGTGCGCCGACGGTACGCTCTACACCGGAATTGCGCGCGACGTTTCGCTGCGGGTCGCCGCTCATGATTCGGGGCGTGGGGCTCGCTATACGCGCGGGCGCGGGCCGCTCACGGTCTGCGCCGTCCGGCGTTGCAACTCCAAAGGGGAGGCGCTGCGCCTGGAGTACGCTCTCAAGGGACTGACCCGCGCCGAAAAGGACCAGCTCACGAATGCGCGCCGGCTGCGTACGTTCTCGCGCCGGTTGGGCCAGGGAGCCTCGCTCGGCTGACCTCAGCCGGTCGAGAGGCGTTGGTCGATCGTGTTGGCCATGGCCGGCGATCGCGGAAGCGTGAAGGAAAAAGTCGCTCCGAGCCCGGGCTCGCTCGTGACGGCAATCCTGGTGCCGTGAGCGCGAAGAATGCTCTGCGCGATGAAGAGACCGAGCCCGGTTCCTCGCCGATCGGCATACCAGTACCGCTCGAAGATATGAGGCAGGTGCTCTTTTTTGATCCCCGGACCGGTATCGGAAACCTCGAAGAAAACCTCGTCATGCCGTTCTGCGACGCGAAACGTGATGCGGCCACCCTCGGGCGTGAACTTGAGCGCGTTGCCGAGCAAGTTGCCGAGCACCTGAAGCAGGCGATCGCGGTCGCAACGAACGAGCGCGCCCGATTGAGGGGCGTCTGCGTCGAGGGCGATGCCCTTTTCGCGCGCGAGCGGCGCGAACATGTCGACGATGTCTTGCACGATCGAAGCGAGCTTCTCGTCCCGAAGGGTGACGTCGAGCTCCCCTCGCTCGGCACGCGTCGAATCGACGAGATCGCGGATCAGATTGTCCAGGCGATCGGCGGCTCGCTCGATGGCGGCAAGGCGACGGAGAAGCTCGTCGGGTTTGCGCCGCAGCAGGGTCGCGGTCGTCTTGATGGTGGTGAGCGGGTTACGTAGGTCGTGGGCAACGATGGCAAGAAGCTGCTCGCGCGATGCCCTGACGGAATCGGCTCGCGCACGCGCCGCATGGAGCGAACCGATCAACCGGCACATCGCCGCAGCAATCACGAGAAAGAGGAGCAGCTCGAGGCTCGGATGAAGCAAGACGTACCTGGGCTCGGTCCAGAAATAATCGATCGCAAAGGTGCAGAGCACCGCGGAGAGCAGGCCCGGCCCGCTACCGGCCAGCCATGCGGCCAGCATCACGGTGGGAAGGAAAACCAAATGCCGATTCTGGTGTGACCCCCACCAGGGATCGAGAGCCAGTCGGCACAGGATCACGAACAGGGTAAACCCCGTGGCGGCACTGTACCTGCGCCAAGCGGGGCCTTCCCAAAACCGCGTGATCGAGGTCACGAGGACATCCAGGCTAGTCCTCGCAGCGTCGTCGGCAAGCGATTGTCGTTCGCCGCCGCAAAAGTTAGAGCTGATTCGGACCCTTAGCGAGGCGAGAGGAGACCGACCGCGATCAGCAAGGGAATCACGACTGCGACGATGGCCTCTCCCGAAATGAGCCCGGAGGCGAGCGCGATCGAGATCTTCTCGAAGCTCGAAGGATGAGCTCTTCGCCACGCCGACAAGAGAACGCCGCCGACGACCATCGTGAACACCACGGCGCCCGGCACCAACATGCCGATGCCGACACCGGTGGGCGACGGCAGGTAGTCCTTCACGCGGCCGGCGCGTCCTTCGAAAATCGCGATCATGATCCCGACGCACGCGAACAGGAGGGCCGCCTCGAGCGCGTATTTGCCGAGCGCGCTGCCGCCCTTCGTCAAGAACTCGGCGAAGCCGGCGACGCGTTGGGAGATCGGCGAGGTGAGGCCATTGCCGCCGATCCCGTAGGTTTCGCGAAGGAGCGGGTACATGTAAGCGACTGCCGCGGCGCCGATCGGCGCGGCCAGAAGCTGCGAATACGTCAGGTAGCGGGGCGTCGAACCGATGATGTGCCCGGCCTTGTAGTCCTGCATGATGGCTTCGGACTGAACCGCGATCGTGCCGGTCGTGCCGCTGGCGGCCATGTTCGCCGTCACGTTCCCCGGAGCCAGCGCGGCGAAGATGGCCTGCATGAGGTTGGTGAGTTGGCTGATGGGTCCCCAGTTGGTTTCGCCGAGGACGCGGAGCCCGACCAGCATGAGCGGCAGGGACAACAGGGCGGCGATGGCGGTCATCCAAGGGGGCAGGCCGAACACCGCGTGCTGGATGTAAAGCAGCGCCAGCGTCGAAAGCACGACCCCGATGCCCACCCACTTGAGGGGAAACTCGTCCGATTTCACCGAATCGCGCCTCAAGCTGGTGAACGTTCGCATGAGCGTGCGCCACTTGAGGGCGAGCGAGGTGAGGCCGGCACAAATGATCATCGCCGTTCCGGGCCACATCACCCACCGCAGGATGTCGGGCCGCAGCGGGGCCCTGATGATTCCCTCGGCCACCAGGAATTTCGGCGCGATGATCCAAGATAGGACGGCGCCGATCATCATGCTGACATTGATGCGATTGCCGACGATCATCCCCGAGCCTATCGACAAGAGACTCACGGACAGCCCGGCGCCGGCGGTCGCCGCGGTGAGGCCGCCCATGGTCGCAAAAACGGTGTCGGGAATCGCGTGGCCGCCCAAGAGATCGGCGCCCCAGGGGAGTTGGAAGAAAATGAGCAGGCCCGACAGAACGGTGCCGAGGGCGAGGGCAAGGGCAGGATCGCGCGCTTCCTTGCCTCGCGAATCGAGCACGATGATGGTCTCTGCCGCGGCGACTCCGTCCGCGTAAGTGAGCTTCTCGTCGACGACGTAGTGCTGGCGCAGGGGTACCGCGAGCAGCAGGCCGAGGGTGCTGGAGAAAGCCAGCCACAGGAACGATTGAAACGGCGTCGGCGCAAACGAGTAACCGATGGGCGACTGCTTCAAGAGATCGAACGCCGCCAGGATCACGCACATGAACGCCGTTTGGGCCGCGGAGGTGCCCGCGGTCTGGACGATGTTGTTCTCCCAGCGATTGAAGTTGCGGAACAGGACGCCGAGCGAGAGGTAGCCGAAGAACGCGGCCACGACCGACACGTTGGGTCCGAAGCCGAGCTTGAGAACGATGTACGGGTAAGAGGCCCCCATGATCGCGGCCACCATCATTCCGGCGACGACGGCGCGCACCGTAAACTCGCGGGTGCCCGCAGGCTTTGGGATCACCCCGCGGATGTGTTCGGTATCGCCCACGCGTCGGCCGAGCCTAACACGAAGCCCTCGGGCGTCGCAGGCGGGCCGAAGGCCGCGCCGAGTAACACCACGGCGTCGCAGGCGGGCCGAAGGCCGCGCCGAGTAACACCACGGCGTCGCAGGCGGGCCGAAGGCCGCGCCGAGTAACACAAGGAGGCCGAGCCGAGCGACATCTTGGTAGACAAATCGGCGGTGGCGTGCTCTTGTCGCGTATCGTATGAGGTAGACTCGCCGGGCACTCGAACATCCCGGGTCTGGAGGGGCTCGATCGATTCGTGGGCCACTTCGAAAGAGCCGAAAAACTCCGAGTATTGGGGTTGGTGTCGTGCAGATGGATTCCGAAGACGAACGCGTTTTGACCGAAGTGCCGGAGGCCAAGTCTCCGGAAGTGGAACCACCTCCCGTTCGCGCTCCGCTGGTTCCGAGCAAGCTGCCTCCGCACCCTCCGTCGAATTCGAAAGCCGCGAACCCGAGAGCGAGTCTGCCGCCGGTTCCCGCTTCGTCACCGGCATCGGGCGCCGCGCCGGGAACGCTGCCTGCGCCGATCGCCCCGGCTTCGGCGCCGCCTCCGCCCCTGGCGACCTCCATTCCACCTCCCCCGTCGGAGCCGCTGCGAGCCGCTGCGGAACACCCGAAGGGGTGGAACACCGGAAGGGATCGGACTTCCCAGGGTCGTCGCGAGAGGGTTCTCGCCGCGAAGATCGCCGCGCTCCCACTCGCCGCCAAGATCGCCGCGCTCCCACCGATCGTGAAACAAAGGGTGGGGCTGATTGGCTTTGCGTTCGTCGTTGTTTTCTGGCTCTTCTACATCGGGCGCGAAAAGCTGGCCCGGACCGCCGCCACGCCATCGGCCCGGCAGACCGCGAGCATGAAAGCGATGTCGACGCAGGAGGGCGTCATCCTGGTCGCGGATGGTAAGCGGGTCGGGCCGCTGCCGCTCGAGCTCGCCGATCTGACTCCGGGCGAGCATTCGATCGTGCTCGAAGGCGACCGCTATGAACCGCAGAAAATCAGCGTGACACTCGCGGCCGGCGAGGTGAGAGAGCTCCACGCCCCGGCGCTACGTGTGAGCCAAGGGGTCGCGACGTTCGACGTGAGAACGCCGGGCGCGTCGCTCGCGCTCGTTGCACCGGACGAGCGCCGCACGCTCCTCGACTACTCGCACCCCGTCGCTTTCGACAACTCCAAGCCGTGGGCGCTCGAAGCGAGCAAGCCCGGCTACCAAAGCGTGACCTTTCCCATCACGTTCGAAGACCAGGCCGAGCGAACCTTCGTCGTCGTCCTCGAGCCGCTCGGCGATCCATCGGAGATGGAGGGGTCGCCGTCGGCCGAATCCGTCACCGATTCGCCGGCGGCGCATCGCAAGCGCAAGGCAGCCCGTTCTGTCGCTCCGAAGGTTGCCGAGCCCAATGCCTCGGGCACCTGCACGCTCACCATCACCTCGGTTCCCGTATCGCTCGTCACGCTCGATGGGCGTACCATCGGCCTCACGCCTACCGCGGGCATTTCGGTGCCGGCCGGCACGCACAGCGTGATGTTCATGTCGGGCGGCGGCAGGAGGGCAACGGTGACCACCTGCAAGGCGGGTGAGCAAAAGACGATGAGCGTCCGCCTGCCGCGTTGACAAGCTTCGCCTTGGAGCACGCCTTCGAGCTCTTCTTACTCGAGGACGAAAGTGACCTCCATCGTCACCCGGTACTCGAAGATCTTCCCGCCCTCGATCTTTCCCTTCTGGCTGATGATCTCGAGTCCGGTGATCCCGCGAACGGTTTTCGCGGCCCGTTCCAGCCCCTGATGGATGGCATCGTCGAAACTCTTCTTGGATGATGCGGTGATCTTCGTAACACGCGCGACAGCCATGCGGACCTCCTTGCTGAAAGGGGTCCCAGGATACACCGATGTGCCCTCCTTTCGAGTCTTGTGAAAACTGGGCCCTAAGGCCATGATCCGGACCCGCGTGACGATCACGGAAATGAACCACTTCACGGTTCTCGCCAAGGACCTGGCCGAGACGCGGTCGTTCTACGTCGATCTCTTGGGGCTCTCCGAAGGGCCTCGCCCCCCGCTCGGGTTCCCCGGAGCGTGGCTTTATGCAGGCGGTCGGCCCGTGTTGCACCTGATCGGCGATCGGCAGATGCCGATCGACCCGAGGGGAGTGCTCGACCACATGGCGTTCAGCGCGGCGGGGTTGGCCGATGTCGCCGAGCGGCTTCGAGCGGCGAATGTGCCGTACGATCTGCGACGTCAGCCCGCGTCAGGCGTATGGCAGCTCTTTTTCTTCGATCCCAACGGCGCGCGCGTCGAGCTCGATTTCGACCCCGCCGAAGCGCCCCCGTCCACCGGGGGCGAGCCTCGGTAGCGTCGAGCCCTTCAGCCCTTGCATCGAAAAGGAAGGTGCTCTAGTCGGTTGCCGTGGCGGCTACGAACGACGACGCTGCGAAGTCCACCGCGGGGGACGACGACGACGACGCTGCGAAGTCTCCGGCGGGGGACGCTGCGAAGTCCCACCCCTCCGGGTTTTCCACCCCTTCGGGTGTTCCGCAGCGGCTCGAGGCGGCTCCGGCGGGGGAAACGCACCGGGCGATCAACGCCGTCTTCAGGATCGAGTCGGCCCGGCTCATCGCCGGTCTCGCGCGGATCGTGCGCGACGTCGGTCTCGCAGAGGAGCTCGCGCAAGAGGCGTTGGTGGCAGCGCTCGAGCGATGGCCGGAGGCGGGCGTCCCGGACAATCCGGGCGCGTGGCTCATGGCCACCGCGAAGCACCGTGCGATCGACGAAGTTCGACGAAAGAAGCGACTCGAGCGCAAGCACGAGCAGCTCGGTCACGAGATCGAAGCCCAACGCGACATGGCCGGTCCCGATCTCGATGCCGCGATCGACGACAAGGTCGGCGACGACCTTTTGCGCCTCGTGTTCACCTCATGTCATCCGGTCCTTTCGACCGAGGCGCGCGTCGCGCTCACGTTGCGGTTGCTCGGAGGTCTGACGACCGACGAGATCGCACGCGCGTTCCTCGTGCCGGAGCCGACCGTCGCCCAGCGTATCGTCCGAGCCAAGCGAACCCTCGCCGACGAGCACGTCCCCTTCGAAGTTCCCCGCGGGGCCGAGCTCGCCACGCGCCTCTTGTCGGTGCTCGAGGTCATTTACCTGATCTTCAACGAGGGGTACTCGGCGACAGCAGGTGATGATTGGATGCGACCCGCGCTCTGTGAGGACGCGCTTCGCCTCGGTCGTATCCTGGCCGAGCTCGCTCCGAGCGAACCGGAGGTCCACGGCCTCGTCGCGCTCATGGAGATTCAGGCGTCACGCGCGGGGGCGCGGATCGGTCAGGGGGGAGCGCCGATCTTGCTGCTCGATCAAAACCGTGCTCGCTGGGATCAGATGCTCATACGGCGAGGGCTCGCGGCGCTCGAGCGTGCCGAAGCGCTCGACGGCGCGGGCGGTCCGTACGCGCTCCAAGCCGCGATCGCCGCCTGTCATGCGCGCGCACGGACGGCCGACGAAACGGATTGGCGGCGCATCGCGGCGCTCTACGACGCGCTCGCGCAGCGCACGCCGTCCCCGGTGGTGGAGCTGAATCGCGCCGTCGCGATCTCGATGGCTTTCGGTCCGTCGGAGGGTCTAGCGATCGTCGATTCGCTCATCTCGGAGCCGTCGCTCCGGAACTACCATCTTCTACCGGGCGTGCGCGGCGACCTCCTCGTCAAGCTCGGTCGCTTCGACGAGGCCCGCGCGGAGCTCGAGCGCGCTGCATCGCTCACGCGAAATGCCCGCGAGCGCGACCTTCTTCTCGAGCGGGCCGCCGCGTGCGTCGGCGCCTCGACCCCGTCGAAGAAATGACGACCGGCGAGCCAATCGTATCCATCGTGGGTCTCGGCAAGAGATACGCCTCCGGTTTCCAGGCCCTGAAGAACATCGAGCTTTCGATCCGACGGGGCGAGATCTTCGCCTTGCTCGGCCCGAACGGCGCTGGCAAAACGACGCTCATCAACATCATCTGTGGAATCGTGAATGCGACCGAGGGGACCATCTCGGCGGACGGCCACGACATCGTCAGGGACTATCGCAAGGTCCGGGCGAAGATCGGCCTGGTGCCGCAAGAGCTTTTCACCGACATGTTCGAGAGTGTCTCGGATACCGTGACATTCAGCCGCGGATTGTTCGGAAAACCCGCGAATCCTGCTTATCTCGAGCAGGTCCTGCGGGACTTGTCCCTGTGGGACAAGAAAAACTCCAAGATCATGACACTCTCGGGCGGGATGAAGCGCCGCGTGATGATTGCCAAGGCGCTAGCCCACGAACCGAGCATTCTGTTCTTGGACGAGCCCACGGCCGGCGTCGACGTCGAGCTGCGCCGGCACATGTGGGAGATGGTCCGGGGCTTGCGGCAACGCGGCGTGACCATCATTCTCACGACGCACTACATCGACGAGGCCGAGGAGATGGCCGACAGGGTCGGGGTGATCAGCAAAGGGGAGATCATTCTCGTCGAGGACAAGGCCACGCTGATGCAGAAGCTCGGCAAGAAGCAACTGACCCTGCAGTTACAAAGCCCGCTCCACCATATCCCGGAACAGCTGACCGGCGAGCCGCTGGAGCTGTCGGCCGACGGCAACCAGCTCGTCTACACCTTCGACGCGCGCGCCGAACAGAGCGGCATTGCGGGCCTCCTTCGTCGGCTGAGCGAGCGTGGCATCGAATTCAAAGACCTTCAAACCAGCCAAAGCTCGCTCGAGGAGATCTTCGTCAGCCTCGTGAGGTCCTCGCCATGAACGTCCACGCAATTCGCGCGATCTACGTTTTCGAAATGTCGCGCACCTTTCGCACGCTCATGCAGAGCATCGCTTCGCCGGTTCTGTCGACGTCGCTCTACTTCATCGTCTTCGGCTCGGCCATCGGCTCCCGCATGGCCGAGATCGACGGCGTCCGCTACGGCGCATTCATCGTGCCCGGCTTGATGATGCTGTCCATCCTGACCGAGAGCGTCTCGAACGCCTCGTTCGGAATCTACATGCCGAAGTTTTCCGGCACGATCTACGAGGTTTTGTCAGCCCCGATCTCGGTGGTCGAAATCCTCCTCGGGTACGTGGGCGCCGCCGCCACCAAGTCGGTCATGCTGGGCATCATCATTCTGGCCACCGCACGATTGTTCGTCCCGTTCGGCATCGCGCATCCGTTGTGGATGGCAAGCTTCCTCGTCCTGACGTCGGTGACCTTCAGCCTCTTCGGATTCATCATCGGAGTCTGGGCAGACGGTTTCGAAAAGCTACAGCTCGTGCCGATGATGATCATCACGCCGCTCACTTTTCTCGGCGGCAGCTTCTACTCCATCAAGATGCTGCCCCCGATCTGGCAGAAGATCACGCTGTTCAACCCGGTCGTCTATCTGGTCAGCGGCTTTCGGTGGAGCTTTTACGGCGTGTCGGACGTGAGCGTGGCGACCAGCCTGGGCATGACGTTGGTGTTCGCGACGCTGTGCGTTTTGGCGTTGTCGTGGATTTTCAAGACGGGATACAGGCTCAAGGCCTAGTACCCCATCGAGACCGCCATCAATTACGCCGTGGCACCCCGAGACCGGGCGCGTCGCTCGAATCGAGTGCTTCATTGGCTAGATCCACCTCGAGTGCGCCAGCCGCGCCGCCCGGTCGAGGGGGGGCGCTCGCCGGCCGTGGCGGTTCGCCGGTTCGCGCATCGGGAGCCGGTCGCGCATCGGGAGCCGGTCGCGCCTCGGGAGCGGACGCGCGCCGCGCCATGACCAGCGTCGCGGGATCGGTCCCATGCGCAGGCGTCGTCGTTGGGAGTGGCGGGGGAACCGAGGATGGCCTGCCTCCACTCGTTTCGCGGAGACCGAGGGGGTCGAACACCGCGCGCAGCGCCGGCGGGAGAGGATCGATTTTCGCTCGAAGCTCGGCCTTCGTGACGAAAATCTCCTCGCGGCGGCCGCCGGCCACCAAGCGCTTGAGCACGAGCTCGCTCGCTGTCGGCGAGCGGCGGGCGATCTCCTGGACCACGGGCGCGATGACCTTGATCAGTCGTTCTACCAAAAGGCCGGGATCCTCGTGATCACGCAAGAGTCGATCGTCGAGATGAGCCTCCACCAACGCTTTTCGATGACTCGTGAGCTCCTGCGCCGGACCCTCCAACTTCTCGAGGAGCTTCAGCAGGCTCCCGGCGTCAGGATCCTCGACGTCGAAGGACATCTCCCCTGCCCCTTCGCGATCGCCCACGCGCTTCAGCGTTACGCGCGGCCCTTCGGATCGCACCAGCACGTCGAAGCCGGAACCGCTCCCGTCGGCCGCTGCACGAAGCTTGATCGAGCTCTCGTCGGCGCCGAGATCCAGGTAGGTGAGGTGCAGCTTGTCCAGCCGCTGGGGGCGCATCGTGCCCTGTTTGTGGAGCCATCCGCCGACGTCGGGCCCCTGGACCTCGAGGCGTTCGATGACCCGATCGATGCGAAGGGGGTGGCCGTACAGGTTCGACGACGGGACATCGAGCTCTAGCATCCCCGCTACGCCGTAGGGGGTCGAGACGCGAAGCCGCGCAGCGTACGGCGCGTTCGGTTGCATCTGCAAGCTGAGACCTCTCGTGCTTTGAGGAAGGTCGTGTTGAAGCAGGAGCGTTTCGAATGCCTTCTCGCAGCTCAGGCGTTCAGCCCCCCGGGCCACGTCGATGTTCGCCAGCTCGCTTTGTAGCGCGGCGTTCACTTGCTCGATCTCGCTTCGCACGAGGTCGCTCGAGGAGCGGACGATCGCCACGGCGCAGCGTGTTGCGTGATCGTCCCCTTGGATGACAGGCACGTCTTTCACGGCCGACGAAACCGCCGAAGCCAACCTTTCGAGCCGCTTTGCGTCGGCATCGGCCGCACGGCGGAGCGTGTCGCCGCGCTCGGCTTCTCGGCGCAAGCTCTCCGTGGAGCCCAGCAAATGCGCGCAACAATCGAGACAGTCACCCAGGAAGTCGACGAAGTTGACTTCGAGCTTCGACGGCGTGGAATCGCCATAGAGGTAGCTCATGTGCCCTCCTACCCAGGGATAGTACGCCCTTCCCCGCTTGGACGCGAACCGATCACCCCTTTCATGTTACTCGGCGCGGCCCTCGGCCCGCCTCCGGACCCAATTCCTCGGCCATGGTCGTGAGCTTCTGTACGGTGTTCATGTTGCGCCTGGTACCTGTCTTGTCGAAGGGAATCTTCAGCTTCGAACGGCCCATGCCGTCCGGATAGTGGATGAACACCTCGCGACCCGAGAGCTCGACCTTTTCCCCTCCGGGGATTCGCAACCCGGCGAGCGCGTTTTGGGCCGGCGTCTCGTCGAGGAACAGGACAATCACTCGCTGGGGCGCCTCCTTTTTGAACGGATTGCGCTTGACGATCGAGCGGAGCTCGGCGGCCGTCCGGACCAGGGCGGCAGACGAAGTGGTTCCCATCTTCGCTGCCAGCGCTTGCTCGAGCTTCGCTTTGACCTTGCCTTCGGGGAGCGCGCTCTTGAAGATGACGTTGCCGCTCTGAATGTACGTCTTGACGCAGTCGAACCCGACGCTCTCACAGAGCTTGCGCAAATCGGACATGGCAAGCTTGCCCGTCCCACCCACGTTGATGGCGCGAAGCAGCGCAACCTGGACGGCCATCGGCAAAGTCTAGGGCGACCGTGCGGTCCGCCACAACCGGATCATGCGGCCGCGCCCGCAGCTCTCGGTGCTTGACGAACGGCGACCAACCTCTACACCGTTGGACCGTGGAGGAGCTGTCGGACCTCGCCGTCTTGATCGTCGACTGCCAAACGACCGGGGCAAGCCCGGCCCATGGCGTGGTGCTCGAGCTCGGCTGGTGCGTTGCTCGGGCGAATGACCCCGCCGTCGAGCAGCTGCAAGCGTATTGGGTGACGCTCCCCGAGGGACACTTCGTGGATTTTCAGGTTCGACGGTTGACGGGCTTCGACGAATCCCACGTCACGAACGCGCTCAGTCCGAAGGACGCGTGGGGGCGGCTTCGTGGCACGACGAACTTTGCCGATCGGATTCCAGCGGCGATCCACTTTGCGAGGTTCGAGCTTGCATTTCTGCGCGACTGGGCCCGCCGATTCGAACCCGAGACGAACTTTCCGATCGACGCGGTGTGCGTGCACGCCATCGCTTGCCGCCTCTATCCCGATTTGCCGCGCCGATCGCTACGGGCGCTCGCAGGTTACCTGGGGCACGGCCTCGATCCGGCACGCCGCTGTCTTGGCCATGTCGAAGCGACCGCATTCATCTGGCGCAAGCTCGCGGCGGAGGTCGCCGCGCTGGGCGTTCACACATGGGATCAGTTGGGCGACTGGCTGGCCACGCCGGGGCCGGCGGGCCTGCGATCGAGAAAGCGGCGCTATCCCTTTCCGAGCGCCAAGTACCGCGCGCTGCCCGACGAGCCGGGGGTGTACCGCTTCCTCCGATCGAACGGCGACGTGCTCTACGTCGGCAAGGCCGCGAGCCTTCGCAAACGGGTGGCGGGGCACTTCACCGCGGGCTCTTCGACCACGGAACGCGCGCTCGAGATGCTCACCCAGGTTCACGACATTCATGTGACGCGCACTCGAACCCCGCTCGAAGCGGCTCTCCTCGAGAACGAGGACATCAAGGCGTTGTCTCCACCGTACAACTTACAGCTCGTCGGTGCGGATCCGCGTACGTGGTTCTCGGCGCCGAACTTCGACACCGCGTCGACAGTACCCGACGAGACCCATCGTCGCGGTCCGCTGCCGTCGACCTTTTCGGTGCGCTCGCTCGGCGCCATCTACGCGCTCGTCTCGGGCGAGCGCGCCACGCCGTCGTTGCGAGCCCGCGCCGTCGGGTCCGCGCCACGCTGGGCTCCCGATGAAGCGGTATTTTCAGCCGGCTTTTCTCGCTTCACCGAGCACCATGCGCTCGGCGCCTTGGATTCGACCCGCGTGCGCCGCTCGCTCGCCGTCGCCGCGAGGAGCCTCATTCTCACGTCGAAACTCGACATCGCCTCGAAGGACGCCGAGCTCGACGAAATGACGGCGGACGGCGTCGAGCCTCCGCTCTGGGATCCCGACCGAGTCGTGCGCCATCTCGAACGTGCCGTCGCACACGCCTACCAGCTGCTCCAGCGAGCTCGCTGGCTATGCCTTCTCTACGACAGCGCCGTCGTTTACCAAGAGCCACCGAGCGAGCGTCCCCGCCTCCTCATCTTACGCGACGGACGCCTCGTCGAGGCCCGCGACCTCATGCCCGACGAGCCGGTTCCAAGTGCGGCGTCTTATCGCCCGTTGCGCGAGCGCCAAGCGTCCATCGATCGAAGTCAATACGATCGCCTCCGCACGTTGACCACCGAGCTGAAACGCGTGTTGCGAGACAACGGGACGGCGGCGGTTCGCGTGGGGGGGCGCCGATGGCTGCGCGGAAGCAGGCTGGACGCGCTCTTGCTTTGGGTTTGAAACGCGACGAGTGTGCGCGTGCCGGTTAGCCGCCGCGTGCCGCGTCGCCCATGCCGCCGCCACCGCCGCCGCAGAAACCGACATTGACGTTGCACGTCGCGGGCGCAACACAGTCGGCATTCGTTCTGCATTGCACACATTGATTGTTGGTGCAGAACGGCCGATTGAAACCCCCGTCGGCGCCCGTCGGCGCGCAATGCGGGTCCGTGAGGCACTCCACGCATATTGCCGGTGTAGCGGTTGTATTGCAGTACGGATTTTGCGAGGCGCCTCCGTCGGAGCAGTTGGCGTCTGTCGTACAGGTCGACACGCAGTCATTGCCCGCCGAGCAAATCATGCCGCCCGTACACTGGGTGTTGTTCACACACTGCACGCAGCGGCCCGTC
>Ga0075425_100002521_pt1 | contig 18374 bp, 15 predicted proteins | sample SoiMethybrSBSTD4_FD_75300 | JGI IMG/M metagenome (GOLD analysis project Ga0075425, IMG submission 75300) | Bulk soil microbial communities from a Populus tree surrounding site in Tennessee, USA - Soil MetaG P. TD hybrid SBSTD4 | ecosystem: Environmental > Terrestrial > Soil > Tree plantation... | reverse complement strand
GAAGCCCCCGCCCGTCTCTGTCTGCACGACGCGAACGCGGTCGTCCGGCCATCCCAGCATCACCTTCAGGGCCCGATGCACGTAATACGGGCACTGCATCGACCCGTAGACGGTGACGCCGCCGTCCTCAGGAACGGCGATGACCCCGTTCGGCTCGATGTACAGCTGCTCCTGATGTCCGGTCCGATATTCGCCCTCAACCACGACGTCGGCGGCAGCGAACCCGTCGTCGACGTTGCCCTTCTCGATCGCGATCTTCTTGAACGTCGTCTCGGATCGTTCCGGATCGTAGTTGGGCGCCGTATCTCGATAGGCTATCTCGACCTCGGCGGCGAGCAGCTTTTCGCGATCCGCGTGCGCGATCAGCAGAATCGGCTCGGCAAAATGACGGACGAAGCGCTCGGCGAGAACGGGCTGGTCGTCATCGATCAGCGCGACGATGTTTCGCCCAGGGATTGCGCCGTGGTCCGCGATCGTGAAACCGGCCGGATCCCCCTTGAATCGGATGCCGGTGATCTCGCCGCACGGAATCGTCGACCGAATCGTGCGCGCGTGCAGCAGGTTCGGGAAGGTCAGATCATCGAGGTACCGCGCGGCGCCGGTGACTTTCTCGACGCCTTCCTTGCGCAGCACGCTTCTGCCGACGGCTCGCATTGTTCGAGATTATAGGGGACGGAGGCCGTCCCCTTTCCAGCGAGCGCTCGATCAGCCGGACGACCGACGCTTCGTCCGGGCTGAGTCCGCGTCCGGAAATGCGCCGGGCCCGCGACCGGACCGTCCGAATCGTCGCGCCGTCCATGTAGGCGTTGAGGATCGCCGGGTGGATGTAGCACTTCCGGCACACCGCTCTCGTGTTGCCGAGTTGTTTCGCCACCGACTCGATCGCGGCAACCACGTTTTTCGTCGCCTCGCGCCGCGAGCGGAACTGCGCGAGGTCCGCGAGCGCCCGGGCCGCCAGAACCGTCCCGGCCCAGGTGCGGAAATCCTTCACGGTGAACGGCTCGCCGGTGACTTCGCGGACGTACGCGTTTACGTCTGCCGAATCGATCGCCTGCCGGCGTCCGTGCGCATCGACGTACTGAAACAGCTCGTAGCCCGGCAGATCGCGGCACGCTTTGACGATGCGCGCGAGCCGGGCGTCCTCGAGGTCGATGGCGTGCTCGATGCGGCTCTTGCCGCGAAACGCGAAGCGCACCCTGGCGCCCCGGATCGTCGCATGCCGGTCCTTCATCGTCGTCAGGCCGAACGACCCGTTTTCACGCGCGTATTCCTCGTTGCCGACGCGAATCAGCGTCTTCTCCAGCAGCTGGACGATTGCCGCGAGCACCCGGCGGCGCGGCAGACCGCGCAGAGCGAGATCGCTGTTGGTGCGTTTGCGGATCGACGGCAGCGCCCGGGCGAACGCGATCATGCGTCCGTATTTCACCTCGTCGCGCACCGCGCGCCACTGCGGGTGATAGCGGTACTGCTTTCGTTGGCGCGCGTCGCGGCCGGTCGCCTGCAGGTGACCGCGCGCGTCGGGACAGATCCAGACGTCGGTCCACGCGGGCGGAATCGCCAGCGATCGGATGCGGCTCAGCTCAGTCGTATCGCGGATCGTCCGCCCGCGGGCGTCGACGTAACGGAAGCGCCTGGGGTGCCGATGCGACGGTAGCCCGGCGTGCGGTCGTCGCTGACGTATCGCAGGCCGGCAATCTTCGCGGACTCGTCCGGCGGCAGCTCGCGGCGCCGCTGGACCATGGACCGGACGCGGAGAACGGCGGAACGGCCCTTCTGCTGAGCGTGCGCGAGGGCGCGCCATGCGCCCGCCAGCTTCGGCACGCCGCGGGTTGAGCAAACGGCGGGCCTATTCTTTGTAGCCGAACTCGAGAGTCAGACCGCTCACCACGAGGATGTCACCGTCCTTGAGATCGCGGCGGCTGGTCAGCGGTTCGTTGTTGACGGTCTGCTTTCCGCCGAGAGCGGTCAGCGTGTAGCTCTCGCCCTTGCGCGCGATCGCGACGGCGGACTTGGGCTTGAACCATCCCTTCAGCTTTACCGCCGCCGTGTCGGCCGATCCGATGATGGATGTCGCCTGATTGAGCTCGTACTCGCTGTGATCGGACTTGCCCGCCAGCACGCGCAGCACGCCGACGCGGGCACGCGCCGGCTTGCGCGATTCGGCGAGCGTCGGGGCCCCGGAGGCGTGGGGGACCGTTTCCGGCGTTCCCAGGTCGATTCCCATCTTCGCAAGCAGCGCGCGCTGCTGCTTGGTGTCGAGAAAGACCGTGCCGCCCTCCATCTTCGACGGCGCGGCGTCGGCCTCCGTCGACGGTGTGTCGCCGACGTTCTCGCCGTCCGCCGCGTCGTACACGAGCTTGTGTTTGCCGATCAGCACGATGTCGCCATTCTCGAGAACCTGACGGAGTACGCGCTGTTCGTTGATGTAGGTGCCGTTGGTGCTCTTCAAATCCTCGATGACGAACTTGCCGCCGTCGTGGACGATGCGGGCGTGGTGGCTGGATACCGCCGGGTTGTCGATCACGACGGTATTGTCGGGCAGCCGTCCGATCTTGAGGACGTGCGCCCCGAGCTCGTACTCTTTGAGCACCTGCTCGCCAAACCGCAGCACTATCTTCGCCATCTCAGGCTCCTCCTGGCGCGCGCGATCAGCTCGCTCCACCAACCCCCGACGACTTCCACGATGACCACCGTCACGTTATCGGCGCCGCCGTTGCGGTTCGCGGCCGCGATCAGCTCCTCGCAGATCTCCTGGGGATCGCGGATGTCGGCGATGGTCGACGACATCTCGGGCTCGGCCACCATCTTCGTCAGGCCGTCGCTGCACAGCAGCAGATAGTCGCCGGCCTGCACGGGCACTTCGTTCAGCTCGACGTCCACGTCAGGCTCGCGGCCGAGCGCCCGCAGCAGCACGTTCTGATCCTGGTGCTGCAGGGCGCTCTCGCGCGACAGCGTCCCCGCCTTGACCTGCATCTCGACGAGCGAGTGATCGCTCGTCAGCGGCTCGAGATGTCCGCGCTGCCACAGATACGCGCGGCTGTCGCCGACGTGCGCGAGGCTGACGATGTCGTCCGCGAACCATGCACCGACGATCGTCGTCCCCATGCCCGCCTGCTTCGAATCTTTCTGCGCCGCATCGTAAATCGACTGATTCGACCGCCGGACGGCCGCGCCCAGACGGCTCGTGCGCGGACGGAAGCCGTCCGGATCCGCCGTCACGTCGCCGGATCCGTTGTGCAGTTCGCCCACGATCGTCGCGATCGCCATCTGGCTCGCGACTTCGCCGGCCTCCTCGCCGCCCATCCCGTCGCACACGACGAAGAGCCCCTGATCGGACAGCGACGCGTACGCGTCCTCGTTGTGCGCGCGAACCCGGCCGATATCGGTTGCCGCTCCGACTCGCAGCTGCATTCGGTTCTGGCTTGATGAACGTTCGTCCAGCGCCGCCGTGTCACACCCGTGGCACCGTAAGCTTAACCGCTCTTTACCTTTCTGTACAAAGCAGCGCCCGATCAGCGGCGTCCGACGCGCTTCAGAAGCGGATAAATGTCCCTCGGCGCCGTCGCGCCGTCGTCGACCGATAGAAACATCACGTGGAGGTGCGTGGGCGAGCGCGCTGCGGCGGCGTTCCGTCCTGATCGGCCGACCGTGCCGATCGGTTGCCCGGCCGTCACGATGTCGCCTGGATGGACGAGTACAGACCGGGCGTGCGCGTAATAGAAGAGACCGCCGTCGGCCGGACTGTAGACATAGACGTACCGACCACCCCGCAGATTGCTGCCCGCCTCCCACTCCGGCGCATACGCGACGACGATTCCGTTCGAGATGCTGAGAATATCGACCGGCTTTCCCGTACGATCGTCCAGCGAATCCTGGTTGCGATCGCGAATGAAGATGTCGTGTCCAGGGTGGCCTTTGCTCGTGTACCCGTCGAACCAGTCGTAGCCCTTCGCGACGTAGCCGCTGCCGTTGGTCCCTCCGATCGATTCCGCGCCGTATCCCTGGATCGGGAAGCGCTCCGCGCCCGCCGCGGTGTCCTTTCCGCCGCGCGCGTAGAAATCGTCCCTGATGCGCGGCAGCAGCTCGCGCAGGCGCGCCTGCGCGGACGCGCGATCGATCTTCTGGTCGCGAATCCAGGCGTACAGGAAGTCGAACGCCGCGCACGGGCTGAGCGCCTGCATGACGAACAGCGTGAGCGCGACAATCATGACGGGCATCGAGGCCGCACCGATCTTACGCGGCGCCGATAGTGCGTTCGCGCCGCGTCACGCCTGTGCGGCCACTTGCTCGATCGTGCGGCGGACCATGGCCCGCGTCATCGGGATTTTGTAAGCGTTCTTCGCGAGCGCGCGCGCGCCGGCGACCGCCTGCTCGCCCGCCTGCGCGGCGAGGTCCGGCGTTACGCGTTTGCCGGCGAGGATCTTTTCGACCTCGGGCAGTCGCCACGGGATCGGCGCAACGCCGCCGAGAACGACGCGTGCGCTGCGACACACGTCCTTGTCCACATCCATCACGATCGCCGCGGAGACAATCGCATGGGTCCAGGCTTCGCGGTCCATGATCTTGTGATAGGTCGTCCGCACCGACGGGCGCGGCGTCGGAATCTCAATCGACTCCAGGATTTCGGCGTCCTGCAGAACGTTCTCGCGCGCGGGCTGCGCCGCCGGCAGCGTGAAAAAGTCCGCGGCTTTCACGACACGGCGGCCCGACGGTCCGCCGATCGCGAACGTCGCATCGAGCGCGACGAGGGCGACCGCGGTGTCCGACGGATGAACGATGTAGCTCGGTCCGCCGCCGAAGATGGCGTGGAACTGGTTCTCGCCGTCGACCGAGTAGCAGCGGTTGCCGCCGTTCTTGAAGCACTTGAAGCCGTTGCGGTAGTACCAGCACCACGGCCGCTGGCTGACGTTGCCGGCGATCGTCGCGACGTTGCGGATCTGCGGTGTCGCGACGCTCTCGGCGGCTTCGGCGAGCACGGTCAACTGCTTCCGGAGGGCGGGATGGTGCGCGATCGCGTCGAGCGTCGCGAGGCCGCCGATCGCGACCCTGCTTCCGCTCACGTCGATCTGATCGAGGCCGCGGACGCTCCGCAGGTGCACGAGAACGTCCGGCGCCACGAGGCGCTCTTTCATTTGACCGAGGAGATCGCTGCCGCCGCCCGCGATGGCGACGCTCTTTCCGCTCCGCCGCGCGCTGTCCACGGCGCCGTGTGCCTGCGCGAGGGTCTTCGGACTGACGTTGGCGAAGGATTTCACAGCGTGCCTCCCTTCGCCGAGGCGTCGGCAAGTGCCGCGACGATCTTGTCGCGCGTGATCGGCAGGTCGCGCATCCGGACGCCGATCGCGTTGAAGACGGCGTTCCCGACGGCGGCGACCGCGGGCACCTTGCTCGACTCGCCCATGCTCTTGGCGCCGAACGGGCCGAGGCCGTCGTCCGATTCGATGAAGACGACGTCCACGTCGACGGCGTCGCGATGCGTCGCGATCCGCGCGCCGTAGTAGCCCGGCGTCAGCGGCACGCCGCTCCGGCGGTCGTAGAGCAGATCCTCGTGCAGCGCCATGCCAACGCCCATCAGCGCGCCGCCTTTGATCTGGCTCTCCGCCGTCAGCGGATTGATGATGCGTCCGCAGTCGTGGACCGCGAGGAACCTCTCGACCTTCACGCGTCCGAGCTCCGCGTCGACGGTCACTTCCACGAAATGCGCGCCGAAGGCGTTGCGCACGCGTCCGCCGGCGTTCGGCGAGGTCTGCACGGCGGCGGTGTAGACTTCGTCCGCTTTCGGCATTCCCTTTTCCGCGATCTGCTTTCTGATGTTCTGCGCCGCTTCGACGACGGCCTGTCCGGTCATGATCGTGGTGCGGCTTCCCGATTCACCGACCGAGTACGGCGTCGTCGCGGAGTCGCCCCAGATCAGATCGATCTTCGACAGCGGAACGTCGAGCGCCTCCGCGGCGATCATCGCCATCGTCGTCTTTGCACCGGCGCCGATGTCGGTGACGCCGACGTGGACCGCGTACCGCCCCTTCGCGTCGACCACAATCGTCGCATTGCTGCGTCCGAGCCCGGACCGGAATGCCATGAAGGACACGCCGACGCCCCGTTTGATCGGTCCCGGGTCCGCGCCGGGCGGATGCCATTTGTTCTTCCAGTCGAAACTCTCGATGCCGCGGCGGAGACACTCGTCGAGGGTGTAGACGGTGTAGGGCGTCTCGTCCCGGAACTTGCGCGTCATGTTCTTCTGGATGAACTCGACGGGATCCATCCGCAGCTTCGCGGCGACTTCGTCCATCATGTTCTGGATGCCGAAGAAGCCCTGCGGGAATTCCGGGCCGCGGAAGTTGCCCGACACCGTGCGGTTGGTGTACGCCGGAAAGACCGTCATCTCGCTGTTCGGGCACGTATAGAGCTCGATGCCGGCGAGGCTGCCGCTGTTCTTGCGGTACGGACCCATCCCGCTGATGCCGCGCAGCTGGATCGCGGTCAGCGTTCCGTCGTTTTTCACGCCGACTTTGTAGTACTGGGCAGTCGGCCAGCGTCCGTGGACGCCGATGAAGTCTTCCTTCCGCGACATCTCGAGCTTGACCGGCGCTTTCGCGTCGCGCGCGAGCACGGCGCAGATCAGATCGGCGTCCTGATTCTGGTTCTTGTTGCCGAAGCCGCCGCCCATGTAGTGGCAGATGACGTGGACGTTCTCCTGGGGGATCTCGAGATCGCGCGCCATGTCGGCGCGGCAGTTCGCGATGCCCTGGGTTGGCGTGTAAATCGTCAGCTTGTCGCCGTTCCAGGATGCGACCGCGGAACGGATTTCCATCTGCGCGTTGTGGACGAAGGCGGTCGAGAACCGATCCTCGAAAATCTGATCGGCCGCCTTGAATCCGGCATCGACATCGCCGCGCTTCTGGCTGATGGGCACCGCCTCGTTGCGGTTGTTCAGCGAGAGATTTCCCTCCGGCCAGATCTTCGGCGCGCCCGGCTTCAGCGCTTCTTCCTGATCGAGCACGTGGTCGAGCACGTCGTACTGCACGTCGATCAGCTGCAACGCGTCTTCCGCGGTATGCCGATCGACGGCGGCAACCGCGGCGACGGGCTCGCCGGCGAAGCGCACGGGATTGTTGAACGCGTAGCGCCGCTGCTTCGTGATCTTCTTGACCTCGTCGCTGTACTGCTGCCCGCCGGCAACGCCGCCGGCGCCCCACACGACCTTGCACGTGTCGCCCGTGATGATCGCCTTCACGCCAGGCAGCGCCGCCGCCTTCGACGTGTCGATCTTCGTAATTCGGGCATGCGCGTGCGGGCTGCGGAGCACGCGCGCGTACAGCATGCCCGGCAACTGAACGTCGCCGGTGTAGGTCGCCTTCCCCGTTGCGCGATCGATGGAGTCGATCTTCGGCGTCGCATGGCCGACGACGTTCAACGAAGAAACCGCCGAGCTCGCAGAAGATATTTTTTTGAAAGACCGGTTCTGCGTGTTCTGCGGATTCTGCGTCGACTGTTGTGCGGCAACGACCGCGGCGACGTAGTGGTTGTAATTCGCGCAGCGGCACAGATTGCCTGTGAGGGCGCGGCTCACTTCGTCTGCGGTCGGATGCGCATTCGCGCTGACGAGCGCTTTCGCGGTCATCAGCTGGCCCGACGTGCAGAAGCCGCACTGCGGCGCGTCGTGATCGACGAACGACTGCTGCAGCGGATCGAGCTTTCCGTCTTTCATCAGACCTTCGACGGTCTGAATCGATCTGCCGTCGGCCCACACCGCGAGCTGGCTGCAGGAATAAACCGGCTTGCCGTCGAGGATCACCGTGCAGGCGCCGCACTCCCCCCGGTCGCAGCCGATCTTCGTGCCTGTCAGCCCCAGGTGGTCCCGCAGCAGTTCGACCAGCGTCCAGCGGTCTTCGACGTCGACCTTTCGCGCGGCGCCGTTGACGGTCAGCGTGATGCCCGTGCGCGACACCGGGCCGCCGCTCGATCCGGCCGCCCCGGCGCCGCGCGACTGCGCCTTGAGTGACGGCGCAACGGCCGCAGCCGCGATCGCGGCGCCGGTGCCTTCGAGGAATGTGCGTCGAGAGATCCTTCGCTTGCCCATGCGCCTCCCGCGAGCAAAACGGCGAGGTGAGGATTATACGCGGCTAGGTCAGGCCTTCGGCGACGAACAGTTCTTCGACGGCCCGATGGGCTTCGTCGATCGCCTGATTCGTGAACGCGGCGGCGCCTGCGTCGGAGTTCGCGATGACAATGCGCCCGAATCGTTTCCGGCCGACGACGTGCGGGCGCTCTTCGGGCGGCACGTCCGGGTCGCTCAGCGTGTCGTACGTGTACGAGTAGCCGTACGGCCAGCGGTTGACCGTGATGCCGACGATGTCCGCGGCGGGGTCGAAGCCCCCGCCGCCGAGCATGCGTCCGAGCTGGCTGCGGATCTCGAGCTCGAACCGGGCGAACGTCGTCGACAGCAGCTCCTCCTGCCCGGCGCGGTGCTGCTCGCGACGCGGAAGCCCGGGCTTGTTCGGATTGCGCACCAGCCGAACGATAATCGGCTCGTCGGGCGTCGTCACGCCCCGGTACCCGCCAATCGTCGTGCCCGGATCGAGACCGACGCTCGTGTGATACATGCCGGGCGCGCTGATGTTCGAAACGCGGAGCGAGGCGAACGCGGTCCAGCGCCGGATGAGGACGTTGTTGTACATCATCGGCACCTTCACCGAGTACGCGAGCGCGTTTTTCTGTTTCTCCGGAAGCTCCGGCACGAGCGCGGGGATCAGGCCGTTGTAGCACGCGAGCATGCAACGTTTCGCCCGCACTTCGTGGATGCGGCCTTCACGCTGATACGCGACACGCACGGCGGTCGACGCGTGCGGCGGTCCATCGTGCGCGACGCGCACGACGGCGCTCCTCAGGCGAAGCCGCATCGCGGATTTCGGATCGTCGAGCCGTTCGTACGCGACCGGCGTCTGAACGATCGTCTCCATCCCGTGCGTCCCGGGAATCGCGGACGGAATCAGACGATTGACGAGCAGCCGCGCAATCGACGCGTTGCCGTCCGGAAAATGGAAGGTGTACGATCCCTCGCGAAATTCCTCTTCGAACGTCAGACCGAGACCGTTGAAGCCGACCGATCCGCGGCGCGCCGCCTCGAGCGCCGGCGTCGTGTCCACGCGCTTGTTGTTGCGGCCGCCCTGCCCGAGAAAGAACGGCAGCGCGTCCGGGCTCATCTTCGCAATCGTCAGCAGGTACTCCTGCCAGCTGATCTTCTCGAGCCGCGCGATTTTCTGATCCGAGGTCAGCCCCGCCAGGTAGTCCGGGTTCTTCCCGTAGAGGCGAATCAGATCGCGCCGCGCCGCGTCGGAAAGCGGCGCCTTCGCGAAGAACTCGGGCCAGCCGATTCGTCCATTGCCCGCGATGAGACGGTCCTCGCCGAAATGCTCTTTGTCGAAGAACATCGCAGGGCCGAGATTCAGCTTTGCAAACGCGTCGCGCGCGGCGAAGTCGCCGTTGCGGCCGACGTCAATGCCGAGTTCCTCGACGAGCCGCTTCGCGGTGTAGCTGTAGGGATACGGGGTCGCTATGCTCTGCGTGCCTCCGTAGCCGACGAACGTGCGTCCCTCGTACTGGAATTCGTTGCGCTTCGCATGGCCGCCGAAGTCGTCGTGGTTGTCGAGAATCAGCACGCGCTCGCCGGGTCCGAGCGCCCTGCGCCAGAAATATGCGGCCGCGAGTCCCGAAATGCCGCCGCCCACGATGACCAGGTCGTACGTCTCGCGGTCGTCGACGTCGACTCGGGGATACGGGCGGTAGACGCCCCGCTCCATCGGTCCGAACGCGGCGACCGCGTCCGGGTAATTTCCCCGCAGGCCGGTCAGTCCCGGCGGATAGTCGCGAATCTGCGCGCCAAGCGCGACGCCTGCGAGCGCCCGGCCCGCCACCGCGCCCGTCACGCCGATCGCGACGCCGTTCAGAAAATCGCGGCGCGAGATCGCGCGGTTCATGCCGAGATCGATCGAAGTCATGGCGATCGCGCCCGACGCTACGCCCGGAGGGGCGTCCCGTCAAGCGGTATATAATCGCCGCTCCGCCGCACACGGAGCAGACATGGCAGACCAGTACCGGCTCGTCACTCGCAGCGATTTCGACGGCGTCGCGTCGGCGGCGCTGCTGAAGAAGAAGGGCATCATCAACGACATGCTGTTCGTCCACCCCAAGGACGTGCAGGACGGGAAGATCGCGATTACCCCGAACGACATCACGACCAATCTGCCATATTCGCCGAACGCGCACATCGCGTTCGATCATCACGCGAGCGAGGCGATGCGCATCGGCGGCGCGAAGCCGGCCAACCTCGTGCTCGATCCGGCGGCGCCGTCGGCGGTTCATGTCGTCTTTCGCCACTACGGCGGCAAAGCCGGATTCCCCAGCGTCTCCGAAGGACTGCTCGACGCGGTCGACAAAGTGGACTCGGCGCGCCTGACGAAGGAAGAGATTCTGAATCCGCCGGACTGGGTGCTGCTCGGGTTCCTGATGGACGCGCGCACCGGCCTCGGACGCTTCCGCAACTTCAGCGTGTCCAACCTGCAGCTGATGTCGAAGCTCGTCGACGCGATCGCGAACCTCGACATCAAGGCCATCCTCGCATTGCCGGACGTCGCCGAGCGTGTCGCGCTCTATCGCGAGCATGCCGGGCAGGCGAAGGCGCAGCTGCAGAAATGCGCGAAGGTGCGTGGCAACCTCGTCGAGCTGGACCTGCGCGACGAGCAGACGATCTACGCGACGAATCGCTTCACGATCTACGCACTGTCTCCTGACACCAACATCTCCATGCACGTCATGTGGGGGCGAGCGAACCAGAACGTCGTCTTCGCGATCGGCAAGTCGATTCTGAATCGGACGTCGAAGACCAACGTCGGCGCCCTGTGCCTCAAGTACGGCGGCGGCGGCCACGAAGCGGCCGGCACGTGTCAGGTGGATGCGGACAAGGCGGCAGGCGTTCGCGACGAGTTGATCAAGCAGATCAACAAAGACGGCTAGACACGGAACTGTCCCCCGCGTACGACACGCTGTCTCGCGGAGACGACGACGGACCGCGGCCTCCTCGGAGGGCGTCGCCTGTTCCGCAGCCGCAAGTCCTCTCCTGACAGCAGATACGGAACACGCATCCCGGTCGATCGTCTGGCACTCCTGTTGCTCAGCTGAGCACGTGCGTCACACCGTGCCTGCGAGGGTTCCCGTGACTCCTCTCAAACGCATCATCTATATATGCGCGCTGACAGGGGCCGCCTCCCTGGGATGGACGCGCGCTGCTGACGCGCAGGTCGGCGTCTCGGTCCACGTGCCGTTCGTCGGCGCCGGCTTCTATTCCAATCCGTACGTCTACCCCGTGTATGGCGCTCCGATGCAGTGGGGCCCGTATCCGTATCCTTACCCGTACCCATTTCATCCGCCCGCCGATCCCGGCGCCGCAATCCGGCTCGAAGTGAAGCCGAAGCAGGCGGAGGTCTACGTCGACGGCTATTACGCGGGCATCGTCGACGACTTCGATGGGACGTTCCAGCGGCTGCGCGTCCCGCCTGGCGATCACACGATCACGCTGTACCTGGACGGCTACCATTCGGTGACACAGAAGGTGTATCTCGAGCCGGACAACACGTTCCGGATCAAATACACGATGGAGAAGCTCGGAGCGAGCGAGCAGCCGGAGCCCCGGCCGGCAGCGCCGGCGAATCCGCCGCCGGGCGCGACGCCGCCTCAAGGTTTCGCGCCTCAGCCGGGCGAGCCGCGTCCGATGCCGCCGGCACGCCGAGGACCGCCTCCGCGACCGCTGCCGCCGCCCGAGAATAATCCGAATCCGCCTCCGCCGGCGTCCGCCGGATACGGGACGCTCGCGATTCGTGTGCAGCCGGCCGACGCGGAGATTCTGATTGACGGACAGCCATGGCACGGCCCCGCCGGCAGCGATCGACTCCTCGTCGAAGTCGCCGGAGGACGCCACGCCGTCGACATTCGCAGATCGGGCTATGTCGGCTACGTCACGGAGGTGCAGGTGCGGCCCGGAGAGACGACGCCGCTGAACGTCAGCCTGCGCAACCAGAATGACCATTAAGCGTTTCGCGTGCGCTGCGGCGATCGTCGGCGCGATGACGCCGGCGGCGTTCGCGCAGCAGGTCGACGACGCCGTCGCCGCGCAGACACCTCAGAACCGCGGACCGATGACGGTCGAGCGCGTGCACAGCGGATTCCTGTTCGTACCCGACGTGAAGCTCACCGAAATCGGCCATCAGACCTCGACGCTCGTCGGAGGTGAGGCCGGCTGGCTCGCCGACGAAACGATGTTCTACGGGGGCGGCCTGTATTTCCTCGTCGACGGTCCGCACAATTCGTCGATGTGGTACGGCGGCTTCGTCTTCCAGTTTCAGGCGCACACCGATCATGCCGTCGGATACAGCCTGAAGGGTCTGCTGGGCGGAGGACAGGCCGACCTCGGCAGCGCCACGAACTACGGGCCGAACTATCTGCAGCCGGTCAGCGGTTATTACGCGAATCCGTACCACTACTGGCAGCCGATCTTCGTCGCCGAGCCCGAGGCCAACGTGCTGATTCGCTTCGGGCGCAGCGTGCACGCCAAGGTTGGCGTCGGCTACCGATTCGTCGGCAGCTACTGGAGCTACGGGTATCCCTACTACGGCTACAACACCGTCCACGATCTGCAGGGTGCGACGCTGAGCCTCGGCGTGCAGCTCTTTGGCGGCCGTTAGTTCACGCCGAACGCCGTCAGCACGTTTCTCGGTGCGCGATCCGGAAGCCAGCCATCTGGAGTCTGACTACAGTCTGACCGCGGTCCAACTGCAGTCAGACTGCAGTCAGACTCGGCAGATTCTGGCCACGCGCGGCAGAAAGCACCGAGCAACACTCTCCAGTTCGAGAGACGCCCGCCTGCACCAATCAACGAAATACGAGCGTTTTCACGTGGTCGGCTGCGAGATCGAGTCTTGCTCGTCCCATCCCGGGGAATGGCGGCATGCGATACAACGTGCGGTTTTATGTGCCGGGATTGAGTGTTCACATCATTCGCCGCGGGATCGCGCCGCCGGTCAGCGCGTCCACGATGGCTTCGGGCGAGCGCTGTTTCAGCGCGTCCTTCTGTGGCGCGCGCGAGTTCGCGGCCGGCGCGTCGTGGCACGTCGCGCACGCGCCGTCGTACAACAGCTCGCCTTCGTTCTGCCGCGGCGCGGGAACAAGTGCAGATGTGATCGCGGCGACGGTCATCAGGAATGCGATTCGCATAATGAGCAGGCCGATCTTGGCGCGACGGCGCATCGGCGTGCCGCATTATAATTCCCGCCATGCGGGCACTCCTCACCGCGTTGATTTTCATCGTCGGCCTCGGACAGCAGACGCTTCCGCCTCCCTTTCCGCGTCCCGGCGTCGTCAAGCTGTTCGAAAACGCGCGCGTCGTGGTCTGGAACATCGCGTGGCCGAAGGGGCAGCCGACGGCGCTGCATCGCCACGTCTACGATCTCGTCGGCAGCTACTACACGTCCGGCGAACGCGTCATCACGGAAGTGGACGGTACCAGGCGCAACGTGACCAACAAAGCCGGCGAAATTACGTTTCGTCAGAAGGGACTGACGCACATCGAAGAGGGCATCAGCGAAGAGCCGCTGCGCGCCGTCTTCATCGAATTGAAGAGCGACGCGCCCGCCGCGGCACCGGCGCAGCCGATGAACGGCAGTCCGGTCTTTCGCGATATCGGCGCCAGACAGCTGATGGACAACCCGCGCGTCACTGCGTGGGCGTACGATCGCGGATCCGGCGCGAGCGGTCCGCGCCACCGCCACGATCGCGACACCGTGACCGTGTGGATAGTGGACGGAACGCCGCACGCCGCTTTCGTTGCCGCGGGCACCGTGCACACCGAAGAGCAGGTCGGCGTCGTTTCTGACGCAACCGTGTACGAGCTCAAGTAGGGGCGGAGCTCCTCAGCCCGCGCTCGACAGTGCCGCAGTCCTCCAACGATCTCTGCTTCTCCAGCGCGCGGGATCTCGCGCGCCGTATACGTTCGCGCGAGCTGTCGGCGCGCGACGTCATGGTCGCGCACCTCGATCGCATCGACCGCATCAATCCGACGCTCAATGCGATCGTCGCGAAACTGGACGACGAACAGTGCCTGGCGCGTGCGGACGAAGCGGATCGCGCCATCGCGCACGGCGATCCTGTCGGCGCGCTTCACGGACTCCCGATCGCGTTCAAGGATCTCGAACCGGCCGTCGGGTTTCCGTGGACGCGCGGCTCGACGATCTTCCGGAACGAGCGACCGGCGGCAGACTCCGTCATCGTCGAGCGCCTGAAAGCTGCCGGCGCGATTCCGATCGGCAAGACGAACGTGCCGGAGTTCGGCATGGGATCGCACACCTACAACAAGGTCTACGGCACGACGCTGAATCCGTACGACCGGACGAAGACCGCGGGCGGATCGAGCGGCGGCGCCGGCGCTGCGCTCGCGGCCGGCCTGCTGCCGATTGCGGACGGCAGCGATCTCGGCGGCTCGCTCAGGAATCCGGCGAACTTCAACAACATCGTCGCGCTGCGGCCGACGGTCGGTCTGGTGTCGAACGCGCCGACGGCGCTCCCGTTCATCGGATTCCTCGTCAAGGGTCCGATGGCGCGAACGGTGGACGATGCGGCACTGCTGCTGAGCGTACTGGCCGGCGCGGACGCCCGCGATCCCGGCAGCTACCCGTCGGAGCCGCAGGCCTTCGACAGGCCGCTCTCCCGCGACTTCAGAAACGTCCGTGTCGCGTGGTCCTCAGACCTCGGAGGTCTGCCGCTCGATCGGCGCGTCCGCACGGTTCTCGAATCGCGCCGCGCGACGTTCGCCGCGCTCGGCTGCCGGGTGGAAGACGCCGCGCCGCCGCTCGACGGGATCGACGACGTATTCCTGACGCTCCGCAAATGGCGATCGTGGATCCTGCTCGGCCCCCTGCTCCCGATGCATGGATCCGAAATGAAGCGCGAAGCCGTCGATGAGATTGAAGCGGGATCGCGGATCGGCGCCGGCGAGGTCGGCGCCGCGATGATCCGGCATGCCGAGATCCTCGACCGGCTGCGGATGTTCGAGGAGCGCTACGCGTTTACGATCTGCGCCGTCAACCAGGTGCCGCCGTTCGACGCGACGCTCGACTGGCCGCGCGAGGTGGACGGCGTCACCATGGACCACTACATCGCGTGGATGAAGTCGGCGTACTGGATCAGCGCGACGTTCCGTCCGGCCGCGTCCGTGCCGGCCGGATTCACGCCCGACGGACTGCCGGTCGGTGTCCAGATTGTCGGCCGCCATCGCGACGACCTCGGTGTGCTGCAGCTCGCGCACGCGTTCGAGCAGGCGACTCGTCACGAGACGAGCCGGCGGCCTTTCGTCTCCGGCAGCAGCCAGACCGACGCACCCGCCAGCAGCGCAAAAGGCGCGGCGAGCGCGATGCCCGCGCCGAAACTCGAATAACTCGCCACCCAGGCGATGACGACCGGCGCCAGGAATTGAACGCCCCGCGACACGTTGTAGATGACGCCGAGCGCCGCCGCGCGGACTGACGTCGGAAAGACCTCGTTCAGCAGCGGGCCAATGCAGCCCCAGTTGCCCTCGCCGATCCCGACGAGGAACATCAGCGCGAACATCGCCCACGAATAGCCGCCGGCGAATGTCCATCCGAGGGTCACCATCGCCAGACTGGCGGCCTTCACGATCGAGTACGCCGTGAAGCTGGGCCGGCGGCCGAAATGATCGCTGGCGTAGCCGAAGCTCACGTAGCCGGCGATCGACCCGACCTGGTCCATGAAGAGCAGCCACGCCGACTCCCCGAGCGTCAGACCGCGTACTTCGTGGAAGTACGTCGGCAGCCAGATCGTCTTGAACCAGTAGGCGGCCATGTTGAGCGTCGTCACCGTCGTGGCAAGCGCGGTGGTCACCCTGAGCGCCGGCTCGAACATCTGCCCGACCGAGGCGATCCAGCGCTTCGTGATCGCCTGGCCGGCCAGCGCGCGCTCGCGCAGCCAGACGTCCGACTCGGGCATGCCGCTGCGGATGCCGACGACGATGATCGCCGGCAGCGCGGACACCATGAAGCTCGCGCGCCAGCCGATCACCGGCGCAAGCAGGTTGCCGACAACCGTCGCGAAGAACCGGGCGAACGCGGCGCCGCTCTGCAGGAACGATCCGTAGCGGCCGCGGACGTGAGGCGGGACCGTTTCGCCCACCAGCGCGTGCGCCACCGCCCATTCGCCCCCGACGCCGGTTCCGGTAATCGCGCGGGCGACGAGCAGCGTCCACATGCCCGTCGCCGCCCCCGATAAGAGGGTCCCGACGCTGTAGACCAGAATCGTGCCGACCAGCAGCGGCTTGCGTCCGTACCGATCCGCGAGCGCTCCGCCGATAAGGCCGCCTACCGCTGTGAAGCCGAGCGCGGTACCGAGGAGCCACGACACATCCGAACGGGACAGATGGAGATCGGCGCTGATCGACGTCGACGCGACGATGAAACTGAGAAGCAGCAGATCGTAGAAGTCGAAGATCCAGCCGATGAACGAGAACGCGAGAATCCGACGGTGGATCGGCAGAATATCGGGGCTTTCGCTGAGCAGGGCTGCCATCGAGGGCGGGCCCATGTTAATGCAAGGAAGTTGTAACATCGGCAGCCGGACGCTTCAGTCTCGAGCGGAGGTGACGATGGTCCCGGCGGTGCACGTCCTCGCAGGCGTCCTGAGCGCCCTCACGTTGCCGGCGCTGCCGACGCTGCAGTCGACCGACGCCGCGACCTGGGCGTCTGTGAGGCAGGTTGCCGCGGGCGAGCGCGTGCGCGTCGAGTTGATCCGGGGAGCCTACTTCTATCCCGCGATCGGCGCCGGCGCGCTGGTCGGCGCGACTCTGCCGGCGACCGCCTGGCAGACGGTTTATCTGCTCGCGCCGCAATAGCGGCCTGGCGCGTCGGCGTCCGGATCGCGTGTGTTAAGGTAGGCCGCCCGTGCGCGCTGCGTCTCCTTCCGATCGGCCCGGCGTCGTCGCCCGCCTTGCGCTCGCGCTGACGGACTGGACCGAGCGCTGGGTCCCCGACGCGTTCATCTTCGCGCTCGCGGCGACCGTCATCGTGATCCTCGTCGCCGCCACCGCAACATCGTCCACCGTGCCGCAGATCGTCGACGCGTGGGGCCGGGGCTTCTGGGATCTGATTCCGTTCACGCTGCAGATGTCGCTGATCATCATCACCGGCCATGTGCTCGCGATGTCGCCGCCCATGGCCCGGCTGATTCGCGCCATCGCGTCGTGGCCGAAGTCGCCGAAGAACGCCGTTGCGCTCGTCACCTTCGTCTCGCTGGCGACGTCGTGGTTCAACTGGGGATTCAGCCTCATCTTCGGCGCCGTACTCGCGCGCGAAGTGGCGCGGCGCGTCGAAGGCGTCGACTATCGAGCGCTCGCCGCCGCCAGTTTCCTCGGCGCCGGCAGCATCTGGGCTCAGGGGCTGAGCGGGTCGGCCGCGCTCCAGATGGCGACGCCCGGAGCGCTGCAGCCGCAGATTCGCGACATCGTTTCCCACGGCGGCCTCGTTCCGGGCGGCATCATCACGTTCCGCCACACGATCTTTTTGTGGCAAAGCTTTCTATCCGTCGCGATCGAGCTCGTCGTCGTCACGCTCGTGATGTGGCTCGCGACGCCTCCGGCGGGATCGGGAAAGACGGCCGCCGATCTCGGCATCAGGCTCGACGACCCGGAGCAAGTTTCAAGTCTGAAGTCTCAAGTCAGAAGTCCGGGCCAGTATTTCGAGGACTCGCCGATCCTGACCTGGCTCATCGTCGCAATCGGCGCCTGGTATCTCGTTCGCTACTTCATGCAGGCGGGCGAGCCGCTGAACGCGATCAACCTCAACATCCTGAACCTCGCGTTTCTGCTCGTCGGGTTTGCGCTGCATCGCACGCCTGCGAGACTGGCGAAGGCCGTACAGGATGCGACGCCGGCGGTGTGGGGCATCATCCTGCAGTTTCCGTTCTATGCCGGCATCGCGGGCATCATCACCGCGACGCACCTCAACGATCAGCTCGCGAGCGCGTTCGTGCGTGTGTCGACGCGGACGACGTTCCCGCCGCTCGTGGCGGTGTATTCGGCGGTGCTCGGCGTGTTCGTTCCGTCAGGCGGATCGAAGTGGGTGATCATCGCGCCGTATGTGATGGAGGCGGCGCATTCGGTCAAGGCGCACCTCGGATGGGTCGTCGCGGCCTACGATCTCGGCGAAGCACTTGCCAACCTCGTTCAGCCGTTCTTCATGCTGCCGATTCTGGGCGTCTTCCGTCTGGGCGCGCGCGACGTCATGGGCTACACGATTGTCGTGTTCTTCGCGTTGACGCCG